>Ga0182024_10011495_pt1 | contig 17744 bp, 18 predicted proteins | sample P32metaG_FD_120480 | JGI IMG/M metagenome (GOLD analysis project Ga0182024, IMG submission 120480) | Permafrost microbial communities from Stordalen Mire, Sweden - P3-2 metaG (Illumina Assembly) | ecosystem: Environmental > Terrestrial > Soil > Wetlands > Permafrost | place: Sweden: Stordalen... | reverse complement strand
GCTCCTAGGCGATCCTGGCGCGAAATTCTTCTGTGATCTCCCAAAAAACCACGTTCCGGGCCAACTCCGTTGGCCGGTTTTGACCTGCCCCCCGTTGGCCGCTTTTGAAGTGACCCCTGAGGGGTTCGGGACGTTTTATACGGCAATTCCAGGTCTACGGCCGCAATCATGTATTCGATTCCTCCTTACGGCTACAATTACGTTCCCAACTCGATTCTGTTCACCCAGCCATTCCTTAGCACGTCAGGCTCGCCGGAACTTCCGGGCGTCGTTCAGCCCTTCCCCACCGAACCTTCCGCCTTTGGTGCAACTGCGACAAAACCAAACGATACGGTGGATTGGAGCAGGCTTGAACCAATCGACGGAGATCCCGCATACAACAACTCGAACAAGGTGCCTTATTCCGAGCAGTGGAACCTGTCGATTGAGCGGCAATTGAAGGCCGACACACTTTTGAGTTTCAGTTACGTTGGGAACCAGGGCCATCACCAGCTTGCAATTGTTCCTTTTAATTCCGCCAATCCCGCCGAATGCCGGGCTGAGGCTGCCGCAATTCCTGGGTCCTGTGGGCCTGATAACGACAATCAGACACGGCCGCTCTGGCCGTTTTTTGGCGGCGACAGCCTACAAAGCACAGTCGCGAACTCCAACTATAATGCGATGGAAATAAACATCCGCCATACCGGCGTGCACCAGTCGTTTCTGGTCGGCTACACATGGAGCAAATCCATGGATGATTCCTCGAGCGTCGGAGAAGAGGTTTTGCGTAATGATCTCCACTATACATATGCGCTTTCCGCGTTCGACATGGCGCAAAACTTTGTCGCCAGTTACCGGATCGAACTGCCTTTCAATTCTCTGTTCCGTCGCAGCAACCGGCTCACCAACGGCTGGAGCGTGACCGGCATCACAAGGTTCGCCACGGGATTCCCCGTCACCCTGCAAGACGAGAATGATGATTCGCTATTGGGCACCAATCCAAATGGCGTGAACAATAACTACATTGATCTTCCGGATTGCTCGGCGGGTCCACTGGATATCAATACCAACGAGCGTAATGGATTGCCAGCGTTCAACACGGCTCTGTTTAGCCGGCCGGCTCTCGGAACACTCGGGACGTGCCCGCGTCGCTTCTTCTACGGTCCCGGAATAAACAACTGGGACCTGACGTTACAAAAACTCATTCCGGTTACGGAAAGCAAAACGATACAAGTCCGAGTAGAGGCATTTAACGCCTTCAACCATGCGCAGTTTTACGGAAACCCGATTACTGGGGCACCGGCGGTAAACGGCAGTGTCGGTAGCCCTGCCTTTGGAGACATCGAGAACTCGGCGGCACCCAGACTGTTCCAGATAGGAGCCAAATTCATTTTCTAGCCCGTGGCGCCCACCAATAGGCCGTTTGAAGTGAAATTAAAGGGAGATAACCCCCGGATTCGCCTCAGAAACTGTCTCGAAAAGGAAGGGATTGCTCGATCTCGAATGAGCCCAGTTTTTGTCTCACTGCAGGGTTCACCCCGCATCAACCAGTCTCGGACAGGCGTCGGAGTTTCAGTGAGTGCTTTGCTTTATTCCCCATCGCCGGGTGCCGGAGGCTCGCCAGATGAAATCCTCCTGACGGAACTCTTCACAGGTCATCCAACCCAGTGGTTCCTTGTGGACATTTGGCTTCGCATTTGGATATAAATACGTCTGAGCCCAGAATGGGCGACTCGCAAGAGGAGAAAAAGAATGGCAACGAAAAAGAAAAAGTCCAAGAGTCTCAAGAAGCCCACGGCATTAACACACACCAAGCCTCTGGTAGACAAAGGCTTTGACGTGCTGAAGCTCAAGCCTTGGTAGGGAACGGCTGGCACGGGGGCCGACCGATTGCTGACGGTCCCCGCCTGTCGTTCACACAGATCGCGACACCCGAGTGAACACGGAGATGACCCCGGGGAGACTGCTGAACGCGTTTGGGCCCGCTAATCATGCCTGCGAAGCGTCACGCTGCAATTCTCAACCCTCAGTTTGCCAGTTTTAAGCTCGTCATTCGCCGGTCCCGTATCGAACGGCTTGGTGTCTTCACACAAGAAACGATTCCTCTGGGCAAAAGGGTCATCCAGTACACCGGACAACGGATCACCACGCGCGAATTCACGCGCCGTGTCGTAAAGGCGGTCTGGGCAGCCAAAGTAAGCCGTACGTATACGGTCCGCCGGGATCGGAGCTCGCTCCTTGATGGGGCCGTAGGGGGAAGCGGCGCAGAATTCATCAACCATAGTTGTGAACCGAATTTGACGGTTCGCAAAATCCGTGGCCGAGTTTTCCTGTACAGTTTTCGGAAAATCAAGGCAGGAGAAGAGCTGACTGTGGACTATGCCTTCCGATGCACCTGCCCTTGTCGTTGCGGCTCTTCCAAGTGCCGAGGGACGATGTGCCACTTCTAAGGTTCCGGCCGCGCAGCGCATCGGCGATGACCCGGCCACGATTCGAATCAATCCCGAACCAGGGAAAGGCAATCTCAACTCAGGGGGTCATCGGCGCGGATGAGGTCGCCCGGGACAGGACCCGCGACAATAGGCAATGGTTTAATTCGTAGCGGCCTGCGCCCGGTCGAGTCGGTGCTGGTAAATCGACAGACTCACAAACGCTGCTTGCAGTATCGGCGTCGCGAGTCCGTACTTGCGTCCACGTTCCAGAAGGTCACCCACGATGGTGTCTGCCTCGACGGGTGCGCCCTTTCCTAGATCGCGATACATCGAGGACGCCAACTTCGAACCTTGGGCTGTAAAGTGCACAGTTTGCTGCCCAAGGAAGGCATCGGATGGTGGGTACCCGCACGCACTTGCAATTCCGGTGCACTCTCGGAGTACCGCGAGGGAACGGTCAGCACCTCCCGGGATTGCCGCAATCTCGCCAATGTTGCCACGCATGAGGCAGGTGATGCTTCCCAGGGCTGCAAGCAGCACCCACTTCTGCCACATATCGTGCATGATATGGTTCGAGCCTGAGGCATCAAAGCCCGCGCCGCACAGAGTGTCATCGACTTTTTGCAGACACGGCGTGCTCTGACCGTCGAGCTCGCCGTAGGTGATGGTCTGGAAATTTGTAAGCTGCTGGATCCGCCCTTCCTGGTCAATCTCGGTCGCAACCAAACACACGCCTCCGAGAATAGCGTTCCGTCCAAACCGCGCAATCAGAAGGTCGATATGTCGCATGCCGTTCAGCACTGGAAGAATCATCGTTTCCGGTCCCACAGCAGGCGCGAAGTCATTCATGGCACCGGCGAGCGCGTAACTCTTTACGGCGAGCAGGATCAAGTCATACGGAATGTCGATCTGTTCGGCTGTAATGGCCTTCGGATGCAAGATTAGATCCCCGTACGGGCTGAGGATTTGAAGTCCCTTTGCATGCATCTGTTCGGCTCGGTGCGCACGAACGAGAAACGTGACATCCCGGCCCGCCTGAGCCAAGCGACCACCGAAATACCCGCCGACGGCTCCGGCACCGACAACTAGAGTACGCATATATGAAATCCCCTGGTACTCTGACGCGAGTTCGACGAGATCAGATTCACGATTTGTTGTACCCGCAGCGCAGGGCCAATCGCCTGTAAGAGGAGGCAAAAGTATCGCACATAATTCGCAAACGCGCGGTTCAAGCCCTTCGTCCGTGAGCGTGCAGTCGGTCGACGAGACGGACACGCTTCTGAAAGTACTTCCGCCTGGTCAAGCCAACCTGCTGACCTTCGAACGAGTGCCGAACGGGCTTTCGCCGCCGCTCGGCATGTTGATGAAGTCGAAATAACAACGTACAGTAGCGCGTTGCGGAAGATCAAAAATGGAGGTTTCGCCTTGGTTCACTTAAGGAGTGAGCGCCAATGAAAAACCGAAGAGAGTTTCTTGCGACGACGATACCTGCCGCGGCCTTACTGACCACCAATTCCGGCGAGACTAGAGCACCTCTGTCCGGACTTTCCGCCGTGGATGACGTCAAACGGAATCCTGAGGGATTCAGTGACGCGACTCCCGGAGGCCGAGACATGGCTGACAAGGCGGAAGATCCAAGAGTCCGGAGAGCTCGCCTCGCGGGACCCGCGCAAGTGACCAAGGACGCGACGGTCGCCGAAATCGCTGCCGACGGCACCATGACCGTTCTGTTCAAGGGAACGAACGAGTGGGTTTGTACGCCGGGCGACGAAAACAAAATCGGCGTCCCGCCCATGTGCATGAACCCCATGGGTATGCAATGGATGATGGATGCCATGCAAGGAATGCCGAAGCCGACAAACACAGCTCCCGGGATGATCTACATGCTGTGCGGCGCCACACAGAGAAGCAACACGAATCCTAGGGATAAAACCAGTCCCGCCATTCCCATCGGACCGCATTGGATGATCACGTGGCCTTTCGATCCTGCGGCAAATGGCCTTCCGACCACGGTCCGCGACCAAGGCGCTTGGGTGATGTTTGCTGGAACCCCGTACGCGTATTTGCACGTCTGCGGAACCCCGTGGGCAGGCAATGAGTACCATGAGGGCGATGATGCAGTCTGGACCATGTCTTACGCTCGTCGCTGACGCCGACAGACAGGCTTATGACCTGCTTCGGCTCATTTGATTCATAACACTCTGGTTCAAGCCACGATGTCCCAATGGCCTTGATCGATCTCTAATACGCCCAATACGGACCGTCGCCACCCGGCGTGCTACTTCCCTCAATCGCCGTATAGACGTTACGACCGTAAAAAAACGGCAAACCCCAATCGAAAAGGCCCGGGCCGGGTCCACCGAGACCCGCAGCGACACCGTCGTTCATATTGGAAGTCAGTGTATCGGCATTGGCGATTGAGAAGTTGATTGTGGCTGTCGCGCCATTGGAGCCCTGGGTGACTGCTGAAAAGGATTGCGTCGAGGACGGACAATACCAGAAGGTGAGATCGGTGCAGATTGGCAATCCGGTCGAAGCGGAATCGAGAAAATAGATGGCGTTTGAACCGGTATCAAGGAAGGAGGCGTCGGTCAGAGCCTGCCCCTTAAAGGTTGTGGTGAAGGTTCCTGTCTCGGGGTCGAGGGTGTAGACGGTCGCGCTTCCCAAACCATTGTTCGACTGGGTCCCGATCCCGAAGATGAGCGAACCGGTGATGCTTGCCTCGGTGCCTGAAACGGCGGGCAATTCGACGATCACGCCGTTATTGTCGGTCGCAAAAAACGCTACAGGGTTGGACACTTGCTCGGCAACCCCTTCGGTCGTCACCACGCAGCCCGATGAGGGACACGCATAATAGAGCCCGACGTTGGAAGCTCCGCTCTCAGTACACCCTTCACCGCAGTCCTGGACGAAGTTCCCTACCCCCAATATTCCGTTCATGCCCAGAGTCACCAGATCATCCTGGATCGGGCCCAGATCTGAGCACGACGTCGGAACGGTAAACCCCGAACTCCCGATGACCTGAATGGGCACGGAGCTCGCTTTCTCGCCAGCAAGAGAGATGTCCGCCGTCTGCACGGGCCCCCACGTCTCACTGTCGATGAACTCACCGCACTCAGCGATTGGATTGCCGCCCGGACCGGTTTGTTGCGGTAAGGAGACCGTGAGTGCCGAGGACAAAACCCTCAGGCCTGATGATCCGGTATCCACCAGAATTCCGCCAATCGTCTGGCATTGGGTGGTGCCGCCTGGAACGCAGACGGTAACGGTGGTAAACGCGCTGTTGATCGAAAGAAGGCCGGACGCGACGGCGGGCCCGGTCGTAACGCTAATCGACTGCACATTTGACGTAGTAGTTGTAACTGGAGTCGGTGTTGACGGTGTCGTAGACGAGCCGGAACTCGAACAACCCGAAATCCAGATGCTGGCAAGCGCCACTATAAATAGATGTATCGCAACGAGAGGAAATCGATCTGAGCGCGCAGTTCTCATCGTATCTCCGTGGCCGGAACACCAGCGGGAACCATCCGAGGGTCGTAGGCCCTTCCAGAAAAAGATCGTGCATGTCCACCCATTTCCACCACGAGTCCGGCCTGCTCGATCACGAGCGGCCCGCGGCCCACTCGTTGGGCTTTCTTCGCCTGCGAGGCCTTCGCGAACGAATCGAAATATGAACCCAGCAGCTGCCGCAAGTCCGGACGCGCAGCTCCCTGCCACGTAACCGCGAATACGCTTCCCGATTGCGAAACAAACTCCCTTACCACGACGTTATTGGGCACGTGAATTTCGTGTATCGAATAGAGATCTTTGTTCGTTGTTTCAAGCGTGGCCTGCATTTTCACCTGATCGGTCTCGACCGACGCCACGTCACCACCGAGCGACGCCGATGCAGAAAATGGGCTTGAAAGTGCCGCGAATGCCACCCAGACGGTCGCCGTCATCCACGTTCGAAACGAGTTTCTGGTGCTTGCCATGTCGCCTCCGGTCCTGCTTGTCCATCGTTTCCGCAATCGACAGGTAGATTCTGGGTAATACACCTCTGTCTGCTGTCTGGGGAACGCATTCACTTTGATGTGCATGGGCTATCGGGCGTTGCTCCCGGCTAATCGTAGAAATCTCCGTGAGGTCCGCAGTAGATCCCACGGAGCTCGACGAACGGTCGCCAACAGGCAACGAATCGTGAACGTGAGACCGGCCGGTCGTGTGTACACGAGGATCCTGCAGAGATCTACGCTTGCGTTAGTTAAGGGAACGGTGTGGGTTTCCTGCGGCACACCGAAATAGCGTGATTTCGGTGGTGGAATGGCCGTTTTGATCGCACCCTGCAGGACGTCCCAGGAGATGTGATTGCCAGCAACGTTCGAGGAGAATTTGCACGGACTAGTACCACCATCGGTTGGCGCTGTTTCGTGGTTGCGCCTCTGGCGCGTTGTGCTGACAGGACTTCCGGAGGGCCAGGAATCGTGACCGGCAAGGCAGTCTCATTGCATGCGTGTACATTGAGCGGCCCGTCAGCCAATAGAGTGACACGCCGCGAGCGAGTGTAACTCGCACTCGCGGGCCGCAGGTGGAGTGAGCTTGGCACGAGCCTGCGCGACTGAAAAAATAAGAGGAGGTGGATGATGGAAGATCAAAGAGATCCGATTCGGATCGTGAAAGAAGAACCGTTTGCGGCGAATCGCAGCAGCCGTTGGCTGGGGGCTGGCGTCGTGGCGCTGGTTATCGTTCTCGGCCTAGCCGTCGGCTACATTTACCAGCAGCAGGCGAACTCCAAACGGGTCGCAGTTCAAACTGGCGACATGAACGCCACGATCGGCCAGATGCAGAACCAGATCGAAGCAATGGCCTCGAAAATGAATCAAGCGCCTGCTCAACCGGTGGCGCCCGCCGCGGCTATCGCCGTACAGCCCACCGCGACGTCCACACCCGCAAAACATCGCACCGCGGCCGAGAACAGGCGCCTGAAGGAAATGCAGGCGAAACTGGACGACCAGCAACAGCAGTTGAAGGACACGCAGGACCAGGTCGCGCAGACGCGGTCAGATTTGGAGGCGAACTTGGGCTCCACGCGCGAAGATCTGAACGGCTCGATTGCCAGAACACATGACGAACTTATCTCGCTCGAACAGCGCGGCGAGAGAAGCTACTTTGAGTTCGACCTGACCCGGGCCAAGCATTTCCAGCGGGAGGGACCGATCATGGTATCTCTCCGCAAGGTTGACCCGAAGCATAAACGATACGATCTGGCACTCTTCGTGGACGACAACCAGCTCAGCAAGAAAAACGTCAACCTCTTCGAACCGGTCTGGATCAACGCATCAGACATGCAGCAGGTACAGTTGGTGGTGAACAAGGTGGACAAGGAGCACGTTCACGGTTACGTGAGCGCGCCGAAATACGTCCAGTCGGCGAGCATGACTCCCGTCTCTGCCCGGACCGATAGCGCCGCTCCAAACGATACTGCCAGCGCACCGGCCACGAATCCGGCCGGAACTTCAAGCGACACTTCTCCCACCACCACTCCGGAGCAGCTGCACTAGATTTGTCCCGTTCATCCGGCAGGGTCTCCACGCTCCCTGCCGGATTTCTTATTCATTATGCCGTTCTATCTGAACCGAGAAGCCAATGAAGGCGATCGGGAGAAACGTTGGAAAGGTATCGATCAAGCCGGCGTAGCGAACCAAACATTGGTCAGCTGGAACCTACGTAAAGATTAGAAGGCGCGTAGCCGACGCTTGGGAGCAGTCGAAGCGCGAGATCGATTCGGAGGCTCACACGTGACTATTCACAAATACAGCAAAGGAATGATCCGAGTCACGGTGAAGCCTGCCGGAAGAACTCGATACTACGCGGGGCGTTAGGGTTGGCGGCTGCTAAGATGATGTTCCCACGGAACCTGTCGCATGCTTTCCGCTGTTGAAAGGAATCAAATGGAACCCACCTATCTCGACCAGATCTACCTGGACAAATGTAGCGATCAGAGCCCTTCCTTTAACTGGGTGTACTACCGTCTCACATCAGTTGACGTGCTGGGAAACCCTGCCGGAACGGGAGGAAGCACGGTTCAGATATGCCGCGTGAAGTGGCCGTCGTTTGGGGATAAAGGGACGCCGCAGGACACGCCGGGGCAAGGCGACCTTACCCCTGCTTTTTCCGTCACGAATAGGGTGCTCGCGGAATGGGGAGTTGACCATGAAAATCGAGGAGTCCTGATCGGATTGCGCGAGCGGGCTGCAAACATTGATCAACCCTAGGCCGCCCCCCGCCCTTCTCGGCAACGAGACGCCAGACCGTACAGACAAGAACCTTTAGCCGTGAGTCGGCGGTACGGTTTAATGCGAGGGATCTTTCTGCTTGGGATCGTTTGGAGCGCTTTTCATCTTCTCGGAGACTTTGCGAAAACTACCGAGGACTATCAGGTTTTTTCCGTCCTGACTTCTCGCCTTAGCTCCTGCATCGCCATGAGTTACGTTTTTGGCTGGCTGACTTTGCGTTCCGGTTCGATTTGGCCTGCGGCTCTCGCCCACGGATTAAGCAATGTTTGGGCTTTAGCCTTGCAACCGTCGCTCGGAGTGCAATTGAGCGCGCTTTCCACCAGAATCATTATCGTGATTTGTTGGGGACCGCTCGGCGTCTTGCTTTTCCGATTCTGGCCGCTATCGATCGGAATGGAGGTTTCAGATCAGGTTACAAGTGTTGGGACCGAACCGATGGTGTAAGCGGATTTCAGCACGCGATCGATATGGCTACGAATTCTCGGGGCTTCGTCTACGATGGCACCAAACCCAGGTCAGCCTAATTTCTGATTAACGCTTTCCGCCGCAATCGAATACGCCGCAACCGCCCGGCAATCCGACAAATCAGATGCTGCAGCGCGTTCCGAGAGACGATGGCTAGGAACTGAGAATCATTTCCAGCCTTAGTTCCCTTCCGTGCTTGCGGTCCATCCTGACACGAACGCGAAGCGGATCAAATCCATCCATTCTGAGTTGGAAGTCGTAAATCTCGCGGCCCTTTACGGGTGAGAATGAAAAAGCACCCGCCACATCGGTCTTCGTTGAGCGCAGCGACTCTTTCCAATCCGAACTAAACTCTTCAACTGAGACACCCGCAAGTGGAAAACCTGCGGGGTCGTGCACCACCGCAGCGGGAGCCTGTACCAACTGCACGTTCCGAAGCTCAAGTATTGATATGCCCTGAGCATCGACGTAACAAGCAGACAGAAGTAGAAAACTGCCGACGAACCAGGCGAGACGGGTAATCATTGCACCCATTTATATCTCACCTGCCTTTTCCTTCCAATTGTCGGTAGCGCGGCGAACAGCAAGAACGACGATTCTGTCCCGGCGGTGTGGGACAAATTCCGGAATTCTGGTCGAACATGTCGGGTGGGCCCCGAAGTGTCACCTCGGAATGTGCTACGGTACACCGTGCGCTGGATTAAGTTCTTTCTTCGTAAACAGGGCCAGCCAAGACGTGCTCAGGGAGCAGGCTACACTCCTGAACGGCGCCGTGCAAAACGTGTGTCAAGCGCGATACCCGTCTTGCTGTATGGCAGGCTCGGAGATGAGCCTTTTCATGAAAATACCGAGACGATCGACGTGTGCGAATACGGCGGACTAGTGAAACTCTCGGCCGATATCACTGGTGTGCAGACGCTGATACTGACGAACTCGCGAACCAATCAAGACGTCGCCTGCCGGGTGGCTCGACTCGTCCCAACCGAGACGGGCCAGATGCTAGCCGGGTTGGAACTCCTGCGGCATTCGCCCCATTTCTGGGATAGCCCAAAGACATGGATAACCTCGTAACTCCTGACTAACGCTCTTGCCTCACAAATGGAGTAGTAGCCCCGTATATGTCAGGTTACCGGACCAACTATCCAAGTGGAATCCGAGGATCGAACGGAAAGACGATCCCAGAGCATGCCTTCGAGAGCTCGCGCTGTGCTTTAACGAAATACCCGTGTTTGCGCCGTGATCCGCTCGGGGCTGATCAACGAGATCCGATGTTGGGCTCGGCTGATTGTTGGCTAGTCCACTCAGCCCTGGACTTCCGTGCGCAGCCTGCGAGCGCGTCCGCGACGCCTAATATAGCGAACCAGTGTCCAGACGACGGCAGCCCCGGCCACGAGCACAAGAACGGTGAAGGCAATGAGGATACCCATCGAATCTTCCATAGTAAATTTGCCGTCTACCGTATAGAAGCCATTGAAGCTGCGGACGGCCGCGGGTAGCGCGAGCACATCCTCCTTCGTCATTTCAAGGACGTGCTCGTGCAGATGATATTGGGATTCTCAGGGAAACAAGTCGCCAGCAGAGTTCATTTCGATATGGCCGCCCAGAACGAAACTGATCGGGCGGTCCTGGACGAACGCGGCGACCCGCTCCGCGCTTGCAACATCCGCGCTGGTGTCGTCGATAAGGAGCCGAGCGGGCATCAGAAAGTCACCTGTAAACAAGAGTCCCGTACTCCGGTCGTAGAATGAGACCTCCGTCTCGTTGTGGCCCGGCATGGGGATCACATCGACCGTTCGATTACCCAGATCGACTTGAGCGAGACCGTTTGGCCAATCAGCGAGCTTGTAGTAGCGCCGAACACGGTCTATATCAAATCCAACCACCTGAGCATCGGGGAAATGCGTGAACTGTGTATCACCGGCGCGATGATCGAGGTGCCGATGGGTATGGACGACGAGCAAAGGAAGCTTCCTAGATCCCTCGCCGGGAAGTAGTCGCATAACCGTGTCTGCGAGTGGAACCACGTTTGGATCTGCAATGTTCCCGGTGTCGATCAAAAGCGCTCTCGTTGATCCGACCAGGAGGTACATGAAAGGCGCCTCGAAGGTCATGCATAGATTCTCTCGAAGAATGAACGTCGTGATGTTGTACTGATGCACCTGAAGAGGAGGCTGTGGGTCCTTGGCGCATTTTGGTGAACCTTCGTTCCAATTGACGTCCATTGATCCGGACGCGAGTTGACACCACCCGGGCGGGCAGCTGAACGGCAGCGCGAGAGCAAACAGGACGAAGCGCGCAAGCCGGTTCGACAGCCGCTTATCGGTGATGCGGTCAGTCTCGCGTGCCATGCCTCGCAACCCGGCCAGTAAGATAGTAGCGATGGCGCGCCCCGGCCTGCGTTGATTCCCCTCACTGACGAGCTCGTTCATCATAAGCGCAAACTAATCCTCAATGGTGTCGTGCAGGAATGCCTCGCGCAATCGCGGGTCACGCAGCGCTCGACCACAAGTTCCAGAAAAAAGACGACCGAGAGATTCGGAATCGGGCGCCCTCATGTGCTTCGCGCGACCACGCTCTTGGGGTGTCCCAAGACCGCCTTGTGAGCGTGGGGCTTTTCGGCCTACCACGCAGGGTTCGGGCCCCTATAAACCCAATCCGCCACCTGCTCGTTGTAGATTTTTCTCTTGGTGAACAACCACTTCCCGTCCACTTTCACCATTTCATCCTCGTAGTTACCGAATGAATCCAGACCCGCGGTTCGCTGGGGGTTGTTGTTGCTATAGTGAAACCAGTAGGCTCTGCCCGTCGCTTTGTTGCCGTCGATCTTGATGACGATGTTCGAAATGTTGTGCCGCCCCGCTGCCGGACGCAGCCCCGAAGTGTCTTTCGCCGCCCTATCCGCATCGCTTTTGGCCATCCCAGCGATCATTTTCCGGATCGCGTCCCGGCCTTTTACCACAGGTCCGTAATCCAGCACGCCATCCTCGGTAAAAGTGGATGCGTAGGTCTCGGCATCGCGAAAATCCAGCGCGAACATGTAGCGCGCCTGCAGATTCTCGATTTCCGCTCGGTCATCGGCGTAACTCGTCTGCGTCGATCGCGACGCCGCAGCCGCTGCTAGCAACAAAACAGCAATACAGCACAACAAAATGCCAGTCGCTTTCCGCATTTCCGTCCCCCTGTTTGGATTTCTCAATCCGCGCATTCCGGTTGCGGGACATCATACAGCTTTTGGTGTCACGTACAATCCTGCCCCGGCCCTGTAGCCGGGGACACTGGGTCGAGCGGACCCACCGCAGCAATCCAATATGCCCGCGAGATCGGCGGTTGTCGGATTAAGCGGAATTACCAACACTAAGGGGTGGCGGAATTCTCGGATTCAGGGACGATTTCAAGCGTGCTGAGGCTGGTCAGGGTGGCAGCCCCTTGAATGGTGCCGGGAACGCCGGCGTAGACGAAGCGGGCCGAGGCAATTAACTCTGCGGAAATATCGAGGTCCTTGCCTGGCCCGACGACCTTGTAAACGCTCTGGCGAGGAGGAATCGTAAATGCGACGGAGATAGGAGTAAGCGAATGTCCGAGAACAGGGGTAATGGTGAGCTTCCCGCTCACATTCTGATCGGAAAGGTTCGTGAAACTGTAGGATTCCTTTGGCGCCCCGATTTTCTGGTTCGTGCCTACGCTGAAGAGCTGGAAATTGCTGAAAGCGTGAGTTCGATAAAAAGCCGTTTTGTCCATTACCACGAGCAATTCGGCGCGAGCCGGAAGCCAGAGTTGGATGTTCTGTGAATTAAATTGCACGGGAGCGTAGGCGATCGTCAAGCTCTCGCGCTGGAGACGTATCTGCGGAATCGGATTAACCAGTTCCGATTCCAGACGGACAACCTGATAGGTAGCGGCATCGATCCACGCGCGTCCCTTCAGTGCTACCGGATAGTAATTTCCGGCGATTACATAGGCCTGAATCCGGCTGGGCAGCTTCGGCTTCTGCTGGAAACGAACTTGCCATGCGGGACGTCCGGCCGCCTGCCCCAAACCCTCGCACGTAAAGTCGAAGTCAGAAGCCATTGAGGGGTGAAAGACCATGGCCATGGCCGGCAGACCATTGGTAGCTACGGACGCCGGAAACTGCTTCGGATCGAGGCTTCCGTTTCGGTATTCCTCCAGGTCGATCACGCCGTGTGGTTCATGTACAACGGAGACGATGTAGTCAAACGATCGAGTATCAGGCGAGCGGAGCTCGCCGCGCTTGCCGACAGGAAAATGTTCGATTCGCTCTGTAGCCTCGAATTTTTCGAGGCCATCCATCAAATTCTCGACCTGCCTGCCCGCGCCCGCAAGTACCTCAGTGAGCGCACAGGAAACATTGGGCGCAACCGTGGGAACAAGCTCGTCGATTCCCGGCTTGGACCATGCCGACGGTTGCGACGGCAAAAGTTCGGGGCGTAAATCAGAGATTGCGGCGAGGCCGCCTGGTTCATTGAGGGGTAGTGGCGACTTCTCTACCGCGCTTGGTTCGCGCGGTTTCAGCTCGGTGAGAAGATCTCGGGCTCGTGGCACTGCTGGATCGTTCGGCTGGTCGCGGATAAATGCGTCGAGAACAGATTCCGCTGCGTCAGGTTTGTCCAGGCCAGCGAGGGCGGCTGCGTCCAGGACGCGGGCAACACCCGCCTCTGCGTTCCCCAGGGCGATCGCCCGTTCGGATTGCTGTTGCGCTTTCGCGAAATCGTTCAGCTGAAGATAGGCCGCAGCCAGTGTCGAATGTGCTTTCCAGGATCCATCCTCAAGCGAAACAGCCTTTTCCAGCAGGGGCACAGCTTTTTGGGCCTGCCCCTGGTGACAATGGAGGTCCCCAAGCAATTCCAGGGCCTGCAAAGAATCCGGGAAGAGTTGAACGGCCTTTTCCAGATGTTCCTGAGCCGCGGGAATATTATTCTCCTGATACTCCAACGCGCCCATCAGATAGTGAACGTCCGAGTTCTCGGGCGCGATCAACAGCGCTTTCTCGAAGTGCTTTCGAGCCTGGACCATGTCTTTCCGGCGTAAGGCCTCCAGACCCCTATCCAACTCGTCGCGGGCGTTGGCAGCGAGAACGGGAACAGCGACGGTGGTAGCAGCAGGAAACCCAAAATTCTCCGTCTTCAACGCCAGGTAAATAGCCACGGAACTCCAGTTTGTATCAATAACGACTGTTTCCCTGGCGGCGTTAAAACCAGGGGCGGTTGCCTCCACGATATAGGTTCCCGGCGGGAGGTGTTTAAATCTGGCGGTACCGGACCCGTCCAGACTGCCTTCCTCAATCGCTGGTCCTCCAGTCGAGAGAAGTCTGACGCGCGCCGCGCCGTTGAAGTCGGCTTTATCGCCCGTGCGCAAATGAACTTCAATAGCCCCCTGAGGTCCGGTGCCTTGTGGGGCGTCTTGAGCTCCTGCGAATCCACAGCCGAAAAGGCCCAGTAATCCACAGGTAAGAATCAGAAAAAGTCGCGCACCAGGGCCGCGAGGCATACTGCGGAGTTGTGGGCCTCCAGGTGGCGTCGCGCTGGCAGACACCAACATTGGGAACTTAGGAGGCCTCCAAGACAAGGTTACCGCTCTGAGTTCTCGGTTGAGCCATTTTACGCTTCTGGTTTCTTGGACACAACGAATTCGCCCTTAGAACAGACTGAAGCTAGAACGGTGGCGTACCGAACCTTCCCAGCACTACACGAGACGATCTGGGATTCAACTTCGCGGCGCAGCGACGGATACGCAGCGCTATCGGAAGGCGCTTCTTAGAGCGCCGCGAAGAGCACTTCCTTTGCTTCCTGCCAACGCTCGGGCGTCACCTAGCCGATTCCCTCTTCAGCTCGCGGCGCAGCCAGGCGCGCGCCGTCACCCATTCGCGCTTCACAGTGGCCGAGGAGACATCCAGCACCACGGCGGTCTCTTCGATCGAAAGCCCTCCAAAGAATCGCATCTCGATCACCCGGACCTGCTGCGCGTCCAACTCCGCGAGTTTGCCCAAAGCATCATCCAGCTCAACCAGATCGATCGTCGGTTTCTCTGCCACGGAGACTTCCGCATCCAGGGCGAGTCGAGTGACTCCGCCTCCGCGCTTGGCAGCCAGGCGGCCGCGCGCATGATCGACCAGAATATGGCGCATCAGTTTCGCCGCCACACCAAAAAAATGAGCTCGGTTTCTCCAGTGCGGTGCTTACTGGCCAACCAGCCGCAAATACGCTTCGTTCACCAGGGCCGCGCTCTGCAGCGTGTGGTCGGGACGCTCGTTCCACAGATGGCGCCGCGCCAGCCGCCGCAACTCGTCGTAAACGACGGGCATCAGCGCGTCACGCGCCTCCTATTTCCCTTGTCCCCACTCAGCGAGCAGGTTATCGATCCGCTTCGATGCGGCTGCGCACACCTCTGCTTCCTGCCAACTAAGCCGCTCGTTGACCAAACGCTAGCTCCCCACACGCATAAAGTCAATTGAATCAGCTTCGTGACTCAGAGAACCTTCCAGCGGAGTGAGCGGAACCTTAAAAGTGTACCGTCGGCGCAAGAAATCTTCGGCTCGCGTGAGCCAAACCGCACCGGGTTCTCGCTTTTATGAGTAAAGGCGCGATGCGAACTCCCGCTGGTCAGTGGAGACGCACCCGGCCAAAACACGACGTAACAGGAGATCTGAGATGAAAATCAAATATTTGCAGGGTTCGGCGAGTTATGGTGCGTTTCCGCGTATTTCGATGAATCGAGGACGTATTTCTAGGCTGTTGCGAACCGGGCGGTTCTCCGCTCTTGTTGCATTGGTAGGACTGGGGCTTCTGTTCACTGCTTCCGGCGCCAAGGCTGCCGGCTGCGCCATTCCATACAAAACAGGAGCTGCTCCCTCGATTCCCTTCGTGAGCCCTCACGGGGATGACCAGCAAGAGGGCGAAAACTTCTTCGGGCCTGCCTCCATCATGGGTTTGTGGCACCTGAATTACACCGCCGAGACCGAATCGGGTGCCCCTATTTTCCCTCCAGTTCCCTTCCCGTTCCTTGAATCCTTAAAGACCTGGCACTCGGATGGAACTGAGTTTGAAAATGCGTTTCTGCCGCCCACGGGCGGAAACATCTGCTTCGGCGTCTGGAAGGACTTGGGTGACGGCAATGTCAAGCTGCACCATATCGGTCTAATGTTTGACTCGGCGGGCCAAATTTCAAACATCTTTACCGTCGACGAAAAGGATACGGTGGCACCTAACGACAAAACCTACAGTGGCACCTTCGACTTCAAACTCTGGTCTCCCAGCTTCGCTGCCGTAGGGGTCGGAAGCCCCATCGCGGAGGTCACAGGCAAAACGGCCGGTACCCGCATCACTGTAGATTGACCAATACCCAAGGCGAAAAAGTGCATTCCGGAGACCGTGGCGAAGGGGATTGGACTTCCATCCCCTTTGCCACCGCTCTACTGCGTATTGAGTCTCGTTCCAGATCACCGCGAACACCTGATAAACGCGCTTGCCGGAAAAGTGAAATGCGAGGCCTCCAGACGTCAGGTAATCCGAATAATCGAGAATTACGCTTCGAGCCGCCTGTTCCCGATCCACAATCCAAATCTTACTTGTTGAAATTTGCTTCCTCCAGGCTCATTCCGTTGATGGGCCTTGCGCCTTTGTCGTTGAAACGTGTTGAACGTGGTTGAACTTTGAAGCTTTGGCGGATAGGATTTCACCGCTGATCAGAGTTTTGGCAACGGACAGGTGAACTGTTGATCACGGCGCGGTCTATCGTGAATGAGGCCCGCCACTGGAGACTTCGATGAAGAGAATTTACGTATCTGTGATGGCGGTAAGCGCTCTGCTTCTGCTCGCGAGCGCCGCACACGCGCAGGTGACGCTGAACTCGGTGCGAGTCGGCGCGCAAGACACTGTCGCACTAGCGAAGTTCTACGAGGCCGCGTTTGGCATGCAAGAAGCCAATCGGATCAATGTGCCCGGAGGAGCGGAAATCTTCGTGAACTTCGGTGCGACGACCGACGCCGCAAAGGCCAACAAAAGTGAACCGATCGTGATCACGCATCGCGATTCCGACGACCTGAAAGACCCGATTGCGCACGTGATCCTGAACGTGAAGGACGTGGCGGCGACAGTCGCCGCCGTCAAGGCGGCTGGCGGCTCGATGGCTGGCGATCCTCGCGCGTTCGGAAACACCGGCATCATGATAGGCATCGCGATCGATCCGGTCGGTAATCGCATAGAGCTGATTCAACGCCCGTGAATCATCCATCGTCGTTCCATTCGGCCCGATATAAAGCAACTCCTTGCCGTCACCACGCCGAACGGCAGTAGTTCCGCCGCGTTTTCACACAGCGCTGGCCGGTCTGTCCGCTTAGACGCGGATCACCCACCGCTGTTCACCAGATAGCGAGGCGGAAAGCTATTGAGGAGGGGTGGATGGAGGGGACGGAGCACTGTTCGGTGCCGTTGCTGGCTGCGGTGCAGCTGATGGCGGCGGTGGTGTGAGCGTGAACCGGCCGTTGACGACGGGATTGCGTTCTTCGCCCTCGCAGTCCTCGTAGACCATGCGGTGAATGTGAGTCACCCGCTGGTAGGTGCGGCTCACGTGCCAGGGC
>Ga0182024_10011494_pt1 | contig 17745 bp, 17 predicted proteins | sample P32metaG_FD_120480 | JGI IMG/M metagenome (GOLD analysis project Ga0182024, IMG submission 120480) | Permafrost microbial communities from Stordalen Mire, Sweden - P3-2 metaG (Illumina Assembly) | ecosystem: Environmental > Terrestrial > Soil > Wetlands > Permafrost | place: Sweden: Stordalen... | reverse complement strand
GATCAGACACGCGTTCGGCAACCGCGGACGTGCCGTTCCTGGGCGAACGTCTCGATGGCGCCGGGCCGGGCGCGCCGAACCGTCGCGATCGCCGCGTCGGGCGCCGAACCGAACTCGACGAGAAGACGTGCCGCGATCGTTCCGGTACGGCCGAGACCGGCGCGGCAGTGGAGCAACACGCGACCGCCGTCGCGCAGGACACGCCGGGCCTCCGCGCCGGCGTCCATCCAGTCGCGTTCGAAGGTGATGTCGGGCACGCCCGCATCGCGGATCGGAAGCTGCCGCCAGGGCAATCCCGATCGCGCCATGGCATCGGCGTACCCGGGGACGCCCAACATCACGAATTCGTGCGGTTCGACCAAGCTGATGACGAGCGACGGTCCCCAGGCCTGAACGGTCGCCAGATCCGCCTCGAGGTCGCGCTCCCAGGCGCCGTCGGCGGAGAGCTCGTCGCGGCGGCCCGGACAGAGCGTCATGCCGATCTCGCCGCTCGAGCCCGGCACTCGCGCGACGTCGATCCGCAGCGGGTGGCTGGCACTGGTTCGTGGCTTCGCGCGATTGCTCACGAGCCTAGGATATCGCATCGACGCGACAGCCGTATGGCGCGGCGGCCCGTCACGATGCACCCATGCGCCAACCAGATGGCACAGCCGTTCGCGACCATCGCATCATGCCGACCCACCTGCGCGACGCGACCTACGCGGTCGTCGACGTCGAAACGACGGGCTTCGATCGCACGCGGGACCGCGTCGTCGAGGTCGCATGCGTTCTCGTGCGGCGCGGCACTCGGGTGCGTGCCTTCTCGTCGCTGGTCGATCCCGGCCGGCCGATACCGGCGCGTGCCACCGAGGTTCACGGGATTGGCGATGCCGATGTAGCCGGTGCACCGTCGATGGCGGAGGTCGCGCCGCTCCTTCGGCGTCTGTGTTCCGGTGCAATCGTCGTGGCCCACAACGCCGGCTTCGATCGTGGTTTTCTACCGATGCTCGACGGCCGGCCAAACCTATGCACGCTGCGCCTGGCCCGCCATCTGCTCCCCGAGCTGCGCAGCCACGCGAACCAGGCCTTGCGAGCCGCACTCGACGTGCAGCTCCCTGGCGACCTCGGCGAAGCGCATCGCGCCTCGAGCGACGCGCACGTCACGGCGGCGGTCTTGGAGATATTGTTGCGTCGCTACCTTGCGCTGGGACATCCGGCGGACTGCGATGCGCTGCTGGCGTTCGCCGAATCGAAGATCACCTTTCCGCGCTTCCCTTTCGGCCGTCATCGCAACGTGCCGCTCCCGCAGGTGCCCGCCGACTACCTGGAGTGGATGCTGCGCGCCGACGATCCACCCTTCGACGACGACATCCGCGCGACGGTGACCTCGGAGCTGAGCCGGCGCCGCGGCGGCGGCCACCAAGCGAGAAAAGCCGTCTGACCTGCGACGGGAACCGGAAATTCCAGCATTCATTCGGCCGGCGGTTCGTGGGCCTTCACTAAGCTACGGGCGAGATCCCGGGCCGCTTTGACGGCGGACGCCGGCGCCACGATCCGAGCATCGGCGCCGAAGCCGAAGGCCCAGCGCACGACCTCCTCGGGATCGGCGACCGGCACGGTGATGCGCGCCCGGCCGCCGGGAAGTTTCTCGACCTTCTGATCATGTCGCCAGATGCGGCTCGTCGCCGACGCCGCGACCTTGGGCGAGAACTCGACCGTCACGGCGGCTTCACGACCGGGTCCTTTGATGAAGCCGAGCACGTCGGCGTTCTCTTGCTGCTCCGGTATTTTGCGGTCGGTGCGAACAGTCCCCGCGCGCGTCGGCAGCCCGACGATCGCGTCGAGCGCGAACAGGCGCCAATCGCGTCGCTTGAGATCGTAGCCTGAGAGATAGTAGCGGCCCGACCGCACGATGACGCGGTACGGATCGACGACGCGCTCTTCGGGAGCCGCCGCGTTCGCCCCACGATAGCGGAATCGCACCGACGCTCGTCCGGCCGGCGAGGCCCACGCGTCCTTGAGCTTCTCGTACACCTTTGCGACCTGCGAGCCTTCGACGAGCTTGGGCGCCTGCACGTGGAGGAACACTTCTCCTTCGGGCGCTCCGTCGACGATGGCACCGATCTCGCCTTGGATCGGCTCGCCGAGGGTTCGCGCCAGCTCGGCGAGGAGCCGCAGCAAGGGCGGCCGCGCGTCGTCGAGCCGGCGCAGCGCGGTGTCGTACGAAGTGAGGCGAACGAGGCCGTCCTTGATCGGCGAGATCGTGAACCCGGCGGTCTTGCCGATCGTGCGGAGCTGCTGCAAATCGCGTTGGAAGCTGCGCTTGCCGCCCCCGTGCAGCGCTTCGTACTCCGTATATCGCACCTGCCGATGCCGCAGAAGCTCCATCAGCAGCCAGATCTTGCGCGCGACGGATTCAGACGCTTCGCTCGAGTCGCGCCGCCGGCCGTCGTCGAAATCGTCCCACATCTGCCCCATGGGAAATATCACTTCGACGGTCGCTCCACGCTACCCTGAGGTCGCATCGCGGATGTTTTGCACCGTTGGATTCTGCGCGTGAGGCGCGCCACACGGGTGACACCGGGTCAAACATCTCTTTGCAGCGACGCGCCAGCCATGTGTCGTCCCAGCACGCTACGATGCTCGGGCATGAACCAATCCAACGAACCGCTCAGGACAACGATCGCGGCGTGGCTGCGAGATCAGGGCCACGAAGCCGTCGTGCAGGCGCTCGACGACCGCTATGCAGAGATCCTGTTCCGTGCGCGCGGCTACCGTTTTTCCGTCCGCGTCGACGAGCATGACCGCGGCTTCCTCTACCTCGCCCTCAGCATGGAGCTTCCGCCCGATGCCGTCGACGAACTCCTCGTCCGGCGAGCGATCGCGCTGACGGAATCGCGCACAATAATCGTCAAAGTCGAACTCGACTGGGAGCTTCGTGGCATGCTGCACAGCGCCGAGCAGTTCGTCGCCGAACCGGGCGGCCCGCCCATCTTCTGGAGGACCGTCTCCACCCTGATCGAGAGCACTCATTCGTTGCGCCGCGCCCTGGATGAATCGATCGGGCGCTGCGCGGCGAGCCGCTTCACCGCCGAGCTCGAATCTGAACTCAGTGCCGACGAGCATGTGGCTCCGACTCCAACGGAGGAGTCGCGATGAGCATCGTGGGCGCGCTGGCCAAGGTCGTTCGCGATGCTGGCTACATCGCGGACGTCGAGGATGCAACCGTGTTGTTCAAATCCGAAGGAACGGCCTACCGGCTCGAGAGCTTTGGCGACGACGCGGGCTATGCGCGGCTGATCGTAGGCTTTCTTCTGTCGGCGGGGACCCCCATCGCAGTCGTGCTGGACGCGGCGAACGAACAGAACCGCAAGACCAAATCCGTGAAGACGGTGCTGTACGAGCTTCCCGAGGCCCGACACGCGGCGTTCAGCGTCGAGATCTTCTTCGTCGAGCCGGCCGCATGGGCTCCGGTGTTCAAGCGAGCACTAGCAGCCCTGCGTCACGCGTCGGATGAATACTTCGCGACGGTGAACGACGCTGGTGTAGCAGCCAAGTCATCACGGTGAGCCAAGGATGCAGCCAGCACGAGGCCGCTCCCCCGTGTCGTCTCCATTTTTCAACCACGACATTGTCGCATCTTTTCGCCGACGGACGGCGAATCTGCAACGCTCGCCGTCAATATCACCGGCCGGCTGCCCGACGCCATCCGCGGAAATCCAGGATCACAGCCACACTACCTTGGTCACGATCTCTTATCTGGAGAGGCCAATGATTGCAAGAGCGCAGCTGCGAGACTCTCCTCGGGCTGCGCTGCCAGATACTCCTTCCGCATGACGCGAATGCCGCCATTCGCGTACTCCTGCGCGGCACGAATAAGCTGCTCCACGTCCTCCAGCGACGCGAGAGCCTGTTCGTCCTCGGCCAGCACCGTGGCCTTGATAACATCCCAATCCTCAGCCCGAAGCAGTCCATCATCGAAGATTTCGCGTGACGAGCCAAGTTGCATTCGCTGCCCCTTGGCTACTCCAAAGCCGAACGCGACCATGAACACGTCCTTCATTGTTTCAAATGTCTTATGCTTTGTAGCATCACCATCATCTCGCGCAAGGACACGATAGAATTCGTGGTGTTCTGTTTCGACTCGAATCCTAGGCATCGGAGTCGCTCCGTACGCTCGTTCCTAATTCGCTTGGCACTAGTCGGATTGTCACCCCAACCCGAGGCGCTAGCTCCCCTTCCACGTCACGCCCGTACTCAGCATCGGTGACCAAAAGAACTAGTTGTGGCGTCAGTCGTGGCAGCCATCGTGCGGCGTTCACGCGAACGGATACATCAAGACGAGCCAGTGGCGTGTCGACGACAAGCGGTGCTTGCTGGCCACCCAGGCGCGTCATAGCAAGCATGAAAGCGAGTGAGCTGACCTGCGTCTCGCCCATTGAGAGCTGAGGGCGCACGTCGCGCCCCTCATTGTCCAGCACTCTCAAGACGAAACCACTGTCCACCCTTACCTCGGAAAAGAAGTACTTTTTGGCATCCGAGACAAGGTTCCGTAGGATCTGCGTAGCCTCGACCCCGAGTGTTGCCATCAAACGCTCTTCCAAGATGGCCTTTGCACGCTGTAGCGCATCATGACATTCCTTCGCTACGAGCCACCCCCGATGCGTCTCGTTGTGACCTTCCCGCTTCGCAAGTTCGCTCTTTAGCTTATCCTCCAGTTTCGCCTTGTACCCACTTGCCACATCAAGCTCACGCTGCGCACGGCCTTTGGCCTCGGTCAATTCCTTCACGCTCTTGGCGAGACCCATTCGGTCACGGTTCAAGACCTGAGCTCGATCAAGTGCTGCAGCATCGATGTCCGCGCCGATTCGCTCGAGCTCATGATCTAGGCGATCAATATCCGCGCCATTAGCCGCGATCTCTCGCAGAAGACTCACGACCAATGCGACGCGTTGATCGCTCTCGTCACGCAACGGTCGAAGACGGCCGGAAAGCTGCGTTGCAACGTCTTGAAGTGAATTGGGGAGGAGCGACTTAAGGAGAGTCTCCAGCTCCGCGCGCGCCGAAGTACCGTCGTCGAGGCAGCGGCCACAGATACAATCACCGCGCTTGAGCAGATCTGTGAGAAAGTAATCTGCGATTCGTGCGGGGATTTCATGTCTAGACTTGTACTTTCCAAGAATTTCCGTAGCCGTTCGTACTTTTAGAACGGTAAGAGCAGGAACTGCCCCCACGATTGCGCGCGATAACTGACGCTGCACCTGCACGCCGCTTTCGATTCGACCTTGACGCTTCGCCTCCAAGTCCTTCCGATTCTGCGCTAGCTTCGCTACAGCCAGGATCGAGCTAAGCTCCTGCTCGATAGCCAACATACGATCCTCACTATCGAGCAGCGTCCGCTCAATCTCGGCAACTCGTTGGCGTCGGTTGGCGACCGCCGCCTCTTGGACGTTGATTTCCGAATTCGTCTTCTCAACTGCCGGCGCTCCGATGCGGTCAAGGGCTCGACGCTTCTCAGACGAGATCCGCCCAACGTGCTCGACGGCGCGACTCAGGGCCTCAATGTGAAGAACGTCGTTTACCGCCTTGCTAATGGTATCATCGCGCTGACGACCAGGCTTTGTGAAGTCCGCAATTCGATCACCATCAAACAAGAAGAAGGTCCGAATAGGGCTTGGCAGCATCTTCTCGATGCTCTGCTGCGGAAAGGGGTCGCGCTCGGTGTTGCCGTCTGGCTTGGTGAAGGTCAGCGATACATCGTCCTGACCGCCCGCATAATGCACGCGATCCCCCAGCAGAAACCCCCGTATACTACGAGAGAGCTTGTACGCTCTGCCCTCGTCGCGAAAGTTTAGGATGACTGTCGCACGGGCCGGCGCTTGCTCGCGACCGCTCTTGAGCACGGCATTATTGATAAGGGGAGAGTCAGTAGTAACCTCTTTGGGCCCGTAGAGCGCGAAGTTCAGGGCCTGTAAGATCGACGTCTTGCCGGCACCGTTTGTACCCTGAATGACGGTGGTGTTCCGCACCTCGTCCGTAGAGAACACGATATCTGCAGTGCCACTGTAGCATCTGAAATTGATTAGACGCAGCCGCTCCAAGATCACGGTTCTCGGTCCGCCTCGTCCTTAGCAACGCGCTCGATCTCGGCGGCGACCAGAGTCGCCGTCGTCGTCCCTCTATCTGACAGGTGGTAGTCCTCGATTTCGACAATCTTCCGAAGTAGTTCGAATCGTTCAGGAGCCACCTCCGCAAGCACTTCGTTTATGATTTCTTTGGCGAGGCGCGGCCTTTCCATCAGATGGTCCTCAACACTATACGCCCTCTTGAATGTAATTTCGAAGTGGGATGCCGCGCGATTCTGCGGCTCTAACGACGATCCCGAAAGCGTCTACGGCATTGCGCGCAGAGAGAGCAAACTCTGCGAAGCGTGTTAGCTCCTTCCTTAATTCGTCCTCTCGCGTCTTGGTCTCCGGCTTCGGCAAGTAGACGAAATCGTAGATTGCCGCCGACGTCTTGCCCGGGTACTTCCGAAGCACGCGGCCGCGCCGTTGGACGAACTGCTTTGGGTTCTCCGAGCTTCCGAGGAGGAACGCTGAGCGTGTGGGAGGCACGTCAACGCCTTCGTCAAGGCACCGCATCGCGACGAGGGCGTGGTAAAACCCGGAACCGAAGTCTCTCAGGATTTGTCGCCGCTGAGCAAGGTCTTCCTCAGCCGTAAAGGTGTGTATCTGTTTTCCGACCACGATTCCCAGCCACTCCTTGGTTTCGCTTAACTGAGCTGGCTGGCAATACACGAGCGCGTAGCCTTCCGTCGCGGCTGGCGTTGATCGGAACACATCGATGAAGGAGTTTAACTTTGCGGCGTTGACGCCGGAGAGGCTCGACTGCCCGTGCTGATCCTGCGGGCCACAAATGATGGGGTGGTAGTCGTACGGCGTGAGGACATCGGCTTTGATCGCTTGCGCCAGGGAATAGCGAAACACGATGCGGCTGAAGTAAGACCGTACCCGATCCGTGCCCGTCTCGTCGAGATAGCGGTCCGGCGTTGCCGACAAGCCGAGTCGGTAGTCATACCGTTCCAGTAACACGAGATCGGCGGAATCGACCGTCACGTTGTGGACCTCGTCGGCGACCAGGACAATTGGTCCTGGGAACCGTTCAGCTTGCTCTCGAAACTCTTCGCCACCTGCCGTATCGTAAAGCGCGATCACTACGAGCTGCTGGTCTTGGAAGAGTGACAGCGCGAGTTGGGTACGCAACCGCGCCTTCCAGTCTCCGCTCTGCGAGTGGCACACGATGGGAGCGACCCCCAGGATCGACTCGGCTTCTTCGCGCCACTGATCCGCGATCGCGATGTACGGGGCCAGAATTACCGCGGTACGTATCTCCTGCGCGCGGAGCATGCCGGCTATTTCGCTGAGTGCGGTAAAGGTCTTGCCGCTACCGGTCGCCATCTCCAGCAGTCCGCGCCGACCGTTGCTCCGCCATGCCTCAATTGCTTCAATCTGATGTGAACGCAGTTCACGGGGGTCGCTAGGTATGCGCTCCTCCTCTCCGCTCCGGTCGGGTGGGTAGTCCTGCGGCACTGTGCGAAGCAGCTTTTCGCGGACCGCTACGGGAAATTCAACTACGTCAAGCCGCGCCGTTTCGCCGTTCCAGAGCCGCTCAAAATAGTCGCTCTTCTCCTGGACGCGGTGCGGATCTTCCCATGAGGTGAAGGCATCGATGTATTCGAAGTTCCCAACAAGCGCCGCCAGCGTTTCGTTCAGCGATCCGGTGAACGCAATTGAGTCGACCTCGTCGGCGAAGATTCCAAACTTCTCATGGTAAATCCCCGTCATGATGTGTCGACGCAGCATAGCCAGGCGAATGTCGAGGATGCCATTTGCGACCAGCCATGCGAGTTGGGCGTAGACATTTGGATCCTTGACCTCTAGCCGATCGATTTCGTCAGCGGTACGCTGTAGCACGACAAGGTTACGGTCGGCATAGCCTCGATTTATCTGCTCGATATCGTCGGCGGTAAGGTTAGGGCTCGCAACCATTCGGATGCGGCCGCCAGCTCGTGCGAAGGGTTCAAGTCCGGCGAGGAGTTGAGGGAGGACCCCGCTCGTGAAGTAACCTGTCGCGCGATCATACCGGGTGGAGTTTGCCAGGCAGGGGACAAGAAATTCTGTAGCGACATTTGACTCATCGCTGCGATACGACGCACGAAGACCGAGGGTTCTGAGTGCCAAGAGGCATCCTCACCGAGCTGGCATGTCCAGCACGGCCGAAGAGCGGGAATGATCGGCTCTTCGCGGCGAGACCGTCGAGTTCATTGGCCACGACGATCACAATTCCGCAGCGCTGACATGGCCAGCTCGCAGTGACGCCGCCCGCGATGCTTTGAGTCAACCACTTGCCGCGGCTAGGCTTCGATCTCCGCGGCGTCCCAAAGGCCATGCCCTTAAGCACGCCTGATTGTCGTGAATCATCCGGCGCGAGGCGCTTCGCCTCACTCTGGTTTTCGTCGCCGGCTCAGGTCTCCGCGTCCGGCCCGCCCGCGTTGCGCGTCTCCGGCATGATCTTCGCGAGCTCGCGGAGAGCGGTCCGCAGCTCATCGGACCACCGGCTTCGCTCCCGCTCGTAGAATTCGAGGCGCTTATCCATCGCGTTAACCTCCTCGCCCGCGATGACGAGGAGGAGCACCTCGAGAGCCGCTTGGATCTCGGGAGTCGACTTCGGCCCGGCATACAAATCGGTGAAGAAGGGGTGCGTCTGGTTGAGCCACACCCGCACCTGTCCGCCCATGCCTTCCGCCCGATAGAACGGCGCGCCGTACGCCGCTTCCTCTCGGATGGCGAAAGGACGCCGTGCGATATCGCTCTCGAGCGCCGCCTTAACGTCACCGAATGGAAGCCCTGTCTGCTCCGCAGCGCGCTCCGCTTCGATAACTACCGCGGACTGATTCCGCTCCGCCGCGGCACTCTGCTCCGCGCTCGGTCGCGTACCCTTGAACTCCGTGGCGTTCTCCATCGCCTGCTCGGACGGCCGTTTTTGGTCCCTGTCGTGCCCCTCGGCCGACTTGATCTTGCCCGCATCTTGCTTGTAGCGGCCCTTGATGTCCGAGATGAGGCGCTTGATGCCGGCCTTTTCGAGGGCGTCCCAGATACTATCGTCGAGCCGGACCGACTGCTTCGAAGTCGTGACAGAGAATTTCTCATCTAGGTCGGCCGGGAAGTCAAGTTCGATTTGCCAATAGCGATCTTCGGCTCGCCAGCTCGAGAGTCGGCCTTCATCACCCCAGGGATGGCGCGTGATGACATCCATCTGACGACCCATACGCATGACAATCAGGCCTTCGTGGTCTGCCATAACCGCGTTGCGGGGGTTCTTAGCAGTGTTCTTTGTGGTTTTCTTGTCGATGTAGCCAAAGCGCGGTAGCAAGTAGGCGGCACGTACCTTGACGACAACGGTCGTTCCGTCGGCCGCTTTCATCGGGATGCGGGTCGGCTCGTACGGAAGCGCTCGATCTTCGTCGTCTGGCAACATATTGTAACGCGCACCGGACGTCAGGAACAGCGGATCGATCGGTTCGACAGCGACACCGTCGATGATGAACGTGCGATCCTCGAGATACGTACGGTAGACGAGGCCAACATGCTCGAGCAAGTTCTTACGCAGCCCGTCCCGAGTCGTCCAAGTCAATCGGTCGAGTTTGTCGACAAGTACGATCGTGCCGTGCGGAAGACCACAGAAGTGTTCATCCACGTAGGACTTAACCCAGACTGGTAGCTCAACCGGCGCCGGCTTGGGCGCCGGTACGCGACCGCCTTCGCCCATGCGCAGGTCGTCGAGGTCGACCGCGATACCGTTAATCACGTCGCCGGCTGTCCGTGAGAAGATGCGGAATCGGCGCCCCTGGCTGACGCACGAGCTAGGCAGCCCATAACCGTAACGGCCAAGACCAGAACGATCGTTTTCCCGGTCTGTTCCGCCCCACTTAGCCGCGAAGCCGAGCATCGCGGGAATCATACCGAGACCGTCGTCGATGATTGCGTAGGAATTCGGCTTCTTCTCTCCCTTGCCGTCGAAGCCGAAAACTACGTGAATGTTCGTGGCGCCGGCCTGGATCGAGTTGTCAATCTCCTCGTCGATCGCCTTGGCCGTGCTCTGATATCCGAGGTCGCGGATTCCGCGCAAAAACGCGGCACCGACAATAAGGCTGTCATCGCCAGCCGCGCTTTGCAGCGCAACGTATTGCTCTTGACGTTGGATGCCTGGGCTCAAGGGGAGGACTGTGGTGGTCACAAAGATGCCTGAACCTTTCCGCGGCCGCCATTGGACCGCGTGGTGTGCTGCTGTGAGACTCTCATGCGGCAAGACCGCATTAGGCGCTTAGGGCCAAGCGGAGGTTGTTGATGACGCGCCGGTGACGATTCTGCACCGTCGTATGGGATACGCCTATTTCTGCCGCAACGGCAGTCTGAGACTGGTCCTGGTCGTATAGCCGCGTTAGCAAGTCACGCTCGGCCACCGATAGCGCGGAGAGCGCCGCGCGGAGGACCAAGGTTTCAAGCATACGACCGAGCCAGTCGTCCTCAAGCGCATGCTTCTCATCCTCGGTGGCTGCCAGGGGAAGCCGAAGCAAGTCGCGGCGACATCTCCGCGCTTCGTTCAGGACGGCGCGGAACATCACGGCCCATGCGAAGGTTGAGAGGGATGCACCGCCTGGTTTGAACGCGTTGACAGCGCGGACGAAGGCGATACGGGCGATTTGCAACAGGTCCTCGTCCAGCGGGAACTGCCCCTTGCCGACGTCGGAGACGACTTTCCGGCAAAGCCCCTCGTGTTCGACGAGTAGAAGCTCGAGGGCTGGTGCAGCCGCAGGGGTACCGCTTTGAGCAGCGGCAACCAGTTCTCGCCTGGTCCTGCCTGTTAGCGTAGCGGGGTTGATCACGGGGGAGCTTCCTTGTCTGTTATCGTCGGCCACTGGCGGCGGTCAGGACAGATGCTCAACCCATTCGTGAGGGCTAACCGGTAGGTATTCTGCCTTCTTCGGGGGCCATTCAGCCGCCGGAGCGAACCCTGTCACCCCATATAATCGGGCAGAACCGGCCGAACTGCAAGGGCTCCCACGAGTTTTTTGAACCGGTCAGGTCGCGGCCACCCATCTGGCACACTGCTATTGTATCCTGTGCCAATGGAGCGGAATGGACCAGGTGAAACACGAACGACGCCACCCGTGGCGAAGGCGGATGGCCTGAAGGAGGCCCTCTCAGCGATACGGGAGACGTACCTTCAGGATGGGCGACCCTGGGTCGTCGGATTCAGCGGCGGTAAGGACTCGACGTGCACGCTGCAGCTCATCTGGGAGGCGCTGCGAATGCTCCCCGCTGAGCAGCGAGCCAAACCAATCCACGTCATTAGCTCGAATACGCTCGTCGAGACGCCGGCCATTGTCTCGTATATTCGTGGCACTATTGCCGCGATCGCGCGTGCCGGCAAAGTCGATGGTCTGAATGTCAGCGCACGCCTCGTCGAGCCCATTGTCGAGGAATCTTTCTGGGTTAACCTGCTCGGTCGCGGGTATCCGGCGCCTTCTACAAAATTCCGCTGGTGCACTGAGCGTCTAAAGATCAGCCCCGCTGACCGCTTTATCAAGAACCAAGTCGCCACGTACGGCGAGGTCGTTCTCGCGCTCGGCGTGCGGTCGAGTGAAAGCGCCACGCGCGCGCAAGTCATGTCGATGCGAAAGATTGAGGGTACGCGCCTCCGAACGCATAAGAAGCTGGCGGGAGCTTTGGTTTTCGCCCCGATTGAGGCCTGGACGACTGACGACGTTTGGTCCTACCTCTTGCAGAACGCGGACACGCCGTGGGGCAGTGACAACAACGATCTCGCCGCGATGTACCGTACTGCAGACGCTGAGTGTCCTCTCGTCGTGGACACGACTACGCCATCGTGCGGAAACAGTCGATTCGGCTGCTGGGTTTGTACAGTCGTCACGCGCGACAAGAGCATGGAAGCAATGGTCGACTCCGGTGCAATCTGGATGGAAGCACTTCTCGCCATACGCGATGAACTTGCCGACACTCAGCGTTCGGCCCGTCGTTTGGAGGTTCGCTCTGCAAGAAAGCTCGACGGTCGCGTATTGCTGAAGAATCACGGGAACGAACTCGCCCTAGGTCCTTACACCTTCGCATATTGCAAAGAGCTGCTAGCTAAGGTCCTCACCGCGCAGCGTGATCTGCCGCCTGAAGCGAATGACTTCGAACTGATCACCGATGCTGAGCTGCTGGAGATTCGGCGAATTTGGCGATCCGAGCGCCACGACTGGGAAGATACGCTGCCTCGGATCTACGAGGCTTGCTTTGGGAAGCGCTGGTTCTCGGTTTCCGAAGCGTCCGCTGATTCGGAGGAGGACGCGGAGATTGTCGATCGTACGGCACTTGAGTTCGACATTCCCGAGCTCTTGATGCGCAAGCTAATTGACACCGAGCGGCGGACATACGGCTTGCGACGGCGGTCTGATATCTTCAAGAAACTAAATGACGTACTCGACCGCGACTGGCGCGACCAGGCTGCGCTGCTTGCGGACCTCGCGGCAATGGACAGCTAAGATGTTCCTACGTCGACTCTCACTCGACCACTACGGTATTTTCAGACAAGCGACGTTCGATCTTACAACCGACCTCGACCATCCGATCGTCCTTGTGTCGGGAAACAATGGCGCTGGGAAGACGAGCTTGCTAGAGGCGTTGCGAGTGGCGCTCCACGGCCGCCGCGCGTTCGATGTCCCGCTGGGTGAGGCCGAATATCTTCGAACGATGGCAGCTCGCTTCCATCTCGGCGATCGCTCGCATCGATGCGCCGTCGCGCTCGACTTCGACTACGTCGACGTTCACAAGACACGAACCGTCACCGTAGAACGGTCGTGGGCGCTGCGCCGCCAGCACCTCGCCGAGACGCTGCGCGTTACGCTTGACGGAAACACGTTAATGCTTGAGGACGCGGATGACTTACTTGCATCGATTGTCCCTCCTCAGATTGCTCGTTACTTCTTCTTCGACGGTGAGCGTATTCGCGAGCTGGCTGAGTGGGAGGTCGAAGACGAGTCCGCGCTTTTCGATGCCGTCGTCGACCTGTTGGGGCTTGGCGTGCTCGATCAACTGCGCGTCGATCTACTGCGCCTCGCGTCGATGGAGGATAAAGGGAAGCGCGACGTACCCAACTCCCCTGTGCTGTTGGCGCAGACTGAGGAGAACGCTCGCGTAACAACCGCTGCCCTGCGAGCCGTAAAGGGACAAAGTCGCAAGGTCCGTGGCGCATTTGATCGTGCGCGATCTGAGGTTCGTCGCGTAGGTGCGATGCGCCAGGACGAGGTTGTCGCGCTTGAGAGCGAGCTCAGCGAGTTTGTTGCGGAGCGCCGGCTTTTGATTGAGGAGGCCCATCGCGCCGCCACGGATATTTTGCCGTTGTTATGTGCACGCACGTTGCGCCGACGCTTCAGCAAAGAGATCCAGGCTCGGCGACGTCTTGAGGATCGCGCCATCGTGACGGCGTTTCTGGAACAACATTCGGTTCAGATCGAGGCCACGATACATAAGTCCGGGCTGCGCGGTACTGCGAAGAAGAAGCTGAAAGATGCGATCATACGATTGGCATATGGGGATCCAGAACCTGTTAGCAACCTGTCATTGCCGAGTCTTTCACGATCCGATGCGGCCTGGATGCAGCGCGTAATCGAACGCGAGCTTCCTGATATTGAGACGCGAACTGGTCATGTAGTCGACCGCCTTCGATACCTTGATGAGCGGATCGTGCTGCTAACAGCACGCCGGCACGACATCCCGAACAACGATCCTATCGGTGAAGCAGCGCTCCGTAAGCTCGAGGACTGCCAGCGTGCCTTCCTCGAACATGAAACACTGCTCAAGAATGCCGAAGAGGACAATGCCAGCGCACTAGCAGCCTTGGAGAACGCGCGCGACGCCGCGAAAGCGCAGAGATTTGACGACTTCCGAAGAGGACGGCTGCGCGTCCGCGAACGCGTCATGGGCCAAATTCTCGAAGCGTTGCCGGCGCTATCCCAGCGCCTACAGGCATCGAAGGAGCAGCGCTTTGGCCGTTATCTTGGCGACGCATTACGTGAGCTCTGGCACAAGACCGATCGGTTGACCGGAGTGGAAGTTTCTTTTGCGGCGCGCCGAATCGCGTTGCTCGATGCGGTCGGTGAAATTCGCAAACAGGACCTATCGGCGGGCGAGAAGCAATTGTTTGCGGTCGCATTCATCTACGCGCTTGCGAAACTGTCGGGACGATTGATGCCATTTGTGATTGACACCCCGCTTGGGCGCCTTGATCAACAGCATCGACGCCGCTTCGTCGCTGAGTTCTTGCCGAACGCGAGCCACCAAGTCATCCTCTTGTCGACCGATACGGAGATAGTCGGAGCACTGTACGATGACATTCGGCCGCTAGTTGCACGGCATCACGAACTGGCCAACTTCAATGGCGGCGTAACCGACCCGGTGCAGATGGCGTCAGCATGAGTGCGCCCTACCGCGTCTCTCTCAGCGAGATGACCACGTCCGTGCTCCGATCACTGACCTCGAAGACCGGGCTTTCAGCAAACATTCTCGCGCGATTTGCAATGCTTATCTCTTTTGAAGACCCGGATCCTCCCGCAATCGACGCGGGTAAATCGGGCCTCATAATAAATCGTACGACGCTCTTCGGCGAGTTGGAACCTTTTCTGATGAACGCTTATTCTATTGCCAGCAAGGCGGCGGGAGGGCCGACGGCTAGCAAGGATCTCGCTAACCACATTGCCAGGGGCGCGGCGTATCTAAATGTGAGGGTACAGTCGCTTACGGATCTTCTTGCGGTGGTGACGAAATGATCTACCTCGACCATGCAGCAACGACGGCGTGCGCCGCGGAGGTCGTCGAGGCGATGATGCCCTTCTTCCGCGAGGCCTTTGCGAACGCGTCATCCGTGGACCATCTTCCGGGAACCGCCGCGCGTCGCTCCGTCGATGACGCACGCGAGACGGTCGCCGAGCTCGTGGGTGCAAAGCCCGAAGACGTGATTTTTACTAGCGGGTCTACCGAAGCCAACAACCTTGCGCTGTCGTTCGGTGGTCCCGTTATCACGACACGTGTCGAGCATCCGTCCGTATTGGATCCTCTGGCTGCGCGCGGGCGCGCAGACGATGGTTTTGTCTCCGTTGACCGCCTGGGACGGGTCGTCATCGAAGACCTCCAAGAGCGACTCGCCCGTACGCGCGGTACCCTGGTGAGCATCATCGCGACCAACAACGAGCTCGGGACTGAGCAGGACGTTGAGACACTCGCGAAGGTCATTCACGACGCCAGCGCCCTGCTGCATCTGGACGCCACACAGGCTGTGGGTACTCGCGCGTTCGAAATGCGAAATACTAGCGGTCTGGTAGGCATCTCTGCATCGGCACACAAGATTCACGGACCGAAAGGAATTGGTGCGCTCATCGCTGCTACGCCACTGCGTCGCGCACTCTCGCCGATTATGCGTGGCGGCGGGCACGAACGCGGCTTCCGTTCAGGCACCTTGAACGTGCCGGGCATCGTCGGGTTCGGCACGGCGGCACGACTCGCGATTAAGAAGCGCCGTGAGCGCCGAGAGCGGCTAGGCACCTTGCGTCGAAGGTTTCTCGCCATGCTGCGGGAGTCGCTAGACATTCGTGTAGTTGAGACTGTCGCGGATGCTCCTGTTAGCCCGCACATTTTGAGCATCCGTCTCCAGGGTACGAACGGGCGAGCGCTCTTACGCGCGACCCGCGACGAGGTCGCATTCAGCCTGGGTTCCGCGTGCGCTACGAATAAATCGGAGCCATCCCATGTACTTGTGGCGCTCGGTCTTGACAAACACGCCATTGCGGAGACAATCCGAATCAGTTTTGCCGCCGACCAGCCAGTCGAGGAAATCGAGCGCGCCGCGGGCATTCTAGCAAGAGCTGCGCGCTCTCTCTCAAGCTACTCGCTTTCGGCCTAGCTCGCTCGGCCCTTCGCGTCTCGGGCACGTCGGCGTTCGTTGCGCCTAACGAGACACTCGGAGCAAAAGAGCTTCCGGCCGGGCGCGAGCGGCTTCTCCCGGCAGTCCGTGCAAAGGCCTTTTGCGAGCGCCTCGTCGTGGGTCAAACCGTTCTTTGCCATCGACTCCTCGTGCGGGTTGCCGCCTCGGCGGCGATCGGGCGGGCGTTCACCGAGCGCCGCGCCGCTCACCTTCTCTTTCAGCGGGATTGGTCCACCGGGCCGCCAGGGTGCGCGCGATACACTACGCGTCTGAAGCTTGCGCCGCGAGTTCCAGCGCCGCACGCGCTTCCGGATGTTCGCACGCGGCAAGTGCCTGTCGCACTGCGTCGCGCTGCGCTGGCTCCCGCTCTTCCTTATAGGCTTGGGTCAGAATTGGCACGACCCAAGCAGCGCGGATTAGGGCGAGGTCCCGAATGAGTCGTAGTCGCGCTTCGTCGTCCATCCTCCCCGACGCCGAACCGAGACGGCTCGGCCACCTGATCTCCGGATCGCGTGGCACGAGGCGTGCCTCGCTTCCGTCGTCAACGGGCCACAGCGCGGGCTCCAGCGGTGAGACGGGCACCGCATCGTCCTCGGAGCGGCGCCGCGACGTGACGAAACCGACGATGACGACGCCAACGACGACGACGATGATCGCGATGACGAACTCGATGCTCATTGGTTACGCTGGAACCGGTCGTTGCGTCGAGAGGGCGCGAAGAACCGCTTCACGTTCGGTCTGCAGTTCGACATCCGCCGGGCGGTGCAACGCTGCCTCGAACTCTGTCGGTGACAGGTCGGCCATTCCCGAGAGCACGCGTTGCAGCGCATCCCGATACGCGCCGAAGTCCGCCACGATGACGCCGTCATTCATGAGCGTCGTTCCGATCAGCATCGTGATGACGCTCCACGGCGCCACCGTCACGAGCTTCGCGCGCGTCAGCACCGCCGACGCCGCGGCGAGATCCTCCGGACTCACCGCCCCAACCACCCGCAGCCCTGTGCCCTCGGCGGTCTCATGCGAGCGATCGCGGCGCAGCGCATCGACTAACCCCTTGAGCGCCGCGCGCGACGACGGCGTCTCGAGATCTTCCCGCTCCAACGTCGCGCCCGGCAAGCGCAGCTTGATGAACAGCCGGTCCACCTGCTCGTTCAACACGTCGGCGTAGCGCCGCACCTGCGCCGTGCCGTCGACCGTGCCCGCGCTATCCGGGAACAGCGCGCGCAGCACCATCAGGTGGCCGATCACACCCTCGAAGCGTGCCTCCTCCAGATACCGCACCGTCCAATCCACCCGGCCCGCCGGCAACGAGAGCGACAGATGCGCCGGCAACTCCACCGCATCGTCGACGCCCGGCGCCAACCGCGGCTGGTCCACGATCGGCGCCGCAACATCGCGCGTACCGTTCCGCCGCACCGGCGTCGCGGGCGGCAACTCCAGATAATCCTCGCCCGGCGGCAACGCGCGCGGATACGCCGGGCGCGCCGTCCCCGCCGCCGCGTCGAGCACCGAAAACGGCAGCATCGGGTCCACGATCGGCAGCGCCGGCGCCGAGCGCACGCGCAGCGGCTCCGCCTTTACGATCATCTCCGGCGTCTCGTCCCACAACACGTAACCCTGCGTGTCGATCACCGCATCCGCGGGCAGCGGCGTGTTCACGATCGCGCGCAACCGCACCACAACCTCCACGCCCGCTCCGACGTCGCCCAGCGTCAGCCCGTTGGG
>Ga0182024_10011493_pt1 | contig 17745 bp, 14 predicted proteins | sample P32metaG_FD_120480 | JGI IMG/M metagenome (GOLD analysis project Ga0182024, IMG submission 120480) | Permafrost microbial communities from Stordalen Mire, Sweden - P3-2 metaG (Illumina Assembly) | ecosystem: Environmental > Terrestrial > Soil > Wetlands > Permafrost | place: Sweden: Stordalen... | reverse complement strand
TCAATGAAACGGGCGTGTTCACGGCCATCACCGCCAAGCAGAAGCTGATTATCGCGGCCAAGGATTCGTTCGATTATCCGCTGGTGCTGTTGGGCGGCGCATTTGCGGGAATCAGTCAGCTGGACAACTCCGACCAATCGTATCACCAGGGCGTGGAAGGTTTCGCGAAACGTCTGGCGGCGAACTACGCGGATCAGGCCATCGGCAACATGATGACCGAAGGTTTCTTCCCGGTTCTTCTGCATGAGGACCCCCGTTATCGCCGCATCGGCTCCTCGCGCGGCACCAAGAAATACCGGACCTGGTACGCATTTTCGCGAATTTTTGTCACCCGCACCGATTCCGGAGGGACCCGTTTCAATTATTCGGAATGGATGGGCAATGCCACTGGTGTGGCGATCACCAATCTGTATCACCCGGATCAGCGCGATTGGCGGGACAATTCCTACAAGCTGCTGGAGCAGTGCGCCACCGACGGAATTTCCCAGATCCTGAAAGAATTCTGGCCCGACATCAAACACAAGCTGTTCCACAAGAATCCTCCCGCTTCCGATTAGGGCGCCACCCGTGAAGGCTTTCGTCGCGGCAGTTGGATTGACTCTCTGTGCGAATACCGGCGCAACCACCATCGTCGCCATCTGGACGCCGGGGAAGATGGTCATCGCCGGCGACAGCTTGATCAACATGAAATGGACCGGCGAAAACGGCACGCCGCAGCACACTACCTCGAAAGACTGCAAAATCCGTAAATACGGCTCGAATTATATTTCCGCCGCCGGGAATTATCACATCCAGATCGCGGGGTTCGACGTCTGGGATACGGCGGAACGCTCCTGCTCCTCGTCCATGAATTTCGAGATCTGCGCCGCCCGCTTCAAGGCGGATTTGCGCAGTATCCTGGGGCGTGTGGTGGGCGTCCACGACATCCATCTGACGGTGCTGGTGGCGGGAAGACAGAACGGCGCGCCGGCGCTCGAGCACATCACCTTCGTCAGCCAGCCCGACGGACAGCTCAGCGTGAAGTCGGAATCGTTCCGGCGCGGGAAGCAGAAGTGGGGACGCGTGATTCTAGGCGACCGCGACGCGATCGACCGCTACGAACGGGGCTCGGCCTCGACCATGACCGGCACGATTCAGGAACAGGCTTTGGCGCTGGTCCGGATCGAAGCCCGCGCCGTCCCGCAGGAGGTAGGCGCGCCGTTTTCCGCCGTGACCATCGAAGCCTCGGGCGAGCAATGGATCAATCCCGGCTGTTGCCCCACGTCTTGCATGAAATGAACTAGAATTCGGGAAAGGGGACACAATGAAGCATGTGGTCTTCGTCTCGGTTTTCTGCCTGACACTGCGCGCTCAGGCTCCTCAAATCATCCAACTGCCGCCGAATGTCGGCGTCTGGCAAGTAGTGCAGGGCATCCAGAAATCGCACCAGCAGCGCGAGTGGCTGGTGCCGCGCGAGGTGAAAATCGCCAGGGGCATCAATCTCATTCCCAACTCGATGCAAAGTGTTTGTTCCGTCCCTCTGCTCGAAGCGCAGGCGGATGCGAACGACCCCGGCATCGCCACCATCCCGCGCTCTAACTCCGTGCCCATTCCTCAGGCGCGCGTTCCCGCGCCCCCCTGCAAGAAAGAATAGCTGCTAAGTGAAAATCCGGCTGCGCCTATTCCGCAATCGGCGTTCATCCGCGTTCATCGGCGGCCAATAACCTCTTTGGGGTCAAGCCTCTGGCGTCGGTCCTACATCTACCCTCGGCCGAGCGTTGAGTGACGCCTGCGCGGTGAAAAAGCAGAATTGGCCGCCGATGAACGCGGATGAAGCGCCGGATCTTGCCAGAAGTCCGTTAGCGATAGCTATATCGATAAACATTGGGATTTTTGTTGACGTAAGCGTTTTACATAGGTATACTTGCCTCAATTGACAGTTGGGTGACGCCCCGAGTCTCCGCGTCATCTCCAATTCGACCAGGAGGTTGAACATGAGATCGCTCCTCTTTGTGCTGCTGGTTTCCACCGCAACGTTGTTTGCACAAACCCCGACCGCAGTGGTCAACGGCACCGTGGTAGATACCTCCGGCGCCATGGTGCCCGACGCCAGGGTGATCGCCGTCAACCAGGAAACCAACTTCGCCAGTCAGAAAAACACGGCCGCGGACGGGACGTTCACCATCATCAATCTTCTGCCCGGAAATTACGTGCTCACGGTGGAAAAGAGCGGATTCAAGAAAGCCGCGCTGCCCGTCTTCAAGCTCGACGTAAACCAGACGCTTACCGAAAAGATCGAGCTGCAAGTCGGCTCCTCGGCCGAAACGGTCACCGTCAGCGCGGAATCCGTCGGCGTCATGCTGCAACGCGCGACCACCGAACTCGGCACCACCATCGACGAGCAGATGATGCACGAACTGCCTCTCAACGGCCGCAATTTCACCGAACTGCTCATCCTGGAACCGGGTGTGAATCCAGTCAATACCGCGCAGGGAGGCAACGGGATAGGCAGCGCGGACGGAGGCAACATCGGCATTCCCAACGCGGTGGTTTACCGCCCCTCGGTGAACGGCGCGGGCAACCGCTCGAACGCGTTTTACCTGGACGGGATCATCAACACCGACGATCGCGGAGGAGGCTGGGCCATTCAGCCCATCGCCGACACTATTCAGGAATTCAAGGTGCAGTCGCATAACAACGACGCTTCCTACGGCAACGTCCTGGGGGCGGTGGTAAACGTGGTCACCAAATCGGGCACCAACCGGTTCCATGGATCGGCGTGGGAATTCGCGCGCAGCCAGATTTTCGATGCGCGCAATCCGTTCACAGGCTTCTGCACTCCGGCCAATTGTCCGTCTCAGGCCAACGCTCTGCAAAGCCAGGTGACCTCCGGCGCGCTTTCGGCGACGGCGGCCTCGGCGATTCTTTCCGGGACTCCCGTTTCGCCCCTCGGATATCTCGAAAACATGTACGGCGGCACGTTCGGCGGGCCGATTATCAAGAACAAGACGTTCTTCTATTTCGCCTACGAAGGCTGGAGGTTCGCGCAGCCGCAAAACGCTTACGCCAACGTTCCGACCCCGCAGGAGTTGGCCGGCGATTTCAGCGGCACGGTCTCTCCGGAACTGGTGGGCGCGGTGAACTCCACCAAGACCGGCATCACTCCCAGCCAGATTTTCAACCCGTTCGCGGAATCGGGGCCGAACTCGTCGGTGCCGTTCACCTGCGATGGCTCGGGGAATCCGATGCCTCTCGGGAATCCCAACCTGGCCTTCGGCCAGCCCGGATATGGATTGCAATCGACCGGAGGGACGCCTTGCAACAAGATTCCGGCGGGCCTGATCGATCAGAAACTGGCCTCCGTGATCACGGCCTATACCGCTGCCCAGGCTAAAAACTGCGCGTTCACCCCCAACTACACCTTCGCCATCGACAATTGCCTGGATTCCCGCAACAAGACCGACAACGCCAACAATTACGACATTCGCATCGACCACCATTTCAACGAGAAGAACACCGTGTTTGGCCGCGCTTACCTGATGTGGGATACAGACCAGGGCATCGTTGCCGGAACAACGTCGGTCGCGCCGAGCCCGTATCACACCTTCAACATCGGCGGCGCCTGGGACCACATTTTCACGCCGAACCTGATCATGGAAGTGCGCGGAGGCGTGAACGCCCGTCCGGTCGTCGTGAACCAGACCAACCCCGCCGGATCGACTCCGGAAACCAGCGCCGGATTTTCGAACCTCTCCGCGACCTCCGGCTTCTATCTGACGCCCTCCGGATATCCCAGCGTCATCGGCAACGTCGGACCCGAGCATCGCGCCAATCCGGAAAGCAACTTCAGCACCATGCTGACCTGGATCCACGGCAAGCACAACATCCGCTTCGGCGGCGAGTATCTGTACGAGAACCGCCTGGAAACGAATCAATATGAGCAGTTCAGCTCCTCCACTTCGCAGACTTGTCCCACCAACGCCTCCGGCCTGTTCGCCTGCGGCAGCAACCAGGGCAACGCGCTGGCGTCGATGCTGCTGGATCTGCCCTCCGCGCTGACCGTGAACGTTCCGAATTACGAAGAAGTCCACGTGCGCATGGCGCCGTTCGGATTTTTCATCCAGGACGAATGGCACGTGCGGCCCAACCTGACTATCAACGTCGGCCTGCGTTATGACTACGACCCTGCGGTTAAAATTCTGCAGGCCAACGGAGAGACGGTCAACGCCTTGAACCTGCCCGCCGCCCAGTTCATTATCGGATCGGCGCAAAGCACTGCGTACACCACCGGATGCACCACGCCGCAAATGCCTCCGTGCGTTCCCGGAGGCCTATCGAGCTCCAACCCCGCGTTCAACGTCACCGTTGGCGGAGTTACTTACAACACGCTCAACAACATCATTTTCTCCAACAGCCAGCCGACGCTGAAGTCCATCAAGGACAACATCGGCCCGCGCATCGGTATCGCCTACCAGGTTCTTCCGAAGACCGTAGTGCGCGTCGGCTACGGCATTTTCTACGATCCCATCAGCTACCGCAGCCAGTACGCGGAGAACACTCTGCAAGGATCTATCTGGCCCTGGACGCGAGGCGTTTCCGATACACTGAACACCGCTCCCATGGGTACCGCGGCCACGCCGACGGTGGCGCCCATCTGCTTCAGCCTGGCGTCTTGCGGCCCCTACGGCGGCTACGGGATTTCGTCGGTTACCGGTCTCGCCGGCAGCAACCCGATCGTGGTCGCGCCCACGCCCTGGGGCTCCACGTTCGGCGGATACACCAATGCCGTGAACTATAGCGATCCGCGCTCGCAGCAGTGGAACTTCCAGATCGAGCGCCAATTCGGCGCTACCAGCCTGGTTTCCATCGGCTATGTGGGCAGCCACACCCAGCGCCTGGAATGGTGCTGCAAGGCCAACTATCCGCAGGGAGGCCCCTACTGCCAGAACAATACCAACGCCGGGTTCCTCTGCCCGCAGACGCCTCTGACGCAGGCCGCGATCACGGCGAAGGAATACATGCCGTTCGCCGCGCAGGGCTGGAATTACTCGCAGTCCACCGGTTTTTCGACGTTCCACGCCCTGGAAGCGCATTACCAGAAGCGCTTCTCAAACGGGCTACAAACCTTCGCCGCATTCACCTGGGAAAAATGCCTGGGCGATTCCAACGGCGACTTCAACGCTGAAAACGGCTCCGAAGGCGCTCCCTACGAATACTTTTTTAACGCCCATCTGTCGAAGGGGCCGTGCGCGTTCAACATCCCGAAATTGCTCACCTGGAGCACGGTTTACGAGCTGCCGTTCGGGAAAAACCAGCGCTGGATGAATCACGGCTGGATGGCTCGCGCGTTCGGCAACTGGGACACCAACTACTCCTTCATCGCGCGTTCGGGCCAGAACTTCAACCCCACCTGGGGAGGAGCAAGCAACATCTGCACTGGCTCAGCGACCACCGGTTGCGTCCCGACCACCATTGCCGGCGTTGCGCCCACCAGTACCGATCCGGCGAATCTCTCGAATGCCGCCGGCTCCATTACCGGCTACAGCCGCCCGAGCCTTCTCTCGGGCTGCCAGCTGATTCCCTCTACCCAAACCGTTTCGCAATGGTACAACCCGGCCTGCTTCGTCAGCCCTTCGTCGTTGAGCGTCGGCCCGGGCTACGGCTTCGGCAACGCCCCCATCGGCAACATGGAATCGATGCGATTGATCAACATGGACGTCTCCCTGGTAAAGAACATCCTGATCGGGGAAACGAAGCGGCTGCAATTCCGCGCCGAGGCGTTCAACGTGTTTAACCACATGGTGCTCGCCGTGCCCGCCACGTCCATCGCGCCGTCGTATTCCGGTGGCACCGTCAGCTACGGCACCGCCGGAGTGGTCAGCGGCATCGCGAACACACCGCGGGAACTGCAACTCGCGCTGAAATTTTTGTTCTAAACGATCGCTCCCTGTGGTCGCGGCTCAGTAGACTGCTGATAACCAGTAGCCCCGATTCCGAGCCGCGACCGCAGGGAGTCGATCATTTCATTAGCAACCCAAGGATCCTCCGCGCCATCCCCCCATAAGGAGGCCGCAGCAGGCTGAGCGGCGTCCATCGACCCTCCACAAAAACGCTCTTCTTTTTCGAAAATGTCTCGAAGCCGTGGTAGCCGTGATAATGCCCCATGCCGCTTGGCCCGATGCCTCCAAACGGCAGCCCCGTCTGGCCGACGTGAAAAATACAGTCGTTCACGGTGACCCCTCCGGCCATGGTTCGCGCCAGCACATCCTTCACCCGCGAATTTCTCCAATCGAAATAGTACAGCGCCAGCGGATGCGGCCGCGCGTTGATGTACGCGATGGCGTCGTCCAGCGTCTCGTACGGAACCACCGGCAGAATGGGTCCGAAAATCTCCTCCTGCATGATGGTCATGCCGTCGTTGACGTTGAGCAGCAGCTGGGGCGCGAACACCCGATTCTCTTCGTTGCAGCTTTCCCCCGCCGGGTTGATCGGAATTGCGCGCGCCCCTTTCCCCTCGGCGTCCTTGAGATGCTGCGCGAGCGTCCGGTAATGCCCAACATCAATGATGCGCGTGTAATCCGCATTCGCCACCAGCTTCGGGTACAGTTTTTTTACGACACCAGGCGCCATCGTCACGAACTCTTCCTGACGTGCACACGGGATCAGCAGATAATCCGGCGCGACACACGTTTGCCCCGCGTTGTACAGCTTGCTCGTCAGAATCCTCTCCGCCGCCCGCTCCAGTGGATACTCGGGATGCACTAGCGCCGGGCTCTTGCCACCTAATTCCAGCGTCACCGGCGTTAGATTTTCCGCCGCCGCCTTCATGACCAGTTTCCCCACCCTCGTCGATCCCGTGAACAGCAGATGATCGAACGGCAGACTGGAAAACTGCTGCGCGACATCCGCGCCGCCGTTGACCACTGCAACATAATCCTCAGGAAATGTCTTTTTGATAATTTCCTCGATCAGCGCCCCCGACCGGGGAGCCAGCTCCGAAGGCTTCATCATCACGCGATTCCCCGCTGCGATCGCTCCCACCGCCGGTCCGATGGTCAGAAACAACGGATAGTTCCACGCGCCCAAAATCCCCACCACGCCCTTCGGTTGCATCTCGATCCGCGCGCTGGCCGGCAGGAACTGCCACCCGACCTCGACATCCTGCGGCTCCATCCAATCTTTAAGATGCTTGCGCGCGTCGCGAATCTCGCCGAGGGTCGGCACCAGCTCCAGCGCCAGCGTCTCCTCCGCCGCGCGGCCGCTGAAATCGTCGGAGATCGCACGGACCATCTCGTCCTTGTGATCGATCAGCGCGCGTTCTATCGCTCGAAGCGCATCCATCCGATCCTTATAAGAAAGAGCGCTGCGCCGGAACGCCGCACGCTGCGCGTCGAACAAGGTGCGAGCAAGCACCGTTACATTATCGCTACAATGAAGGGCGGTACGTACAGCCCACGTCGGCTGAGACAAGAGGAAGCACTCGCTTTGAACCGCACCATTACGGACGATCCGGATTATTACCACAAAGTAGTCGATTGCCAGTGGGCGTGCCCTGCCCACACGAACGTTCCCGAATACATTCGCCTGATTGCGCAGGGACGTTTTACCGACGCCTACATGCTCAATCGCGAATCGAACGTTTTCCCCGCGATTCTGGGGCGCACCTGCGACCGGCCCTGCGAGCCTGCCTGCCGCCGCGGACGCCTCGATGACAGCAAGCCCGTCGCCATCTGCCGCCTGAAACGCGTTGCGGCCGACCATCGCGGCGAAATCGCCGATCTCCTCCCGCCCATCCCCGCCAAGAAAAACGGCAAGCGCATCGGCATCGTCGGCGCGGGCCCCGCGTCCCTCACCGTCGCCAACGACCTGATGCCGCACGGCTACGAAGTGGTGATTTTCGAACAGTACGAAAAGCCCGGCGGCCTGATGCGTACGAATATCCCCGCGTTCCGTCTGCCCGCCAAAGTGCTGGACGACGAGACGTACACCATCATCAACATGGGCGTCGACATCCGCTACAACACGCCCGTCAAAAGCATGAAGGCCCTGCTGGCCGAAAAGTTCGACGCGATTTTCATCGGCAGCGGCGCGCCCCGCGGAAAAGAACTGGACATTCCCGGCCGCCACGACGCATTGCTCAATGGGTCCCATATCCACATCGGCATCGACTGGCTGGAATCGATCGCCTTCGGACATATCGACAAGGTCGGCGAGAACGTCCTGATCATCGGCGTCGGCAACACCGCCATGGATTGCTGCCGTTCGTCGAAACGCATGGGCGCGAAGTCCGTAAAGGTCATGGCCCGCCGCCCGCGCGCCTTTTTCAAAGCCTCCGAATGGGAGCTGGACGACGCCGAGGAGGAAGACGTCGAGATCGTCATTAACCACGCGCCCAAGCGCTTCGTGATCGAGAACGGAAAACTCACCGGCATGGAGTTTGAGCGTCTGGAATGGGATGCGAAGGCCAAAAACTCCCGCGTGATCGATACAGTCATTCTGCCTGCCGACGACGTCATCCTCGCTATCGGCCAAGAGAATGCCTTCCCCTGGTTCGAGCGCGACCTGGGCGCGCAGTTCGATAAATGGGACCAGCCGGTGGTCGACGAAACCACGATGATGTCCACCCTCCCCGGCGTTTTCTTTGGCGGCGACGCCGCCTTCGGCCCAAAAAACATCATCTGGGCGGTAGAGCACGGCCACCAAGCCGCGATTTCCATCGACAACTACTGCCAGGGCGTGCCCGCGACCCAGCGCCCCAAAGCGGGCATGAACCTCATCAGCCAGAAAATGGGGCTGAGCGAGTGGAGCTACCACAACGACTACAATCCCGCGTCGCGCCAGAAGATGTCGCACGTCGATCTTGCCAGCCGCTTCCGCCAGCTCGATATCGAAGTCGAGCTCGGCTTCGACCCCGAGCAGACCGCCCGCGAAGTGCAGCGCTGCCTGAACTGCGACGTGGAAACCGAGTTCACCGCCATCCGCTGCATCGAATGCGACGCCTGCATCGACATTTGTCCTCTGCAATGCCTGACCATCACGCGCGACGGTCCCGAAGACGATCTGCGTACGCGCCTCTCCGCGCCGGCCACCAACATCACGCAGGCGATCTTCGCCTCGGCTCCATTGCCGCAAACCGGGCGCCTGATGATCAAGGATGAAGACCTCTGCGTCCACTGCGGCCTGTGCGCGGAACGCTGCCCCACGGCGGCCTGGGATATGCAAAAGTTCGAACTCGAAATTCCATATGCGGGGAGGGCGGCGTGCATCAGCTCCTACGTACCCGCGTAAACGACTTCGCGGTCAAGCTTGCCAACGTCAATGGCACCGGATCGGCCTCGGCCAACGGTCTGCTGATGCAGGCGATTTTCCGGATGGGCATTCCGGTGTCGGGGAAAAACTTGTTCCCATCGAACATTCAAGGCCTTCCCACCTGGTACGAAATCCGCGTGAATAAGGATGGCCACACCGCCCGCGCCCTCGATTACGACCTCATGGTGGCCATGAACTCGCAGACCTACGCCCGCGACGTTCGCGAAGTTCGCGAAGGCGGCTACATTCTCTACGATTCCTCCTGGCCGCTCGACAAGAGCCTGATCCGCGACGACGTCACCTATCTTGGCGTGCCTCTGGCCGAGCTCTGCAACGAACATTTCAAGGATCCCCGCGAGCGCATTCTGATGAAGAACATCGCCTACGCCGGTGCGATGATCGCCGCGCTCGACGTGGACATGGAGATCGTCACCCAGCTCCTCGACGAGAAATTTGCGAAAAAGAAAGCTCTGCGCGCCTCGAATCTCACGGCTCTGAGCCTGGGCTACGATTACGCGAAAAAACATTTCCAGTGTCCTCTGCCGTTCTATCTGGAAAAGATGGACGAGAACTCCGAAAAAATTCTGATCGATGGCAACACAGCGACCGCTCTCGGCTGCGTCTACGCCGGCGCGACTGTCGCCGCCTGGTATCCCATCACGCCATCGACCTCGGTCATGGACGCCTTCCGAGGCTTCTGCGACGATTACCGCAAAGATCCCGAGACCGGCAAGACCAACGCCCTGATCATTCAGGCCGAAGACGAATTGTCGGCTATCGGCATGGTCATCGGTGCGTCCTGGGCTGGCGCCCGCGCGTTTACTTCGACATCGGGCCCCGGAATTTCGCTGATGAACGAACTGCTCGGGCTCGCATACTACGCGGAAATCCCGGCCGTGGTGGTCGACGTCCAGCGCGTCGGCCCGTCCACCGGCATGCCGACCCGCACGCAGCAGGGCGACATTCTGTCCTGCGCCTACGCCTCGCATGGCGACACGAAACACATCCTGCTGTTCCCCTCGAATCCCGGAGAGTGTTTCGAATTCGCGGTGAAGTCCTTCGACCTTGCGGAGCGCTTCCAGACCCCCGTGTTCATGCTATCCGATCTCGATATCGGCATGAACGACTGGGTAGTGCCGCGTCTTCAGTGGGACGACTCCTACCGCCCGGATCGAGGCCGCGTTCTCGACGTCCAGGAAATCGAAAAACTTTCGAAATTCCTCCGCTACACCGGTGAGGACGAAAATCACATCGCCGCCCGCACTCTGCCCGGCGTCCATTCGAAGGGCGCGTTTTTTACCCGCGGCTCCGGTCACAACAAGTTCGGCGCTTACACCGAAATGCCGGACGAGTATCAGGACGTTGTCGAGCGCCTGTTGCGCAAGCACAAAGCCGCCGCGAAATTCGTCCCCGCGCCCATCATCCAAAGAAGAGGCGGGAGCATCGGCATTGTCACCCTCGGCGGCTGCGATCCGGCCGTCCGCGAAGCGATCGAGCTTCTCCCTCAGCGTGGCATCGACGCCGATTTCATGCGCATTCGTGGATTCCCCTTCGGCGAGGAGGTCGAGGCTTTCTTAAACGCCCACGACATGAACTTCATCGTCGAGCAGAATCGCGACGCGCAGCTCCGCTCGCTATTGGTGCTTGAAACCCCCGTCGCCAAGGAAAAACTCCGCAGCGTGCTCGCCTTCGGCGGCTTTCCGCTAAGCGCCGAGAACGTGGTCGACGGAATTTTAGAACAAGTGGGAGAGCCTGCGCATGCCATCCATCGCTAAACCGGTCGCCGTCCATCCGAGCCTGCACAAGAACGCTCTCGGCCTGACCATTCGAGACTACGAAGGCACCATGTCGACTCTGTGCGCCGGCTGCGGACACGATTCCGTCACCGCCGGCGTCATCCGCGCCATGTGGGAGCTCGCCATGCCTCCGCACATGCTCGCGAAAATGAGCGGCATCGGGTGTTCGTCCAAAACGCCAACCTATTTCGTCGGCGGCGCGCACGGATTCAACTCCGCCCACGGACGCATGGCCGCCATCGCCACCGGCGCCAACGCCGCCAATCGGGAACTCACCTACATCGGTATCTCCGGCGACGGCGATTCTCTCTCCATCGGCCTCGGCCACATGTGCCACGCCATCCGCCGCAACGTGAAAATGCTGTACGTCATCGAAAATAACGGAGTGTACGGATTGACCAAGGGTCAATTTTCCGCCTCCGCCGACGTCGGCTCCAAGAGCAAGCGCGGCGAAGCGAACCGCATGGCCCCCATCGACCCCGTGTCCCTCGGCCTCAGCCTGGGTGCGACCTTCATCGCCCGCAGTTTCTCCGGCGACAAGGAACAGCTCGTGCCGATTCTCAAAGCCGGCCTCTCGCATCGAGGCTTCGCCATCGTCGACGTGATTTCTCCTTGCGTCACCTTCAACGATCATGAAGGCTCCACCAAGAGCTACAAATACACCCGGCAGCATGAGAAAAAGTTGACGGAGAGCGATTTCGTTCCGCCGGCCACCGAAATTCTGGCCACCATCGGCAACACCGGCACGACCACGGTCACCATGCACGACGGCAGCGTCGTCCGCTTCACCGGTGTGCCGAAGGATTACGATCCTACCGATCGGCGTCGCGTCACGTCCTATTTGCAGGAGCATCAGGAGCAGGGTGAGGTCGTCACCGGACTGCTATATCTCGATGAAAGCGTCCCCGACCTCCATGAAATGAGTAATTCGCCCGAGGGAGCGCTGTCGAAAATCCCTTACGAAAAATTGTGTCCCGGCTCCGCGGAGCTCAAGAAGTTGCAGGAAGACTATCGGTAACTTGTGTTGGTAGAAAACGTCTAGTTATAGGAGAGGTTTAAGTCCAGTTGGCACTCATCGTCGGCCTGTTGAAAGAGACTTTCCCAGAAGAGCGCCGCGTTGCCCTCACCCCGAAAGTTTTTGACGTTCTCAAAAAAATCGGCGCAGAAGTGTGGGTGGAGTTCGGATCTGGAGTTGACGCCGGATTCCCGGACGCCGCCTACGCCGCGAAAGGCGCGCACCTTGCGACGGCCGACGAGGTTCGCAAGAACGCCGCGGTCTTCGTCCACGTCCGCGTCCCTCTGCCCGACGGCCTGAACGGGAAAACGTCGATCGGCTTCTGCGACCCTCTCTCCAACCCCGATCTCGCCGCGAAGTTCGCTTTGGCGGGCGCCACTCTCTTCTCCATGGAGATGATCCCGCGCATTTCGCGCGCCCAGAGCATGGACGCGCTCTCCTCCATGGCGTCCATCGCCGGATATAAGGCCGTGATCCTCGCCGCCAGCACCCTGCCGCGCCTCTTTCCGATGATGACCACCGCTGCCGGAACGATTCCTCCAGCTCGCGTTCTGGTCATCGGCGCGGGCGTCGCCGGATTGCAGGCCATCGCCACCGCGCGACGCCTCGGCGCCGTCGTCAGCGGTTTCGACGTCCGCTCCGCCGTCCGTGAGCAAATAGAAAGCCTCGGCGCGAAGTTCGTCAACATCAACCTCGGCGGTGCGAAAGCCGAGGGCGAAGGCGGCTACGCCAAGGCTCTGGATGAAGAAGCGCTCCGCCTACAGCGCCAGCAGATGGCGACGTTTATGAGCGAGCAGGACGTGGTCATCACCACCGCCGCCATTCCCGGCAAACGCGCGCCGATTCTCATTACCAAGGAAATGGTCCAGGCCATGGCCCCAGGCTCCGTCATCATCGATCTCGCCGCCGAGCGTGGAGGCAACTGCGAACTGACCAAAGCCGGCGAGACCGTCATCGATCACGGCGTGACCATCCTTGGCCCCACGAATTTACCCGCGACTGTCCCCTATCACGCCAGCCAGATGTACGCCCGCAACATCGTCACGTTCCTGAAACATCTCGTGAACAAAGAAGGCAACCTGAACATCGACACCACCGACGAGATCACCCGCGAATCGTTGATCACCCAAAACGGCGAGGTTGTCAATCCGAAAATACAAGCGCTGCTCGGAGTGAACGTATGACCACCGAAACCGAGATGAGCCTGTACGTCCTCATCCTGGCAGTCCCCCTGGGATTGCAGCTGGTGCAGCGCGTTTCGCCCCTCCTCCACACGCCTCTGATGTCGCTGACCAACGCGATTTCCGCGATCTCCGTCGTAGGCGCGATCCTGGTCGCCGGGGCGCAAGGCGCAACGAAACTCAGCCAGATTCTGGGATGCGTGGCCGTGGTCGCCTCCACTATTAATATCGTCAGCGGGTTCCTCATCACCGACCGCATGCTGAAAATGTTCAAGAAAAAAGCAAAGTGATGGATCAGATCTGGCAGGTCGCCTACATTTTTGCAGCCCTCTCGATCATTGGATCCATTAAGTGGCTCAGTTCTCCCGCCACCGCGCGCCAAGGCGTTAGGGCTGGACAGGTCGGCATGTTGTTCGCCGTCATCGGAACCCTCCTGCGGGCCGAAGTGGTCGATTACCAATGGATCCTGATCAGCATTTTCATCGGAGCCGCCATCGGAGCGCCTCTCGCCTATCTGATGCCCATGACCGCGGTCCCGCAGTTGACCGCTATCTCGCACGCTTTCGGCTCATTGGCCGCCGCACTGGTCGGAACCGCCGAATTTTATCGCCTGACACCAACGGGATTCACCATGACCGCCCTGGTCATCGAAACCGTGCTCGGGTATCTCACGTTCACCGCCAGCATCATGGCCTTCGGAAAACTCCAGGAAATTGTCCCGACGCGCCCCATCACTTATAAAGGACAGAATTTCGTAAATATCGCTTTGTTGATCTTCGCCGTCTCGCTCGGCGTCTGGATGATCGTTGAGCCCGCGCCATCCTGGGTCTTCCCCACCTTCACCGGCCTCTCGCTCCTGTTCGGCGTCCTGCTGATCATCCCCATCGGCGGAGGCGACATGCCCACCGTCATCGCCCTGCTCAACTCCTACGCCGGAGCCGCCTGCGCCGCGATGGGATTCGCTCTCTCGAATCGACTGCTGATCATCGCCGGCGCGCTCAACGCCGCCTCCGGATTCATCCTCTCGGTCATCATGTGCAAGGCCATGAACCGCTCGTTCCTCAATGTCCTGTTCGGAGCCTTCGGACAAGTGCAGGAAGGCGCATCGACCGCGATGTCCACCAAGCCCGTGCATTCGGCCACCGCCGAAGACGCCGCCGCCATCATGGCCGGAGCCCGAAAAATCATCGTCGTCCCCGGCTATGGCATGGCCGTCGCGCAAGCCCAGCACAAACTTCGCGAATTAACCGACGCCCTCACCAAGCGCGGCGTCGAGGTCCGATTTGCGATTCATCCCGTCGCCGGCCGCATGCCCGGCCACATGAACGTCCTGCTGGCCGAAGCCGACATTCCCTACGACAAAATGCATGAGATGGAAGAGATCAATCCCGATTTTGCCGAAGCCGACGTCGCTCTGGTCATCGGTGCGAACGATGTCGTGAACCCCGCGGCCCGCCACGACACCGCCAGCCCCATCTTCGGCATGCCCATTCTCGACGTCGATAAAGCCCATACTGTCATGGTCATTAAGCGCAGCATGAACCCGGGCTTCGCCGGCATCGACAACGAACTTTACTACATGGACCGCACCCTGATGCTGTTCGGCGACGCGAAATCGTTTGTCTCCGATATCGTAAAGGCAATGCCGGCCGTATGATCTGGGGCGCCATAGGAGCCGCGTTAATGGCCCTGGGCGTCGCGCTCGGAGCCTTCGGCGCGCACGCGCTCAAAGACCGTCTCGACTCCTACTCGCTCGACGTTTATCAAAAAGCCGTCTTCTATCACTTCATCCACGCCTTGGGCATTTTGATCGTTTCAACACTGTTCCGCGCGGGCGCGTTAACCCAATCCGCCTGCACCGCCGTCTGCGCGCTGCTGCTTGCCGGAATCGTTCTGTTCTCCGGCAGCCTCTACCTGCTCGCGCTCACCGGCACGCGAGCCCTCGGCGCCGTCACGCCTTTTGGAGGCGTCTCCTTCATCGCCGCCTGGTGTTGGCTGGCTTACTGCCTGCTGAAGGCGTCTCGCTAACGGGCACTTCCACTACCGCGATTCCCTGGCGCCGCAATCCTTCATGCACGCTCTGCCGGCGCGCCTGATTTTCTTTTCTTAGATGCGCGGCGATCTCCTCCTCCGTCGCCTTCCGGTGCGACCGCATGTGCAGCAGCGCCGCCCCCGCCGCCGCCCCCACTTCGGCCATTCGCCCACCCACCATGCCTCGCTTCGGGTCTTCCAGGCTCATCAGCCATACGAACTCCGGTAACGTCCGCTCCAGCGCGCGCACTTCCTGCCAGTACTGCCGTAAATCAGCCATTATTCTTCTCCCCGAAGCACGCGCGCGATCTCTTTCACCGCCGCGTCCTTCTGCTCCTCCGACATCCCCGGCCGGATGTGCTCCATCTGAATCGCGCTCTGCTGCCTGCGCCCGGCTACCTCTGCCGTAATCGATCTCCGCAATTCATCGAGCCCTTCGCGATCGAGACTCTCCACCAGTTCTTTGAATTTGCTCATCGGCCCATCTCCTTCGTCGCCCGCGCTGTGTACGCCTTCTCGATCCTGTCGGCGTTCTCGGCCTGCTGCACCGCCAGTTTTTTCAATCCGCCCGCATGGGCCAGCAGGGCGCCCGCCACGCCCTTCGACATATCCACCGGCAGAACCACCTCTTCGCTCACCGCGTCGCGCAGCTGCCCCAGCAGCCTCTCCGCCCTCTCCTGCGCGATCGCCTCGATCGCGCGGGCCCTGGTCAGCAACTCATGCGAATCCGCCCGCAGCTCGGCGATTTGCGCCACCGGAATCAGGTGTTCCACCAGCCTCTCGATCGCGCGCGCTGTAAACCGGTTCCGCGTCTCGATTGCCGTCAGCTCGGCAAGCCCTTCGAAATCCGGCGTCCTCTGTACCGCCGCCGAGAGGATGATCGCATCCAGCGCGCCGTGCGCGACCCGCGCCATCTCCGCGCCCGATTCCCGCGCGTATATATGAAGCCCCCGCTCGGCCCTCTTCAATTCCATGAGTCGATTCGATACCGCCAGGTGCGCCTCCACCGCGGCCATCACCTCCGGCTTGCCGTCCACTTGCCGCAGCGATTCGTCCAGCCTCGCCTGCAAGTCGTGCGAGAGCCTCAGCTCATCGCCGGTAGCCACAAAATGCAGCGTCGGCGTCTCCGTGATATGAAAATCCGAGGGCGAGTTCATTAGGTTCCTCTGTTCGAAACCATACCGCCCCGGTGCGCGCCGCCGAGCCGATTGAAAATACCAACCGCCTGCCTGAAAAAGACTTATCTATGTTTTCATCCGCGTTCATCCGCGTTCATCAGCGGCCAATAATCTCTTATTTCAATCCCGAAATCTCCCCCATAATCGCCGCCAGCGCGTTTCTAAATTCCATCGGATTCGTCACATCGAACACCCGCGGCGCCAGCGGCTTCAGCGTCCTCGCCAGCGAATCCTCGGTCGAGGCTCCTCGGCCGCCGGCCTGCGGCGGTGGAGGCGCCATGCCGCCGCGCCGCCCGAACGTCGGCCCGGGAGTTCCGGCAAACTGCATCCCCGGCCGAGGCGGATTGTAGCGAACATAAAAAACCTTGCTCCCCGGCTCCGGAGCAGCCTCGATCGGCCGCAGGTCCTGCCCCTTCGGAAACGCCATCGGCCCGCTCAGCACGATCAGCACGCGCTTAGCCTCGGCCTCGAGGCCCAAAGGAACGTCGCCGTTGGTCTCCGTGCTCTCCAGCCTCTTGCGAATCTCGGAAACGAAAAACTGCGCATTCTGTTCGTGATTTTCCAGAGCGTGTACGTCAATCGTGTTCGGATCGTTTTCCACCAGCGCCGCCCTCAGCCGCGACCAGTCCAGCGTCCCCACTCCCTCCTGGGAAAAACTCACCTTGCGACGTTCCAGGTCCAGCAGCGTCACATTCAGCGACGACCCGCTTGGAATCGTCATCTGCGAAATCACCTTCAGCGCGGGAATCAGGTTCCCCATGTTGCGCGTGCTCGCCCGTCCCGTCCGCCTCATCGCGATCTCGGTCGGCGATTCGTTCACCACCACTTCAATCCGCGCTGCTTTCTCGTTGCCAATCGGCAGATACAGTCGCGAAGTAATCTCCGGCAGGTACCAGCGCTCCGGCGGATCGGAAATCGGCACAAACTCCACCGCCGGAATATCGCGCCACGCTTCAGGCAGCGGATCGTGAGCGACCTCCGGCACATGCAGCTTCATCCGCTTCAGGCTGTGCTCCTTCGATAGGACGTCGTAAACGGCCGCCGCCACGTGGTAGTCGCCCGGCGTCATGAACGTGCTTTGCTCGAAATGGATTGCCGCCAGATTGGAGGTTTTTTGCGAATCGTCGAAGGTAAGTGGCCGATGCGTCCGGTACACGCGGCCGTCGTGATCGCGAATCTCAAGAAACACCACGATCTGGCCCGACTTCGGACGTTTCACGAACTCGCTGCCATCCACCTCCACGCCCACCGACACC
>Ga0182024_10011492_pt1 | contig 17747 bp, 17 predicted proteins | sample P32metaG_FD_120480 | JGI IMG/M metagenome (GOLD analysis project Ga0182024, IMG submission 120480) | Permafrost microbial communities from Stordalen Mire, Sweden - P3-2 metaG (Illumina Assembly) | ecosystem: Environmental > Terrestrial > Soil > Wetlands > Permafrost | place: Sweden: Stordalen... | reverse complement strand
GGGACCGGCTACATTGTGGCCTTCGCGCTCATCCAGTTGCGAAGCCTTGCGCAACGGCGATTCGCCGTCCACGTCTGATTCATCCTTCATTAGTGACCTCGTGAGAGTAACTTGGGCGGAGACATGTTACGTCAAGTTCGCCCTCCGCGCAGCCATGTGAAACTCCCCGCCCTGCGCCCGCGGTCGGAGGGCCGTTATGGCGCTTGTTGTGAGTCTTAAAACGTTTTGGCGCCATAAGTATCAACGCCGAATTTTGGTGTCGAATGTTCCCATATCGAACAGAGCACTCTCGCGAATCGATTTTTTGACCCTGTCCGGCCTTCGATAAACTGGCTTCAAGCCTAATTCTTGGGGTATGCCAATGAAAATTTACGAAGAAAACCGAAAATCGCCGGAATTTAATATCACCGCATGGGATCGGTCCAGGCAGCGCCTGCACGCCGGAGCCATCTTGTTCGCGGCTTGCGCGATTGCCGCCGGAGCGCCGCTCTGGGCGCAGGACGTGGCGGAAGTGGCGCGCCAGGCCCAAGCCCGCAAGCATCAGCAAATCAAGCATAAAAAGCACGTGTATACCGAAGAAGACCTAAAGCGCGCGCGAATCCTTACTCGCGAGGATCAGGAACTGCTGGCCGCCAAAAAGCGCGATGCAGTACTACCCGCGGCGGAAGCCTCCACAACCTTGGATGCGCAAACGTTGGAACATCTCCCACTTGGCGATGTGGCTCGCATGTATCGCGCAATGAAAGAGTTGAATCATTCGCAGACGGGCGAGCTCGCGGAATACCACTTGCCTGTTACAAATGCGGCGCTGGCATATGCAAAGCCCGAATTTGTAGCACCAAGGCCCAACGCCATAGAGCCAACGACGCATAACGCACCCGCCTCGCCGCTCTTACCAAATCCCGATTTGAATGCGCTGAGGTCGAATACCCTGCTGGTACTGCCGAAACCAATCGTGCCGGCGCCAACGCCTAATCGGACGACAGCCGCTCACACAGTTTCCAGTTCGCGGACGATTGCGGCAAAGACCATGTTTGCGGTTTCAAAACCGAACATGCCCGCATCGGTAGCGCATGAGATCCCAGTTGCTCCAGTTTTTGCAAACCCAGAAGTCGTTTCATTGCCGGAACCGGGATTTGTTGCGCCGGCTACACAACCAACACTCGTGGCTCCTGCGATTTCGAACGCGTCAGCACCACGCAGCATCATCGTGAAGTACGGCGATTCGTTGTGGAAGCTGGCGCAAATAAATTTGGGCGACGGCCACCGTTGGCACGAGCTCGCGGCCATTAATCCTGGCATCGTCAATCCTGAGCACATCCTGCCGGGCACGCCAATCAACATCGCGGCAACCGCACCGGTTGCGCCAACTGCACCAAATGATTCCAACGTGACGGTGCGCAAAGGCGACAGCTTGTGGAAAATTGCCCAGAAAAAGCTCGGTTTCGGCGGGTTCTGGGGCTGCATTGCTAAAGCTAACCCCGTGATTCAGGACGCAAATCTTATCTACACTGGGCAAATTCTCGCAGTCCCTGAGGCCTGCGACAGCCCATCGACAAAATAGCTAATCCTTAAGCTGATTATCACCTTCGGCCTGTTCCATCGTTTCGAGAAACGGCACTGCGAAATTTTTGTGCCATTTTATCAGTTACAATAATCGTGCAGTGACCGTGCAGGTCTTACCGAGGATTCGTTGATTCATCGCCACATCTTTCATAACGAAGGCCTGTTACCCGTAGAGAAAGCTCGCCTTTCTATGGGCCAGGCCGGGCTCATCTGCGGATGGGGCATTTTTACAACTGTACGCATAGCGCGCGGCGAGGCTTTCGCCTACGAACGCCACTGGCGCCGGCTGGACAAGCACGCTGCCATCATTAACCTGCCGATGCCTTACGCAGCAGCCAAAGTGCGCATGCATCTTCACGAAGTAATCCGCGCTAACAAAATCACCGAGGGCTGCGCCAGAATCTATCTTATTTATAACAACGTGGGATTCTGGCGAAGCGACGAACCGCGTCCTCAAGTGGATCTCCTGATTTGTTCTGCTCCGCTTCCTGAGTACGCCGACAGTGCCCGTCTGGGGCTGCGTGCCCACGGCCGACACGCAGCCGCGCCGCTTTCGGGAGTCAAGAGTATTTCCTGGTTGAATAATGTCTGGGCCGTTGCGGAAGCCGCCAAGGAAGGTTTTGACGAGGTTGTGCTGCTGAACGAACGCAGCGAAGTCTCCGAATGCACTTCCGCCAATATTTTCGTTGTGAAAAATGGCAAGGTGTTGACACCTCCGCTAAGCTCCGGATGCCTTGAAGGTGTCACGCGCGGAATTTTGATGGAAATAGCCCCCGAATCCGGCGTATCCGTTGCGGCGCAATCTTTGCACCCCGAGGACTTGTATTCCGCGGACGAAGTTTTCATTTCTTCAACGAACCGCAATGTTATTGGAGTGGGCGAGATTGCCGGTCACAAAATCGCCGCTGCCCCCGGTCCGGTGACCCAGCGTCTTAATGAGCTCTTCGACGCGTATATCGACGACTACGTGACGCGCCGCGTGTCCATCAGCACCCGGTAGTCTTTTCCAATTGAAACTTTTACCTGGAACTTTCCACCCTCTCTGCGCGTTTCTGAGAGAGACAAGATTTGCTGGCACCAACCTTTTTCAGAGTAATTCGTCTCAAGGATAGTCACCGCCGCCGTCGACGGCGTGGCAGGAGAAATCCATGCTCGCGTCACTAGGTTCGGATCTCCGCTTCGGAGCCCGCACGCTATGGAAAAACCGCGCTTTCTCCGCCATCGCGATCATCACCCTGGCTTTGGGGGTTGGAGCTTCCTCTGCAATTTTCAGCGTGATAGACAATATCCTGTTGGAGCCGTTTCCCTACCCAGCAGCGCAACGCTTGATGTCCCTGGTAATTCATGACATCGACCAGAGCAATCCGGGCGGCCGTGGAGCCTTTACCGGGGCTGAATTCCTGGACTATTCGACGCAGAACCACGTGTTCGAAAACGCCATTGGGATGGCTCAAACGGATGTGCTCTATACCTCCGGTGAGGGCACCGAACGTTTCGTGGGCATGCTCATCACGCCCAATACCTTCGAATTTCTGGGCGTTCAGCCTTTGCTGGGGCGTGCCGCGCAAACCGCAGACTACCAGCCTGGCGCGTCACCTACCTTCGTATTGCGTTACAAAACGTGGGTGAGCCGTTTCAGCTCCGATCCCTCGATCCTCAACAAGAATTTCACACTGAACGGAGTGTCACGCACTCTTGTGGGTATCATGCCGCCTCGTTTTGCTTGGGGCGACGCCGACATGTGGCTTCCCCAGACTCCCGTCCGAGGTGAAACATTCAACGGGTTCCCAGTGTTTTGGTTTATGTTGGGACGCTTGCAGCCCGGGGTCCCCAAGGATCAGGGTGCCGCCGACTTCGCCGTGCTCGCTAGGCAGCAAGCCATCCAACATCCCACTGATTACCCCAAACATTTTTCTGTGCAGCTCATGTCTCTGGCCGATGGCGTGGTCGGACAATTTCGTGCCACCTTGTTCATCGTGCTGGCTGCGGTTGGATTGCTGCTGCTCATCGGATGCGGCAACGTCGCGAATCTGCTTCTGGCGCGGGCCACCACCCGTGAAAAAGAATTCGCGGTGCGCGCGGCACTCGGGGCTGGGCGACTCCGCCTGATTCAACAACTCTTGGTCGAGAGCATGTTACTCGCAATTGGAGGCGCCTTATTCGGCGCGCTGCTCGCCTGGGCCGGACTTAAGGGATTGATAGCCATCATTCCGCCCAACATTATTCCTGCGGAAAGCGTCATTCGCATGAACGGCGCAGTACTGCTTTTCACCCTCGCCGTGGCCGTTCTCACCGCATTGATTTTTGGTTTGGCTCCGGCGCTCCAGGCTTCCCGCCGCAACTTGAACGATTCTCTTCGCGACAGCAGTAAAGGAACGAGCGGTGGCTCCGGTCACGCCAATATCCGCAACGCTGTAATCGTTTTTGAAGTGGCCCTATCGCTCACGCTTCTCATTGGCGCAGGACTCTTGATGCGCAGTTTCGCGGCGCTGCATGAAGTGAAACTTGGACTGCGCCCGGATCACATTCTGGTGGCGCGGCTGCCGCTGCCCCAGGAGCAATATAAATCGGCAGCTCAGGTCGCCGGATTCTTTCGACCCCTGCTGCAGCGCCTGAACTCACTGCCAGGTGTAGTGTCCGCCACGGAAACAAGTACGCTTCCACCGTATGGCGGTATTCCCTCCGACATCGAAATTCCCGGTAAAGTACACAACCAAACGTGGACCTCGTTATTCCAGCTTTGCAGCGAACAATATTTTACCGTGCTGCGCATTCAGTTCCTGCGTGGGCGCGGCTTCACGGAGTCGGAAGTCAACAACGCGCGGAAACTGGTGGTGATCAATCAAACCTTTCAGCGCAAGTATTTTGGCGATGAAGATCCCATCGGCAAGCGAATCCATATCCTGCAACTGGAGAAATTCCCGGATCCCAAACCCGATGCCTGGTATGAAGTGATCGGCATTGTCGATGACGTTAAAAATCACGGCCTTCAGGATCCGATCGAGCCGGAAACTTGGGTGCCCTACACGGTTACCGGCTCCGCCCAACGGGGAGTGCTGGTTCGTACTGCGGGTGATCCAATGCTGATGATGAATGCAATGCGCCAGGAGATTTGGGGTACGGACCGCAGCGTGGCATTAACACTAACCGGCACGATGGAAGACTTCATCAACTCCTTTTCTTATTCGCAGCCGCGATTCGGATTCTTGCTGGTGACTGTCTTCGCCTTAGTCGGAGTGATTCTTGTATCCATCGGCGTTTACAGCGTGATTGCCTACACCACTGCCCGCCGCACCCACGAAATTGGCATTCGAATGGCCTTAGGAGCGAATGGCGGAGACGTTCAGAGACTGGTGATACGCACTGGGCTGCGGCTGGTCGCGTTAGGAATTATTATCGGCTTGTGCGTAAGCTTTGTGCTGGCCAGGCTGATTGCCAGCCAACTCTGGGGAGTGTCAGCGCACGATCCCTTAACATTAGTGGTCGTGCCATTCTTGTTGTTGATTATTGGAGTTTTGGCTTGCTGGATTCCAGCAAGACGCGCCACGCACGTCAACCCCGTCATCGCTTTAAGGTATGAATAAATCATCGCCAGCGATTCGGTGTTCCACCGCGGGAAAGCTCTGATGTCTGAAAAATTAGCGGCCGCGCGAACGCTTGCTCTTTGAAGGGGAGGCGCGCTTCCCTGCTCGCCCAGACTTCGCCGTCCGCTTCGCCGCCTTCTTCTTTGCGGGCGCTTTTTTACTTTTCTTAGCCGCGGTCTTCCGTTTGCCAGGCGTCACTTTGCGAACCACTTCGGTTGTGGCTTCGCCTATAGACTTTTGCGCCGCTCCGGCCTTGGCCGCCAAGCTTCCCAACGTTGAACCGATGGTCTCGGCCACACTTACCAATAATCCGCTGTTTTTATCGTCTGCCTTATTACCGTCTGTCATTTACGCTCCTCGGTTGCTGGGTTACCGCCAAAAAATTCAAAACATCAAAGAAGTGCGCACCCATGTTCGAAGCGACGGGTGCGCACTGTACCTACGTGTAGCAGTAAATTGAGTTTAAGTCATGCCTCTTCGCGCAATTGCCAAAAAACCCCGCGCGAAAGTTAGACTGGTCTGCGCCCTTGGATCACCCGGATCAATATAACGATGATCGCCAAGACGAGCAGAATGTGGATAAAGCCACCCAATGTGTATGAGGTGACCAGACCGAGCAGCCACAGAATCACGAGGATAACTGCTATTGTCCAAAGCAAGTCCATTCTCCTGTCTCCTTAGAATAAATTCTTGACGGCCCGTCCGGGGCGCCTCAGAGATGGTCGGACAGTAAGGGCAATGCGTCTCGGGGGCCATCAGGTAAACGATGTAGGGGTCGGCACATTTTGTAGTATCAGTACGAACTACGGATTCCGCACCAGTCTGCAAGTGCTAGTTTCAGATAAAAAAAGCCGCGGATGGTAGTAGCCGCGGCTTAACCTTTTCTGTTTTGGTCTAGTCCAAGTTACGAATGCGACGCGTAATCCGAGCCGCCATTCGGTTTCTGCCAGTTCTTCTCGCTGGGTCCGCTCCCCCCAGCACTCGGCATCGCGCTGAAAGGTGTAGCCGGCCGGCCGCTTGCAGCTTTGTTGTAATGTGCCGAAAAGCCCGGAACGAGCTCTTCAATGAACTGGCTAATTCGGGTGGTGGCCATCCCTATCGCCGCGTTCTTCATATTTTCCCAGGTCTCCGACGTCTTCGAAGCAGCGTTACCACCCGAGTAGGAAGACCCGGTTGAATGCGATTCCAGGTGTGGCGCGGTTTCTCGGTTCGTATAAGGGGTCTCACGGTTGGTGTAAGGGGTCCGAGGGTCCAAGGATGTGCGCCGCCGCGACACCTTCGAGGTTATGCTCGAGGTGCTTGGCAATAGCGCCGAAACCAACGCACCACCGAGGAACGCCGCTCCTAGCATGATCCCCGGACGTTCTTGGAATTGCGTCCGCCAATCGAAAGCGCTCTTAACTTTTTCCTCCAGCTCGCTGATGTTGTCTTCCAGTTCGCTGCGTTGATGCTGAATGTGTCGCTCTATTTGATCTGGTTTTTCGCCCATTGTACGTTCTCCTTCATCGTTTCAACCGTTCGTTCAGGAACTGTATTTACCTGCTTGAGTCGCTTGGACGCCGTGGCGATAAGTACCAAAGCAATAAGGCCTAGCACCGCTCCCACGATGAGCGCCGCTAACCAGGTCGCCACCACCGTGGCAAGGCCCATGACCAGGGTAAATAAGAGGAAGCCAAGGGCGTAGAAGCCGATCGCGGCCCCGACAACGATCATCTTTAACGGCGGAGCGGCCTTGGAAGCCTCTTGCTTAACTTCGGCCTTCGCCAGGCGAAATTCAGATCGAATAATCTCCTGAATATTGCCGACGATGTCTTGTAGAACTTCAGGCACACTTCTGCCGTTTTGAGTCGTCATGTTGGCTCCCTCAGCAGCCTTTCAATCAATCGCTGCTGCGCATCACCCGGGCAAGAAGAAACCCAAGAATTGCGGCCGCTGCCAGAGACTGTCCGGGATAACGCTTTACCAATTCGGTTACGTCATCGGCCATTTCTTTGAAATCGTGATCACGTACGTATTCTGCCGTGGCTTGAAGCTTGTCGGCCGTAGCATGAGCTGCGCTGGCGACACGGTCGGACGTGGCATGCGCCGCGCTCGCCACGCGGTCGGACTTAGCATGGATGGCCGAGGCCGTCCTGTTCAACGAATCCGCCGCCGGACCGCGAGACGCATCGATCTTGTCGGCAGTCCTGCGACCGAAGTCGGATACGCGTTCCTTTACATCAGCCGCCTTGTCGGAAATTTGTTCCTTTAATCTCGCAGCCGTACCGGAAGCCGTGCCGCTCGTTCCGGTTCCGCTGTCGCCATACTTCTGTCCTGAGTCCTGTTGATAATTCTCGTCCATGAGTTCTCCTTTTCGTCCCGGAAGCGGGTCACACTGTGTCGGGTAATATTAAAAGGGCCCGATTCATTAACGTCGCGAATCGTATTCTGTGGCCGCCTCGGGGACCATCCGGTAAAAAGCGTAGATTCATTGCGCCTTCGCGGTACTGAATGAAAATTCGGATTACTGAGCTACAACCAAGACCATTTAACTCCAGAGTATTTCGCCCAGCCTTAGATCGTGTATGCTTAGGCAGCGTTTCTGCGCGTGCTTTTCGATGCGAGGGTTTATGCTCGGTTTTTATGAGGAGATGGCTGACTTGGCAGCCATGAGTGAAGATGACGGCTTTCTGGGCCAGTGTGCTAGCTCGGAGATCGAAAAGGTCACGCCCGAAGATCAGAACGCCTCTTCATATTTACCGGTCACGGAGTTACTTCGACGCCGGCCGCAGCAATTGAAGCTGACCACCACCCTGTCAGGATAAAGATACCCACCTTTGAGCGGTCCAACATTCTGTGTAAGGCCTGCTGTTGGTCACACTACAGTTACTTACCCGCATTAAAATCGATAAAATTCTTGTACCCTGAATACTAGGTGACTCTGTAGTGGCCCGCACTTCTTCAGCCAAAGACATTTCCCGGATCCTCACTTTAGTTGCTGCAGTCGTAGTCATTACCGCTCTTTACTTCGCGCGAGTGATGTTGGTCCCGCTGGCACTCGCGGTGCTCTTCACCTTTGTGCTGGCTCCGCTGGTGACCGTGCTCGAGCGCATTCGTTTTCCGCGTTTTCTCGCAATCTTTCTGGTGGTTGGAATTGCGGTCTCTGGGATCGGCATTATGGGATGGACGGTAGGAAACCAGTTGATCGACGTGACCAATCAACTGCCCAGCTACAAAACCAATATAAAAGAAAAAATCGACGCTATTCGTAATCCCAAGAATCGCCGGCTGGATAAGGCCGCCGATGCAATGAAGGAACTAGGTAAAGAAATCGCCGAGAATCCGCCCGTGCCATCCGAGCCTGCGCCATCTTCCTTGAAGAATCCAGGGAGTGGTAAGACCGCCGCACAACAACAGCCTAAAGCCGTTCCCGTGCAAGTATTCCAGCCCGTGTCCAATCCGCTGGAATCCTTGAACAGCATTATCACCCCGTTAGGGAGCGCGGTCATCGTCGTGGTGCTGACCATTTTCATGCTGGCCGGGCGCGAAGATTTAAGGAACCGTTTAATTGGCCTTGTAGGTCACGGGCATCTGAACGTGATGACCCAAGCTCTGGACGATGCCGGGTCGCGTGTCAGCCGCTATTTGGTTTTACAGTTGGTCATCAATGCTTGCTTCGGTGTGGTTATCGGTCTGGGCCTGTATTTCATTGGCATACCAAATTCCATGCTGTGGGGCGTGGTCGCCGGTTTGCTGCGCTTTCTCCCCTACGTCGGCTCACCGTTAGCAGCCGTGTTGCCTATCTTGCTTTCGCTTGCGATCTTTCCCACCTGGACCGGCCCCGTGGCCACCATTGGTCTATATCTTATCGTGGAAATTCTGGTGGCTAATTTTCTAGAACCTTTGATTTATGGCGCGCACACTGGGATATCTTCTTTCGCGATTTTATTTGCCGCCATCTTTTGGGCACTAATCTGGGGCCCGATCGGGTTACTGCTGTCGACTCCTCTGACGGTCTGCCTTGTCGTTCTAGGACGACACGTTCCCGCGTTGCAATTCCTTAATATTATGTTGGGCGACCAACCGGTCTTATCGCCTGAGGCCCATTATTACCAACGTTTACTGGCTTCAGACCAAGCCGAAGCAAAAGAGGCTTTGGACGATTATTTAAAGACGCATCCGCTTGAGGATCTTTACGACTCGGTGCTGATCCCGGCTTTGGCGCTCGCGGAACAAGACCGTCATCACGACGACCTCGAAGAGATCACTGAACAGTTCATCTGTAAGAGCACTAAGGAATTGCTCGATGAGTTAGGCGAAAAATCGAAAGAGTCAGCCGCAGCCGAAGTGCAAAGAGCACAGTCAGACCTGGCCGAACTTTCAGCACCCAAGATCCGAGTAGCGCCTCCGACCCACGCCCCAAGCGTGGTTTGTATGCCAGCTCGCGACGAAGCGGATGAGATCGTGGGAATCATGCTCACCCAGCTTCTGGAACGCGCCGCCTACCACGCGCAGGCTATCCCGATCGGTACCACTGCGGAAATGCTCGCTCAAGTCAAAGACGCTGCTCCCGACATTGTGTGCATTTCCGCGCTGCCGCCGTTCGCGCTTCTTCACGCCCGTGATTTGTACAAGCGCGTGCGCTCCCACGTGCCGAATGCCAAGATCATCGTAGGATTATGGAAGTTTTCTGGGGACCCAATCAAAGCGGCGGCCAGATTTAACATCGTCGGCGATGATAAATTGGCCCTCACACTCGCTCAGGCCGTCCTGCAAGTCGGCGTTTTTCAGCAAATTGAATTAGTCCCTGAACACGCTAGCGCCGGAGCTACGGAGTCAAAGTAATTTCCATATTTTGAAACGGCCAGGCTGGGATTTAGAGTAATAATCCCGTAGCCGCGCAAAAGTATCGCAGTGTTTTGCTCGTTTTAGCGAATTGCTTATGAACCTCAGCCTTGGCCAACAAGTAGTGACACTGGTAATACTTGCGATTCCCATTTCTTCCATCGCCTGGACCATCACCCATGAAGAAATTTTCCGTGAGACTCGCGACTGGTGCGTACGCAACAGCAAAACCTGCCGCACCATTTACGAACGCAAGTTTTTTTATCTGTTCACCTGCGAATACTGCTTCAGCCATTATGTGACGGCAATCTTTTTGTTTATCACCCGTTTCAAGTTGCTCATGCCCGGATGGCGCGGCTATCTAATTTCCGGTTTTGCTCTGGTGTGGGTGGCCAATATTTATATGAGCATATTTGCCCGGCTGCGGTCGGACATTAAGCGCGAGCGCGTCGAGATATCTGCGGTAGAAAAAGATGTAAAAGCGGAAAGTTCCGGCGAAAAAGTAGAAGCGCCTTAGGGCTTGGTGACCGCCAGCGCAAAGTTACTCGACCCGCACAAATTCGACTCGTCCCTCGCAACCTGGGCTTCGATCCCGTAAATTCGTAGCGCGTCGCGTAACGCTTCGGCGCTGGGCGGTAACGTTTCTTCCCGCACCACGATAGTAAGACCGCTGGAGCTATGAGGAAGGACTTCAGCGGGTTCCGCGGGAGCTACGTTCCAGTTTACAGCCTTGAATATGGTCGAAAAATCGTTAGCGTAATTCAGCGCGTCACTCGCTGGCGGCCAATAGCGCACACTCACGGTCTCGTCCGGAAATGCCAGCAATACTTGAATCAATACAGCTTGCTGGTGAGTGGTCAGCCTCCGCGGAAACCGCTCCGCCGCGCTTGCCTGCCGCGACACGCTTCCCTGCCTGACACTTCCGCTGCCGTCCGGCACAATCGGCCTCCATGCCTGTTTAGTTTCGATAGTTGCCGCTGGCCTGTCAAATAAAAACCAATTGCCAGCCGCGAATTGACGCCATAATTTTCCGCGCTACCATAGGTGTTATTCACGGGAGGGTGTTATGGCCGCATCGGTTTGGAAGGGCAGCATATCGTTTGGACTGGTTTCCGTGCCCATAAAATTATTTGCTGCTGCGCGTTATTCGCATATCAGCTTTCATGAAGTCCATCGTGAATGCGGACATCGCGTGCAACAGCAGCTGTATTGCCCGTATGACAAGCGAGTGGTGTCGCGCGACGAAATCGTCATGGGTTACGAAGTTGACGAAGACAAAATGGTCGTCGTGGATCGCGAGGAATTAAAAAAACTCCAGCCCGCATCCTCATCCACCATGGAGATTTTGCAGTTCGTAAAGCTCAGCGACGTCGATCCCATTTTCTTTGAAACTTCTTATTTCTCGGTTCCGGATGAGGCCGGCAGCCGCGGATACACTCTACTGCTGGAGACCATGGAAGAGATGAAACTCGCAGCCCTGGCCCAGGTGACCATGCATCAGCGCGAACGCACAGTCATTCTGCGCCCCTATCAAGGCGGCCTGACGCTGCACACCCTTTATTATCCAAATGAAATTCATGATGTTGCTGGGTATGGCAAAAACAAGGCGACCAACTTGAAAAAACCCGAGATTGCACTCGCCGAGCAATTCGCAAAAGGCCTGGTGGCGCCGTTTCGTCCCGAACAATTCCATGACGAATTTCAGGAACGCGTTAAGAAGCTGATTGAAAGTAAAGAAAAGGGTACGGCAGCGCCTAAACCGGAAAAGACCGCGCGCCTTGCTCAGGTCGTGGATTTGATGACCGCTTTGAAACAAAGTATTGCAAACAAGGGCGGCCATACAAAAAACCGCCTAGCCGAATCTGCCAGGCATTCGCGGGCAAGAAAAAGCGCATGAGTGGATACACCGTTAAGCGCAATACTTGTACCGGTAAAATTCCAAGAATCCACTCATTAAATTAAAACGTAACGATTTGCAGTAAGGCCTGGCTAGCCAGTTGCACCTGCATGCTACAATCCCAGCACTGGAGCAGCTTATGCCTGACTCAGTCGCTCTGCCTGGAGAACCGGTTCTGGAAGTGGTGTCCCCTGACGGGGCGCGAAGGTTCGCGCGTATTACCCAGACTCCCTTTCATATCGGGCGCGGCGCCGAGACCGGCAATCATTTGCAGCTTTCCGACCGGCGCATCTCGCGGAATTGTGCGGCCATCGTCACCGAAGCTAATCGCTTTTATTTGGAGGATCGTGGCCAGCGCCGCGGCCTGTTTGTTAACGGCGAGAAAATCGAAAGTCGCGAACTGCAAAATGGCGACGCCATCAGTTTCGGCCTTGAAGACTCTTACGAAATAATTTTTCGCAATTCCGCCGGCGGCACCGATGACGAATCTATTCCCCACCTGCTGACGCGTATCGAGCACATCACTGCTTCCGAGCCTACTGGCAGCGGCGGTCTGCGCAAATTAAATTTGTTGTTGGAAGCTACCACGCTCCTGCATTCGCAGCTGCCCCTCGATTCAGTATTGGGCACGATGCTGGATCACGCCGTGTCCGTCACCGACGCCGATCGTGGTTTGCTGCTGGAAGGCGACAACCCTGCAAATTTAAAAGTGCGGCTGGCCCGCCGGAGTGGCGGCTTGCGCCTGCCTCCAGAAAGCCTTACCCCGAGCCAGACTGCAATTCAGCTCGCGCTGAAACAACACTCCCCAGTTATCACCGAGGATTTAGCGCAAACCGACATGGACTTGGCGGCGGCCCAGAGCATCGTGGCGCAACGGTTGCGAGCCGTCGTGGTAATACCGTTGTATGCCAACTTGCGGGCCAATACCCAGGAGTCGATGGTCAACGTCAAGCGCGGCGAATTTCTCGGCGTGCTATACATGGATTCCCGCCGCCCTGCCGCGTTTTCAAAACTGGACCGCCAAATCCTGGACGCCCTCGCGGCCGACGCCGCCAGCATTCTGGATAACGCGCGCTTGGTGGAACGCGAGCGCGAGCGCCAGCGCATGGAGCAGGAAATCAATATCGCGCGCGACATTCAACAAGCGCTGCTGCCGCGCGATTTCCGCGAATTCCCCCATCTGGCGGTCTCCGGCATTAATTTCCCGTGCCTCTCGGTAGGCGGCGACTACTTCGACGTATTCCCACTTAGCGATAAGCGCACCGCGTTTCTGATCGCCGACGTTTCAGGAAAAGGATTGGGTGCCGCGCTGCTGACCACCATGTTGCAGGGCGCCCTTTCGGGTATGACCTTGGGCACTGATCCTGCGCGCGTGTTCAATCACGTAAATCGCTTTCTCTGCAGCCATTCTGAAGTTGGCCGCTACGCCACCATGTTTTTTGGCATTCTCGATGAAGATGGAGAGATGGACTACATCAACGCCGGCCATCCATCGCCGTTTCTGATTCGGCGCGGGGTCGCCGAGGAGCCATTTACGGAAGGCTCGTATCCGGTCGGCTTGGTTCAAGAAGCAGAATACGTGACTGCCCGCGTCAAGCTTGAGCCTGGCGATACATTGATATTGTTTAGTGATGGCGTCACCGAGGCCATGGATCCCGGCGAGGAATTGTACGGCGTGCCCCGCTTGCGCGAAGTCCTGACTGGTCAATCCGATTGTGCGCTGGATAAATTGCAAAAATCCATTCTGGAGTCGGTGGAAAATTTTGCCAAAGGCGCGCATCAAGCCGACGATCTTACCTTGCTGATAGTGCGTTATCGTTCCACTCCAGCGGTTGCCATGACAGAAACGGACATCTCATCCTCGTCTGCAGGCAAATCGTATGCGCCAACCGCAACAATCACTGGCCCCGGTTCTAGTTCCGGCGATTCCGAGGTTGCGTTACAACCGACACTACCTTCGCCCGTTGCACCCAAGATCTCTTAGATCCCGAGTTTTCCGACCTTCTGTCGCCGAATATAACTTATTCTCCGCGCCATAGTACGCAATCCTATGTATCGCCAAACGCTGCTTCCGCGACGCACCCTACCAACAGAACTTGTGGTTAATTCGCACAGGCGAGGAGGCGGCGATTACGATAATCGAAGCAAGTCTGCCGGAAAATCCAACTAGAACTTTTGGAGGTCATGGAAATGTCTGCCCATTGGATCACCATTCAGCTGCGCATCATGCGTGGGTACTTGCCGCCGGCCGCTCCAGGTTTGCGCGATCCCACTTCGCAAGATTTGCGCCAGCCTCGTAAGTACTTTGACAAAATTCCAGTAAAGCTTGTTCCGGCGAATGCGACTGCCGCACGTCGTCATACATAAGGAAAAATTCGTTTTTCTCGCCGCTGTAGAAGGCCTTTGAAGGCATCACACGTTGATCCCTGAAACCCGCGGGCTCAGGCGCGGCATAAGCATAGAATGCGGCGTCCTTTATTACCTCGCCATCGCCCGGCCAGAATCCGTGGCTAATCACCTCATGCGAGTAAGCTTCTTCGGTTATGAAGTCCGCGTCCGGACGTTCCGGCGCGCGCCTGCCAGAAAACCGCGTGGCTGCCAGATCAAAACTCCCCCAGAAAAAATGCACCGGGCTCGCCTTTCCAATGAATCGGGAGCGAAACTGGCGAAGTACGGTGTCCACGCTGACAAGCACCTGCCAAAAGCGATGAGCATACTTGCTGTCGTACGACGAGTGACCTTCGTCCAAATTAAAACGAACAGGTCGCGGTACCTCCACCGGCATGGTCCACACTTTGGCGTCAATCCCCAGAGAATGCAGCGCCGACATCAGCTCAAAATAAAATTCCGCCACCGTACGGGGAACGAGCCGAAACGATCTTGTTTCCCCAAGACTTGTAAGGATTTCCAGCGTGTGCGCGATAAAATCAAAATTAATCTCAACTGTCCCCTTGGCGTACGGCATCCGCGAGGTCGTCAAACCGCGCGCCGTCACGTAAAACGTGGTTCCCCAGAAATGGTTAATCGGCGGACTCAGCGCCAGCCGAATCTTGCCCACAATTTGAGTCCACATGTGCAGCGTGGCGTAAGTATCTTTCCACTCCGCCAAAGGGAGCGCAGGCCATCGTAGTGATTCTTTCATTGGGAACTCCGAAGCGTTGGTATGTCGGGCCAAACGCCTGATAGTAAGTCTTCTGAAGGTTTTTTACAGCTCGCGCAGTGCCTGGGCCACGGGCCGAGTTGCTGCTCGCACCGCTGGTAACAAGCCGCCCACGAATCCCATCACCAGCGCAAATATAATTCCCTTCACTAGCAATTCCGGCGTGATTTTAAATGCAAATGCAAGATGCGAAAAGGTCTGCAGATTCATAGCCCCAGTAGTAAATCCATTGAGCGGCAGCACCACCAGGCAGCCAAGCAGCCCGCCCACAAAAGCAATCAACAGCGCTTCAATCACAAAAGAAAAAACCACCGAAGGTCCCCCAAAACCAAGCGCGCGCATAGTCGCGATCTCACGCCCGCGTTCCGCCACGGCCGAGTACATGGTATTCAATGCGCCAAAAACCGCGCCAATGGCCATGATCGCAGCGATCAAGCCACCCAAAACAGTAATCAGTGTCGTCAAGCGGGTGGATTGCTTGGAGTAATAATCGACCTCCCGCGTCGCATCCACATTAAGTCGGGGATCGGTGGTCACTGCATCTTTAAATTGTTGGAACGCGTCGTGAGAAGTCAGATGCACAGTGACTGATTGAAAAAATGTGTCCGGCCGATTGTATGCAGGCCCCAGTAAATGCGCATCCGTCCATACCTCCGAATCAAACGCTGTGCCTCCCGCGTCAAAAATGCCGACCACTTTCCAGCGAACGTTGCCGAGACTGATGGTATTCCCGAGCGTCAAGCCGCTATATGACTTGTTGGCGTTTTTTCCGACAATAACTTCGTCGAGGCCCGGCTGAAACATCCGTCCCTCGATGATTTTCACCTTGTCGCGAATCTGCAAAACGTTGTTCGAAACGCCGCGTATCTGAACATTCGCATCCGTACCAGTCGAAATCAACGGAATGGGCGCGACCAGCACGACCTCCGGAGTCACCAGCGGTCCATCGGAAGACCGCGCAATTCCTGGAGCGTCCTGCAGAATTTTCACGGCATCGATGCCCACGCCGCCGGTCATTTCAGACGTAGCACCCGCGCGCATAACCATGGCGTTATCCGCCGAGCCGGAAGAAACCAGCGTCGCTTTGAATCCGCGCGCCAGTGAAAGCATTGCGACGAAAACGCCCACCGTGCCCGCAATACCAAGCACCGCCACAATCGCTGAAGTCCAGCGGGCCTTCACGCTGCGAAAATTGTAAACAATCGGAATGGCCACTCAGACTCTCCTCAGCGCGTTTACCACCCGCAGGCGCATCGCACCGATCCCGGGCAAAAGACCGCTGGCCACACCCACGAAAACCGCAAACGCCAGACCGAGCGACAGGGCGCTGACGGATAACAACAGTGGTGGAAGCAGCGATCCCAACTTCGCGCCCACCACCGGTATCGCCAGTACCGCGAGGCCCAGACCGATCAATCCACCGATCAACGCAATGAGCAGCGACTCCGACAACACAAAGAAAAGTATGTACCGGTCTGGATAACCGATGGCCTTCAGCACTGCCAATTCCCCGACCCGCTCGCGCACGGAGATCGCCATCGTATTCCCGGTGACCAGCAGCAAAGTGAAGAACACCACGCCGCCAATCGTCAAAATCAACAATTCAATATTCCCAAGTTGTTTCGCAAATCCGGCTGCGAACGCCGATTCGGTTTCCGTTTTCGTTTCAGTCGAAGAATTGGCAAAGCCCCTATCGATGGCGGCGGCAACCGAAACAGCGTCATCCGGAGAATCCAGTTTCACTACGTACCAGCCGACCTGGCTCTTGATTACCGACGGTACCGTCTCGTCAAAATATTTCCACTGCAGCCAGAACTGACTCTCGTCTCCGCCAGGATGGTCGTTGTGATAAATGCCGTCCAGCACGAATTCCCACGTCTTGGTCGGTCCATAGAGCGCATTCTTAATCGGGATCCGATCGCCCACTTTCCATCCAAAACGTTTTGCGAGGCCGGCTCCAACCACGGCTCCCTGGCGATCTTTCACAAAATTATTCCATTCATCATCGGGAACACGCATTTCAGTCATAACTTGGCGTTGATTTTCGGGGTCAATCACGAATTGAGGGAAAAAGTTCTTTTCGTCCTGATAAACGCCGCCGAACCAGTTGTTATGAGTGACTGCTTTGACGCCCTTGATCTGCAAAATCTTGTCTCGGTAAGACAGAGGAATCACATTGATCAATCCCGCGCGATTAATCACCACCAGGCGATCAGCGCCAGCCAGTTCCGTACCGCGACTGAAAGCGCTTCTCACCACCGCCAGGAAGGTGAACAAGAAGAGCGCCACCGCGAAAGATCCAATCGTCAAAATCAGCCGAATCTTCTTGCGGAACAAATTTGCAAATATAAATCGGTTGAATTTCATGCCACACCACCCACCAGCACGCCCTTGCGCTCAGCTTCCACGAGCACGCCTTTATCGAGATGCAATGTTGTATGTGCGCGAGCTGCGACCACAGGATCGTGAGTCACCATCAGCACCGTCTTGTGATACTTGCCCACCAGCTCTTCAATGAGCGCCATGATTTCATCCGCGCTCTTGCGGTCCAGGTCGCCGGTCGGTTCGTCGCACAACAAAAACGTCGGGTCGGAGACAATGGCGCGCGCGATCGTCACGCGTTGCTCCTGTCCGCCAGAAAGCTGCCGCGGGAAATGGTTCATGCGGTCCGATAAGCCTACTACTCCAAGCGCGGTCTCCACGTGTTTGCGCCGCT
>Ga0182024_10011491_pt1 | contig 17747 bp, 15 predicted proteins | sample P32metaG_FD_120480 | JGI IMG/M metagenome (GOLD analysis project Ga0182024, IMG submission 120480) | Permafrost microbial communities from Stordalen Mire, Sweden - P3-2 metaG (Illumina Assembly) | ecosystem: Environmental > Terrestrial > Soil > Wetlands > Permafrost | place: Sweden: Stordalen... | reverse complement strand
TGGAGGTGATCGGACCCAACGGAACGACGGCCACGACCTCGGTAACCATTCCCAGTGGCTCCAACCTGAGCGGTCCACTGAGCCTGTGGATGCAAATCCATGGATTGCGCTTTGAAACCCAGGCCAGCGTGCAGGTCAACAATTCCGGCTGGATGCCCATCAGCGACAGCACTGTGACGCTGTTGGGGAACGCCACTGCGTACGGCGGGATTGGCGGCGGGTTCAGCACGTTGAAGATGACCATGAATCTTCCCGCCGGCAGTATCCAGGCGGGAGCCAACACCATCAGCTTCCGCTTCAACCAAACCGACGGCAGAAGCAGCGGATTCCGCGTTCTGGCCTTCAACGTTCAAGCCGCCGACGGAAGTCTGCTGGTCCCGGCCTCCACGTTTGTTCAAGACGATCCCACTAGCTGGCAGCCGCCATCCACCAGCCCATCCGATATAGCGGCCGGGCAGACCCTGTGGAGTCAGGCGGCCTTGACGGTTCCTGTCACCACGGGGGGAACCAAGCCGATCTTGGCTCACTGTTCGGACTGCCACGCCACCGACGGACGGGATCTGAAGTACTTCAACTATTCCAATAATTCGATTCAGGGGCGGGCTTTATTCCATGGGCTCACAGCCCAGCAGGGCCAGCAGATCGCCAGTTACATTCGCAACTTGAACGTCGTGAATCCGGGCCGGCCGTGGAATCCGCCGTATCAGCCTGGTCCGGGATTGGATTCCCAGCCTGTGATCAATTGGGCCGCCGGCGCCGGATTGGACGCGGTGCTGGATACCGATCAGGAAATGGTCAGTGCGATGTTCCCGTCCGGATTTCAGGAATCGACCTTCGCCGCCACTTCGCGTCTCAACCAGCGCGAGACTCCAATTCCGGTGCAACTGCCGGACTGGAACCAGTGGCTGCCGGGAAGCCATCCCATGGACGCCTTCGGTTCAGCGTTTACGAGCAGCGGCTACAACACCATTTTTCAAACTCTGAGTTCGAATCTTCAGGTGCTCAATCCTGCAGCCTATGTAGCGCAGCAAGGCAACATTGGCTCGTGGTTCAGCGCCTTCTACACCCTCTACAACCAGTTGGGAGCGCCCATTTGGGCGGTGCCGGGAGGGGGGTGGACTCCCACCACCACGGACGCTATGTACTCGCTGCCGCAGTGGGGCATGGTGAGGACCTGGGAGCTGATGAACGAGTTCCAGCTGGAAGGGTTTTCCCAACAAATGTTCGGCCCACAGGCTGATCCCCGCGGGTGGCCGACCGCTCTGCCGTTCTTTGTATCGCCCCACGAACTGAAGATGAATTCGAATGGCACTCCCGGCCTGCGAAACGGAAGCCCGGCAGACTATGTGTACCTGTCATACATCTGGTACAACCTCCAACTGATTCTGAACGACTCCGATCAGCACGATCATTTCCCCATCGACTACGGTTACGTACCTGGATTTATAGAGGAGTTGGGTTCGCCGAGCTCACCGCAGGCCGGAATACAGACCATGTGGATGATCAAGGGTCTCCAAGCCATGCAGGAAACCGGAGGCGGCCCGCAGCTGGGTTTGGAAGGATGGCAACCCAGTGTGTCCCAAATCTCATACCTGGTAACGACGGAATGGAACACCAACGTGTGGGGTGGAGTGGACCCAACCACGCGTGCCGCGCTGGCCACCGGGATCGTGCAATCCTGGCTTTCCCAAGCCAGCCAGTTCACTCCGCAGCAATTTTATGCCGGCGGCTGGACCACGCCATCAGCCACGCCCGTGCCGGGCGGCAGCGCTTACGACGGCGTTTTCGTCGATTGGGCTTGGTATATGATTCCGCGATTCAAGTTTGTAGGAGTGGATGCGGGTCTGGTCGGCCAACTGGCTCAGTGGGCTCAAACAATGTGGCCCGGCCCAAATTGGACTGCCGATCTTAACGCCTCCTGCAATTGGCTGAATAATGTTCCGAACGGCGAGATCACGTGCAGCGAGTAAAGCCGCTCGGCCCTCACCCCAGTCCGCCAGTGGCCCGGCTGCTGTGCGAGGCCTTGGGTACCGTCTTATCTAGCAGACGCCCAGCGATAGGTCCGTGCTGGAAACGCAAGCTGGGCAACTTGTCGAAGCGAATATCGGACCACGAGAAGCACATCGGCGGGAAGGCGCCACACAAGGCGTCAGATGCACTGTCCCGCGTTAAAGCAGAACAGAGGGCGGAAGCCACCAAGACGAAGAGGCAGGCCCGAGTGGACTTCGGCTTGATCCATTCCGAAGCGATATCCACTGGGGTGGATGCCGACAGCAGCCAATCAGGTGTTTCACCTGCCGTACGGGCTTGAAAAGCATAGCGACATTTTATTGGTCGGGGCGGGGCGATTTGAACGCCCGACCCCTTGCGCCCAAGTCGGTTTCCAGCATTTCGCTAACTGCCCTAATTTTCAAATTGCTGGTTTCATTGGAGATCCGCGCAGCCTGTTGAAAGCTTTTGAGCTTTGTTGAATTCGGGGAATTTCGCAGCCTCAATTTCATCTACATCCTCCACTGCCGCTCCGAGTATTGTCGTGAAGTGGAAAATGGACGACGGCGGATTTGTGATCGAACGGTGGAACCTGAAAGCGCCCCGAAAGCGGATCGGCGCTCGCAGATTGCGAACAGTCAGCGGTCGCAACAGCGCGCGAACGCCCCGGACGCAACTCTCCGAGCATTTGGCCCGCATACTGTTTCACTTGAGAGTCTCTGAGCAAGGTTTTTGCGATATCTTTTCCTTCTACCCGATCCCGCATATCTGCGGCGTCCTTTTTCGCCTAGCGCCAGAGCTTGGGGCTATCTAGATACTTCCGTCATCATGAAACCTAAAAAACGCGCCATCATTTTGCGCCCGCCCGAATCCGTCGTTGACCGCCTCGATGCCGTCGTCTCCGATTTGCAGATGCCGTCCCGATCCTACTACCTTCGCCGCTCGGTCGAACGCGCCCTCGATTTCAGCGAAACTCACGAAGTTCCGTCTCTCAACGATCTGGCGCTGCAACGGTCGCGGGCCAGATAGTTCGGGTGCGCACGGTCGTCGAGCGCCTGGGGCGTTTCAGTCGTTTGATTCACGCTCGGGTTGGGTACAGGATTTGCGCCGTCGTTCACTGCTACCGCGAACCATAAAGCATCCAGTCGCCGCCGATGGGCCTAAACCATTCTCCATTTTCGCCATGGAACGCCGCCTCAAGAGTGTCCCGCGTTGTTGGGCCTAGCGAGCACTTACAGTAGACATACCCTCTAGTTGCAGAGCTCATGGATAGAGCCCCGTACGTCTGAATCGGTATCCAGAGGGACACGGTCGCGTTGCGGATTATGCTGATGCGCTCTATTGGAAATTGTGTCGTCTGCCTTAGTCTGGATTCGATTAATTTGGCATCCCTAGGCACGCACGAATGCGGATTGTTAGCATAGGGGCAATCCGGTCGGTCCAGGGACTGGCGTGCTATCTGTTCAAAAAGCTCCCTATTTAGGTTAAAAGCTTGGATCATCTGCTCATCAGTCAGAGGGTGTTGCTGCAAGCACGAAACAAGGCACAGGAGGGCTGATATCGGCACCGAGAACCAGGCCCTTCTGGAAGGTGTAATCGCCTTCACGGAGTACATCTGCCTTTGGCCTGACCGATCATGATTTGCTCTTGGTTCTGCGGATTGTCACCGTAGGGAGGTCCAGACCACGGATTTTTATAATTGGACGGCGGCTTTTTCCCGTTGCTCCAGTATCCGTAGTAAGAATACGCGCCTGCACCCCATCGCCAGAACCCATCTGGAAGAGGCGTCGCGTGTGTAATCGCACCGAAGTGGCAGTTGCCGAAATCGTCAAGCTCCTGGTGTGTTGCCAAGCCCTTCAAATCGGGCCGGTTCTTGAAATCCCAGACGCCGCCCGTCCGTACTCGATTTGTGATCCAGGCCGTGGACCCAAATACTCCCAGCGGTCCCCCAAGGACGGAGCCCCAGGAGGCGATCCTTGTTATCCAAATATCTCGTGTGAGTATTTGCTGTAGTTGGGCTTGTGCTTGGGGTGACATGCTGAACGCAAACGGGCTCGTGTTGCCGCTGCCGAACAACGTGCCGCTATCGCTCGACCCCGAGCCATCGTCGGGTGTCTGCCCGTTCCCTCCCTGCGAGTCAAAGTCCGGAGACGGTTGAAGAATTGGGCTGGACGGCGTAGCCAAAGAGGGCGCAATGCTCGATGGTCCACTCCCGCCGAAGATGTCGTAAAACAGTTCCCCGAGACCGATCGCGGCGCCGATCGCGAGGCCCACCCCGCTGCCGTCGGCGGCATCGCCTATCAACCCTAGCACGCATGTGGGACACATTCCGCTGGGGTCTGTGTAGCTGAGTGGATTGTTGCCGACATACGAATAACCATTCCAACTCTGCGGATTCGATGGATCGGCTCCCACGTTACCCGGGTCGGGGCTCTGGAATCGGCCCTGCCATCCCGAGTAGTAGCGAACGTTGAACCAATCGAGCGTAGTCTCGTAATCCCGCATCTGCCCCGTGAATTTCGGATTCGCGTCGTCGAGCATGGCAGTGAAGCCCATCGTCGTGGTTCGTCCGTCGTAATTCGCCCCGATCTCCTGCCCGAACGGTTCGTAATCGTACCGTGCAAATACACCCCCTGTGTTGGTCAGCAAGCGCGTGGAACCCAGATGGTCGGTCGTCACATAACACGTCCCGCACGCGTTCGAGTCCCCGCCATACTCCGCCGCTAGATTGCCGAAGGCATCGTACACATATGTAGTGGTTTGTCCGTTCACCGTTTTGCTCACGCGAAGACCGTTTCCGTCGTAAGCATAATTGGACGTTCCGCTGCCGATGGTGGCCGTCACCTGCCTGTTTTCCGCGTCGTAGGTGAAGCTCCGAGCCACGCTGCCTTCCTGGAGAACGTTACCATTCCCATCGTAGTTCCAGGATGCGATTCGGTTGGGCACGGTGGTCGAATACCAGCTCTGCGACTGGGGTGTGTCGGTCGGCAGGGCCGGCAGGCCCGAACTGGCCGGGACCCAGCGATTCCCCCCCACGGTATCGTAGTTGTAGGTCTGCGACCAGTTCGCTCCGCCGCCCGTTTCCTGCGCACCGGTCAGCCGGTTCAGGTGATCGTAAGTATAGGTTTGTGTCAGGGTCACCGGGCCGGGTAGCGTGATCGTTTGCGACAGCAGATTCCCATTGTTACCGGACGCACACGTGGTCCCATTACTCCCGCACGGATATAGTCCCAGCCCCAGCAGCGTCGTTGATCCCTGTTTCGCCGTCATCCCGGTTGGCTGAAACCGGTCGTTCCAAGTGTAGCTCTGCGTCACCGTGTTGCTGCTCCCCAACGTCATCGTGCTCAGGCCGCCAGCTGCGGTGTAGCCAATGGCGCTGGCGTAATTCCCGCCGCCTGTCACGTTTTGCACCGCGGCGACCAGGTCTCCGGCGCCGAGCGTGTAATTCACCTGCCGGGTCGACGGATACGTGATCGAAGTCAGGGCGTCGGTCAACGAATATCCGTAGGTAAAGTTGAACGGCGGGTAACTGCCGGTTGTTTGCGTACTTCCGCTGATGCGCCCGAAGCCATCGTATGTGTAGGAAGTAGTGCTGGCTGTGTTGCTCACGGATGAAAGCGAACCTTTGAAGGCGGGCGAGCCGTTAAGACCCTGATCATATGTGTAAGTTACCGAATTTGTCGCCGCTGTCTGCCCGCTTACAACGTAGCTGATCGCCGGAACCCCGGTCGGCCGATTCAGCCCATCGTATCCTGCAATGGTCATCGTCGTGTTATTGGCGTCGGTTCGCGTCTTCAGATTGCCATTGTTGTCGTACGTATAAGTGATTGTGCCGCTCTCCGGATTGCTCGCCGAAATTAGTCTGGAAAGGTTGTTGTAGGTGAAGCAGCGCATATGCCCGCAGCTCAACGTGGGCTGGCCCGCGACATCCACCGACGCGAGGTTGCTTAAGTTGTCGTAGCCGTACGTGGTCACGGTGCCCGGTCCGCCGCTCGCGGGATCAGGTTCGGTGACCGAAGTCAGTCTGTTGAGCCCGTCCGAACAGGTGTATTTCGTGTTTCCCGCTTCGTCCGTGGCGCTGGCCGCCGGACCGGTGCAGCCGGAGCGCGTCAGATCGTAAACAAAGGTCACTGTACCGCTTTTCGTCGTGTTGCTCCCCCATGGCGCCGGCGCCGCGCTTCCCACATAGTGATCTACCTCGGTCACGCGGCCGACCTTGTCCATCGTCGTTAACGTCCAGCCCGGAGGATTGATGCCGGTAAAGGGCTTCGATTGCAACTGAAGACGATTACCCGACCCATATCGATACGCGCTGGCAACCTGGTTTCCGGCGCCGTCGACGTTGAACGTTACCCGGCCCAACGGGTCATAGGTGGTTGTGGTGGTAAGGGAACTGGTCGTGGAGGTGACGGACAGACCGGCATCGTCGTAATTTGCGCTCGCCGTCCTCGATAGCCCCGGCCCACTCTGGGTGGCCGTGAGCGGGCGCGCGAGATTATCGTAGGTGTTGTACTGGGTGGTGATATTGTTATCAAGGTCAGTGGCGGTGCGCGGCACTCCGCTGTTGAAATTCGTTGTATAGGTGCTGGTCCGGCCGACGGAGCTCTCTGTTGGGTTGGGACAGGTGGCGCCAGCAGCGGCCGCGACCACGCTTATTGCGGGGTACAAGTTGTAGCTGCCGTTGTCGTAACAAGTTACGGCCAGGTTCCCGTTCGGATCGGTCTGGGTGGTCACATTGCCGTTCTGGACATAGGTCCAGGATTGAGAAATCCCGCCAACCTGCTGACTGGTTGGATTCGCCGTCGTGGCCGCGTTGTCGTAGGCATAAGTCGCGCTCAAAGAAGTCGCCCCTGGCCCACTCGTTATGGGCCCAGTCACAGTGGCGGAAGTAATCGCCCGCAAATTGGGCTGAGACGCTGAGCCGGGCTGAACTTGCGTGCTTGGATTCCAGTACACCGCACCGGTCGATTGCTCCGTTGCGTTCAGCTTGACCGTTGCGCCAGAGATCGTTTCGCCATTCTGATTTTGGCCCCCATTGCCATTGTGCGACTGTGCGAGGCTGACAAAATCTCTTTGCCGACGGGCTGGTGGTCAACATCGCAGAACATTGGTTGAATCGATCCGACGTTGCCCGTCAGCACCAGCGTGCTGGCCCGCAGATGCTATCGTCGGCCGCCAATCTTGACACAGGATTTGTTGCTCGTCCTTAGGTCCGAACGCTCAAGGAGAGCAGCGAAGGGAAACATCTTGATATTCGTCTCGATGGGCAGTTTGGGAAGCCAGATCGGTTTCGGCGATGTGAGGGGTTTCCCTGAACTTAGCTGCTTCGCAGTTGCGGCCGTCTTCGTCGCTTTTCCTTCGCTGATCGAAAATGTCTGCGAGACGCTCCTATCGCCAGGCAGGATATTGATCATCCGCGAGAGCCTAACAAGCCGCCCGTGTTCATCGACGAAGTAATGGTCGTACACGGTCCAGTCGCCAGACTCGTCCGTTTCAGTCACATCGAGTTGCGATGGAAGATCGTTCGAGTAGGTCAACGCGCCAACCGTCATCGCCCCCGCGTCTTGCACCGCCGCGTTCCATGACGCTTCGCTGTTGAAAGCACACCACTGGTTCCTCGCCGTGTCTTCAAGAAAAAAAACGCTTGGGGCCTTCGATTGTGCAGAAGCGAAGCCGCGTTGAAGCAGCAAGAGTGTCGCCGACAATATGGCGGTGCGAAAGGTCTTCATCATCCACCTCCACAAGCGCTAACCATAGCAGCGGGCGGACGCGTACCTGCACGGGGCAGTTGAAAGTGCGGAGGATCACGATGACTGAAGTTTCCACCCCACGTTAGCCCTTGCCCCTTCATAGCGCTGATAATCTTTGAGAAGTAACTGCTCGCTGTGCCGTTGATGTCCACAGCCATGCCGACCTCGTGCCACGACACGACCGCTGCCGGATTCGGTCCGGAAGCTCCATTTCTCATTCTCATCTGATCGGCGGGGCTTCTGAAGCCGCTAGTAATCTGGGGCGTGATTCCCTCAGAATTCAGGTTATTGAACGCATTGCTAAGAGCACTCGCCATCGGTAGCTGGAAATGTGCGACTGCGTTCGGCCCAAGCGTATATTTACCTCCGGGGGTCGTGAGCGTACAGGGCGAGCTGTTTTGGGACGGCGCACCTGAGCGGCCCGCTTGTCCCGTTCCCTGTGCGTAGAACGTCAAGCCTGGAATGACAACAGGGATCATCCCGTCGATCGCGCTCCATGACGGCGCGACCGTGTCGGCTGTTCCCCATCCGGTGACTGAAAACGTGGGTCCCATGATTGGGCTGGACGGCGTAGCCAATGAGGACGGAATGCTCGAAGGCGGCCCGCCGCCAAAGATGTCCGCAAGCAGTTCCCCAAGGTCGAATGCGGCGACGGCAGCGGCGATACCGCAACTCACGGGATCGGCACAATAAGGATCTTCCACAAACATCCCAGTGGGGTCGGTGTAACTGAGCGGATTGTTTGCGACATACGCATAGCCGTTCCAGCTCTGCGGGTTCGATGGGTCGGCTCCCGCGTTACCCGGATCGGGGCTCTGGAATCGGCCTTGCCATCCCGAGTAGTAGCGAACGTTGAACCAATCGAGCGTAGTCTCGTAATCCCGCATCTGTCCCGTGAATTTTGGATTCGCGTCGTCGAGCATGGCAGTGAAGCCCATCGGTGTCGTTCGCCCGTCGTAATTCGCCCCGATCTCCTGCCCGAACGGCTCGTAATCGTACCGTGCAAAGACACCCCCTGCGTTGGTCAGCAGGCGCGTGGACCCCAGATGGTCCGTCGTCACGTAACACGTCCCGCACGCGCTCGAGTCTCCGCCATACTCCGCCGCCAAGTTACCGAAGGCATCATAGACGTAGGTAGTCGTCTGCCCGCTCACGGTCTTGCTCACCCGTTGTCCTTCGCCGTCGTACATGTACGTCGCGGTCGGTGGTCCAGGTGCGCAATTGAGGCAGGCCGTCACCTGCCGGTTTTCCGCGTCGTAGGTGAAGCTCCGAGCCACGCTGCCTTCCTGGAGAACGTTGCCATTCCCATCATAGGTCCATGACGCGATCCGGTTGGGCACGGTGGTCGAATACCAGCTCTGCGACAGGGGCGTGTCGGTCGGCAGGGCTGGCAGACCCGAACTGGTCGGGACCCAGCGATTCCCCACGGTATCGTAGCCGTAGGTCTGCGACCAGTTTGCCCCGCCGCCCACCTCCTGCGCACCGGTCAGCCGGTTCAGGTGATCGTAAGAGTAGGATTGGGTCAACTGCGACAAGCCGGGCATTGTGATCGTCTGCGACAGCAGATTCCCATTATTGCCGGTTCCATCTGATGAGGCGCACGCCGTCCCATTGGTCGGGCACGGATAGAATCCCAGCCCCAGCAGCGTCGTCGATCCCTGTTTTGCCGTCATCCCAGTGGGCTGAAACCGGTCGTTCCAAGTGTAGGTCTCCGTAATCGCGTTGCCCAACGTCAGCGCGCTCAGGCCGCCACTTGCCGTGTAGCTAATGCTGCTGGCATAGGTCCCGCCGCCATTCAAGTTCACCGCGGTGACCCGATCTCCGGCATCGAGCGTGTAATTGACCTGCCGGGTCGACGGATACGTGATCGAAGTCAGGGTATCGGTCAACGAATACCCGTAGGTAAAGTTGAACGGCGGGTACGCGCCAGTGGTCTGCGTGCTTCCCGTGATGCGTCCGAACCCGTCGTGCGTGTAGGAGGTGGCGCTGGCTGTGTTGCTCACGGACCAAAGCGAACCCTTGAAATCGTGATCATACGCGTATGTCACGGAATTAGTCGCCGCTGTCTGCCCGCCTACGCTGTAGCTGATCGCCGGAGACCCGGTCGGCCGATTCAGCCCATCGTATCCGGCGACTGTCATCGTCGTGCCATTGGCGTCGGTTCGCGTCCTCAGATTGCCATTGTTGTCGTACGTATAAGTGGTTGTGCCGCTCTCCGGATTGGTTGCCGAAATCAGCCTGGACAACGTGCTGTAGGTGAAGCAACGCATATGTCCGCAGCTCAACGTGGGCTGGCCCGACATGTCCACGGACGTGAGGTTGTTTAAGCTGTCGTAACCGTAGGTGGTCACGGTACCCGGCGCTCCGCTGGCGGGGTCAGGTTCGGTGACCGAAATCAGTCTGCCGAGCCCATCCGAACAAGTGTACTTCGTATTTCCGGCTTCATCCGTGGCGCCGGCCGCCGGGCCAGTACAGCCTGAAAGTGTCAGATCGTAACCAAAGGTCGCTGTACCGGTTTTCGTCGTGTTGCTCCCCCAGGGCGCCGGCGGCGCACTTCCCGAGTAATGATCCACCTCAATCACGCGGCCGACGGTGTCCATTGTCGTTAACGTCCAGCCCGGAGGAGCGTTGCCGGTGTAGGGTTTCGATTGCAATTGAAGACGATTCCCCGACCCATATCGAGACGCGCTGGCCATGTGGTTTCCGGCGCCGTCGACCGTGAGCCGTACCCGGCCCATCGGATCGTAATCCGTTTCGCTGGTCAGTGAACTGTTCGCCGTGTCGCTCTGCGTGGTGGCGATCTTGAGATCCACGTCATCGTAGGTTGTCGTCGCCGTTCTCGATAGCCCCGGCCCATTCTGGGTGACCATGAGCGGACGGCCGAGATTATCGTAGGTGTTGTACTGGGTCGTGACGTTGTTATCAGCGTCAGTGGCGGTGACCGGCACTCCGCTGGAGAAGTTGGTTGTGTAGGCGCTGGTCCCCCCTACGGAGCTTTCTGTCGGATTTGAGCAGGTGGAACCAGGTGTGGCCGCCACGACGGTCGTTTTGGGGTACAAGTTATAGCTACCGTTATCGTAACAAGTCACGGTTATATTCCCGTTCGGATCAGTCTGACTGGTCACGTTGCCGTTCTGCAGATAGTTCCGGGACTGGGATATCCAGGCATTCTGTGCCGAGTCCCAGAGCAGAACCCCGGTTAGATTCGCCGTTGTGGTCGCATTGTCGTACGAATAGTTCGCGAGTGGACCCAACCACGCGTGCCGCGCTGGCCACCGGGATCGTGCAATCCTGGCTTTCTCAAGCCAGCCAGTTCACTCCGCAGCAGTTTTATGCCGGCGGCTGGACCACGCCATCAGCCACGCCCGTGCCGGGCGGCAGCGCTTACGACGGCGTTTTCGTCGATTGGGCTTGGTATATGATTCCGCGATTCAAGTTTGTAGGAGTTGATCCGGGTCTGGTCGGCCAACTGGCTCAGTGGGCTCAAACAATGTGGCCCGGCCCAAATTGGACTGCCGATTCTAACGCCTCCTGCAATTGGCTGAATAATGTTCCGAACGGCGAGATCACGTGCAGCGAGTAAAGCCGCTCGGCCCTCACCCCAGTCGGCCAGTGGCGCGACTGCTGTGCGAGGCGTTGGGTACCGTCTTATCTAGCAGACGCTCAGCGATAGGTCCGTGCTGGAAACGCAAGCTGGGCAACTTGTAGAAGCGAATATCCCTTTTCGATACCCTGCGTATCAAGCATGGGCGTGACTCTCCGCTCCGGAGCTCGCGTCTTAAGTCCGAAAACCACTCGCCGCTTTTTCAGAACGCTGGCGTATCAGCGCAGCTACCTTCTGGGCGAACGGATGCGCGGTCTCCAGTTTTGGGAGAGCGGCGATGACCTTTTCGGACAGTTCCACGACGCGCCCACGTACCAGAGGCTTGCCAAGGGCCGCCTCTTCGGCAAGTTGTTCAAAATTCCTAGCTGTTACTTTTTCTGATGAATATTCGTCGCCGATCCGCAGAGCCATGTCTCGGCTTAGTTCAGGATAGTAGACGGTGCTGACGACATCGTAGAGCGGCGAAAGCCTGATCTCGAAATTCTCTGTCCCAGTGCCACGATAGAGCAGCGAGAAGTTCTTTCCATGCTGTCGTGCCTTTTGAAAGCAATTCGGAGGAGCGCGCGTCCTCAATCTGCGTGACCGCCATCGACGAACTAATTCATGAATGGATGCGCACCGAATGCTGCCGTATCACATCTGCCAGTTCCGCAATTCCGATCGAACAACATGCATCCGATTTGCCCGCGCTGGCAAAGAAACTAGGAGTTGACATACTATTCGAGGGCTCGGTCCGGCCGGAAGGACAGCGTCTTCGGGTGACGGCGCGGATGATCACCCCCGACGGTTTCCAGCTCTGGTCACAGCGGTTCGAAACGGAAGATCAATCGACCTGGTCCGGAGCTTTCGTCCATACGTCGGCTCAGAACATCGGCCGTCGACGAAGGAACGGCCGCCGACATCGAGCTAGCTATCCAAACGTCTCGGCATGCTGTATATGTTTTACGCGCTGCTGTTTCTCGTGGTCGGGGGAGTGGAGGCGACATCATGCGCATCCAACTGATCCGTCCGCTAAACATTTCGTCTCGCCTCAGGTATTCAATCGAATGTTTACCATGCACGGCGCCACCATGATTTTCTTCGTGGCCATGCCGGTGATGTTTGGATATGCGAATTATTTGATTCCACTGATGATTGGCGCGCGCGACATGGCATTTCCGCGTCTCAACGCTTTCAGCTTCTGGATGACCGCTTTCGGCGGACTGTTCCTCTATTTCAGTTTTGTCGGCGGCGACGGACTCTATGGAGCAGGCAGCGCTCCGGACGTTGGATGGTTCGCCTACGCGCCCCTGACCTCGCAAACATTTTGCCCGGACACAGTACGGATTCTGGGCCCTGTCGCTGCTGATCTCCGGCTTCGGCAGTATCGGAACAGCCAACCCTCGGAAAAATGCCGCTCTAGCTTGCCGCCGCTGTCATGACGCTTGATACCTTGCTGAAGATCTTACTAATGCTGCTGGACACTCCTGGCATGATCGCCCCAGCCGCAATCGCCACAAATCCTGCCATAAGTGCATACTCGATTAGGTCCTGACCGTGAGTGTCCGTCCAGATCCTCAGTTTCCAAATCAGATTGATGACTGTCTTCATTTGTGTTTCCCCAGTTTTTGAGAGGACATAGAAGTGATCGTCCCCCCAAGCCGGTACGCTCTATAGAGAAAAGTGCTTAATTCCTCCGGTAAGAGGACGTAGGAACGTCACGTCGGCGAGGCGGCACGCCATTCTCAAACTAGACTTGTTGCTTTACTGTCCCGTTGTCCTTCGCGTAGGGCCGTTCGGTCCGACACTTCCAACAGCCGATCCGTCACACCAGCAGCCATTGCCGGAATCACCTCCCGACCAACGACGGTTCGCGAAAATTCGAGGTCTAAGTGATCCTGGTAATATCGACACCATGAACATTAGCAACGGGACCGTATCCGGCGACGTGGAGTACACCAGACACGACGACGGTACTTGGTCGTTCAAACTCACGTTCGAGGATGATCCCGTCCAGATTGAGAATACGTCGAATTTCTCGACCAAGGAACTCGCGGAAGAACAGGTGAACTACGAACTTCAGGCGGCGTCTCTGCGAAACGCGGAGGGGTGAGGTTGCCGAGTGACCCCATCCGTCGCTCCATTGAATGCGTCCGTGATGCGGACCATCGACGGGTCCATGTGGACATTCGTGTGGACCGTCAACTCTGAAGGTGGTTCAAATCAATCACAAATCATTGATTCTATTGGTCGGGGCGGGGCGATTTGAACGCCCGCCCCCCTGCGCCCAAGGCGGTTTCCAGCGTTTCGCAAAGTGCCCTATTTTCAAATCGCTGATTTCGTTAGAGATGCGTGCAGCCTATTGAAAGCTGTTGAGCTTTTTGGAATTCGGGGGATTTCGTAGCCTCAATTTCATCTACAGGCGTCTGTAGCTTTATACATTATCGCTGCTGCCGCACGAGGTCGATGACACCCCGCGATACGTTCCCTCAGTTCCTGTATCGTCCCTAACCAGACAAGGAGAATCTTTGGCGCGCGGCCGAATTCTCAATGTCCGTATCACGCGTTACTCAGGATCTGAGGATGCCTGCGGGGTAGAATTGTTCCAATACCCATGGCCCTTATCACCGGGACTCGTCTTGGCCCCTATGAAATCCTTGCGCCGATCGGTGCGGGCGGCATGGGCGAGGTGTATCGCGCGAAAGATACGAAGCTCGATCGCGAGGTTGCGATCAAAGTGTTGCCAGCGGCTCTCGCTCAGGACCCCGAGCGTCTCGCCCGATTTGAGCGCGAAGCCAAAGTTCTCGCGTCACTGAACCATCCCAACATCGCGCAAATCTACGGCATCGAAGACCGCGCGCTGGTGATGGAGTTGGTGCCGGGAGCGCCGCTCCAAGGCCCACTCACGCTTGCGACCGCACTCAACTACGCGAAACAAATCGCGGGCGCACTCGAAGCCGCGCACGACAAAGGCATCATCCATCGCGACCTGAAACCGGCGAATATCATGGTCACGCCCGAGGGTGTGGTGAAGGTGCTCGATTTCGGATTGGCCGCCATTCCAAGCCGCGATGTTGACGGATCGAATCCTGCCAACTCGCCCACTCTGACCGTCGCCGCGACGCAAGCCGGCATGATTCTGGGCACGGCGGCGTACATGAGTCCCGAGCAGGCCGCCGGCAAACCGGTGGACAAGCGCGCCGACATCTGGTCGTTCGGCGTCGTGCTGTGGGAGATGCTCACGGGCCAGCGTCTCTTCGACGGCGAAACGATTTCGCACACGCTGGCGGACGTCTTGCGGGCTCCGATCGATTTTGACAAGCTCCCGAAGGAAACGCCGCGCGCCATTCGCGAATTACTGAAACGCTGCCTCGACCGCGATGCGAAAACCCGCCTACGCGACATCGGCGAGGCGCGCATCGCCATTCAACACCTCGGCAAGGAACCGGAGGTGTCGGCCACTGTGGCGCCCGCGTCCGCGTCGCGGTTCAATTGGATGGCCTGGGCAGCCGCAGGGTTATTTCTGTTGGCGACTCTGGCCCTGGCTTTCGTGCACTTCCGCGAAACGCATCCTCCCCAGCGCATCGCGCGCTTTCAAGTTGAGCTGCCGGAAAAGACCGCCAGTCCCATTTTCGAACTCTCGCCCGACGGCCGCATCCTGGCGTTCACCGCCGTGGAAGGTGGCCGCAGGCGCCTGTGGATTCGACCGATTGATTCCCTGATCGCCCAACCCGTGCCTGCAACCGAGGATGCAACTTACCTTTTCTGGTCCCCAGACAGCGCGTTCATCGGGTACTTCGTTCCGGGGAAGATGAAGAAGGTCGCGTTGACGGGCGGTCCGCCACAGACCGTGTGCGAAGCGGCCGACGGACGCGGCGGAACCTGGAACAGCGACGGAGTGATCGTCTTGTCGCCCGGTCCGGGTGCGCCTCTTATGCGCGTGCCGGCGGCAGGGGGAACCCCAGTGCCTCTGATGCCGAGCGGGATCGACGGGCTCGAGCGTTATCCGGTATTTCTGCCGGATGGAAAGCGCTTTTTATTCGAGGTTTCCAACGCCAAACCGGGAGCGAACGGAATCTATGTTCGATCCTTGGACGGCTCCCCTGCCGCGAAGTTGCTTCCAGACGAATCCAGCGCGGAATACGTAACCGGCGATTCTTCGGGCAAAAGCGGGCTATTGCTGTTCCGACGCGAAGGCAGCCTCATGGCGGTACCCTTCGATCCAATGGCCGCGCGAAGTATCGGCGATGCCTTTCCAGTAGCTGAGCAGCTCGGCATCTCAGCAAACACAAACCATGCGGCATTCTCGGTATCGGGGAATGGAATCCTGGCGTACGCGGCTGGTGTACTAGGGGCGGAAATCCGCGAGATGAGCTGGATTGACCGGACGGGCAAGCGAACTCCGATCGGCGAGCCGGCCGGAATCCTGGTGACGGCGATTTCGCCCGACGGAAAGCGAGTTGTGTTCAGCAAGCGCGCTGAGCAGACAAGCGATAATGCGGACCTCTGGATGATCGACGTGGCGCGCGGCGTGTCGTCCCGCTTCACTTTTCGTCCCGGCGTCTCGGCAGATCCGGTCTGGTCGCCGGACGGCAGCCGGATCATCTTTGAGGCCAACAATAGTTCCATTTATGAGAAGCCCGCCAGCGGCTCGGGTGAGGAAAAACTTTTGAGCGGCGGCGGCATTAACTCCCGGCCCCTGGATTGGTCGCCGGATGGGCGATCCGTTGTGTATCAGGAATTCGGCCGGACCACAGGGCAGGATTTATGGATCCTGCCGCTCGAAGGAGACCGCAAGCCCCGTCCTTATCTCGCAACGCCGTTCGACGAAAGAGACGCGCAATTCTCGCCGGACGGGCGCTGGATGGCGTATGCGTCGAACGAATCCGGCCTGTTGCAGGTGTATGTCCAATCGATTCCCGCCAGCGGCAGCAAGTTTCAGATTTCGAGCGCCGGAGGAATCCAGCCCAGGTGGAGGCGCGACGGGAAGGAATTGTTCTACATTTCTGCGGACGATAAGCTGATGGCAGTGGAACTGAAAATAGGCAATACGCTGGAGGCCGGCCCTCCGAAAGCAGTGTTTGACCTGCAGCTGAATACGACCTTAGCCGGCCGCTGGACGTACCAGCCGGCCGCGGACGGCCAGCGCTTCCTGGTGCTTTCCAACGCTCGATCCGCCAGTCCGCTCGTGACGCTTGTTCTCAACTGGCAGGCGGGGTTGAGGAAATGAACGCTTGAACCCTGGCCCAAACCTAGCCGCCGTCCCCAGCTCCCGTAATGTCCCCGATACGGAAAGTGAGAATCTGGCCGGTATGGATTCTCACTGCATGGGTCGGTGCAACCTCTTGATTCGATATCGACGCACTCCTGCCGCAATAGCAGGTGCGCGGTGTCGTCAAACAACGGCAGAATAGCTTTGAATTCAACGAGTAAGCACGCCTCATCCACGACCAGGATCGCTCTGTAATCGAAACTGTAGCTAAAGGTTCCTCAAGGTTCAACAAGAGCAATTTCTAAGTTGTTGAATCTACAGATTCGCCAAGAGGGAGCGCACCTGCGCCCAAGACGGTTTGCGGCGGATGCCCGAAATCGTCCATTTTCAACTGCTTCTGTTTCAAGCAGATGCGGCAGACTCGTTGAGCCGAGTGGAACGTTATTGAATCCGGAGCCTCTCGGCAGCTACAGTTTTATCTACATTTGGTTCGGGCTGGCCCTGGCCCGCTTGAACATTCAACGGCCAATTTGCAAAGGGACTGACGAGCCTATGCGGCCTTGAGAGAAACGGTGAGCTGAATTCCCGACGGCTCCAGGTTCTCGGCGGTGATCGAACCGCCGAACAGCGAGAGAATGCGTTGCGAGACTGGGGGTCCCAACCCGAGATCGCCGCCTGGAGTGATCGCCTCGCCGATCGAAAACACCTGGAAGAAGTTCGCGATTGCGGATTCCGGAATCCGGCCAGAGCCGCGAATGAAGACCTGAACGCCGTTTAGAACGGCCTGACACTTCACCCGCACGACATCGCCTGCGTTCGAGAACTTCACCGCGGTCTCCAGCAGCGCTTGCATCGCCTTCAGGAGCAGGTCCCGCTTGGCGATGACGCAGCCTGCCTCTTCCGGCTCCAGTTCAAGGGCCACTCCGCGAGATTGGGCGAACGCGGCAGAGACTTCGATTCGAAACGCGTTCACCTTATCGCGCGTCTCGTTGAGCGCGCTCAAGAACAGCACGGGAATGTGGGCCAGTTTGTCATCGGCCTTCAACCGCTCGCACACCTCAAAGCCGTTCACCTCCGGCATGTCGATGTCGAGTAGAATTAAGTCCGGGAGATTCCTTGCGGCTGCATCCAGGGCCAAGCGCCCGCGCGGAAACGATCGCACGGCGTGACCCTGCTGTGTCAGCAGCTCCTCTAGCAACTTCAGGTTGGCGGG
>Ga0182024_10011490_pt1 | contig 17748 bp, 13 predicted proteins | sample P32metaG_FD_120480 | JGI IMG/M metagenome (GOLD analysis project Ga0182024, IMG submission 120480) | Permafrost microbial communities from Stordalen Mire, Sweden - P3-2 metaG (Illumina Assembly) | ecosystem: Environmental > Terrestrial > Soil > Wetlands > Permafrost | place: Sweden: Stordalen... | reverse complement strand
TTATTTTGTCATTCTGAGCGAAGCGAAGAATCTCTCTTCGATTGTAAGTACAACAAAATAAAAGAAGGAGAGATTCTTCGCTTCGCTCAGAATGACAGAACGTCGAGTTTTTCCGCAGCCTGTAAAGCCCGCGCTACAAAAAAAAACGCCCGAAAATTCCGGGCGTTTTTTAAAATTCTTAGAAACTTTTAGCCGCTGAATTACGCCTTTGCGGCAGCGCTTAATCCATTCACGGCAACGCTCAACCGCGATTTGTAACGATTCCCGGTGTTCTCGACGAGCACGCCCTTGCTGATCGCGTGATCGATCGCGGACAGTGTTGGACGGAGCAGAGTTCCGGCCGTTGTGGAATCCTTCGCGGCAATCGCCGCGCGCAATTTCTTCATGGCCGTTCGCACGCGAGTGGTATTCGCGCGATTGATTTCCGCGCGCACCGGGGACTGCTTGGCCCGCTTAATAACCGATTTCTTACGCTTCTTTACCTTTGTTGCTGCGCCTTGCGCCATTCATTTCTCCTCTTTGCATTGATTGCAATGGAAATACACTAACGGAGCCGCAACTCTTTGTCAACGAACGCGCGGGCCACACCGGCTGTCTCACCCCCACGAGTGCGGCTTGCCGGAGGTATTTTTTGATATTTTGCATGGTCGCAATTCAGTGAGGATTTGTGGTACCGGCGTCCCGCCGGTGATTTCCTTCCGCGCATGCGACGATCAAACCCGCCAGCGCTACAAAACCAATCGTTCGGATCGAGCGAAGTGCCAAGCCTATTCTGGTCCCGGAGGTCGGTAAATTCCATTAAGAGCGAGAAGCCATCCAGGAGTGTGCAGTGCAGACGCGTCCGTTGTATAGTACCCCGCATTCCAGACTGCGGGAGCGGATCTCATGTCCTTTAAAAAACTTATTTTATCGGGATTGCCATTGGCAGTAGCGATATTTTCATTGAGCGCGGCGGCGCCTGGCGCTTATGCGCAGGCCAAGTGGGAAAAGCTCGCGCCATTTCCCGAGCCCGCTGAAGAAATTCTGGGCGTGGCGGCTGGCGGGAAAATGTATGTGTTCGCCGGACTTGTTCCTTTCTGGAAGCCGAAAGGATTGGTCTACGAATACGATCCTGCGGGCAATCAATGGACCAAGAAGAAGCCCATGGCGCTTCCATCTCATCACGTCGCATTCACCGAGTATCACGGAAAGATTTATGCGTTCGGCGGATTCGTCTATCCCACTTCCGGTCCCGCAGCTTGGGTGCCCATCAACAACGCGTGGGAATACGATCCGGCCTCCGATTCGTGGAAAGCGCTTGCGCCCATGCCATCGAAGCGCGGTTCGCCCGTGGCTGCCGCAGTGGGCGATAAAATTTATGTGATTGGAGGAGTCAGCATTCTTCCCGGCGCCGCGGAAACGGCCTTGGGTTTTAACACACCGCAAGCTTCCGTTGGAACCGTCGAGGCGTACGATCCAGCCACAAATACCTGGGCCGAGCGAAGCCCGATGCCAACCCCGCGCAATCACACAACAGCGGCTGCCGTGAACGGAAAGATTTATGTGATTGGAGGAAGGGTCGGCGCAGCGTTCATTGGCCTAGCCTCGGACATTTCCGTCGTCGAGGAATACAACCCCGCTACGGACAAATGGAGCGCGCCTCGTTCGCGCATGCCCACCGCTCGCAGCGCGCTAGGTTCCGGCGTGATCAATGGCAAAATTTTTGTTGCCGGTGGCGAATTTCAAGATCCACATATGATGGCCACGTTCAAAGCCGTGGAAGCGTACGATCCCGCAACCGATTCGTGGTCCATTATGCCGTCCATGCCTGTGAGCAGACACGGTCTCGCGGCTGGCGTGATAGGGAATCGTCTGATCCTCGTGGGAGGCGATGTGCAGTCCTCGGGATCCGGCGTCGAGGTTTCCACGGGTGAAGTCGATTCGCTGGTTTTACCGCCCGCCGATCACTGAGCAACTCACCGTGAAAGAGGCCGCCCTTCTTTTCGGGCGGACATCTGTTTCCGCCCGGATTCAATAATTTGCAATTCAGCAATCCAATAAACGAATGCACCACTTTTCCCATGTGTCCTTGACCCCTCCGTCCCTTTCAAGTACGCTTTTATTTGCCCTTGTACAGGGCGGAGGTGTTTGCTCACCGGTCGTCGGAAAGCTGGACCCCGACTGACCGAATCTTCCATGCGACGCACCGTACAAATTGCAGGCGGAGTGGAGTCCCTCTTCGGGACTCTGGACGAGAACGTTAAGCTTCTGGAATCCGCTCTCCACGTCACCACGCATTTAGCCGATGACCATCACCTGGCCATCGAAGGCGAAGCCAACCAAGTCGAACACGCAGTCCGAATCGTAACCGAATACAATCAACTGATCCGTGAGGGACGTCACATGAGCCATGGCGACGTGAAAGATATGATCAAAGTGGCAACGCAGGATTCCAAGACCACGCTGCGCCAGGTCCTCGAACCCGGCGCTCCCTCTCGGCCCAGGGTTTTCGGCAAGAAAAACGTCACGCCGAAAAGTCCCAAACAACGCGAGTATATGGAAGCGGTGGAAAAGCACGACATGACGTTCGCCGTCGGTCCGGGCGGCACGGGGAAAACGTATCTGGCCGTGGCCATGGCGGTTTCCGCGCTGCTCACCAAGCAAGTGGACCGCATCATCCTCGCGCGTCCGGCCGTGGAAGCCGGCGAGCGCCTCGGATTTCTGCCCGGGACGTTGCAGCAAAAAATCGATCCGTACATGCGTCCTCTGTACGACGCGCTGTATGACATGCTCGACGCCGACAAATTGGAGCGCTTCCTGGAAAAGGGAATCGTGGAAGTTGCGCCGCTGGCCTTCATGCGCGGGCGCACGCTGAATGATTCCTTTGTAATTCTGGACGAAGCGCAAAACACGACGAGCGAACAAATGAAAATGTTTCTGACGCGGCTCGGATTCAATTCCAAGGCTGTGGTCACGGGCGACGTGACGCAAATCGATTTGCCGCATGGAAAAAAATCGGGCCTCGTCGAGGCGCTCGACGTAACCAGCCGAATCGAGGGAATCGCGTTTATAAAATTTGACGAGCGTGACGTTGTCCGCCACAACCTGGTGCAACAAATCATCAAAGCCTATGAAGAGTTTGGAGCGGGTGACAGCCGGCGAGCCGCCCCTGCGGAAAATGGCAAACCCGAATCCAAAAATGGCCATTAGCTTTCCTGTAGCATGTGTCTTCAGATCCGAGGTTTTCCGCATCTTTCTTGCGCTTGCTGAATGGTTGGCCTGTCGCGCGGAGATCGCCATACAATTAGCACAATTGCAATGATCGTTAACCGCCAGCGCCGCGTTCCAGTTTCCATTCCACCCTTGCAGCAATTCCATGAACGCGTGCGGGCTGAGCTGGGCTTCGCCCCCGAGTCCGTTGCCATCCAATTGATCAGCGACGCGGCCATGGCCCGCCTGAACGAAACCTATCGAAAAAAAAAGGGCCCCACCGACGTGCTTTCCTTTCCCGCCGATGGCAAGAGGCCTGCGAAAAAGGCCGAATACGTTGGCGACATCGCCATCTCGCCGGAAACCGCGCGTCGCAACGCCCGCCGCTTTGCGCGCACGTTGCCCGCGGAAATGCGTATCTTGATCCTGCACGGCATGATCCATCTTGCAGGGTTCGACCATGAAACCGACCACGGAGAAATGGAACGCTTCGAGCGCCGCCTGCGAAAACGCCTGGGAGTGAATGGCCGATGATGACGTTCCTCTATGTCCTCGGCATCTCGGCTCTCGGCGTTGGACTCGTCATTTTCTCTTATCTTGACAGGATTTACCGCGAACTTGGGCGCGTCAACAAAGGGCGCGTGCGTGAACATCTCGAGCTGTTTGAAAGTGAAATTGAGCCGCACTTTAATTTAGAACGTGCACGCGCCACAATTGCTTTTCGCTTGCTCGCAAATCTTTGGCTGGTGCTGGTCACGGCGGAAACGGCACGCGGCGTTATCGTTTTTGTTCCCGGAACCTGGGACGCGCTATTGCAAGCTTTGGTCTATGTGCTGGTCGAAGTCCTGCTACTTTCTCAATTCCTTCCGGACTTTTTACTTGCGCGCACTTCGGGTCGATGGCTGGTGCGCCTTTCTTTAGTGATTCGCGCATTCCTGTGGATTGTTTTGCCATTCCGCGTGGTTCTGGAAATTGCAATTTCCCTGGCACGCATCTCCGACGATCAGCACACCGAGGGTGGACCCTCGCAGGAAGAGGGCATAGAAGCGCTAGTGGATGCCGCGGAGCATGAGGGAATTCTCGATCCGGGCGAAGTGCAGATGATCGAGCAGGTCGTTGAGTTCAGCGACAAGCGCGTCTTGGAATTTATGACGCCGCGTCCCGAGGTCGTCGCGATTGCCTCCAACTCGACCATCGAGCAACTTCGCATCCTGCTGATTCAATCTAAATTTTCGCGCATCCCGGTGTATGAAAATACTCTGGACGATGTTACCGGCGTGGTTTTTGCGCGAGACGTCCTTCAGGTTCCCGAGAGCGAAGCCGCAACGCGCACGGTCCGAGAGCTCGCGCGCCCCGCTTTCTTCATTCCGGAAACCAAGCAGGGCAACGATTTACTGAAAGAAATGCAGCGGCGGAATCAGCAAATGGCAATCGTCGTCGATGAGCACGGGTCCGTCGCAGGCATTGTGACGGTCGAGGATCTGGTCGAAGAAATTATCGGCGAAATTGGCGAGGATGACCGCGTGCCTGCTCCTGACGCGATGCGCGAACCCGATGGCAGCATGGTCCTGCGCGGCAGTGTGTCGGTCGAAAAAGTTCAGGAATTGTTTGGCGTGGAGTGGGACGTCAGCGGAGAGGAATCCGCCACCACCATTGGCGGCCTGCTCAATCATGTGGCGGGCCACGTTCCTGCTGCCGGAGAACATTTGGATTATGGCGGCCTGCGTTTTGAAATTCTGGAGGCCAATCAGCGGAAAGTGTTGCGGCTTCGTGGGCGGCGGATTCCTGAGGTGGTTGCCGCCACGTAAAGAAAAAATCAAAAGCTTTAACACAGAGAACACAGAGAAAAGCCACAGAGAAAAGCGGTGAAAATAGTCAGAGATAAAAAGCATTTCTATTGGATTTTTAGTATTAAGAAAAACCTCTCTGTGGTCCTCCGTGGCATTTCTCTGTGTTCTCTGTGTTAAAGCTTTTCGGTTTAGGTCTAGCTGATGAGCTTGGCAATCAGGAAGGCAGCCCCAGCCGCGAGTCCCCCGGTAATAACGGTCTGCAATCCGCCCTTGATCGGGTGAATTCCCGTGAATCGTCCCTTGACCCAGCCAAAGATCGCAAGAGCAAGCAACGTAAATCCCACCGAGAAATAAAGCCCCCTTTGCACATCAGAAAGCAGGATGTACGGAGCCAGTGGGATGAGCCCTCCAATGATGTAAGAAACGGCAATGGTCAGCGCACTGATGCGCGCACGCTTGGGTTGCGGTTCTTCGAGGCCAAGCTCGAACCGCATCATGAAATCCACCCAGGATTTTTCGTTGCCGGTGATGGCCCTCACCGCAGGAGCCATTTCTGCTTCGGTCAATCCATAATCGCGGAAAACTTTGGCCACCTCGTCGATTTCCACATCGCGCAACTCCACAATTTCTCGAACTTCACGGTCGCGCTCCGAAGCGTAATGTTCCTGATCCGTCTTCGCGGCTAAATAACCGCCCAGCCCCATGGCAATCGATCCCGCGGCAATTTCGGCCAGGCCTGCGGTGACCACGAGCGTCGATGGGTGCGGATTGGACGCGATAGCGCCTGAAATTCCAGCCGCCAGCGCAAAGGGCACCGTCAGCCCGTCAGACATTCCGATGACGACGTCGCGAACCGATTCCGACGCGGTGAAATGATGTTCCGTGTGTGGCGTCACAGGCATCCAGGTTTCTCCAAAAATAAAATCAAGAATCAGGCGCCGATGAATTTCCAAAAGGTGCCAAGCCGGGAGAGTGTAACACGCCCTTGCGGGTCGCCGAATATGCCGGCCGCTTTGAAAACGATTCGGACAATGCCTTTCCCATCGGGGCGGGGTATCATGACTGCATGGCGCAAGAGTTTAAATCAGGATTCGTAGCAATCGTAGGGCGGCCGAATGCGGGAAAATCAACGCTGGTCAACCGTTTGGTTGGAGAAAAGGTTGCGATCGTAACTTCTCGGCCGCAAACCACGCGCAATCGCATTCAGGGCATTGTGAATCGCGAGAACGCCCAAATTGCAATGATCGATACCCCGGGCTTGCACCGGCCCGAATCGGCGCTGGGGCGACAGATGATGGGTGAGGTGGAAGCGGCCATCGAGGCCGTGGATATTGTCTCGCTTATCCTGGATGCCAGCGAGGATTTTGGTGTGGGAGACCGCCGCGCTGTCGAGCGCCTGCAGCGCGTCGAGGGCACGCGATTTTTGCTGCTGAACAAAATAGATCGGCTTCCCAGAGCCGAGTTGCTTCCGATGATTGAAAAATTATCCAAGCTGGGTAAATTCGACGAAATTATTCCGATTTCCGCGCTCAAGGGTGACGGTGTCGACCGCGCATTGGAAAAATTTATCGAATATCTCCCCGTAGGGACGCCTCAATTTCCCACCGATCAATATACGGATCAGCCGGAACGCTTTCTGGCTGCGGAAATTGTCCGCGAAAAAGCGATGTCCTCGACCACCCAGGAAGTCCCTCACGCGGTCGCCGTCATATGCGATGCGTTTGAGGAAACTGAAAAACTGATCCGCATTCGCGCCACCATCTACGTTGACCGCGAAGGACAAAAGGGGATTCTTATTGGCAAAGGCGGAGGGGCGCTGAAGCAGATCGGAACTTCCGCGCGCAAGGAGCTGGAAACCATACTGGGCGCCAAAATTTTTCTAGAGCTATACGTCAAGGTCCTCAAAAACTGGCGCGAAAATCCGCAAATCGTTCGCCAACTGGATTGGCACTGGCAACTCGATCAATTGGCGGGAGATCTGACAAATCAGAAATAATTCTGTCGCGGGCCCCAATTTAATTCAAAAAATCCCAGGACGTGCATCTGAAAATTTCTGAAGACAAGGGCTGATTCCCATAAATTTGCTTGCTCGGATAGGAATTGGAGGCGCGGGGCGGATTTAAACCGCCGATAAAGGTTCTGCCGACCTTTGCCTTATCACTTGGCGACCGCGCCTCTGAGAAAGACGGCTCATCTGTTTTGGATCACACGTAATTCTTGCGAATCAAAACGCGAGCCTCCGACGCCAAGCTGGGCAGAGAATAAATAATGTCTTGTAAATAAACAATCGGGTGAAATTAGTAGGAAAATAATTTCTATATTGTACGAATCCATTTGCAAAATGGGGTAGCGTGGCGCGCTGTACCTTAATAATTAAATTATATCCGGCGGCTTACTCTTCCGCTTTAATGCCCAGCGCGCGCATCCGGCGATATAAATGGCTACGCTCGAGGCCCAGCGCTTCCGCCGTGCGCGTCATTTGCCATTGATTTTCTTCCAGCTTACGCAAGATAAATTCGCGCTCATACGCGCTGCGCGCCTCGTGCAGCGTTGCGTTCGGCTGCTGCGTCATGCGCGATCCCGCGCGGAACAGCTCGGCGGGAAGGTGCAGCGGCTCGATTTTTTCATGCGGCACAATGATCATGAGGCGCTCGATTAAATTGCGCAGTTCACGAACATTTCCGGGCCACGAATAGCGCGCCATAACGCCGAGCGCGGCTTCGCTGAATTCCTTCGGCTTGCGCCCGTAGGATGCGCCGAATTCCACCATGAAGTAGCGGGCCAGAACCGGAACATCCTCGATGCGTTCACGCAGCGGCGGCAGGGTGAAGGGAATGACGTTCAGCCGGTAAAAAAGATCTTCGCGAAACCGCCCATGCGAAATTTCGTCCTCCAAAGTTTTGTTGGTTGCGGCGATCACGCGCACATCGACGGTGACCGTTTGATTCGATCCGACCGGCTCAAGCCGCTGCTCTTCCAGCACGCGCAATACTTTTGCCTGGGTGCGCAAACTCATGTCCGCGATTTCGTCCAGGAATAGAGTTCCGCCATCGGCCTTCTCGAATTTCCCGACTTTATTTTCCGTCGCGCCCGTAAAACTCCCTTTTACGTGCCCGAACAATTCCGATTCGATCAGCTCCTCGGGAATCGCCGCGCAATTGACTTCCACAAATGCGCGGTCGGCGCGCAGGCTCGCCGCATGCAGCGCCCGCGCAACAAGTTCTTTTCCTGTGCCGCTTTCTCCGTAGATCAGAACGCGCCCGTGCGTGGGAGCCGTCAACGCGATCTGCTGCCGCAGCGCGCGCATGGGTACGGTAGCGCCCTGCAATACCGTGCGTCCCCCAAGCTCTTCGCGAAGCCTACGGTTCTCCTGTGCCAGCCGATGAACTTCCAGCGCGTTCTTGATGACCAAAATAACTTTTTCGAGCGAGAGAGGTTTCTCGATGAAATCAAATGCGCCCAGCTTCGTCGCCCGCACCGCCGTTTCAATGCTGGCGTGCCCGGAAATCATAACCACCATGGCGTCCGCGCCGTTCTTGCGCATTCGCTCCAGCGTCTCCAGGCCATCGATTCCTTCCAGCCACACATCCAGCAATACGAGATCAACCGAGCGCTTCTCGAGAAGCGTCAGGCATTCCTCGCCCGAGGGGACCGACACAGGTTCGTAGCCTTCATCCGTCAGGATCGACGAAAGGACTTCGCGTATTCCTTGTTCGTCATCCACAATCAAAATGGAATTGGCCATAAAAGTTGGGGTTATCCGATTCGCGGAGACATCGGAGCTGATGCGACCTCCGCCATGGGTAATTGAAGAATAAATTTTGCTCCGGTCGGCAGATTGTCCTCGGCTCGAATCGAGCCGTGATGCTCGGCCATGATTCGGCTGGCTATGGCCAGTCCCAGTCCCGTGCCGCGATCCTTGGTCGAAAAATGAGGAAGGAAAAGCCGGTCCTTGTCCTCGGGCGAAATCCCGTGCCCACTGTCGGAAACAATGATCTCGACAATTTCGCGGTCATTGTTGAACCGCGTGCGCAGAAGCAAGTCTTTTACCGCCGAACCTTCCATGGACTCCGCCGCATTATCGATCAAGTTGACCAGGACGCGCCTCAGTAATTCGCTGTCCGCGCGTATCACCGGCAAATCCGGCGCCAGATCTTTACGGATGTGAATTCCCTCGAGGCGCCCCTCAAACACGGACAGCGCTTCATTCACAATTTCATTGGGCGACACAGGCGAAAGTTTCGCGGTCGGGAATCGCGCGAATTGCGAGAATTCTCCGACCAGCGATTCGAGCACGCGCACTTCCCGCTCAATCAATCCGGAGCATTCGCCCACCAATTTCACCAATTCCGGCGGATCGTTTTTAGATATGCTTTCGCGATGACGATCGAGGTAACGCGACAAACGTTGCGCGGAAAGTTGAATCGGCGTCAGCGGATTTTTAATTTCGTGAGCAATGCGTTGCGCCACTTCCTGCCACGCCGCGGCTTTTTGCGCGCGCAAGAGATCGGTCAGGTCGTCCACCACCACAACGAATCCGCGATTCGATCGCAAAGGGCCCAAAGAACTCACCGTAACCGCGGCGCGCAGCAAGCGCCCCGATGCGGAAAATTCCAATTCCTGAGTCGCGGTTCCCAGCCGCAGCGATCGCCGCATCAGAATGTGCACAAAGCGCGCCGCTTCCTCTCCCAGCAGTTGAGAGAAATTCTGCGCCTGCCGCGAACTTTCTCCAAACATGCGCACTGCCGCGGGATTAACGCGCCGGATCATTTCCGTTTCGTCCACGGAGATCACGCCGGTCGGAATATTTTCAAGAATCGTTTCCATCAAGGTGCGGCGGCGCTCCAGTTCTTGCACCGCTTGCTGCAGATTCTGCGTGAAAATATCGATTTGGCGGCGGCTGTCGCCCAACTGTTCGGTCATACGATTGAATGAGTTGACCAGCGTCTCCAATTCATCATTCGCTTGCACGTTGACGCGCGTTTCGTAGTTGCCCTCGATGATGGCCTGCGTCGCCTGGGCCAGAGCCTGAATCGGAACCGTCACCTGCTTGGATAAGAAAAATGCCGCCCACGTCGCCGCAAATATCAGAAGGATCGTAAACAGCAGCAGTGTCGCGAGCATCTGGTTCTTGTAAGTGCGCAAATGCTGGCGCTGCTTTTCGTAAGCGGCGGTTTGCGTGGCAATTTCTCGTATGCGTGCCTGAAAGTCATCCGGAACAATTCTTCCGGCCAGAAGGAAGCCATTCGCGGATTTGGCCCGCCCGGCCAGGAAAACCTTGCCGTTGTATTCCCAAAGTTCAGCCCCGCCGGATATCTGCCCGACGAGTGCAGGCGGACCGGGATGAGCATTTGGCGCGCCGCCGGCGATAGATGACTGAATTTGCAAATTGGGGTTTACGGCGACGGCGAATGGGCGACCGGTATGGTTAACTTCCCACGCCAGATCCGCTCCACGCGCAAAGGTTTGATCGAACGCATGCATCGTGTCGCGCGCGGAATCGCCCGTCGCCGCGCCGGCCACTTCCTTGGCGATTCCTGCCATGCGGTCGGCATCCGCGCGGCTCATTTCGTTCACGAGAGCCCGGCTGGATTCCGTTGCGATTTCCAATGGGCGAGGAAACCACAGAACAAGCGTTCGGTTCAGCAGCGCGTAGCTCACAAAAAACAGCACGATGACCGGAAGGAACGACACGGCAATCGCGCCCATGACCATCTTTGTTTTAAATCTGGATCCCGGTTTGTGCGCCAGTCTTTCCGCGCCTAGTCTTACGAGTGTGCGTCCCAGGATGAACAAAAATACGATGAGCGCGGCCACCAGAAAGGTGGACAACGCATACAGCACCACCTGATCGCGAGGCTCGAAGGGAAGTGTGAGCGAACCAAGCGTAAAGACGGCCGCAAGCAGCAGCACAATAAAAATGCCGCCAATCGCTAGAAATACCTGGGATTTGCGGCTTGTGCTCACGCCGGACTCCCTGGAGAAACTTCTAGCGACGCGATTCCTTTAAAAATTGCCAGTGGAGAATCTGCAGGGAGCAGCTGGCGAAGTGGGCACTCCTCGCAACGCGGCGCGCTTTTCCGGCACCAGTTTTTTCCCGTATTCACGATAAGAGCGTGAAATTCATTGAACAGCTCCACCTGTCGCGGAATCGAGTTTTCAATCAACGCGCGGACTTTTTCATAATCCGCCTTGCCATCGGTGATCGCATGGCGCCCCAAAATTCTATGGGTGTAGGCATCCACCACAAAAACTGGATGGTTTCCCCCGTACAGCAGAATGGAATCGGCAGTCTCCGGCCCAATCCCGTGGACCTCCAGAAGTTTTTCGCGCAATTCAGCCGTAGGGGTTCGAAACATGCGCGCCAGGGAACCTCGATAGCCAGTGTGAAGAAATCGCACAAACGCCTTCAGTTTTTTTGCTTTTTGCCGAAAGTAGCCTGATGGGCGAATGAGAGTGGCGAGGCGCGAGGTTCGAACGCGACGCATCGCCCGTGGCGTGAGCATCTTCGCCGCGCGAAGATTGGCGATGGCAAGCTCAACATTACCCCATGCAGTGCTTTGTGTCAGGATCGCTCCCACAATCACTTCAAATGCTGTCTTGGCCGGCCACCAGCGCATCGGGCCCAGGACGGCGGACATCGCATCATAATAACGCAATAGTTCGTCCGGATGTGCAGAAGCATGAGTCGCAGTTGCCATTTCCAGTAAATTCTCTCTTGGTACTTGGTTTTTTCTTCCTGAAAAACTCGACATAGCTATTCTACTCATTGCTCAGCAGATAGCGGTGATCGTCTCTCGAATCGATCCGCGCTGGCACCCGCGCGAAAAGCACCTGTACCAATGGACAGGTGACGTCTTAGTGCCCCTTTCAATACGAAAAACAAAAATGGGGTCATAGCCGCTCTCCGCATTCTGCTACTTTAATCTTGCCGGGTGTGTGAACACCTGCGGAGATCCCTTTCGATGTCATCACGGCTAGGCGAAATACTGATCAAGGAGAACTTGATCACGTCCGACCAGCTAAAGCAGGCCTTGGACCATCAAAAGGCCGGCGGGGGCAGGCTCGGAACGTGTTTGATGAAGCTCGGCATTATCAGCGATGACGAGATCACCGGCGTGCTTTCTCGCCAGTACGGCGTTCCCTCCATCAATTTAAAGTATTACGAGGTCGACGTCACCGTTATTAAACTCATCCCTCAGGATACGGCGGTTCGCTACCAGATTGTTCCACTTTCGCGGGTTGGATCAACGCTGACCATTGCGATGACCGATCCGACGAACGTGTTTGCGATGGACGATATCAAGTTTATGACCGGGTTCAACGTCGAGCCGGTCGTCGCCTCGGAAACCGCCATTGCGGAAGCCATCGCCAAATTTTATGGCACTGCGGAGAGCGAAGAAGCGTTAACCAAGGTCATGAAGGACCTCGCAGGCGAGGATGGGGCAGATCTCGAACTCGCCAACGAAGAACAGGAAATGAACCTCGCCGAACTGGAGCGCGCGGCTGAGGAAGCGCCCATCATCAAGCTAGTCAACCTGATCCTGACCGATGCGGTCAAGCGGGGCGCGAGCGATATTCACATCGAGCCCTACGAAAAAGAAGTTCGCGTGCGGTTCCGTATTGACGGAATTCTGCAGGCGGTCATGTCGCCGCCCATGAAGCTTCGCGATGCGATCATCAGCCGCATCAAGATCATGGCCAAGTTGGACATCAGCGAAAAGCGGTTGCCGCAAGACGGCCGCATCATGATCAAGTACCGCAAGGAAGGCAGGATCAAGGACCTCGACTTCCGCGTTTCCACGATTCCAGCCCTGTATGGCGAAAAAATCGTTATGCGGTTGCTGGATAAAGAAAACCTGCGGCTGGACATGACGAAACTCGGATTCGAGCCCGAGTCTCTGGCCAAATTCGAGCGCGCCATCCTTCGCCCATATGGCATGGTGCTGGTCACGGGCCCCACAGGCTCGGGCAAGACCAACACGCTGTACTCGTCCATTGCGAAGCTGAACACGCCGGAAACCAACATTATGACGGCCGAAGATCCGGTCGAATTCCAATTGGCTGGCGTCAACCAGGTCCAAATGAAAGACCAGATTGGCCTGAATTTCGCCGCGGCATTGCGCGCTTTCTTGCGGCAAGACCCCAATATTATTCTGGTCGGTGAAATTCGCGACTTCGAAACAGCGGAAATCGCCGTGAAGGCCGCGCTCACTGGACACTTGGTGCTTTCCACTTTGCACACGAACGACGCGCCATCCACCATCAGCCGGTTGATGAATATGGGTATCGAACCGTTTCTCGTCGCCACATCTGTAAACCTGATCTGCGCGCAACGTCTCGTACGCAAAATCTGCACGAACTGCAAGGAAGTTTTATCCGTTCCGCACCAGGCCATGCTCGATGCGGGATACACGGAAGAAGAAATTCCCAAGACGCAAATCTATATCGGCAGAGGCTGTGGCACTTGCAATAAGACCGGTTACAAAGGCCGCGTCGGTCTTTACGAGGTTATGGAAATCAGCGATGAATTGCGCGAGTTAGTTCTGGTCGGCGCTTCCGCGCTGGAATTGAAGAAAAAGGCCGTGGATAACGGCATGCTGTCGCTGCGCCGCAGCGGGCTGACCAAAGTCGCGCTGGGAATGACCACGATTGAAGAAGTAGTTCGCGAAACGGTTCTTTAGAAAAGGTGAACAGATGGCTGGAATCACATTAAGCGAGTTGCTGAAAAAAATGATTGAGCTGGGCGGCAGCGACCTGCACATCACGACGAATAGCGCGCCCCGTGTGCGCGTTCACGGAAAACTCAAGCCCATGGACATGGCTCCGCTGACTGCCGCGGACACGAAGGCGCTCGCCTACAGCGTACTGACGGACGCGCAGAAGCATCGTTTCGAGGAAAATCTGGAACTTGACTTTTCCTTCGGTTTGAAAAATTTGGCGCGGTTTCGCGGCAATCTATTTCAGCAGAGGGGCGCCGTGGGCGCCGTATTTCGCACCATTCCCTGGGAAATTAAGAATTTTGACGCGCTGGGCCTTCCCGCGGTCGTGAAGGGTTTGTGCGACAAGCCGCGCGGCCTCGTGCTGGTCACGGGTCCGACAGGTTCCGGCAAATCCACGACTCTTGCGGCGATGCTGGACAAGATCAACAGCGAACGCGATGAGCACATGCTGACGATCGAAGATCCGATCGAATTTCTGCATAATCACAAGCGCTGCCTGGTGAATCAGCGCGAAGTGAATTCGGATACGCATTCCTTTGCCGGCTCGTTGCGCGCCGCGCTCCGCGAAGATCCTGACGTCGTGCTGATCGGGGAAATGCGCGACCTCGAAACCATCGAATCCGCGCTGCGTATCGCTGAAACCGGTCACTTGACGTTTGCGACCCTGCACACCAATTCCGCGCTCTCGACGATCAACCGTATCGTGGACGTTTTCCCGTCCTTCCAGCAGCCGCAAATTCGCGCACAGCTTTCCATGGTGCTCGAAGGAGTCCTCTGCCAATCGCTTCTTCCCAAGGTGGACGGGCGCGGCCGCGCCATGATCATGGAAGTTCTGATCCCCAATCCTGCGATCCGCAACTTGATTCGCGAAGACAAAATTCACCAGATTTATTCCGCCATGCAGACCGGAACCAGCACCACCGGAATGCAAACCTTTAACCAGGGTCTGGCCAATGCGTATTTTCAGAAGTTGATTACCTTGGAGGTCGCGTTGTCTCGTTCGTCGAACCCGGAAGAGCTGCAGGACATGATTAACCGAGGAGTGACCTCACCTACCTCGCGTACGCCTGCGGCACCTCTTCGGCGCATATAACGGGGGGCGCGTTGCATTTGCGGTATGCCAGGTTTGAATGCGGGCCGGAATGTGGAGCTCGCTAGATTTAGTACCACCATCCCCGAAGCATTTGTTCGATGTCGGGTTGGACGACTTTTGAGGAGGAAAGAACGATGCCGGTTTTTACTTATCGAGGTACCAATCGCGCCGGGGCCACGGTCAGCGGTGAGTTGGCGGCCACGAGCAAGTCGGAACTTGTCAATAACCTCAAGCGCCAGCAGATCAATGTCACCAAAATGTCCGAGAAGGGCAAGGAATTCAGCTTGCCGACATTTGGCGGCGGCGTCGATTCCAAAGAGTTGGCCGTGTTTACACGCCAGTTCTCCGTCATGATCGATGCTGGTTTGCCCCTCGTGCAATGCCTGGAAATATTGGCAGGGCAGCAAGAAAATAAAGTTTTTCAAAATGTGCTGACGGGGACGCGCGCCGCGGTGGAAAGCGGTTCGACACTGTCCGCCGCCATGCGACAGTATGAAAAAGTTTTCGACGCCCTTTACGTCAACCTTGTCGAGGCGGGAGAAACGGGCGGTATTCTCGATACCATTCTGCAGCGCCTGTCGATGTACATCGAAAAAAACGTGAAATTGAAGCGAGCAGTGAAGTCCGCGCTCGTGTATCCCATCGCGGTGTTATCGGTGGCCGGCGGCGTCATCGTATTGTTGCTCTGGAAGGTCGTTCCGATTTTCGCAACCTTGTTCCTGGGCTTGGGCGTTGACCTCCCGCTGCCCACACGCATAGTCATCGCGCTCAGCAATTTCGTCGGCAGCATTTTTGGCTTCCTGATCCTCGTGGCATTGGTCGGAGCCATCATTGGATTAAAGGTTTGGTACAAGACCCCTGTTGGGCGCATGGCCATCGACCGCGTGCTGCTCAAATTACCCCTGTTAGGACTGCTGCTCAGGAAAATCGCCGTGGCTCGCTTCACCCGCACGCTGGGCACTCTGATTTCCAGCGGCGTTCCCATCCTCGAAGGACTGGAAATTACGGCACGCACGGCAGGCAATGCCGTGATCGAGGCCTCCCTGATGGAAGTTCGCAAAGCACTCGAAGGTGGCCGCAACCTTGCTGATCCCTTGAGAGAAACCAACGTTTTCCCCGGCATGGTTACGCAGATGATCGGGGTTGGCGAGCAGACGGGCGCGATGGATGCCATGCTGCAAAAAGTTGCCGACTTTTATGAAGACGAAGTGGACGCGGCCGTAAAAGATTTGTTGGCGGCTTTGGAGCCGATGATGATCGTCATCCTAGGTCTCGTCGTTGGCGGTATCGTTATTTCCATGTATTTGCCACTGTTCTCGCTGATTGGACAGTTGAGCAAAGCGCACTAGGAGTTCGGGGTGTGGAGTCCCAAGTTCGCAAAGACCGGGAGAGCAGTTCGAAACGGGCTGCTCTCCACCTCTTTCAGACCCAGTCCTGATTGAAATTTTAATAATCGGAAAGGAAGCTTGCAGACAAGCACGTCCTGAATGGAACTGACACAAAATGTCGCTGCGTGGCTCGCATGGCTTTCCCGTGTCCGTTTTTTCCTAATTACTCTTCTCCTTGCCCTCGTCATCGTTCTGGGAAAAACGAGCCAGCTGGAAGTTTCCACCCGCTACTTCATCCCTTTGATGATCCTGTGGTACACGATGGCGATCGTGTATTCGATCTTGACGCGGTGGATGCCCGATGCCAGTTGGCACGCAGGGGTTCAATTATTTTTTGATTTGATCATGGTGACTGGACTGATTTATTTGACCGGAACCCAGGACAGCTATTTTATATGGCTCTATCCGCTGGCCATCATCGTCGCAAGTATCCTGTTTTCACGTAAAGCTACGTTTACAGTGGCCGGGTTCAGTTTTGTTTTGATAGGTGGTTTGGCCGAGATGATTTATTACAACGTCATCCCGCGCATGCAGGTTGCTGTTCCCAGCGGCCGCCAGTTGCAAACCTGGATCTTCAGCAATTTATTTTATTTCCTGGCTGTGGCCTACCTCTCCAGCCTTTTGGCGCAAACCTTGCGCCGCCACACCGCGGAGCTGGAAGTGAAGCGCGGAGAACTCCAGGACTTGCAGGCATTTAATCAGGACATTATTCACTCCATGCGCGGCGGCCTGCTGACCACCGATTTGGAAGGCAGAATTTTGCTTCTGAATCGCACCGGAGAAGAAATCACCGGCAGCCAATTCCGGACCGTGAAGGGGACCAACGTTCAAAAATTGTGGCCATCATTCTGGCTTCCCAGCGAAACAGTCGAGGACGGAAAGCTCCCGCAACGTCGTGAAGTCGATCTCATGACGCCTGACGGCCAGCAGCGTTTTATCGGCATTTCGGTTTCTCCTCTGAGAACGGGCGAGCGCCGCACTTCCGGTTACGTTTTTAATTTTCAGGACCTCACGGACCTGAAACGCCTCGAGCAGGAAGTGGCCACTAAAGAGCGCATGGCGGCCTTGGGGCGGCTTTCCGCGGCCATCGCTCATGAAATTCGCCAACCCTTAACCGCCATGGCCGGAGCCGTCAAGGAATTGGGCCGCCTCGTTCCGCTGCAGGAGGACGAACAGCATCTCGTCGGGATCGTGAGCAGGGAATCGGAGAGGCTGAATAAGATTATTACCGAATTCCTGAATTATTCGCGCGAAAAAACGTACGAATTTTCGGAAGAAGATGTCTCCGGCATTTTGGACGAGACGCTCACGCTCCTGGAACGCAATCCACAGGTCGACGGGAAATACCGGATTGAGCGGGCTTTTACCGGAAAAGAAGTTCGCGTGCGCGTCGATCGCAATCGTATCAAGCAAGTGTTCTGGAATTTATCCGACAACGCCATGCGCGCCATGCCCGACGGAGGAATCCTGACCGTCTCGCTCGAAGCCGCTCCTTTCTGGGTCCGCATTCGTTTTCGTGACACGGGAACCGGCCTCGATCCGCGCCAGCGCCAAAAAATATTCGA
>Ga0182024_10011489_pt1 | contig 17749 bp, 23 predicted proteins | sample P32metaG_FD_120480 | JGI IMG/M metagenome (GOLD analysis project Ga0182024, IMG submission 120480) | Permafrost microbial communities from Stordalen Mire, Sweden - P3-2 metaG (Illumina Assembly) | ecosystem: Environmental > Terrestrial > Soil > Wetlands > Permafrost | place: Sweden: Stordalen... | reverse complement strand
GATCACTCAGATTCAGGCGCAGACCTCGAGCCCAACGGAATTCGCCGGTTCGGCGTCGGCGTTCAGCAGTTTGACGAGCGGTGAGAGCGTGACCCTGCGCGGGCAGATCTTCAACAACGGGACTGGTATCGTCATGCCCGTCTCAAAGGTGACGGGCCACTAACACCAAGGACGAAGGCCAGACGGCGCGCCGCCTATACACAATGGGGGCACGATCTAGCTCAGCGTGAGGCTGCTTACGCGCAAATATACCCTGCGGCTGCCTACGGCATGACCAAGAATGAACGGTGTGCGATTCACACCTCTACCAAAGAGACTCTGGCTCGCGCGAACGCTCCACAAAACCAGAGCGTCTCGAAGCCTGGGGCTATCAGAAAAACTTTGAGCCAAGAACAAACAGAACACGCTAAGTCCGCGTGATAGCCTAGCCTCTCGCCATTTTGCGGAGCATGTGCAACAGCGTGTCTCGGTCGCGGAGTCGCAGCTTCGCGGTTACTTGCTTCTCCTCGCCCACAAGAAGCTAGGAACACTGAAGGCCAGTCCGAGAGCAAACATTAGTACCACAGTCAAGAAGGGCGTTGGCTCGTCGCTAGCAGAAATGAAATAGGAAGTTACGGAAGACAGGATCAAGAACCCGCCGGCTAGTGTTCCCAGGTAACCGATGATCGTCAGTTTACCCTCTCTCATGCCTGGGATCTTTGTATGCAGGCTTCCCTACTTTGTGGAAAACGAAGAAATTTCAGCTATTCAACTACAATTTCCTAGAGGAAATGAGCCGGATGCCGAAGTTTCGATATGTGAAAGCAATAAGGAACATTCCAAAAGCGATTGCGAGCGATATCGAAAGGCTGAATGCATTACGAAATGGAATTGCCCACGCATTTTTCCCCGAGAATCTGAAAAGGTCTCGCGCCGTGTGGAGAGACAAGAGTATCTTCTCGCTGGAAGGATTGAAGGCTTTCCATGCCGATATGCTCACGGTTAAGCGGTTTTTCGAGCGGATTCGGCGGGGCCGCTACTAGTCGCCGGGCGGTTGGGAGGAGATTGCCTGATTTTTGCATATGCACAGCGTTTGAGATTTAAGCCGCTTGTTTGAATATAAACAATGGTGCAATCTCCAGAGCTTACGGGCGGGGCAGGTTTTACCTTCGAGGATACGGCCGTCGCCATTTATCTCGGCGCTCTCCTCGCAGAGGAAGGTGCCCCGGGCCTCATTGAACCAGTGATTACTCGCGTCGCTGTACAACAAGCGGCGTTCGGCCAACCACTTGATGATCTTATTGTTGAAGGACGAGCAGTTGACCTTTCGATTTCGCACCTTAGCTTGCAGGTAAAACGCGAACTGATAATCAGTGCGGCCCCATCAAACGTCGACTTTCGAGAGATTCTCCTTCGGGCTTGGGCTACTTTATCTCAGCCAGGCTTCCTTGAGGGTAGAGATCGAGTCGGCGTTGTAACGGGAACCGTGTCTGAGTCCGCACGGCGTGCCCTAAATGAGGTTTGCGAATGCGCACGTATTAGCCTTTCAAAGGAAAGCTTTCTTGCACGATTTGATGCTGTCGGTTTTATGGGGGAGCAGAGAAAAGAGATATTTACTACTTTTCGTACCATCCTAGCTGGTTCCGACGGTCAGGCTGACGACGCTGACGTTTATCGTCAACGCAACTCACAGTACGATCAGGAATGGGCGCGCCACTTCAGGCGCCTCGCGCAACGGCAAGCCTTTCCCATCGACCGGGAATCCTATTTCTACCGACCTCTCGATCTCCTTGGCATATGCATCGGCGCGCAATCGTGCCCCTCGCTCACGGATAACGACCGACAGTGGCTCAAAGCGATCTTAGAGACCGGCACAGCGCGGCTGCCTGAGCATTCGCGCGCCCATTATCTGGGAGCTATCGCCGCAAACCAGATAGGCGTGACCTGGACAATGCATAGCACGCCACGCCTCCAGGACCTTTCCCTTGCAAACCTCAGCCTTCTCTACTGGATCGTCGGCCAAAAAGCACTCGCGGCCAGCATCGGCCTGACGCTCAACGATCAAGAGCTTGCTGCCGCGGTGCTACAGATAGTCTTCTTACATCAGAATCATTGCGATGATCTCGCGGACGCCGGACTCATTCTGCACGCTACTGAAAGCATCGTCGAACGCACTATACAGGCAAGTGTCGAGGAGACGTGGAAAGCACCGCGTAATACACAAGCCGCCACCGCGCTTGTGCGCGCCCTCTGTGCCCGCTTCACCATTTTTGCCAACGCCCTTGTCGAACGGCATGACAATAGAGCCATCGTCTCAGTCACGGACGAATACGATGTCCAGTATCTCCTCTGTGCTCTGCTAAAACTCCATTTCACTGACGTTCGGCCGGAGGAATGGACGCCATCCTACGCGGGAAACGCGAGCAGGATGGATTTCCTGCTCAAACCGGAACAAGTTGTCGTGGAAGCAAAGATGACCCGCAAAGGACTGGGGCAAAAAGAACTGGTTACGCAATTGGCTGAAGACATCCTTCGTTATCGATCACACCAGGATTGCAAGACTCTCGTCTGCTTTGTGTACGATCCCGTAGGAAAATGCAGCAATCCCACGGCGCTGGAAAACGACCTCACCAAGAATCAGGGTGGCCTGCAAGTGATTGTCATAGTTCAACCGAAGTCTCGGTAAATTATAGAGAGCAATCTGGTTTAGTTGCATCTGCTATTACTACGGCACTAGAGAATGGGGCCTCACTAGAGGATGTTCAACGCGCGGCCGGGCACCACCAAGCTCTACGACCGGCGCGGCCACAACCCCGAAAAGTCTGCGTCTTTTTATGCTACATATTAAGGAGATGCCACCAACCAGACCGGAGGTGCGCCATGACAAGCATTGATCCGCTCAACCGCATTACGCTGCTATATCATTTTACGGACAGACGGAATCTGCCTCTCATCCACGAGCATGGTGGACTCTATCCCGTTACGAGACTAAAAACAAAGAGGATTGAAGTGCCTGCGCCAGGTGGCAATGAATGGAGTCGCGATGCGGACGGCATGAAGGGGATGGACGAATATGTCCACCTGTGTTTTCGCAATACGCATCCGATGGAATACTTGGCGCGCCAGGAAGGCCGGATAAGAGACACAATCTTTCTGCAAATTCACGCGGATGTTTTGCTCTGGGACGGCGTCAAATTCACGGCGGACGTGTCGAACAAGGCGGGCGTGGAAATCCACACAATGGAAGAAGCCAGGCAGATGATCGATTTTGAGGTGCTGTACACCCGCACCGACTGGACCGACGCAGCCGTCCAGAACCGCCTTCAACAGGCGGAAAAGTACGAAATACTGGTGCCGAAGAAAATTTCACTCGACCTGATAAGGAATTTCCCGAATGGCTGAGCGCCCCATCTTCATACCGATATCGGGAGGTCAGGAGCTGGTGAAGGAGATTTTCTTCAACCTGACCTGGAATTCCGGTTTTGCGCCCGTACAGAAAAAGAAGAACGTCGCCGCGCTGCACGAGGCGGCCGCGCGATCCGGGTGGACTTCGCTCCTTGAAATCTCCTCCAAATCGCAAGAAAAACTGGGCCAGCACCTGAGCGCTTTCCATCTTAAAGTCAGGGCGGAAAACGTTGGCGAGATAAAGCTTGAGTGCGCGTTTCAGGGAAGCAAGGTGTTTGATAAGGGCGGGCCGTACACAGATCTTTATCTTGTCGATCCGAAGGATGCGAAGCGCGATCCGCGCCTTCAAGAATCAGGCCGACTTACCGGATTCAGGTTTAATGGCTTTTCCTTCCCGCTGGAACCCAAGACGATTTTCTACGACTGGCTCTACATCAATGCGATCTATCCGCATCGCGAATGGCTTGAGCGACTGTACAAGTATGCGGGGTTTACGGACATCGAATTCAATCCCAGCAGGTCGATTAATTGTCAGGCGCGTTCGTGCGCTTTGTTTGTATCGCTGATGAAGAATAGTGTGCTTCATCAAGCGGTTGCTTCGCCGCAGGTATTTACGAACCTAATTTCGCAGTACGACTACCATCCGCAGCTGAGAAATGGAAACGGTCAAGACGCGTTTTTCTGAGTAGCCGTAACCCCGTGCGCCGATAACAGAATTATTCGGACGTGATAACCGCAAAGCGCCAAGGTGCGATCAGGAGCTGGCAGATTCGGGCGTCGATGTTGAGTGGACCTTGCCTAAGCTGACATCATTGACAGAGTCAACGACGATTGATTCCAAACAACTTTTTGTTTGCAATCCAGCCCGGAGAATCCGGCTTACAGGCTCACCCTTTCGCGATTGCTGGTTCAGCGATCAGGGTCTTTTGCCGAACCTGTTCGAAGTAGTCGCGGGCTTGGCCGCGGGTCCGGATCGACGCGATGCTCGGTGGCACGGGCCACATGGTTCTCGGGAGCGACGCTCTGCGGTGGAAGTTCCGCGTCGGTGCGATGGGAGAGGATTCGGGGCACATCGTCATGTTTCGTCCCCCTAACAATATAAAAAGGAGCCACTATTCGTAGCGTTCTGAGAGGTTTTGCGTGTAATTTTTCGCCAGAGGAGATCGAGGCCGTGAGTGGTAAAAGACTGCGTATCAATATAGTATAGACGCGCGTGAAGCCTTGGATCAATTCCGGGATCGCGATGACGGGCATTCTTGGATTCCAATCATTTCGCGGAAGTGTGAAGACTACTCAGCTAGCGGTTGCACGCGACCTTCAAAACGATAAATGGACCCCCATACCCCTTCTGTTATCAGACACTTACGCGACCTGACTATGAAGCATCTATACTACTGAGCGCGCACGACTTACCTGATCCAAGTGTTTAGTTCGTGTAGCGAAAAACTGAATCCAGGCTAACGTCCAGCATTGCACGCGTTACAGCGCGTAACGTCCATTATAATGTGCATTAGGAGCTGTTACAGCGATTGATCTTTCGATATGTGAGAGTAACTCTGGACGCGCTGGCGGGTTCTTGGCGTGGGCTGGCTTATTGCGGTTCGCCGGGAAGTCCTCAAAGTCCTTCGAAAGCTCCGCTTCGCACCTCGCAGCGTTCGCTATTTGTCGCTGTGGCTAGGATTTTGGTTCGGGCCCTCACAGCGTGCAGCGTGTCCGTGAGCTCGTGGAGGTCGCGGCGGGCGGCAAAGCTTTCCAGCGCGTGATCCGCGAGCGGATGGCAGAACAGCCCGATCCGCTCTTTCCCGAAAAGATGGCTCTCGCGGCTGACTTCAGCAATGCGACCCTGCGAGAGATTTCTCTTGCCGAAGCACGAAACCTGATAGTCGCGCAGGAATGGCTTGGCTCGCTCGGAAGCTCCGAGTTCGCCCACGGTCTTTTCTTCGGCGAGCACCTCGCGGGCTGCGTCTGTTTCGGAAGCACGGCGGGAACAAAGGTCAGGGCGTCCGTGTGCGGCTCGGAGCACGCCGACAAGGTAATAACGCTCACGAGAGGATGTTGCGTTCACTGGGCGCATCCACACAGCAGCTCGTTTTTAGTGAGCGCAGCCTGCCGCATGGTGACCAAGAAGGAATACCACGTCGTAATTGCCTATGCCGACCCGGAGGCAGGTGAACGCGGAGTGATTTTTCGAGCATGCAATTTTTTGTATTGCGGGCAGACAAGCCCCACGGAAAAGTTCAGGCGACCAGACGGTAAAGTCTTCGATGCCCGGAACGTTCATCTTTTGACGCGTGACCGCCGATTCGGAAGGCTGCGTTACAAGCGCACCCGTGCAGCGCAGAAGCGGCCGCTGAGCGACGACGGGTGCGTGTTTTTCCGCGACGGCGTGCGCAAGCACCGCTTCGTAGGAATTTTCGGAGATCGACGCATGAAGAGAGTTCTGCGACAGGCACTCAAGTGGGAAGTCCTCGCATTTCCCAAACACCAGCAAGTCCCACAGGACGTCTTGGCAGTTTCGCTCCCCGCAGGGTTCGATTCCCCTATCATCTCTTCACATCCGCGAGAAAGAGTCCAACCCGGCGCATGACGCCATACAAGCCTGCTCTGCCAGCCGCACGAGCATAGGGTCAGTCCACGGGCGTCCAGCCCAGCACTCCTTCAATCGCCCGGCGATACGCAGTGGCGATCTGTCGTGGTGCGCGTCTGACATACTCGTCCGCAGCCGCTCGTGTCTGACCTTCCAGCGTTCGCAGGTAGTCAACTACGTCAGCCTCAGTCGGGATTCGACCGTCAAGTCCCGCAAACTTCGGCGGAAGATTTGTCCAAACCGCAGCCTCCAAATCCCTCCCGGCTCCCCAAGCAGAAATCGTGGCGTCCGGGTTGGAGACACGGTTTTCGCCCGGACGCCAGTCGGCGATCAGGTCGCCTGCACGGGAACGGGGGATGCGCTCGCGTTGCCGCAGAGACTCACGCGCCTCCGCTAGGTCGCGAGTGTTGAATGCGCTCCACAGAGTGGGAACCGACGCGAAGCCTTGAACGATAACAAGGGTGATTCGTCCATCGCTCGATTGCCGGGCGAATTCCACGGGCAGCGCGGGACCGTCAGCACGCCAACGACCGTCCACGTCGAGATTACGCCTGTCCCAGATTAGCGAACCCCAGCCGATGCACGCGATCATTTCTCAGCTATTCCAGAATTCAAAAGTAGATCGTAGTCTCGATACCCTTATCGTCACGCTCCGGTAAGCATACACATTCTGCTTCGCCACGATTCCAACGCAGAGCCGTCCAAGCCGCAACGGCGGCGTCCAGCAGATCGTCCGCTCCGACGCGAGGCGGTCGCTTCACGAGATGTTGTTCGATTTCTGGAATGACTCGACGCAGTAGAGCGGCCCTCTCTGCGGCACCCTCCTTCGTCTTCTTGTTGTGCTTCATTGGGCGGCGCTGGTTGAGTGCCCAGAAGCAGACCTCTGGATGAACTTCGAACGCCCACCGCTGACACTCCGATGTGATCGCATCATCCACCTGCTTGATCTTCGGTGCTATGCCCCATGCTTGCTGGCTCAGCCCTCTTTTCGTGTTCCGCCGATTGACGGCGCTCGCCTCTTCGTAAGTCGCCGCACGCACTGCGGCGCGGCAGGGCGCAGGGAACACGCTGCTTGCACGCGGCTGACCGAGCAGCTTCCGAGCAGCCTTATCGCACGCCCTCGGGCCGTCAAGCAACCCGATGGGGATGTCGATGCCGAGGCAGGCGAGATCAGGCGGGCGTTCTCGCAGCCATGTCGGGAGAGTGACCACTTCGACTGACGTGGTAAACGAAGGGACTTCGACCTTGAACGCGACCCATCCTGCGCGACATCCATCTACTCCGGCGACAAGCATGAAAGAAGGTTACGAGAAGAGTCGGTTGAGCAATCGTCTTGACAAGCGGTAGTGTCGAAGCATTCCTCGATGATCATCTCCCGCCGCGACAGTCGGTAGTGCCCGCACATGGGGAGAATTATGTCAGATCGGCGTGAGCATTTCAGGAGGCACCCCAGCGCCAGCAGGACGTCTGATTGCAACTGCATCTATCCTGTCATTTCTTGTGAAATCAAGGTCTGAATCGGGCTTCCGGGGCTGAAAGTGAACGACATGAAGCCCAACGCCCCTGAATAGCTTTGCTCTCCAGAGAGCTTGAGTAATTGCGAAATGGGAACAACCCCAAGGACGGGATCGTAAACTACGTCTTTGTTGTCCTTGTCCCAGATCACGGAGTGGTCGGGCTTCTTGCCGTCCCGGAAAGCTAAGAAAATACGGAGCCGATGCGAGTTCTTGACTGCTTCTGATATTTTGGCATCTCTCTCGATGAGGGCATCGAGTGTGTCCAAGTCAACGATAGTCTTGAGGACAAGCTGGGCAGAGACCCACCAACCCCTGTCGTTGAAAAACTTACCTTCGCGAGGCATGTAGATGGCAGCCGATTCTTCCGATGTGGACATGATGCCTATCGCTGCCAAGGTCTCTCGGTAAGACGTGCCCGCAACCATTGCCGCTGTCGCTATCGAGCACCCGTCAGCATGCTCCTGACGAACAAGCTTGATCGGTTTGTATACAAGCAGAGGGGTGCTTGGTCGCTTTTCCGCGACAGCATGTCCGTGACACTTCTTGTATTTCAGCCCCGATCCGCAGGGACACGGATCATTGACTGACAATTTGTCCATGCTTCTGAGGCGTTACCTTCTCTTTCTTCTTTGCTCTACCAGCCGCCACCTTCGCCATCGACGCCGCGAGATTCTGGGGAAGGTACAATTCCTTCAGTTCAGCCAAGACCGCAGCTTTGTCCTTGCCCGCCTTGAACTGCTTGCGGGCGTGGTCGAGATAGCTACAGAAGATAGAAATGTGGTCGAAGTATTGCCCATTCTTGAAAGGCGCAAGATATTGAGGATTCTTGACGAATCCAACGACCATCATCATCGTTGAGAACGATGCGTGTGCCCCGCTGTTGATAGTGCCCATCGCCGTAAACGTGCCAGACGTGAGACCGGGCTGTGACACCTCCAGCAATCCCTTCTCACCGAAGACCGATTGGTTAACCTTCCGGTACATCACACTGAAGCTGTTCGGTGTCGCATCGACATAAGGTGAGCCACTTCGCCGGGATCGGCGATGAACATCGCGTAGAGGGCGCGAATGTATAGCTCTTCCAGTTGACGGGTGCGAGTAATCATGGCGAAATGGCGTCCAGCGGCTACGTCATCAGCCACTGACTTCCCAAGCTCAGCTATCGACGCGCACGTCCATCCAGCAACATTCGCCAGATCAGAAAAGTTATGCACGAGTGCCGCAACAACCGGCTCGCTGAGATGTGGTGCTTTTGCCTTACAGCCCGGCACAGGACAATGTGGATTTATCTTCTGGTGTTTTTTTGTCATTCACTCATCACGACGCGATATTAGCACTGAAGTCAATTGGCAAAGTCGTCTTCAGCGGCAGCCGGAACCTAGCGTAGCAGCCAGACGTTCCAGAACCGCGATGTCGGAGATCGGTCCGATCTCCAACTCAATCGGCGGCACTTCTCCCGTGAGTTCCGTGTCGGGCAACCAAATGAACCGCCATTCCCGTTGCCACGCGTATTTGATCTCCTTCAAGCGCCAAGGGAGGGTGTCGCGCATCTCCAGTGGATCGGTTGGGAGGGACTCCGGGTGCCCTGTGTCAGGGTCGTAGTAGAAGACGGGCGCGAAGAACGCGAGCCAAGACGGATGCAGCGCTTGGGCAGCAGCACAGGCCCGCTGACCAAATGTTTGCGGGTCGCGAATGAGAAGCCGCGCATCGCCGAACTCGGCGAATTTTGGCTCAGAGTCGTCAACACAATATGTGAGGCTTGACAGGTAGTAAGCCCGGCGAATTTCCATTGTGCGCTTGATTCGTCCCAGCGGTTTAATATTTCGCAGCCCGGCAGACGGAATGCTTATTGTGGCTGTCGGCGACAGCAGGCTACTTTTCGAAAGCTCGTCGTCCTGCTGGGCAGCCGTCAGGTCGGGCTGTTTATAAAGGGACGCCGGAGCCACGCGCCACGTGCCTTGCAGCGCCCTTTGGAGGTTTCGAAACCTGCCGTATTTGGCGACGCTCATTCGTCTGGCTGTTCCTGATGTGGGTGGTGAAAGTGTAGTGTGAACGGACGATCCGGGGGATTAAAATCGGGGCATGGCAAACTTCACTTGCACGAAGCACGGCGACCTCGCCAACCAGATCGCCCTTTACTGGCAAGAGCAGACCGAGCGAGAGATCAAGGCGAAGTCGTGGTTCATGGCGGCTCTGGCGCTCGGCAGCGCCCTTGAAGCGATGCTGTACGCCTACTTCATCATCTGGAGCGGCGACGAGGGCAACGATCCGGGGAAGGACGACGAGATTCCCGACGACTTGGTGCTGCACGACCTCATCGAGGCGGCGAAGCAGGTCGATCTGCTGACTCCGGTCAAGTTCAAGGACAAGTTCGGGGAACATGCGGTCGAGAACGTGATCGCGGAGATTCGCAGCATGCGGAACAACATCCACGCTGGCGTGGCCCTAAGGAGTGGCTTCGACCCGGCGAAATTCGGCGAGAAGGAGTTCGACCGGCTGTACGAAATCTTCCGTGTGGTGGCGGACAACTGGGAACGGAAGCTGTGACATGTCCCCTTCAGGAAGGATCGCTCCACCCTGCGAAGGTATTCACAGTTCGTACGCACATTCTCGATGACTCGCTTTAGCTCATTATGAGCGGAACCTTCGCTCAGATATGCAACCGGATTAAAAATCAATCCGAGTGCAAGAGACTCGTAGGAGTAAGCAGGGATGGTGAATACCATCCCGACACGCCCGTTGCTGCCACCAAAAGCTCTCCACATCGAGAGTCGGCCGAATCCATTTTCCTTTTCATCGTGCTCAGAAACAGAGGCCACAGAGTTGTTGACTGATGACGGGTGGGATTGGGTTTGGCACTTCTCTAATCTCCCTCTTCGCCCTCTTCCTATTATTGTGGCTGTTTTCTGACGGATTGCGGTGTCTTGCTTAAAGTCGAAATTTAGACCTTTCCGATAATCCATCACCCTGAATCCGACGTCGCTGACCTTCTTTGATTTGCCGCTCAAGAAACGCGCTGGCAAAATGGTCATCTAACTTCTTGGATTGCCCAATCCGGCGAAGTAATTCCTCGAGCGATATGCCGCGGTCACTCATATCGAGCATTGCTAGCGCCTGGACCGGCCGCGCATCCGCTGAACAAAAGCTGTGGTCCGGACACCGGCCTGCCAGCATCAATGCCAATGCTTCCTGCTCGCCCGCATCGATGCTCTCCGAAAATAGCGGGTCGAATTGCCGCATCAATTCGGCGAGCTCACTTGCATCGGCTTCTAGCTCCGTTATCTCATTCCGTTCAATCGAAGAAGACAGGTTAATGGGGTTGTGCTGCCCCGCGATGACGAAGTACTTTGCCTCTTCGCGAGCAACAACTGAAGGAACTGTCAGTTCAAATGAAGCAACTAGGGAGTGCCAAACATTGAGTTCGTGGGCCTCAATGATTACATTCGCATCAACCAACACTAAGGGTAGCTTCACTCGTGGGCTGCTCAAGGGCTTTCACTTTCCCACGAAGGTCCGCAAGACTGACTCCAAGCAGTTGGGCCAACTTCGCGCGTGATAATTGCCCCTTTTGAAAGCATAAGAAGCAAAGCCTCACATAGCGATCAGACAAATCCCACGGCGTCGACCATCTGCCAGCCATCGTGGCACGATCAAGTTCGCGAAACGCAGGATCGACCAATACCCTTCGCACTTCTTCGGAGTCAATCTGACGCAAATTGACGAGTCGCCAGAGTAGCGCTTCAGTAGAAACATCAAATTCTCGCGCGATCTCGATCAGGTCAGTAAAGCTTATTTTCTTTTCCCTGAGTTTATCTTGAAAAGCAGTAAGCACGGACTCGGCCGGAAGCAGGAGGCAAGAAGCAAAATAATTCGCTAGTCTCTCAAATTTATCTCTTAACTCCGGCTCCTTTCGGAGTCGCTGCGGGGGCATAGAATTCCATGTAACTAAGTGGAAAATCTCATGCGCAAAATTATAATTGCGACGCCACGGTGCCTCTGAGGAATTCATCAAGATGGACTGCCCGAAATCTCCAACTGCCGAGGCTGCTGATCCGGATAGGTTCTCACGATAGAAAACTTTTACGCCAAAATCTTCTTCTAGGACCTTCGTAAGCGAAGTCGCCGGCACCCGCCCTAGGTTCATACTCTTGCCGACTTCGCCGGCCAGTCCCGCTGCTTCGGGATATCCCAGCTTGTCTCCGGGGATATCTGTCGCTCGCAACTGAGATTTTGATCCGACGCCCGACAGTTTCTCCACGAGGTCGTAGCTGCGCGATCGCTGTATGAATTCAGTTTCAATCTTGTGGTAGTTGTTTTCAGGTTGCTCTCGCCAAAGTACAACGGGTTCAGTCAGCGGCTCTTCCTTGAGAAGATCGCTCATATTGGTGTGCAGAATAGAGGAGATGCGAGCGAGCTCCCACGCTTTGACTTGGCGCTCGCCACTTTCGATCTGCGAGATTATTTGGCCGTGCTCAAGTTCCAGCAGTTCGCTGAGTTCGTGCTGCGACAGCCCGACCCGCTTACGCGCTTCTTTTATGCGCAAGCCTAAAGTCTGATTGGGATCCATAGGGATCAACGGTAAAGGATTCATTGCGACCGGACTCGAATTATGCATCAAATAGAGCAGAAAATCAAGGAAATCTTGAATATCTCAGATATCGGTATAGGACGCAGATAATGCGGCGTTTATAGTCGCGTCTGTCGGCAAGCTGAACGGGTCGCTTCCAAAATGGGAAGTTTGACGCACCCGAAACCATCGGCTTTTCCGAACCGCTCAAAGTGGGCCGCTCTATCGTTGGTAACGCGGAAGTTCGGGCAGCGCATTTCGGAAAGTTTCCAAAATCCCTACGGGGTAGGGTTTTCCGAACCACCCTCGCCGGCATCCTGGACGCCCAGTATTTTCTATACCTTCTGGCGACGTTCTGCCAGCCACGATGCCGTACTTGGTTCGACCTGCTGCTGAGACTCTAAGAAGCTGTCGAGGTCGTCACGCAGGATGATTAGAAGCTTGCCGCATCTCCTGGCAGAGAGCCTACCCTCCCAAATCGCTGTGCGAATGAACCAGGATGTAGTGCCTGCATAACGAGCGGCGTCCATAATACGGAGGCCACGAGGTGAGACGCCGGAATCAGGCGCGGAAGACTGCTTAGTAGATATGATGTTGGCCATCGCTTTATCGCTTTTACTAGACGGAATTGTCCCACTTGATGTATACATGCGCTATGGGATATCTCGTGTACACACGATTTCTGCGGGTTCATTAGAGCCATGTCCACATCCCTAAATCCCAAGAAACTCCTCTGTGCACAGCTCACCAAACCGACTGCTCTATCCGGTCTGCTCGCCTCGCTAGGCAGCGTCAGCAGAGAAGCCCGTCTTGAATTGATTGTGGGCTATTACAACGGGGTCGATGTCGAGGCTTTCCACCCCCCAAAGCAAACGTCGAAGGGTGGCCAAACCCAGGCGCCAGAGCCCGCAATCGCAACGAAGGGACGAACACCGACTGCATTAGCAAAGGAACTCGGAATAAATTTTATGTTCTTTAATGGAATGGAGCGGCTTGCCGTCTTGTTACTGCAAGTAACCCAAGAATTCCGCTTGGGTACCAGCGAGCCTACCGATCAGCAGAGAAGGTCTATTCGACAAGCCGCCCAGGAATTACAGAGAGGCCGTCGCAGGTTCTGCGCAGCGGTGAAGTGGTTATGCTCGCCCAAGACGTCGAAGCCCGCGGTGTCACCGAGCAAACTCAGAAAGCTGCTCGAGTCGGGCAAGCTTGAATGGGGACGTTATCCCGATATCGATCAAACCAGCGAGAGTTTCATCAAGTACTTCGAGGATCATGGACTGAAACATTTCAGGATCCGTCCTTCTCTACAAGACGGTAGGTTGATCCTTTTCCCCAGATGTGTCCATTTGGTGGATCTGTTCTGTGCTCTCTTGCTTAATGAATGTTCCGGAAAGCGAACATCCGAAATGCCAATCAAGACCTGCGGCCAATGCGGAAAACTATTTTGGTCGTCATCAAAGACCGCCGAGTTCTGTTCGAGGGATTGTCAGTGGAACCATTATTGGACGCCAGAGCGAAAACGAGATGATATTTACATCAAGAGGCTTGAAGAGTTCGTTGATAAGTGTAGCGGGCAAAAGCACGGATTTTCGCGGAAAGACCTCGAAGTCAAACTGACATCGCACCGAATAGCGAAACGCATGTGCTTGATCGAAAAGCGGTGGCTAAATGAATGGCCCAAGCTAGCTGTGAGAGTTCGCGCAATCCAAAACGCGGTATCTGAAGTAGGATCATGAGGCAAGTTCGTAGAATGCTGTTTCGGGTGCAGAAAACGTGCTACCTCTTGCTACCATTTTTCACTGATTTGACGGCTTGGTCGTCGGAACAAGTCTTTTCCGACGAAACGCTTGCGACGATTCAAATCAAATACTATCAATGACTTAGGGTAGTGTAGCGAGGCAAAAGCTAGCAAACGGTACCAGCGTTCAAACAGCATGGCGTCGAATCCCACCCTCTCCGCCATACTTTTGAAAGCCCTATAACCAAAGTACCAGCGACACTGTGCTACCAGCTTACTACCGTCTTGGACGTATTTGAGGTTCTTCCAAACAGCAGCAGGCCGTGGCGATCTACACCAGACCGAAGAATGCCGCAGGGCACTGGCGCTATCAACGGGTCAATACAGGCAAAGGGCGTAATCGATCGGATCTGCAGCCTCCCTTTTTCTTCCGTCACGGTCACAACGGAAAGCGCGTCTGGACCCAACTGAAGGCCACGGCTCTCTCAGCCGCCAAAGCGGAAGCGGAGGCGATCGAAACTGCTCTCGAAGCACAGTCCAAAGGCCTCACTGTGGCCGAGCTGGCTCAATCCGACTTGAACCGCGTTCCGTTGAAAATCGCCATCGAGAGGTTTCTCGATCTGAAGCGCAGCAAGACACCCAAAACCGTCGCTCAATACGCACTGGTCTTGAATCAGTTCCTCGGGCTGGTGCGAGGCACGGTTCGCTTCGTGGACCAGGTAACCGATGACGCGCTGGATTCCTACAAACGATTTTTAGAGAAAGAAGGCTTTGCCGCAAGAACCATCAGGAATAGGCTCCTGATCGTTTGCTTTCTCCTGAAGAAAAACGGAATCGCGAACTCGACCAAGCTCGTGGAGATGCCCACCATCGAGGAAGAAATTCCCGAGTCTTACACCCGAGAGCAACTCGATGCTCTGTTCGAGTACCTCGACCGGGGAAGACTAGAAGAGGAGAAGCAACGTTACAAATTCTTCCTCGGCTCTTCTTTGCGAGAAAGAGAGGTAATGTTTGCCGAGTGGGATGACATCGATTTTGACAAAGGGACCATTCGTGACCGCGCCAAGAGGGACGTCGGCTTCACCGTTAAGAATCACGAGAGTCGCGTCGTTCCGTTGCCCACTGACCTGCTCGAAGCGCTCAAAAAGCGTTATGAGAAGCGGCCAGACCACCGCTGGATTTTTGCAAATGAGAGTGGCAAACCTGAAGGTCATTTCCTGCGTAAGCTTAAGACCATCGCCTTGCGTGCAGGCCTCAACTGCGGCCGCTGCCGGACCACAGTGACCAGGGGGAGCTACGACCATAAGCGCAGGGTTGAGGTCACCTGCAAGACCGATAATATTTGCGAGCAATGGAAGCTTCACCGCTTCCGTAAGACGCGAGCGACCCGCTGGATGGAGAATGGAATTCCCATTCGCAACATTCAGAAGTGGCTCGGGCACCGCAGTCTCGAAACTACCATGGTTTATCTGGGACTGACAGGTGTCGACGAACTACGGCCGAAAATCGACGCTGCCTGAGTCGGTTCCTGGCCCGAGAAAGCCGATCGTTTCCGTCGCCCCAGCGTGTCGCAGGGTTCAAGCCTTTGTGTTACGTGTCTTGCGTTGCGCCGGGTCCAAATCCAAGTGGGCAACGTCCTCGGGCGTGACCTCGACAATAGCGGCTCTTGTCTTCTATTTCGACGAAACTTGTCGCTTAATATTGTCATCGGGGGCACTCTGAGTGCTTTGCCATCCGCACCAGCACGCGCCCAAAATTGATCCAGATTCCAACCCTCCAAGCGGTCCTTTCTCACCTTCGCGGGGGAAACCCTCGCGCAAGAGGGATGCAGCCAGCCGGAGACCTCGGCGTTCGCCGGGAGGATGAAATCAAGAGCGCATGCCGGAGGTATTGGCTACAACGGTGCGTTCACGGGAGCCTGGTGCAGTTCTGGCACAGTACACGGCAAACGTAATGTTTCAGAGGTTGCGAACGGCTGCAAATGCCTTAAAATTGAGACCGGTTGCCGCTGTGGGCGTGTAGCTCATCTGGGAGAGCACCTGCTTTGCAAGCTGCCGCGATAACTCCAAACCCTCTATCCCTTCCTTTCATTTTCGTTTGTTTACAATAACTTGGGGCATCTGCTTTTCACTCAAAAGCTAACCCCAACAATCAAAACAGATAGGGGTTCAGATAGGGGTTTTGACACTGTTCTGACACACGCCTTCAGCCAACGTCGGAAAACGTCGGCGTTCATTACCTCCTGATGCAGTTTGAAGCTCATAGCAAGCGAACTTAAGCGGCGGAATTCTTATGGCCCTGGCTGCTTTTTTTTGGCTACGGCGTCCAGGCGGTGACCGGCATCACGCTTGTCTGTGACTCCGGTCATAGTTCCCGAGTTGCAATTCGAGCTATGGAGTGATGAGGCGTGGAGATCGCGTCGAAAGCCTAACGGGAGAGTACGAGGTTGTTCAAGGACATGGAGCATCTCATCCGGCTCGCTGTGGTCATGGCGATAGCGCTAACTGCATTCATGATCCTGCGCGCGGCTGTCGTCCCACGCAGTTTTGGACAGTACGGCTACTATCGCGGCCTGGCGCTCGCGGAGATCGCGTCGCGGCCAATTGCTTTTGCCGGTCACGTGAACTGCGAGACTTGCCATTCCGATGTCGTCGCTTTGAAGAACGAGGGAAAGCATGCAGGCGTGAACTGCGAAGCCTGCCACGGCGCGCTCGCAAAACACGCCGAGGATCCCGGCACGCTCCAGCCGCCGAAACTGGATACCGCCGTTCTCTGCGTCCGTTGCCATGAGGTGAACGGCGCCAGGCCCAGAGACTTCCCGCAGATCGTCGCCAAGGAGCACAGCACCGGATTGCCCTGCGAGACCTGCCATCAGCCCCACAGCCCGGTGATTGGCGCGGGAGCCAAGCCATGAAGATCACCCGCCGGCAATTGCTCATTCTGCTGCCCGCCGCAGCGGTCGCCTGGGATGCCGTCCTTGCCGGAACGCCGGAAGCTTCGCCCAATTACACCCTGACTGAGCACTGGTGGGGGATGCTGGTGGACATCTCGAAGTGCATAGGCTGTGGAAATTGCGTGCGCGCATGTGTCACGGAAAACGACGTGCCGGAGGGCTATTTCCGCACTTGGATTGAACGCTACCACGTCTCCGATTACGACCTGGTCAATCCCGTGGTGGACTCGCCCGACGGCGGCAAGGATGGCTTTCCGCCGATTCTCGAACCTGGCGGCAAAAACTTCTTCGTTCCGAAAATGTGCAATCACTGCGCCGATTCACCCTGCACGCAGGTCTGCCCGGTCGGCGCCACGTTCATCACCCCAGATGGCGTCGTGCTCGTGGACAAGAAGTATTGCATCGGCTGCCGGTACTGCATCCAGGCCTGCCCCTACGGCTGCCGCTTCCTGAATCCCAAGACGCAAACGGCGGAGAAGTGCACGCTCTGCTATCACCGCATCACCAAAGGCCTCACCACCGCCTGTTGTGAAGCCTGCCCCACTGGCGCGCGGCAGCTCGCCGACCTCAAGAACCCCAGCGATCCGATACATGCATTTTTGCGGACTCATAACGTGCAGGTGCTCAAGCCCTACATGGCCACGGGAGCGAAACTTTTTTACAACGACCTGGACGGTTCGGTACGTTAGGGAGGCGCGAGAAAGCCATGCCGGTTCAAGGCTACATGTACCCCAACGAAGTCGAACTCGCCTGGGGCATCCTCATCGTCCTCTACCCTTATATCACCGGCCTGGTTGCCGGCGCGTTCATCCTGGCGTCGCTTGAGCGCGTCTTCCACGTCGAAGCCGTCAAGCCGACCTATCGGCTGGCGCTGCTGACCGCGCTCGCGTTTCTGCTGGTGGCCCCGCTCCCGCTGCAGCTCCACCTGGGCCATCCCGAGCGTTCTTTCGAGATGTATCTGACGCCGCACCGCACTTCCGCGATGGCCATGTTTGGCTTCGTC
>Ga0182024_10011488_pt1 | contig 17751 bp, 14 predicted proteins | sample P32metaG_FD_120480 | JGI IMG/M metagenome (GOLD analysis project Ga0182024, IMG submission 120480) | Permafrost microbial communities from Stordalen Mire, Sweden - P3-2 metaG (Illumina Assembly) | ecosystem: Environmental > Terrestrial > Soil > Wetlands > Permafrost | place: Sweden: Stordalen... | reverse complement strand
TGTGTGTGAAAAGTCGGTTTGGACCGCCCCTGCTAGTCGCGGCTCTGTTTCGAGCCTTGGGGATTCATCAAGATAAACGGAGCCGCGACCAGCAGGAGCGGTCAGCGCTGCGGTTTTCACACAGACTCGTCAGCTTGGTGCTTTTACACTAAACCGCAGTAGCCCCAAGCTCACGCATGGGGCTCCATGGTGGGTACCTATGTCCGGACGAAAACAGATCGTTCCTGCGGTCGCAGCACCTGAGCCGCCATGCGTGAGCATGCGGGCAGACGCGAAACTCTACTAGAGGGAGAATCGAAATATGTGAAGTAACATTCATGATCGAGTCGGCACGGTTTCGAGCGAGTTCAAGTATTCTAATGACAGTGCCGCGCTTTTTGGGATTTGCAGTTCTTCCGCTGTGGCTGGCCGTGGCGCCGCTTTCCGTGATCGCGCGTCCGCAGGATCCTCAGGAGAAGAAAACGGACGAGCCTAAGAAGGATACGTTCTTCACCGGCACCGTGATTGAGTCGACTCCGGAAAAAATCACGGTTTCGCGCAAGAATCTTGGCAGGTCCGAAAAGCGTGTCTTCCGCGTCACGCCGGACACGAAATGCCAGGGCGAATTGAAGGTGAAGGTCCAGGTGACCGTGCGTTACATCGTCACCGACGACGGCGAAACGGCGGAATTGATCATCGTCCGGACCCAGCAGAAGAAAACGAAGCAATAATCAGGATTTTTTCAACCGCTGTTTCACCCACTCCGACTTCACCACCTGTCGCGCGCGCCCCAGCGCCAGCGCCTCGTCCGGAACCGCGTGCGTAATCACGCTGCCCGCGGCGATGTAGCTGTTCTCTCCGATTTCGACCGGCGCCACCAGCGTCGAATTGCTGCCGACAAACGCGCCGGCGCCGATCGTGGTGCGATGCTTTTTCTGCCCGTCGTAATTGCAGGTGATGGTGCCCGCGCCGATATTGGCGCGCTCGCCGATCTCCGAATCTCCCAGATACGCCAGGTGCTGGCTCTTCGCTCCGTCGCCCAAATGGGTTTTCTTCAGCTCGACGAAATTGCCCACGCGAGCGTCGCGCCCGACGTGCGCGTCCATGCGGAGCCGCGCGAACGGACCCACCTGCGCCGCCGTATCGACGCGTGAATCGTTGATCAACGTATAGGGGGCGACGGTGACGCCGTCCGCCAGAATTGCGTTTTCCAGAATCGCCCCTGCGCCGATGCGGCAATCCTCGCCGATGCTAGTGGCTCCCAAAAGGCGCGCAAACGGCTCGATAATCGTATCCGTGCCGGCCTGCACGTGCATGTCGATGGTGACGGTCTCCGGCCGTTCTATGGTGACGCCGGCCAGCATCAGTTCCTCGTTCTTGCGATGGCGCAAAATCCTGTCGGCGGCGGCCAGCTCCACGCGCGTGTTGATGCCCAGCAGTTCCGTCGCGTCGTCCACGTGCATCGGCCGCACCGGATGACCGTGCCGCGCCAGAATTTCCGCCATGTCGGTGAGATAGATCTCGCCCGACGCCGGATTGGGTTCAATCTCGCCGATGTGTTTCCACAGCAGTTCGGACTCGAAACAGTAAATGCCGGAGTTGATCAGCTTAATATTGCGCTGCTCCGGCGTGCACGCTTTTTCTTCCACAATCGCCGTGACGTCGCCGCTCTTGTTCTGTAGAATTCTTCCGTACCCGGTCGGATCTTCGAGAGTGGTCGTGATCAGAGTCGCGGCCGCGTTGGAGCCGGTCTGCATATCGCGCAGACGCTCCAGCGTCGCCGCCGTCAACAGGGGAGTGTCGCCATAGAGAACCGTCAGCAGGCCATCGTGAGGAACGGCATCGCGGCACGAGGCGAGCGCGTGGCCGGTGCCTTTCTGTTCCTGCTGGCGCACGAATCCGACGCCCCGCGGCTGGAGCAGCGTCTCCACCAGTTCGGCCTGGTGTCCGGTCACAACAAAAATTCGTCCGTAAGGCGCCAGGGCGCGCGCCGCCTCCACCACCTGCTCCACCAGCGCCAGACCTCCGGCGCGATGCAGCACCTTGGCCCGCTTGGAGCGCATCCGCGTTCCCAATCCAGCGGCCAGAATAACCACCGTATGATTCATTTTTTCAACTTCCTTTTATGTCCTTTTCGCGCCAGGTCGAATGCGATGGCGCCGATCACGCTGCTGTCGTGGCGGATCTTTTCCCGCACCCGCGTGCCCGACATGCGCAATAGATCGTCCTCAATCACTTTCAAGCCCAGGCGTTCCAGATTTTCGATATCGTTTTCCACCGGCCGCGCGGCGTTGGCCTGATAGCGATCCAGCACCTTGCCGCGAATCGCGCGCGTGTTGACCACACAAACATCCAGAATTTCGCGCTTACTGTGCCGGTAAATCGCCTCCACGTGATCGGAGGCGCGAAAATTCGTGGTCTCCCCGGGCTGCGACATCAGGTTCACGAAATACGCCTTCAACGCCGGAGATTGAGCGATGGCTTTCGGAATCCCGTCGACCAGTAAATTCGGAATCACGCTGGTGAACAGCGATCCGGGGCCCAGCGTGATCAGGTCCGCCTGCGCGATCGCCTCCAGCGTTTCCTGGAGAGGTTTCGGGCGCCGCGGATGAATCTCGATCTTCTCAATTCTCGACCGGCTGCGGCTGATGCGCGATTCGCCCGCTACCTTCTTCCCGTTGGCAAGCGTCGCTTCAATCGCCACGTTGGCCGCGGTCGAAGGATAAATGTGCCCCAGCACGGCCAGCACCTCGGCCGAGAATCGAACGGCCTGGTTGAAATCCCCGGTCAGGTGCGTCATCGCGGTCAGGAACAGGTTGCCGAAGGAGTGGCCCTTCAGTCCGCGGCCGCCGGAGAAACGGAATTGAAACAGTTTCGACAAGAGAGCTTCATCTTCGGAGAGCGCCACCATGCAGTTGCGGATGTCGCCCGGTGGAAGCACGTCGAAATCGCGGCGCAGACGGCCGGAACTGCCGCCGTCGTCGGTGACGGTCACCACCGCGGTGATCTCCAAAATTCCTTCGCCGGCTTTCGCGTAGCGCTTCAGGCCGCGCAAAAGCGTCGAGAGGCCGTTTCCGCCTCCGATCGAAACGATGCGGAGCGGTATGTTTTGTGACGCGAATCCCATTCCCCTTTTAGAGCATCTCACAGCATCAATAAAAAACAAATTATATAACAAATGTTTTTTTGCCCGCTGCCGTTTTGTAACATTCCGCGGACAACAATGGGGCATGAGATGCGACCTGCATGTTCACACCCACCACTCTGGCATGTGCACCGTGCCGGTCATGAAGCGGATTTGCCGCGAAAGTTATAACGATCCGCGCGAGGTGTACGAAACCCTGAAGCGCCGTGGAATGGACCTGGTTACCGTCACCGATCACGATTCCATCGACGCCGTCGAATCCCTGCGTCACCACCCCGATTTTTTCCTGAGCGAAGAAGTAAGCTGCGCCACCGAACATGGCACCCACCTGCACATGGGCGTCTACGGGATTGAGGAGCGCGATCATGCCGATTTGCAGCTTCGCCGCGACGATCTGCCCCGTTTGATCGCGTTCCTGAACGAAAAACGGCTGCTGTTCAGCATCAATCACGTCTTTTCGAGCCTCACCGGACCAAGAACAGAAGCCGATTTCGAGGATTTCTCCAATAAGTTTCCGGCGGTCGAAACCCGCAACGGGCAGATCCTGGAAGTGGCCAACCGCTATGCTGCGGAGTTTGCCGAGCGGAACGGGCGCATTCCAATGGGAGGAAGCGACGCGCATACGCTCGCGTCGCTGGGGTTGACCTATACGACCGTCTCCGGCGCGCGCACCGCCGCGGAGTTCCTGGAAGGCATGAAACAGGGCCGCAGCCAGGCAGCCGGGATTTCGGGCGATGTCTGGAAGCTGACCAAGGCGGTGTGCGCCATCGGCGGTTCCATGGTGCGGGAAAAACCCTGGACCGTAATCCTCACGCCGCTGATGGCCTTCGTCCCCGCAATCACCATCGTGAACTTTCTGATGGAGTTATCGTTCGCGGCGAAGTGGGGGAACCGGGCGGTTAAGACGCCCGTTTCCGCCGAGGCGCTTCTTCTTCGATGAGATCCTCGTCGAAAGCCGGAAGCTGCTCGAGGTCTTCGGCTTCGAAGACCTGGTCGCAGTCCAGGCATCGCATATAATCGATCCCGTCACGGCGCATCATTAGTTCAGTGCGTTGGTGTTCGCAACCCGGCATAGAAGCAGATTATCCCTATTCTAATGAGAGTCCTAGCTTTGTCAAGCCCCCCTGGAACTAAAAAGATTTAGTCCTGGTATACTTTTAGGAAGTTTCGCGCATCACACTGTCTAAGGACTCGCCACCATGAAAAAGTGTTTCACCGTCGTTGCCGTGCTCGCCATGACGTTGCTGGCCGCGCAGTCGCAGGCTGCTCCCAATCTGACAGGAGTATGGAAGCTGAACCTTTCGAAATCGGACTATGGCCCCGTTCCGCAGCCGGAGGCGATGACTAGGACCATCAATCACAACGATCCGTCCCTCCAGATTTCTACTTATCAGAAGGGCGCGCAGGGTGAGGCGACCACGGAGTTGAAGTACACCACCGACGGCAAGATGATGGAGAACAAAGGATCCAAGGGCTCCGCAAAGTGGGACGGCGACAAGCTGGTGGTGGATAGCGTCCGCGATATGCAGGGCAACGAGCTTAAGTTTCACGAGGTCTGGACGCTCTCGGCCGATGGCAAGTCCATGACAATCGTCAACCATATAACGGCTGCGCAAGGCGAGTTCGATCTGACTCTGTTTTTCGATAAGCAATAAGGGAGGCAAGTATGAAGAAGCTGATGAGCACTCTGTTCGTGGTCGCGGCCGCCGCCGGCATGGCCATGGCAGCCGATAAACCCGACTTTTCCGGCAATTGGAAAATGGATGCCGACAAGAGCACCTTCGGTCCCATACCCCCGCCCACGTCGATGACCTGCAAGATCTCCCACAAGGATCCCGATCTGAACATCGAGCAGGCGCAGAGCGGAGCGCAGGGCGATCAGACCATGACGTTCAAATATTCCACCGACGGCAAGGAAACCACCAACAGCCTGATGGGCAACGATGTGAAGAGCACGGCGGCCTGGGAGGGAAAAATCCTGGTGGTGAAGAGCAATCTCGACGCCGGCGGCACGCAGGTCAAGTTTACGTCCAAGTATTCGCTCTCCGACGACGGCAAGACACTGACGCAGGCGCTCAGCATTTCGGCTCCGCAGGGCGACTTCGACATGACGTACGTGCTCGTCAAGCAGTAATCATGGCGAAACTCGCGCTGATCTACGGCATGCGATTGCTGCCCGCCGACGAAATTGAAGGCGTCGGGGAGGCGGAGATCAAGCTGAAAAGCGGCAAGACAGCGCACGTCACCATGCATCTGATCGATGGCGGCGAAAAAGAAATCCGCCAGCAGTTGGAACAGTCGCTGGACGCGTTTTTCGAGTTTTACCCCGAGATTTAGAAATCCCCTGACTTACGCCAGGGTTATAACCCCGTCACGTCAGTGCGGGGATTCGGCGGTTCATGCAGAAATCGTGTAAGGTAGATGGAATTATGAACCGCACGATTCTTCTGCTCCTCACCGGCGGCGCCCTGTTCGCACAAACCCCGAAAATCACCACTCCCAAGCAAGCGCTGGGATTCAACATTGGCGACGATTACCAGATGGCGAGCTACTCGCAGCTCGAAATGTACTGGAAAAAACTCGCCTCCGAATCGGACCGCATGAAGCTAGTCGACATCGGGCTTACCGCCGAAGGGCGCCATCAGTGGATGGCCGTCGTCTCCTCGCCCGCGAACATCAAAAACCTCGAGCATTACCGCCAAATCTCCCAGCGACTCGCGCATGGCGAAGGCCTGAATGACGAGTCCGCGCGTTCGCTGGCGCGCGAAGCGAAGGCGGTGGTCTGGATCGATGGAGGATTACACGCCACCGAAACCGTCGGGTCGCAGCAGGAAATCGAGATCGTCTACCAGATGTTGAGCCGTACCGATCCCGAGACGATGCGGCTCCTGAATGACGACATAATGTTGGCCGTTCTTGCGAATCCCGACGGCCAGGAACTGGTTGCCAACTGGTACATGCGTGAAAAGGACGAGAAGAAGCGCACGCTCAACGGCCTGCCTCGCCTTTACGAAAAATACATCGGACACGATAATAATCGCGACTCGCTCACCTCGAACATGGCCGAAACGACCAACATGAACCGGCAGTTGTTCATCGAGTGGAACCCGCAAATCATGTACAACCATCACCAGTCGGGCCCGGCCGGCGAGGTGGTTTTCATTCCGCCGATGCGCGATCCGGTGAATCACAATCTTGACGCGCTCGTCACGCTGGGCATCCAAGCCGTGGGCACGGCGATGCACGAAAGGCTGGTCGCGCAGGGCAAGGGCGGATCGGGCATGCGCACCCAGGCCAATTACGACGGCTGGTGGGATGGAGGAATTCGCAACACTTGCACCTACCACAACACGATTTCGATCATTACCGAAATCATCGGCGGGCCCACGCCGATGTCGATTCCACTGGTGCCCGGCAAGCAGCTCTACATCAGCGATCTGCCGTTGCCCATCGCGCCGCAGGAATGGCATTACCGCCAGTCGATCGATTACGAAATGGAGAACGATCGAGCGATTCTCGATTATGCGTCGCGCAATCGCGAGACGCTGCTTTACAACTTCTATCGCATGGGCATGAACTCGATCGAACGAGGCAAGAAGGATTATTGGACGATTACTCCCAAGCGGATCGACGCGCTGCGCGAAGCGGCGGCAAAGATGCCGGCGTCACCTGGAAGAGGTCGCGGAGGAGCGGTTGCAGCAGCCGGTGGCGATGCTCCGGGAGGAGGTCGCGGCGAGGCGGCCGTGGCATCGGAACTGTACGAAAAGGTTCTCCACGATGCCAAGTTTCGCGATCCGCGCGGCTATATCATGCCTTCGGATCAGGCGGATTTCCCCACCACGACAAAATTCGTGAACTCGCTGCTGAAAAACGGCCTCGACGTGATGAGAGCGTCGGCCGCGTTCACAGTTGCCGGCAAACAATATCCCGCCGGATCGTATGTCGTCAAGACCAACCAGGCCTTCCGGCCCATGGTGCGCGAGATGTTCGAGCCGCAGGACCATCCTCGCGACGAAGCGTATCCCGGCGGCCCCCCCGTGCCTCCGTACGATATCGCCGGCTGGACGCTGGCGATGCAGATGGGCGTCGAGTACGACCGCATTCTCGACGATTTTTCTGGGCCTTTTGCAAAGCTCAAGTTTGAGTCGCTGCCGCCCGATCCCGGGTCGATCATCGGCGCGTCGAAACCCGCCGGATATTTGATCAGCCATCGCATCAACAATTCGTTCGTGCTGATCAACCGGCTGCTGAAAAACAAGTCGGAGGTGTACTGGCTCCAGTCCGCGCTCACCGCCGACGGCCAGGACTTAGGAACGGGAACGATCTGGGTTCCCGCGTCGTCCTCGGCGCTGCCCGTACTGCAAAGAGGCGCGCGCGATTTGGGAATCACTATTCACGCCGTGGCGAAGGCTCCGTCCGGCCAGGCGTTCAAAATCCAACCGGTGCGCATCGGCTTGTATGACCAATACGGAGGCATGATGCCTTCGGGTTGGACGCGCTGGCTGTTTGAACAATTCGAATTTCCGTTCGAGATCGTGTACCCGACGACGCTCGACGCCGGAAATCTGAAGAGCAAATTCGACGTTCTGGTCTTCGCCGATGGCGCGATGCGTCGCGGCAACACTGGACGAGGCGCGGGCGGAGGAGGCCGCGGCGGCGGCCCCGATCCGACGAATATTCCCGAAGAATATCGCGCGTCCATTGGCCGTATCACCGAAGAAAAGACGATGCCGGAAATTAAGAAATTCGTCGAATTGGGCGGAGCAATCGTCACCGTCGGCAGTTCGACCACTATGGCCGATCTGCTGGGCGTTCCGGTGTCGAATCACCTGGTGGATTCCGCCAACAAGCCTCTCCCGCGCGATCAGTTTTATATTCCCGGGTCGTTGATGCGCACCACCATCGACAATACGAATCCGCTCGCCTACGGGATGCCGAAAACAGTCGAAGTGTTTTTCGATAACAGCCCGGTGTTCAATATCGGCGCGGGTGTAAAGCCGGTCGCGTCATTTTCCGGCAAACAAACGCTCGATAGCGGATGGGCCTGGGGCCAAGAGTTTCTCGACGGTGGAACAGCGGTCGCGGAGGCGAAAGTCGGCGAAGGAAAAGTGATGATGATGGGTCCCGAAGTAACCTTCCGCGGCGAGCCGCACGCCACATTTAAGTTGCTTTTTAATGGCGTGCTGTATGGGAACGCGCAAACGACCCAGCTAAGATAAGTGGAAAGTGAATTCGACCGGCGTTCGAGCCCCATGCGTCAGCTTGGGGTTATTTCCCTGCTCGCAATATCCCCAAGCTGACGCATGGGGCTAAAGTAAAGGATTGCGTATGTACAAATATCTCCTCTTCTCGCTAACTCTCGTCGCCAGCGCGCAGCGTGTCTTCACGGCCGCGGACTATGCGCACGCCGAAAAGTTCATGACCTACAACACCAACTCCTTGGTGTTTCAGAACGCGGCGCGGCCGACTTGGCTGCCCGACGACCGCTTCTGGTATCGCAACACTCTCGCCGATGGAGCCGAGTTCGTCCTGGTCGATCCCACGCGCGGCACCCGTCTGCCTGCGTTCGATCATATAAGGCTCGCCGTCGCACTCTCGAAGGCCGCGGGCGCGGTCTACGGCGCGCATCAATTGCCCTTTCAGGAGATCGAGTTCGAGGGCCAGTTCGTCCTTTTCAACGCGGCCTCGAAAAAATGGAAGTGCGATGTAGCCGGCGAGGAGTGCGTGTCGCAAGGTGCAGCAGCCGGCGGAGGTGGACGCGGACGCGGCGGGCGCGGCGGCGTATTCGGTCCCGCGCGCAACGATGCGCAATCGCCCGACAAAAAGCACATAGCGTTCATCCGCGATTACAACCTGTGGATTCGCGACGCTGGAACCAACAAGGAAACGCAGCTCACCACCGACGGGGTGAAGGATTTCGGCTACGCCACCGACAACGCCGGTTGGTCCACCAGCGATCGCGCCATTCTCGTGTGGTCGCCCGATTCGAAGAAAATCGCGACGTTCCAACAGGACCAGCGCGGCGTGGGCGAAATGTACCTGGTCAGCACGAAAGTGGGGCATCCGGAGCTGAAGGCGTGGAAATATCCTCTGCCCGGCGACGCAGTGGTCCCCATGATTTCGCGCGTCGTTATTGACATGGATGGTCCGAAAGTCACGCGATTGAAGATGCCTCCCGATCAGCATCGTTCCACCCTCTGCGATCACATCGCCTGCCGCGGCGGCGAATGGTCCGACGTGCAGTGGAGCGACGATTCGACCCATCTCGCGTTCGTCTCCACCTCGCGCGGCCATCGCGAGGAGCAGATGCACATCGCCGACGCGACAACCGGCGACATCCGTGACGTGTTCCAGGAAAACGTCGAGACGTTTTTTGAATCCGGCAACGGCCGCGTGAACTGGCGCTATCTTCCGGCGTCGAACGAAATCATCTGGTTTTCCGAGCGCGACAACTGGGGTCATTTGTATCTGTGTGACGCGACCACCGGAAAAGTGAAGAACCGCATCACGTCGGGGGAAGGCAACGTGACGCAGGTAATCCACGTCGATGAAAAGACGCGTACGATCTTCTTTCTCGGCGTCGGCCGCGAGAAAGGCCGCGATCCTTACTTTATTCACCTCTATCGCGTAGGCTTAGACGGAAAGCGTCTGGCGCTGCTGACACCGGAAAACGCGAATCACGAGGTCACGCTGTCGGCTGACGGAAAATATTTTGTCGATACATATTCGACGCCCGACACGCCGCAGATCAGCGTATTGCGCGACGCTTCGGGTAAACTTCTCGCGAATTTGGAAAAGGCGGATATCTCGAAGCTGGTCGCCATCGGATGGAAGCCCGCGATTTCGTTCACCGTCAAAGCGCGCGATGGACAAACCGACATCTACGGCCTGATGTTCAAGCCCACGAATTTCGACCCGACAAAAAAATACCCGATTGTGAACCATATTTATCCTGGTCCGCAGACGGGCAGCGTTGGAAGCCGCAGTTTTTCGGCGGTTCGCGGCGACACGCAGGCGCTGGCAGAGCTCGGATTCATCGTGGTGGAGATCGACGGCATGGGCACACCGTGGCGATCGAAGAAATTTCACGAAGCCTATTACGGCGACATGGGCGACAACACGCTGCCCGATCAGGTGACCGGCATGAAGCAGCTCGCGGCGAAGTATCCGTGGATCGATATTAACCGCGCCGGGATCTACGGACATTCCGGAGGCGGTTACGCCACAGCGGGTGCGATGTTCCGCTATCCCGATTTCTTCAAGGTCGGGATTTCCGAGGCGGGGAATCATGACAATCGCGAGTATGAGGACGATTGGGGCGAGAAGTGGCAGGGCCTGCTGGAGCGAAAATCGAGCGGCGGCGACAACTACGACAGCCAGGCCAATCAGAATTTCGCGAAAAATCTGAAAGGCAAGTTGCTGCTGGCGCACGGCACCATGGATAATAATGTTCCTCCCTATAACACGCTGCTGGTGGTAAACGAGCTGATCAAGGCCAACAAGGATTTCGACTTGATTCTGCTGCCCAATCGCAATCATGGATTCGGCAATGAGCCGTACATGGTACGGCGTCGATGGGACTATTTCGTGCGCTATCTCCTCGGCGGCGAGCCTCCGGTTGGATACGAGTTGCATGCACCGGCGGGCCCGCCGGCAGGAGGTCCGGGATTATGAAGTCAGTACTGCTTGTTCTTCTAACTGCGGCCGCTGCGTTTCCGCAAGGCCGCGGAGGACGCGGCGGTGCTGCCCAAACACCCGCAGCGACGACGGCCCCGCCAGCAAGCGCGGCGTCTGGAGCAACCACCGGCGCGGCATTCGTCCGCGAAAACTATTCGAAATTCGAATACCGCATTCCCATGCGCGACGGAAAGAAGCTTTTCACATCCGTCTACATTCCGAAAGATGTCTTTTCGGACGCGAAGACGTATCCGATGATTATGCAGCGAACCGGCTACAACGTCCAGCCGTACGGCCCGGACAAATTTCGGGCCAATCTGGGGCCATCGGAAATGTTCGGCCGCGAAAAATTCATCTTCGTGTACCAGGACATTCGCGGCCGGTTCATGAGCGAGGGCGAGTACGTGCTGATTCGCCCGCACAATCCGAACAAAGGACCGAAGGACGTCGACGAAGCTTCGGACACCTACGACACCATTGACTGGCTGGTAAGAAACGTTCCGGGCAACACTGGAAAGATCGGGATGTGGGGCATTTCGCAGCCAGGATTCTACGCGGCGGCCGGAATGATCGACGCGCATCCGGCGCTGGTCGCGGTTTCGCCGCAGGCTCCCGTAACCGATTACTACATGGGCGACGACGTGTATCACAACGGCGCGTTCATGCTGAATCACCGCTTCCGTTTCTACCAGGGATTCCGCTTGCGCGAAGGCGAACCCGCTCCGCCGCCTCCCGCGCCGACGCCTCTCGATTGGGGCACGCCCGACGGTTACGAATTTTTCCTGAACATGGGCGGCCTTTCCAATGCCGACGAAAAATATTTCAAGGGCAAGCAGCCGCTATGGATGCTGAACATCGATCATCCGAATTACGACGAAACCTGGCAATCGCGCGCCATCTGGAAGCATCTGAAAAACATCAAGCCCGCCGTGATGCTGGTGGGCGGCTGGTATGACACCGAAGATCCGCAGGGCCTTCTGCGCCAGTTCGAGTTCATGGAGAAAAACTCTCCGCCCCAGACCAACATGCTGGTGATGGGCCCGTGGAACCACGGAGGATTCGCGCGCGGCAATGGCGACCGGCTGGGCAACGTCACGTTTGGATCGAATACAGGCCAGTATTACCGCGAAAAAATCGAGTTTCCGTTCTTCCTGTATTACCTGAAGGGTCGCGGCGACGGGAAATTTCCCAAGGCTTACGTTTTCCAGACGGGGCTGAATGAATGGCGAAAATTTGACGCGTGGCCTCCCAAGGAGTCTTCGCCATCGACGATGTTTTTGGGCGCGAAAGGCAAGCTGTCGTGGACGCAGCCCTCAGGTGCGGCGTTCGACGAATATGTGGCTGACCCCGCCAAGCCTGTTCCGTATCTCGGCCGCGTGATTCCCACCGCCGTCCTGAACACGTACATGACGGAGGATCAACGCTTCGCGTCCATGCGCCCGGATGTGCTGGTGTACAAGACCGAGCCTCTCGACCACGACGTCACGGTGTTTGGCCCGATTTCCGTGGACCTGAAAGTATCGACCACCGGCACCGATTCCGACTTCGTCGTGAAAATCATCGACGTTTATCCGGGCGATTATCCCAACTACGACGCGCCTGCTCCGGTGGCGGCTGCGCCAGGGGGTCCGCCGGCCGCCGCGCCTTTAGTTCCCATGGGTGGCTATCAGCAGTTGATCCGCGGCGAGCCGTTCCGTGGAAAATTCCGCAAGAGCTTCGAAAAGCCTGTCCCTTTCGAACCGGGCAAGCCGGACCGCATCACGTTCAAGCTGCCCGATGTGGCGCATACGTTCCGCGAAGGGCATCGCATCATGGTGCAGATCCAGAGCTCCTGGTTCCCTCTGACGGACCGGAATCCGCAGAAATTCATGGACATCCCGAAAGCGCTGGCGACCGATTTCCAGAAGGCGACGCAGCACGTTTACGTCGGGGGCTCGGACGGATCGAAGATCCAGTTTTCAGTGGTTCAATAGGTTTCTTATGAAAAAAACATTCTTACTGCCTTTTGTGTTCACCGTCGTAGGATTCGCGGGTGCTCCGAAAATCGCGTATTACGCTCCGGTTCCTCCTCCACCCGCGCGAGTGGAACAGCACGGCCTTCCGCCGGCGCCGGACCAGGTCTGGATCGCCGGATATTGGGCCTACGAAAACGGCCGCCACCTATGGCGCGACGGCCGCTGGGAAAAGCCTCCTGCTGCGAACTTCCACTACGTTGAGCCGCGATGGGACAGGAAAGGCAGTCAATACGCGTTCCGCGAAGGTCACTGGCAAAAAGACAGTCGCTGGAAGTAGTCAGGCTGTCTGGAAGTAGACGGCGTAGCGGCGGTCGAAAATTCTGTTGAGCGGCATTAGCGTCGCGCCGTTCATCTGGAATGTGAGCGGCCGGTCGCCGGGCTTGATCGCGGAGGCCTGCAATGGAGGGATGTCGATGGCTCCTGCCTTCCGGATTTGCGGCTGGCTGGGGCCGACGATCAGCTCCGGCGCCAGCCCCTTGGTGCCCAGATCGCCCGCGAGAACAATGGGTCCGTACAGGACCGCCTGCGTTTTCAGATCGTCGGGCATGGCTTCGACGCGAAGGCGCATTGGCAGTTCCATTTCCACGCGGTCGCCCGATTTCCAGATGCGCGAGAGCGTCAGATAACTGCCGGGGCTGGCCGATGCATCGACCTGCTTGCCGTTGATCTTTATCGAACCGCCGGTCAGCCATTCGGGGATTCGCAGGCTCAACGCGAGTTGCACTGGCTTGTCGACGGTGATGTGCAGCGTGGTGCTGGCCACCTCTGGAAACTTTGTCTCCTGCTTCAACCGGAAGCCTTTTTCTGGCCAGTTCAAATCGGACGGAATAAAGAGGTTTACATAAACGCCGCCGCGATCGTCTTTCCAGTAAATGCTGTCGTTGAGCTTTGAAAACTCTTCGACTCCGGTGCCGGTGCAGCACCAGAAAGATTTGTCTTCGAAATTGAAAGTCTTCCACGCGCCGGGGGTGAGTGAAAGATAGTATTGCGTCGCGCCCGTGTCGGGACGGATGGTGCCCAGGCGATGGTTGAACAGCGCGCGCTCGTAGTAATCGAAGTAGCGTGGATCGCCAGTCCAACTGTAGAGCTGGCGCGTCAGCTTCATCATGTTATACGCGCAGCAGCATTCGGCTGTGGAAACGCTCTGCTTCAGTTCGGCGGCAAGTTGGCGCGGCGGCGCGAGCCATCCTTCGCCGTTGCTGGTTCCTCCGGTGACGTAGCTGCGCGCATTGACCACTTCGTACCAGAAATAATCGGCGACGTCGTGGAAGCGCATATCGCCCGACAGCTCATACCGGCGGGCCGCGCCGATCACCTGCGGGATGTGCGTGTTGACGTGCAGACCGCGCAATTCATCGCGCCGCGAAGCCAGCGGATTGAAAAAGACTTTCTTCGTGAAACGATCGCCGACGGTTGCCCAGCGGTCCTCGCCCGTGGCGCCGGCCAGATTGTAGAGAACTTCATTCATGCCGCCGTATTCGGTGTTCAGAATATCCTGCATGTGGGCTTCGGATTTCGACTTGGTGTAGTCGTCGGCCCAGTTCGCCATGCCCTCTAAAACTTCGAGCGCCTGTTTATTCCCGGCCAGGTTGTACATGTCGAACATGCCGGCCATGATCTTGTGAATCGTGTAGAACGGCGCCCAGACGGGCTTGCGCGCGTCCAGCCTGTCGAACCATTCGGGGGGAAATGCGCTGAGATATCCGCCCTTCGCCTGGCATTTCGCCAGGTCGGCGACCATCGAATCGCCTTTCGCTTTGATGCTCACGGCCATGCTTGAGTCGGGGGTCGACGCATAAGACAGCGCGCAGGCCGATAAATAATGGCCTGTGAAATGGCCGCGCAATTCGCCCGCGCGACCGGGCGTCGATTCTTCCCAACCGCCCAGGGGCTCGGCGGAAGTGGGAAGGCCGGCGTTCAGGAGGAAATTGCGGGTCAGCCGGTCCGCGCCCAGGCGGTCCATGTAGCCGCGATTTGCGTCCGCTGCGTCTTTGAACGGAGACGCGGCCAGGCGGACTTGCGTCATCGGAAAAGGTGTCACCTTGGCCGCGACCGGCTGGCGGGTGAACGTGAGCGGTCCTTGGAACGGTGGAACCTCGGGCAGGGTGCCTCGACGCTGTTCAGCCGTATTGGGGTTCGGAGCCTGCTGGGCAAAAGCAAGGCCGGAGGATGCGAGGAGGGTGGAGAAGCCACGACGAGTAAGCGCGTTCATGCTCCTTAGAAGATAATACGTTCTATGGATAAAATCTGGGTGGCGTTTGCGCTGGTTGGAAGTATGCATGGTGCGAGGCTGGTTTCCGGGGATTTTGGAAAGACGCGCGAGGGCACGCCGGTGCGAATTTATACGCTGACGAATAAGCACGGCGTGGAAGCCACCATCACGAATTACGGCGGCAGGGTTGTGTCGCTGAAAGTGCCGGACAAAAAGGGCGCCATGGGCGACATGGTCCTGGGGTTCGATTCGATTGACGGATATCTGAATGAGAATCCCTACTTCGGCGCGTTGATCGGCCGTTACGCGAATCGGATCGGGCACGCGCAGTTCACGCTGGACGGCGTTCTTTATAAGGTTCCGAAGAACGACGGCGACAATTCGCTGCACGGCGGCACGCGCGGCTTCGACAAGGTCGTGTGGACCGCGCGCGAGATGAAGGACGGCAGGCTGGAGCTCAGTTATCTGAGTAAAGACGGCGAAGAAGGGTATCCGGGTAACTGCACAGTGACGGTGGTCTATCACCTGACCGACACCAATGAGTTGAAGATCGATTATACGGCGTCGACCGACAAGGACACGGTGGTCAACCTGACCAACCATTCGTATTTCAATTTGAAAGGGGAAGGGGATATTCTGGGGCACCTCCTGACGTTGAATGCCGACAGCTTCACGCCGGTCGATGGCGGGTTGATTCCGACGGGCGAGCTGAAGCCGGTCGCGGGGACGCCGTTTGATTTTCGCAAGGCGACGGCGATCGGCGCGCGGATCGAGCAGAATGACGAGCAGTTGAAACTCGGCAAAGGGTACGACCATAACTGGGTCTTGAATAAGAAGGGTGCTGAGTTGAGCATGGCGGCTCGGGTCGAGGAGCCGGAAAACGGACGGGTGATGGAGGTTTGGACCACGCAGCCGGGGATTCAGTTTTACACGGGAAATTTTCTGGACGGAACGATAAAGGGGAAGGGCGGCAGGGTTTATGCGCGACGGTCGGCGCTGTGCCTGGAGACGCAGCATTTTCCCGATTCGCCGAACAAGCCGAAGTTTCCGGCGGTGGTGCTGAAGCCGGGGATGGAGTTTAAGAGTACGACGATTTACAAATTTGCCAGGTAGGAGAGGCGTATGAAACGGTCTCAGGCGACGACACTCTCGAAAACACCCTCGGCCATTCGTGGGCGAGCCGAAAAATGGGGACAGCCCGCTCTGTCCACGCGTCGCAAAAGGCGCTCCTTGGGACAGAGTAGGCTGTCCCCATTTTTCGCTGCTCTGGTCGCGGCGGCGATGCTGTCCGGGCAGACAGAGGCGGATTATCTGCGGGCGAATTCGCTGCGGCAGAAGCTGCAAGGGCTGGCGCTGAACGTGACGGGCCCGATGAACTGGATCGGCGCGACCGACCGGTTCTGGTATAGAAAATCGGTGGCGGGCGGAAATGTTTTTATCGTGATGAACGCCGCGACTCTGGAAAAATCGGCGGCATTCGACCACGAGAGGCTGGCCAAGGCGCTGGGGGAAAAATACACCGGGCTCACGCTGCCGTTTACCGAGTTCACGTTTCTGGACGACCATGCGATTCAGTTTGTGCTGACGGGATCGAACTGGCGCTGCGATCTGGATAATTATTCTTGCCGGAATACCGGACCCGTCGCAGCCGGATTCGGGCGTGGTGGCCGTCCGCCGGAAGACGAATCACCCGCCGAGTTTGAAAATGACGTCGAGGATGGAATGGTTTCGCCGCAGCAGGGGCAGCGCGCGCAGGGCGCGGGAACGGCCGAATCGAGCATCAAACCTTCGCCTGACGGCAAGTGGGAAGCTCTCATTCAGAATTACAACGTGTTCGTGCGGGCCAAGGGCAAGGACGCGTTTGCGCTGAGTTGGGACGGGTCCGAGGGGAATTACTACACGTTCCAATCCAACGCGTGGTCGCCGGATTCGAAAAAGATCGCCGCGTATCGCGTGCGGCCCGGGTATAAGCGCGAGGTTCATTACGTCGAGTCGTCGCCCGCGGATCAATTGCAGCCCAAGCATTCGACACGCGAGTACTTGAAACCCGGAGATGCGCTGGATATCGCGCGGCCGGTGCTGATCGATGTGTTCACGAAGCGTGCGACGGCCATCGACGACGCGCTGTTTCCGAATCCGTATAGTTTGACGCGGCCGGTGTGGCGCGCCGACAGCAGGGCATTCACGTTCGAATACAACCAGCGCGGCCACCAGGTGTATCGCGTGATCGAGGTGGATGGCGCGAACGGACGTGCGCGCGCCGTGATTACCGAGACCAGCCCGACCTTTATCGATTACCGGCCATTAGTGGCGAATCAAAGGGACTCGGGGAAGAAGGTCCGCTACGATCTGGACGACGGCAAAGAGATTATCTGGATGTCGGAGCGCGACGGCTGGAGTCATTTGTATTTATATGACGGAGCCACGGGAAAGGTGAAGAATCAAATCACCAAGGGAAACTGGGTGGTTCGCGCGGTGGAAAAAGTGGACGAGGAAAAGCGGCAGATCTGGTTTCAGGCGAGCGGCATGTATCCCGCTGAAACAAACTTGCGACGCGATCCGTACTTCACTCACTACTACCGGATCAATTTCGACGGCAGCGGCCTGACCACTCTGACCGATGAGAATGGAAATCACACCGTGGCGTTTTCGAAGGACATGAAATATTACGTCGACACGTGGTCGCGGGTGGACGTCGCGCCGATCTCGGTGCTGCGGAGGAC
>Ga0182024_10011487_pt1 | contig 17751 bp, 17 predicted proteins | sample P32metaG_FD_120480 | JGI IMG/M metagenome (GOLD analysis project Ga0182024, IMG submission 120480) | Permafrost microbial communities from Stordalen Mire, Sweden - P3-2 metaG (Illumina Assembly) | ecosystem: Environmental > Terrestrial > Soil > Wetlands > Permafrost | place: Sweden: Stordalen... | reverse complement strand
CGGGGGCGACGCCTTCGTGCAGAAATGGTCGCTGGTTCCCGCGAATATCGTTGCCGGCCACAACTGGATCACCATCCTCACGTCCATGTTCATGCACGAGGGCTGGTTGCATATTGGCGGCAACATGGTGTTCCTGTGGGCCTTCGGTCCCCAGATCGAGGACGCCATGGGGCCATTTAGTTATCTCACGTTCTACCTGCTCAGCGGGCTGGTCGCAATGTTGGGCCAGGTGGCCGCGTCGCCCAGCTCCACCATTCCGAACCTGGGGGCAAGTGGCGCCATCGCCGGCGTGATGGGCGCATTTCTGGTTACCTATCCGCGCGACGGCATCCGCACGATTCTTTTCCTCGGCTTTTTTTTCACCGTCACCGTCCTCCCGGCCGGCCTCTTGATCGGGATATGGTTCGTGATGCAGCTGTTCAGCGGGGTAGGATCGGTGGCCCAAGCCCAGTCCACCGGCGGAGTCGCCTACATGGCGCACGTCGCCGGCTTCATCTTCGGCGCCATCGCCGCCCGCTTCTTTGAACAACGAGCCCGCATCGGCGAGCGCTGACGGCGGACTAAAAAGCCAGCCACAGCGGGCCAGCTTCTGAGTTGCTTCTCGCTTACGGTTGGGGAGCTTCGGCGTTCCGTAAGCGAACCTGGGAACCGATCACATCACACGGCCACTAACCGTGCCGGTGCGGGTCATGTCGAGCGTAATCTTCTGTTCTTCCGCGATCTGGTCCGCTTCCCGACGCTGGTACACGAACTGATGTCCGGTCGAGTTGTCGGGATAAAACCAGGTGAGCAGCGTTAAGGGCTGCGCTTTTGACTTCGGTCGTGCGAAGCTCAATTGCGTCGCGGAGCTCGTATGCGTACGCATGGCATACTTTGTCAAGAAAGTCCCATAAATAGTGGTCCCTTCGGCATCGTAAATTCGCACTACTCCGTAGCTATCGTCTGACAGTGTGGGTAGGCTTCTGAACAAATAGGTCCCGGCGACAGCACTTTGCCGGGAATGCGAACGGGTCGTTGAAATGTGATCTGCGTAGCTTCATCCACATCATCTGCTTGGGTACCAGGTACGGCGACGGAGATCATGGCGAGCGCCAGGATTGCTCCAACAATGCATCTTGATGTCTTCGGCGTCAAGGCTGCCTCCTTCTTGTGCCTCTGAGAATTAGATGGCACAAAGCCGCGACCGGATATATCGAGCGGGGAGTCGTGAACGAGTCGGAAGCGGGGTTCCAGGGCCAATGCGTCTCGGGAGAGAAAGGCGCAACGCGGATCGTTACCCAATCGTGTTTCCCCGACACCGGCGCCCCGATGGATTTGCGGCGCCAGCTGTGGGAGTATTGGGTGTGAAATCGAGCTAGGGGGGCGCGATGGCTAAGGCAGACTTTGGCGCGGGGTGTTTTTGGGGCGTGGAGGCGGCGTTCCGGCAGGTAAAGGGCGTCAGGGACGTGGCAGTGGGGTACGAGGGCGGCACGATTCCGAATCCGACGTATCAGGATGTTTGCACCGATCGCACGGGCCATGCCGAGGTCGTGCAAGTCGACTACGATCCGGCGCAGGTCACGTATGAGGAACTGCTACGCGTCTTTTTTGGCATCCACGATCCCACGACGCTGAACCGGCAGGGGCCTGACTTCGGCAAACAATATCGCTCGGTGATCTTTTTTCATGGCGCCGAGCAAGAAGCGGCCGCGCGGAAACTGGTGGAACAGCTCGCTACCTCGGGACAATTTAAGGGCAAGATTGTGACGCAGATTGTGCCGGCGGCGGAATTCTATCGCGGCGAGGACTACCACCAGCGCTACTTCGAGAAGCACGGCATCGCCTGCGGAACGCACTGAGACGGCTGGCCTCTCAGTTTCCACTGGCTTTGCACAAGCACTGCGCACGCCGCGGCTGATTCAACTCGACTTAGAAACACGCGCCATTTTGCGGCGGCGCTTCCTCTTGGTCTTTTCAAACAGGGCCAGCTTATCGAGCATGGCTTCCCAGGCGACGCCGTGTTTATGCACCGCGTGCGGGGTTGCGAATCCCGCGTGAGTCAATGACAACTGGCAGCCCGGCTCCAGCTCATCTTCGTTCAGTTCCACGGTGACGAGTGTGGGCTCGAGGTCGGTATCCCGGGATGTCCACGTGAAAGCCAATTTGGAAGCAGGCTCGATCACGCGGTATTCTCCGGTGATTTCGCAATCGCCGTCGCCGCCCTTGGTGAGGATGCGCAGCTTGCCGCCGACGCGCGCGTCCAGCTCTGCGTCAACCTGGCTCACGCCCCTGGGACGCATCCACTGCGACACGCTTTTGGCATTGGTCCAAGCTTCAAATACCTTTTCGCGCGACGTGTGTATGAACCTATCGACAAATAATTTGCCGGTTGGTGTGTCAGGTTCCGTGGCCATGCTTTTCTCCTGGCTGCTCGCACAATCATGATCTGCATGCCCGCCCACTTGTCAATCGCAAATAGGGTGTCCATCGGAAATACCATCAATCGGAACTACGGAAGCGAAATCGTCACGCTGGTTCGGCGCGGCTCCGTAGTTTGCGCTTCGGTCAGCCTGAATTGAGTTTTCCTCTGATTGCAGATAGGCTCGCATGGCGCACGGCAGAGAAGCGCGAATGCTCGCAGCCGGGGTTCTTCGCCCGCTGGCCGTCGCGGAGGCATCGATTTGCTGACCCGGCTGAACGGTTTGTTGCCGCCCGAGGGCATCAAGATCATCGTGGTCTTCCTGCTTTCGTTTCTGATCGGATTCGAGCGGGAAGAACGCCGCGCCGGGGAACCCAAAGGAGGTCTCTACTTTGGCGGCGTGCGGACGTTCCCGCTGATCGGATTGATCGGCTACGCGACGACTCTGCTCGCGGGCGGTCAGGTGATGCCGGTGGTCGTCGGGTTCGCAGTGGTCGCCGCGTTTTTCGCGCTCTCCTATGAGAACAAGCTGCGCACGCAGCAACTCGCCGGCGTGACGACGGAGTTGTCCGGGCTGATCACCTACCTGGTGGGAGCGCTGGTTTCTCGCGGCGAATTCTGGATTGCCACGACGCTGGCAATCCTAAGCGTTTTGCTCCTCGAGTTGAAGGAGATGCTCGAAGGGTTTTCCGAAAGAGTCCCTGGCCCGGAGATAATCGCGTTCACGAAATTTCTGTTGCTGACCGCCGTCATCCTACCGATCGTTCCCGACCAGACCTTCGGCCCCTTCGGCTTCAATCCGTTCAAGGCCTGGCTCATCGTGGTCGCCGCCAGCGGCATCTCGTACGGCAGTTACCTGCTGCAAAAGCTCGAGAAGGGACAGGGAGCGCTTTGGGTGTCGGCGGTGATCGGAGGGATCTACTCCTCGACGGCCACGACGGTCGTGCTGGCCAAACGGGCGCGGCGCGAGTCTGCTCCGCATCTCTACTCCGGTAGCATCCTCATGTCTTCGGGGGTTATGTATCTGCGGTTCCTGGTTCTGGTGGGGCTATTCGACTGGCTTTTGATGAAGCGGCTCCTGGTGAGTTTTCTTCTCGTGGGAAGTGCCGGCATCGTGGCCGGGTGGTTGTGGTCCTGTCGTTCCGACGCCACAGGCAAGCGGGGCGAGAAAGACGTCGCAGACAAGAACCCGCTGGAATTGTCGGCGGCGTTTCTGTTTGCGCTGCTATTTGTCGTTCTGCTGGCAGCGACGCATTACGCCACTTTATATCTGGGCCGCAGGGGCGTGTACGGCCTGGCCGCGCTCACCGGTTTCACTGATATTACGCCGTTTGTTCTGGGACTGACGCAATCGAGCGGGACGCCGCTGGACATGGCCGCGGCCGCAATCCTGATCGCGGCAGCCAGCAACAGTGTCGTCAAAGGCGCATATGCCTTCGCTTTTGCCGACCGGAAAACGGGGACGCAAGCGCTGGTGTTGCTTCTGGCGCTGGCGGCGCTGGGGTTGCTGCCGCTCTTTTTTTAAGGCGCTGGCGTAGCGAGGTCGCGGTACAGGGCATAGGAGGTTCGACGATGCAAAAAGCTCTTTTGGGATTTGCCGTCGTGCTGTTCGCCGCGACCGCGCTCCCTCAACGCGGAGGACAGGCTGCGCCCGCGGGGACTCAGGCGGGCGCACCTGCGGGCGCTCCCTGGCGTTTTGCCGTTTCGGGTGATTCGCGGAACTGCGGAGACGTGGTTATGCCGGCGATTGCCGCGGGCGTGACGCGAGACCAACCGGCGTTTTACTGGCACCTGGGCGATTTCCGCGCGATCTACACATTTGACGAAGACATCGAGCACCAGCCGGAGCACCTGAAAAAACCGCTCACCATCAGCGATTACGAAAATTTGGCTTGGCAGGATTTCATCGACAGCCAGTTGACGCCCTTCGGGACGCTGCCGGTGTTTCTGGCCATGGGCAACCACGAGGCCGTGCCCCCGAAGAATCGCGAGGAGCTCCTACCGCAGTTTGCCGATTGGCTGAACACGCCAGCGATCGCGCGCCAACGGTTGCTGGACGATCCGCACGACCGTCTCATGAAGACCTACTACCACTGGATCGAACACGGGGTGGCGTTCTATACGCTGGACAACGCCACGCCGGACCAGTTCGACCCCGACCAGATGCGTTGGTTCGAGCGGGTGCTGGCGCGCGACTCCGCCGATCCCAGCGTGGTCACTGTCGTGGTCGGCATGCACGAGGCGTTGCCGGACAGCATCGGCGCGTACCACAGCATGCAGGATTTTCCGGCGGGAACCGAGAGCGGGCGGCGCGTCTATGCCGACTTGTTGCGCGCTCAGAACGAGGCGCACAAACGCGTGTACGTTCTCGCCAGTCATTCGCACTTTTATATGGACGGCATCTTCAATACGCAATATCTGCGGACGCACGGCGGGGTACTACCGGGATGGATCGTTGGGACGGCAGGCGCGGTGCGTTACGCGCTGCCGCCCAATGCCAAAGACGCGCACGCCGCAGAGACCAACGTATATGGCTATTTGCTGGCGACCGTCGAGCCGTCGGGCGAGATTCATTTCGTCTTCAAGAAACTTGCGGAGAGCGATTTGCAAGCCGCAGCCAGCAAGCGCTACCAGGCCGACTTCATCCACTGGTGCTTCACGCAAAACAGCGAGGCGCGCTGAGCCGTTCAGCTTCGCTGCCGCCATGGGCGCATGCGCGTTAGGCGCGCAGGAAGTCGGGGCGCCAGTCCTTCACGCGCTGCTTGATGATTTTGCGACTCGTCAGGTTCTCGTTCAGCACCTGGAGGGCCAGCACCGGCAATTCATCGTCGCCGGCAAATCGCAACCCTACCAGTTGGTTCACTGTGAACTCCCCGATGCGTGGGCGCAATTCGGGGGCCAGCAGACGCTCGAGGCGTATCTGCATCTCGAGACGAATGACGCGATCCTGCACGGTCAGCGCGAACGTGCGCGCCAGTCCAGCGAACAGAAACAGCGTGAAAGCCAGCACAGCGTTCCACACCGAAAAGAATGTGACGCCATCCTTCAGGCGGACCAGCGCGTAGATCAGGTTGATCAGAAAGACGGGCAGCACGAAGAAGTGAAACGCAGGCACGAGGCGAGCGTGGTTCTTGAAATTCTGCGCTTTAATTTTCTCCACAGCGATACTCCTTTGCCCTGACAAGCTCGAAACGAGCCCGGGGTCTGGTGGATGGGTTCCTGGAACGAAAAACCGTGCCTATATCTACCTGGATAGCGCCGTGCGATGCAAGCCTTTTGGTGAGAACGAGGGAACGATGCGTTTGCGATACCAACTCGCGTGGGGCAGTACGAGGCGCGCTAGCGTTGCTGAAATTCCGGCGAGCCCAGCACCAACCCTGTAATCACCGCGAGGTTGACTTCCTTGACGGCGCCGGAAAGCTGCGCGCTGAGGGCGCGCGGATCGGAAGATTCTTTCTCGAGAGTGGAACGAGTGGTATCGGAGACCTGGCCCGCGAGGAAGGTAGTGACGGCGCGATCGAGCGCCTGATAGGGATCGCCGGTAGCGTCCGTGCCCAGCAGCGGCGGCAATTCGATTTCGCTGCCGCGGATGTGGTTGCCGGCGAGAGCGATGGCGTAATTGAGGCGGTTCAGCAGGGCTCCCGAGTTGACCCACGTTTCGGCCTTGTCGGAATACCCAGTGGGCGGCATGCATTGGTACAGCGGCTCGCCGATACGGGCGATCCATCCCACCAGCGGCGTGGCGTCGTCCACGTCGGCGCCCAAGGCGCGCGCCGTGGAGACGACCAGCTCGAAGGGCCTCTTCACTTTGGCGCGATAGGCGTCGTGCGACCAGAACTCCGGCGAATAGATCATCGTGCGCATCACTTCCCGCAGATCGCCGCCGGATTTCTGAAAGCTCTTGGCCATGCGATTGACCAGGGCATCAGGCGGCGTATCGGAAACGAAGTGCTGCGCCAATTCGAACGCGATGTGATGGGCCGTGTGGGGATTCTTGGCCAGCACATCGAGCACCTGTTCGCCGTCCTTGATTCCCCCCGCGTGGATTTTTTTGCCCAGCACGCGCTTGGCGTCCGGGTCGTGCAGGCGCTCGTCGAAGTAAAACTCCGAGTCCCCCCGCGGGTCCTTGATGGTCCAGCCCGTGAACGCGCGAGCGACTTCGATGACGTCCTGCTGCGTGTAGCCGCTGTCGACGCCGAGCGTGTGCAGCTCCATGATCTCGCGGCCGTAATTTTCGTTCAGTCCGCGTTTCGCGCCGATCGGCGGAAGTTTTGCGCCCGGCTTCCGCCGCTGCTTGGGCGGGAGGTGCTTCAGGCGATCGAATGAGTTGGGGTCCGCGCTCAGGTAATTGTCCAGATAGAAGAGCATCGCCGGACTTTTCGCCGTGGCTTCCAAAAGCACGCGGAACTTGCCCAGCACGTGCGGGCGGATAGCGTCGCGCTCGTAGGGCGCGAGCAGCCAGAGGTCCAGATCCTTGTTGGCGAATATATTGAAGTGGTTGAGCCAGAAATCGCTGAGTTGCTCATCGAGCTGCCGTTCGCTGTAGATGGCGCGCAGTACCTTGCCCTCTTGCATTTCGTTGAGCACTTCTTGAGGCAGGCGGCTGGGCGCCGGGTGCAGGCCCTGCGCCGGGTGCGCGGCATCATCCATTCGTTTGCGATATTCGTCGACGGTGATGCCCAGTTTCTTGGCCGCGGCGTCGGGCTGCGGATAGTCGTCGAGCAGAGCCTTGGCGCTCAATCCCAGAGCCGGAAGCGTTTGCAGCCGCGCCTGGAGTTTGGAATCGTCAATCGATTCGGGATGAAGCTGTTGCTCGATCCACTTCTCGAGGCCCATCTGCTTGACGCGCTCGACGTCTCCTGGCCGCGGACCATAGCCGAGGCGATTGAGCGCGTGCAAAACGGCTTGGTCCTCGTTGAGTTCGGTGATGGGCAGCTTGCCCTTGAACTGCGGGTCCAGAGGGGCCGGAGCGGGTGACGCTTCGCTGCTGGTGGCGACGCGCGCGGGCGCGGCGTCAGCGTGCCGGGCGAACGCCGCCCAGACGAAGAAGCACATGGCCGCGAGCAACAGTACGAAGCGCGAGAGCGCGAATGCTTTTGTGGTACGCCGTGGAGGGGGCATTCGTCGCGACATAATAAGCTGGATAAGCGTCCTCAGTGCGGCTGCTGTGGCGGCGAAGAAGCCGGCGCTGCGGTAGCCGGTGCCGGTGCTTTGGCCACCGCCGGGCTCGCCGGCGCAAGAATCTTGATTTCTTCCGCCACGCGCTGTCCTTTCGGGTCGTTGTAATAGTAGATGCGCACACGCACGCCTTTGGTTAGCTTTCCTTCCAGCTTGGTTTTCGGATTGAGCACAAAGCTCCAGCGCGCCTGATTGCGGCCGAAGGTCTTGAGCAGAACGAGTTGCGTGGCGCCCGACGTCGCTAGGGTCCCCGTGGCTTGGTGGCGCTTGGGCGCAGCATTGACCGGAGTATTGGCGGGCGCCTTGACCTGCGCATCGACAGGGCCGCCGGCCACCAGAGCCGCCATTAAAATCACGAGGAGACGACAGATTGCTAAGCGCCTCACGTTTCCCTCCCGATCGATTTCCTGTTTGCGATCTTGTCCCGGCCTGATGCTCCTGTTCGGGTTCGTATCTGGACCAACGGGCCCACGCCGCGAAATTGAAATTAACGTTCGGAAGGCGCCGGGACGGCCGCTTTGGCCACGTATTCCTCAATGTACTCGCGAAAGAGTTTTTCAAGCCGCAGGGTAACCGGGCCAGGCGCGGCCGGCAATGCGTGGCCTGCGATCTCGCCCACGCCAGCCAGACTGCGATTGGTCGAGGAGATAAAAACCTCGTCGGCAGTGTAGAGGTCATTGAGGCGCAAGCTTTCCTCGCGAACGTCTATGCCGGCGCCCGGCGCGAGCTCGAGCAGAACGCTGCGTGTCACCCCTTCCAGGCAGCCCGAAGAGAGTGGAGGCGTGATGACGGTTCGGTCTCGCACGCAGAAAATGTTTGCGGCGGTGCACTCGGCAACTTCGTCCCGCTCGTTGAGCATGATCGTTTCGTCGAAGCCTTGTTGCTGGGCGCCTTGTAAGCTCCACACGTTTTGTAGCCAGGAGATGACCTTCACGCCGGAGAGCGGCGAGGCGGCATCCCGCCCGTGCTCGGTGACGGTGAGGCGCGCGGGTTCGCGGTGGGGGGGCAATCCGGCGGTATAGAGCAACAGGTCCACGGGCGGTAGCGGCTCGTCACTTTGCCAGAATCCCACCTGGTTGTAGATTGCATAAATGCGCGCGGTGCCTTCGCGCACTTCGTTTGCGCTGATCAGTTCGCTCAATTGCTTGCGTACTTGCTGCGGGTCGAAAGGAAATGGCACGCGGGTGCGTGCGGCGTCGCGCTCGAGGCGGCGCCAGTGCCGCTCGAAGGCAAAAGGCTCGCCTTGGACGATGCGCAGCGTGGTGAACAATCCCCAGCCGCAGAACAGGCCCGCCTGCCCCGGCGAGAGCCGCACCTGCTCGATTGGAACAAGCTGACCATTGTGGAAGACCCGCCGATGGATCACGATGACCTCGCCGAATGCGCCCGAAGCATGTACGCCGGTATTGTAGCTCAAAGACGCGCGCAGCCAGGGTCGGCTGTGCCAGGTATAAAAGGACGGCAGAGTGAGGGCGGCCTTCCCCCACGGCGACCTAAATGATCATTGGGCAATTCTCTGCAGGCGAGAGGTCCAAAATGGGCCGCAAGCTGAACCGCTTTTCTCCCTGCTCGCAAAATGTGGACGAAATGTGTCCAGAAATGTACGGTATGGCAGATACATTGAATCCCCCCTTGACAGAAATTTGACCTATTCATACTCTTATCGGGTCCTTTTGGGAGGTCTCGTGCGCAGAGTGTTTCGGTCTATGATTGGCGGGGTTTTGGTTTCGCTGCTAGCCCTTGCTCCAGCCTTGACGGCCGCCCCCCCGGCGGTTGGCTCAGTTCCCGCAATGGGAGTGGTCTTGCTGGCGGAACGCGCCAACGTCGATAGTGGCGCGGCGACCGCAGGTTCAACCGTTTTCGATGGGGACCTGCTGCAAACCGAGAAGGATGGTGGTCTGCTGCGAGTTCGTTTTGGATCCTCGCAGGCCGCACTCATGGCTGGCGCTGCTGCGGTGGTGCACCGATCGCCCGATGGGTTTTCGGCGAATTTGACTCGAGGTGAGGTGATATTGTCGTCCGGCGAGGGCCAAAAATTCAGTTTGTTGGCCGACGGTGCGACCGTTCAGCCGAGTACTTCCGCCCCGACCGTGGCACAGGTCACTTGGGTCAGCCCTAAGGAATTGATTTTGACGAGCCGCAAGGGCGCGCTTCAGGTTTCCATGGGTGATGAGGTCCAGACGGTCGCCGACGGCTCTTCCTACCGCATGGTGATCGATCCGGTTGCCGCAGCCGCGCCGGCGCCGGGACCTACGCCCAGGCCTCAAACGCAGTTTGGGGGCCACAACCGCTTCATCCTTATCCTGATTATTTCGGCTGCTGCCCTGGTTGCGCTCGGAATTGCTCTGGCGGTCGAGAGTCCTTCGAGCCCGGCAGCCCCGACAGGGCTGTCTGCGAATTAGGGCTTGCGCTGATGTGATTTCTGGGCGTGCCGTTTTACGGCACGCCCTTTTTGTTTGGGTCTGAAGAGTCTGTATCCCCTTTAAGCAAATGCCCGTGATGACCCGGCGGAGCAACGCCCAGGGACTGGTAAAATCGTAGCCATGAGTTTGAGCTGCCACGGGAATATGCCGGCGAAAATAGCTGCGGCATTCGCTTTGGCCGCGTGCTTTGCGGGCGCCTGCAAGGCTGACACCATCGTCCTCAAAAACGGGCGGCGTATCGTAGTCTCGAATGTCACGCGGGAAGCGGGAAAAGTCAGCGGGGACACGCCGGCGGGACGGTTGAGTTTGCCGGATTCGATGGTCGCGCGCGTGGAAAAGGACGACGCCGGTACCGGTCCGGGAACGACGACGAATCTTTCGGCGGCCGATCTGCCGATCAGCCCGCCCCTCAGTTCATCCATGGGCGGTGCGGCAAGCGATTCCGATCCGGCCGCTCGAGCGGTGGTGCATGACGGTGCCGTCGATCAGGAAACGCTAGCGCGTCTCGACAGCCAGGCGTCCAGCGGGAATGCCGAGGCGGTTGCCCGAGCGGTGACCGGGGAGGCGGCGGCGAGCCAATTCGAATTTGGCCGCGGCAATATCGAGCAAGCCCTGAACCACGCCGAGAAAGCGCTCTCCTTGGCGCCGGATCAGGTGACGCTGCTCCTCAACCTCGCCTATCTGCACTTGCGGCGCAGCGAATACACGGTGGCGTCGGACTTGCTGGATCGCGCGCGCCGCCTGGCGCCGGATTCGCCCGACCTCGCCAAGCTGAGCGGCTGGGCCGAATACGGCCTGAATCGTCTGCCGCAAGCGGTGGAGGAATGGAAGCGTGCGCAGCAATTGCGGCCGGACCCGGAAGTGGCCAGCGCGCTGCAGCGGGCCGAGATGGATGCTCAGGTTGAGACTAACTTCGACGAAGGCGTGAGCGCGCATTTTGTGCTGCGCTATGACGGCAGCGCGGCGCCGGACTTGGCTCGCGCCGTGCTCAGCGAACTCGAAAGCGATTTCGACTCCATGGTTTCCCTGTTCGACTACACCCCCGCCGAGCCGGTCGCGGTGATTCTGTACACCAATCGGGATTTTGCCGATATTACGCGAGCTCCGGCTTGGGTGGGGGCGATCAACGATGGGCGCATTCGGGTTCCCGTGCAGGGGGTTCTCACGGTGACGCCGGAGCTGGCGAGCGATCTCCGGCACGAACTGGCCCACAGCTTTATCGCGCAGAAGACGCACGAGAACTGCGCGATTTGGCTGCACGAAGGAATCGCGCAGTGGGTGCAAGGGAAGCGCTCAAGCGACGATGCGGCCTTTCTGGTTGACCTCTACGACCATCGCGACGATCCTTCGCTCGGCTCGCTGGAAAAATCGTGGATGGCCATGCCTGCCGACGTTGCGCGGATTGCCTATGCATGGTCGCTAGCCACCGTCGAAGCCATCGTTGAGGCGGGTACGCCGGTTGATCTGGATCGCTTGCTCGACGCGCTGGCCGCCGGTTCCTCGACGGAGGGCGCGGTGCAATCCGTCCTGCACGACAGTTATAGTGATTTGAACCGTGCCACTGCCGATTATCTCCACCACACCTACCTGCACTAGCTCTTCGGATTCACGGCACGCTGCCGTTCCGCTCCGTGTACGCGAAACAAAGTACCGCAACAAACCTATAGCGTCGCCAACAGGCGGGCCAATAGTGCCGCGCGCTCCGGGAGGGCGTCCACAAGCACGTTTTCATTTGCGCCATGCGCTCCTTCGCCCACGGCGCCGAGTCCGTCGAGCGTCGGCACGCCGAGCGCGGCCGTGAAGCTGCCGTCCGACCCGCCGCCGGTGGACGCTTCATCGAGCGCGCGCCCTATGCTGTTGGACAATTCGCGGGCGCGAGCAAACAGAGCGGCGCTGCTGCGGCGTTCCAGGGGCGGCCTGGAAAATCCGCCTCGCACCGTGAGTTGCGCCTCGGGAAGGATGGGTCGCAGCGTCCGCAAACTGCGCTCCAGGGTCCGCATATCGCTCGCACGCTGGGCCCGCAGATCGAAGATCGCTCGCGCGGTCGCGGGAATCACATTGCTGCGCGTTCCGCCTTCAACCAGTGTGGGACTGACGGTAATGCCTCGCTTCGAGTCATTCAGGCCAGCGATGCGGCCAATTTGCAGCGCCAGTTCGTGGATGGCATTGACACCCTCCTCGGGGTTGATGCCGGCGTGCGCCGCCCGCCCGGTCACCGTCAGCTCCGCCGTGCCAACGGCTTTGCGCTGCGTTTTCACGCGTCCGTCCAAGCCGCTGGCCGGCTCCAGCACCAGAACAGCAGCGCTGCGGCGCGCCTCACGCTCGATCAGCGCTCGTGATGTGGCGCTGCCGGTCTCTTCGTCCGACGTCCAGAGGAACACAATGGGGCGCGGTGGCCGCCAGTCCGCTCGCGCGAGCGCCTCGACAGCAAAGAGCGCGATGACCAGGCCGCCCTTCATGTCGAAGGTCCCCGGACCGAACGCCCGGCCATGGGCCACGCGGTAGGGCATGCGTCGAAGCGTCCCCAATCCGTAGACCGTGTCGAGATGGCCAAGGACCAGGATTTGGCGGTCGCGCGAGGTTTGCGCTGGCCACGTGACGCGAAGGTGGTCGCCCTGCCGACGCTGACGCAGGACCTTGACGCCGGCGCCCAACTTGCGCCACTCCGAAGCGACCATCCGGCCGAATCGGTCGACTGCGGGCTTGGAATCTGTTGGCGATTCGGCGCGGACAAACCTGGCCAGAACCCTGAGCATCTCCTGACGGCGCCTGCGCAGGCTGGCGAGCAAGTGCGTCGCTTTTTCCGAGTCGGACATGTCGTCAGGCATGTGGGGCGCATGCTAGCAGCCGCCGTACGCGCGCGGCAACCTCGTTTCCCTGGCCGCGCGGTTTCGCATATAATTCACCCGTGCGAGCCGGCGCGGTTGCTTGCCCTTGCCCCGTTTTCCGCGGGCGGCTGTGTTCTCTGGACTGTCATCTGAGGGAGATCTGATGATCTTGGACAGCGTCGAAATCCAGAAGATCCTGCCACATCGCTATCCCTTTTTGATGGTGGACTCGATCCTCGAAATGGAACGGCTAAAGCGGATCGTAGGCATCAAGAACGTTAGCATCAATGAGGGAGTTTTCCAGGGGCACTTTCCCGGCAAGCCGATTCTTCCAGGCGTATTGATCCTCGAGGCCATGGCGCAAACAGGCGGCCTGCTGCTGCTCCTCGAGATTCCCGACCGTGAGCGCAAACTGCTCTATTTCGTGGCCGTCGATGACGCGCGCTTTCGCCGCCCGGTGGTGCCGGGCGATCAGCTGCAGCTGGACGTGACAGTGGTTTCCTGGCGCGGCACCTTCTGCAAGCTGCGCGGCAAGGCCACGGTGAATGGCGAACTCGCGGCAGAAGCAACTTTGATGTGCAAGATGGTGGATCGGGAACCTGCGGAAGCCGTGCCGGTCGCGGACGCAACCGCTCTCGCGCCAGCGAACGCCCACACGGGCGAATGAGCCAAAGTTGAAAACAGACCAGGGAAGCCTGCGCACCACGGAGATTGATCCCCGGGCCGTTGTTTCCGAACGCGCCCGGGTAGCGCCCGGCGTGCGCATCGGCGCATTTGCTGTCGTGGGCGACGACGTGGAGTTGGGCGAGGGTTGCGTGCTGCACCCGCACGCGGTCGTGCTCGGTCCGGCGCGGCTTGGCCGGGGTAACGTCCTGCACCCATTTTGCACGGTTGGCGGCACACCCCAGGACCTGAAATATCACGGCGAGCCTACGACGCTTGAAGTTGGCGACGAAAATGTCTTTCGCGAGAGCGTCACCGTGAGCCGCGGCACCGTGCAAGGCGGGGGCGTCACCCGAATCGGCAGCCACGGCCTGTTCATGACCTGCGCGCACATCGCACATGATTGCATCGTTGGCGACCGCGCGATTTTTGCTAACGCCGCGACGCTGGCTGGCCATGTGATCGTCGAGGACTACGTCACCGTGGGCGCTTTTTCTCCGGTGCATCAATTCTGCCGCATCGGCCGCTACGCGTATATCGGCGCCTCGACCGTGATCACACAGGACGTGCCACCATTTTCCCGGGTGGTTAGCGAGCGCCAGACGCGCTGCTACGGCGTGAACGCCATTGGCCTCGAGCGCGCAGGATTCGTGCCCGAGCGTATCCAGACGATCGAAGGCGCCTATCGCCTGCTGCTGCGTTCAAAGCTCAACACTACCCAGGCGATCGAGCAGATGCGCGCGACGCTCAATGGCTCGGCCGATGTTGCGGAGTTGATCGCCTTCATCGAAGCTGCCGAACGCGGCTTGACCAAGTAGCCGTGGCGGATACCTCCATAACCCCAAACGCAGTGCCAGCGCCCACACGCTGGGGCCTGATCGCGGGCAACGGCAAATTCCCGTTTCTGGTGCTCGAAGGGGCTCGAAGCCAGGGGATCGAAATGGCCGTCATCGCGCTTCGCGAAGAGGCTTCTCCGGAGCTTGAAAGCGTCTCGAACCGGTTGCATTGGGTCAGTTTGGGCGAGCTTAGCCGCACGCTCGAGCTGCTCCATCAGGAAGGCGTGACCCACGCCGTCATGGCCGGGCAAGTCCAGCACAACAAGATTTTCAGCGCGATTCGTCCCGATTGGAAACTGGCCAAGCTGCTGTTCTCCCTCCCCAGGAAAAATACCGATTCGCTGATTGGTGCGGTCGCCCGCGTCCTGGAATCGGAGGGAATCACGCTGGTGGACTCAACCTCTTTTCTCCGCCCGCTGGTGCCGGACGCCGGCGTGCTGACGCGCCGCGCTCCCGACGCCCAGGAATCCGACGACATTGCCTACGGGAGAGACATAGCTCTGCAGTTGGCGGGCCTCGATCTGGGCCAGACGGTGGTGGTGCGCGACCGTGCATGCGTGGCCGTCGAAGCCATGGAGGGCACCGACGAGACCATTGAACGCGCCGCGCGCATTGCCCCCGGTGGACACCTGGTGGTCGTCAAAGTCGCTAAGCCCAAGCAGGACATGCGTTTTGATGTACCCGTTGTAGGCTTGAGAACCGTCGAAGTCATGAGGCGCTCGGCCGTTACCGCTCTGGCGATTGACGCTGGTCGCACGTTGATCTTCGAGCGGCCAAAGGTCATCGAAGCTGCCGAGGCTGCGGGGATCGCGATCGAGGTTTTGTCGGGCGACCCCGCGTCGAGCGACGGGGCGCGCAGACCGGCTGGCGGCGTGGTCGGAGACTGACGGCGCCGTGACCCCATCATCGCGTATCCGTGTTGCTGTGGTCGGAGCGGGGGATTTTGGCCGCAATCACGCGCGGGTGTACAAGCATCTTGAGGAAGCCGAACTTGTGGGCGTCGTGGACCTGGATCCCGAGCGGGCGCGCCGAGTCGCCGAGGAATTTTCGACGGCGGTGCTGCCCGGTCTCGACGCGTTGCCGGGCAAGGTGGATGCGGTGAGCGTGGCCGTCCCGACGCGCGAACACGCCGCCACCGGCTGCTGGCTGCTGGAACACGGAATCGACGTTTTGGTCGAGAAGCCCATGGCCGCATCGTTGGCCGAAGCCGACCGGCTGATCTCCTCCGCGTCTCAACATGGCCGTGTTTTGCAGGTGGGGCATCTAGAGAGGTTCAACCCTGGTATATTGGCCGTGTTGCCAATCGTGAACCGGCCGCTGTATTTCGAAATTGATCGTCTCGGAGTATTCTCGCCGCGAAGTCTGGATGTGGACGTGGTTTACGATGTGATGATTCATGACCTGGATCTTTTGCTGGCGATGGTCGATTCGCCGATCACGGAGATTCGCGCGCTGGGCATTCCGGTCGTCACCGACAAGGTGGACATCGCGCACGCACACATCGAATTTGCTTCCGGGGCGGTCGCCAGCTTGAGCGCCAGCCGCGTTTCCATCGAACGCGTGCGCAAACTGCGTTTTTTCCAGCACCAGGAATATTTTTCGGTGGATTATGCCCGGCAGGACGCGCTGCGTATTCGCGTGCGCCATCCCGGCCCACAGCCCGAATTCGATTTTCAGCACTTGCCGGTCGTGTCCTGCGAGCCGCTGGAAGCCGAGTTGCGCTCTTTTTTGGAGGCCGTGCGGAGGCGCGGCACGCCCGTCGTCGATGGCGCCGCCGGGCGCCGCGCTTTGGAGCTGGCGGACCGGGTTATGGCAGGCATCCTGGAGCACGGCCGCCGCGTCCAACTGGGTGATTTCGTATCCCCACGGACAACCTCATGATTCCGCGTTTACTCGTTCCGCGCGACGTGCGCCCGCCGGAGGCAACTCCAGCCGCTCCCCCGCGCCGATTGACCACGCTTCTGGACGATCGCGAACTGGTGCCCGCGAACTGGCCGCATATCCCGATCGACGCCCACACCTCGATTCCCGAGCATATGCCTCTCGACGTGCTGGCCTCGCGCGTGGTGGTGCCGCGAGACATGCCGCACACGGCGCTGGACTCCAGCAGTCTCCGTCCTGATTACGAGCCTCTCACGGTGCTCGACCATCGCGTCGCGGTTCCCGGAGCTCTGCCGGTCGTTGAACTCGAGTCCAAGGGCCTGGTCTCCGCCTACGAATTGCCCGACGTCCTCGACGCCGACGTAATGAATAGCGGCGAAGCCAATCTGATGGTCGAGCAGGTCGAAGCTCCCGTCAAGAATTGGAATTGGAAGGGGCTGATGTGGGCGGCCTCGGTCTCGGTTCACCTGCTATTCATTTTGTTCCTGCTCCTGCAACCCAAGCTCTTTCCTTATCGCGGGCCGACGCAGGAACAGGTCGATTTGGCGCGTCAGCAGCTCAATTTCATCTACATGCCGCCAGACGTCCGTGGAACGCCGCGCTCAATTGCCCCGCCGGCCCCTGCGGTCCGAGTAGATCCTCGCGTATTGCGTCAGGTGGCCCCGATGCAGCCCGCGCTTCCCGCGCCCAAAGCGCCGCAGCAGGCTCTGCGCGATACGCCCCCCGAGGCTCCCCCGGAGATCCCGGTCGCTCCTACGCCTACGCCACGGAACTTTTTGCGCCCGCAAGATGCTCAACCGCAAGCCACGCCCGCGCCTGAAATACAGGCGCAAACGCAAACGCCGCCTCCCACCAACGGACTCGTCCTGCCGCGCATGAGTTCGCCGGGACGCCAGCTTGAGGAATCGGCCGATCAGGCGCTCCATGGCGGGGGCGGAGGTTCGGTGCAGTTTGGCGGGCCGATTGGGCGCGGAGGTACCTTCGGCGGCCGAGGTGGCAACGGCGGCGGTGGCGGCGTCGGCGGCGGTCTTGAGATGCTTACGCCCACTGAGGGAGTGGACTTCAACGGTTATCTGGCCCGCGTGGTCGCCAGCGTGAAGCAAAACTGGTATTCGATCATGCCCGAATCGGTGTACCTCGGCGACAAGGGGCGCGTGGTTTTGCAATTTCGCATCCTGCGCGACGGCGGCGTTCCGAATGAGGAGCCCTCGTTGATGAGCACTTCGGGGAAGGATCCGCTCGATCGCGCTGCCTCCTCCGCGATTCGGGCATCATCGCCCTTTGAACCTCTGCCTTCGCAGTTCAGCGGTCCGTATATCGAGTTGCGATTTATCTTCCTGTATAACGAGCCTCTCAGCGCACAGTGAATTCGCAGTGAATCCGCGCCGCACGCAAGTTTTGGGCACCCTCCTGCTGGCCCTGGCAGTTCTCTTGTATTTGCTGGTCCGATATTGGAGATTACTTTAGAGGCAGCCACGGACTGATGCCCGTTTCAGAAAACGCCGCTACAAAACCTGTGCCGCAAAACGACGAGCCGACCTCCT
>Ga0182024_10011486_pt1 | contig 17752 bp, 15 predicted proteins | sample P32metaG_FD_120480 | JGI IMG/M metagenome (GOLD analysis project Ga0182024, IMG submission 120480) | Permafrost microbial communities from Stordalen Mire, Sweden - P3-2 metaG (Illumina Assembly) | ecosystem: Environmental > Terrestrial > Soil > Wetlands > Permafrost | place: Sweden: Stordalen... | reverse complement strand
TAATCGTCGTCGTACTCGTAGACGCGAACCCAGTTGTGATCGTAACCGGCGCAGCTCAGCGTCTGAACGTTGATGCCCCAGATGGCTTCGAGGCACATCCTGACACCGGGGGCGTGCAGGTGCGGCTCAAACGAAGTGATCTTGGTGTTTTCCGCAAGGACGTTGTAGGCGTCGAGCCGCTGATTGGGTTCGTCCGCCTTGATATCGATGTCGACGCCGTTGCCCAACCCGCGCCGCGCGTATCGCACGGTCGGCTTATAACCCTTCGGGAAAAACTTGAAGCCGAACAGGAGCCGCGCCTTGGTATCGCGGCCATTCGAGTGAATATGGCTCGAGGAAAACACCAGGCGCGAGCCTGCCCTCAAGAGCTTGCCCGCATCGTCCGGGAAAATGTCGGCATTGCGGCCGACTTCGTGGATGGGCCAAGTCCCGCTCCCTTCCCCGACATCTTCGCCCAGTGCGGCCTGCCGATCGGGAACCGTGGTGGTCCAGATCATGTGGTGAAACACGTAGCGCGCACCGACGGTCGCGCGGCCGCCGCCGGTATCCGACGGGATATCGTTCACTTCCTTCATTTCTACCGATTTCACCCAGCGATCCTCGGTGAGGCCGGTCGCCGCGGATTCAAGCTCGCCCCACCAGTCCGGGGCCCCGGCCTTGACGGTGACTTCGGGCGTTGAAACGATCAGATCCGGCTCGCCTAACGTCCATTTCGTGCCGTCAACCAGCGGCAAAGGCGGAGGCAGGTCGGCCGGGTTCCCTTCTTTTGCGCCCGTGTCGGCCCACTTCGCGATCTTGGCGAGCTGCAAGTCGCTCAGCGATGTATCGTTCTTATAGTGCTGGACCCCGATGTTCTTCTCGATATACCAGGGAGGCATTACGCCGCGCTTGTCGCGCAGCATGGTTCTCTCTTTGATCGAGCGGGCCCAGGGGCGAACCTGCTGGTAGGTGATCAGCGACATCGGCGCAACCGAATTCGGCTGATGGCAGTTCTGGCAGCTTCGCTGAAGAATGGGAGCGATGTCCTTGGAGAACGTCACTTCGCCGGAGTCGGTTGGCAGGTCGGCGCCAGACAGAACGGAAAGCGCAGGGACCATCGTGATGCATAAGGTCCCAAGGAAGCAACGAAGCTTCGCAAGTTTCATCGCACAAACCCCCTTGTTGGACAAGTGCGGTCGTCGACCAAGATTATAGTACAAATCGCCGCGCAAGAAAGAATATCGAGTCTTCCTAATTGCGCCTGTATGGAGTCTCGGTGTACTTTTTCGCCTCGTCCAATGCGCCGCGTGAGTTGTCCTTCGTCCTGAGCGCCAGTCGATACTCATTTAGCGCGCGCTCGCGCTGGTTGTTAATGTCGAAAATCTTGCCCAGATTGACGTGCGCACATGCCTCAATCCATCGTGGGTCGAGGTCCCCCGTTAGCGATTCGCGGAATTCGTTGGCCGCGTTCTGCCAGTTACTTGACCGAACGGAGATCTCGCCCAGCCGGAAGTGGAGGAGGGAACTATGCGGATTCGTCTTGAGCGCTTCCCGGCACTTTTCATAGGTATCGCAATCGTTGCTCTGGCTAAATCCAAGCCCGACGAATAATGCAGCAAGAGTCAGCAGTTTCATGGGGCGGCTCGCACGGCCATTATATGCAAACCGGTAGCGCACTTTCAGATCGCTCATCTCTTATACTCAAGCGTGATGTTCTTGCGTGTTTTGGGACTCCTTTCGCTGGCCTTCGCCGGCATGATGGCGAGCGATTGGCCGCAGTTTCTCGGACCCACGCGTAACGGTGTGTACCCGGGGACGGATCTAGCGGCGAGCTGGCCGGCGTCCGGTCCACAAATACTGTGGCGCAAAGACATCGGAGAAGGTTTTGCGGCGCCGGTGGTGGCCTCGGGAAAATTGATTCTGTTCCATCGGGTGGGCGGCAAGGAAATCGTGGACTGCTTGAACGCCGTTTCGGGCGACAAAATCTGGTCCTATGACTATCCGACCACCTATCGCGACGACTTCGGATTCGACGAGGGGCCGCGCTCGGCTCCGGTTATCGCCGACGGCGCCGTATACACGTTCGGCGCACAAGGCGTGCTCACGGCGCTCGATTTAGCCAGCGGCAAGAAACGTTGGAGCGTCGCGACCAACGCCCAGTTCGGCGTCAAGAAGGGATTCTTCGGAGCGGCAGGATCGCCACTGGTAGAAGGCGGAAAAGTGCTGGTGAACGTGGGTGGGCCGAATGCCGGCATCGTCGCGTTCGACGCCAATACCGGCGGCGCTATCTGGAAGGCCACCAGCGATGAAGCGAGCTACTCATCTCCATCTGTCGCGACCATCGGCGGCGCGCGCCACGCATTCTTTTTCACGCGAGCCGGGCTGGTCGATCTCGATCCATCGAACGGACAGGTGCGTTTCTCATTTCCATGGCGCTCGCGCTCGTCCGCATCCGTGAATGCCGCCACGCCGCTGGTCGTCGGGAATCAGGTGTTCGTATCGGCGAGCTATGGCACGGGCGCGATTCTCTTCGAGGTGAACGGCTCGGGGTACCGGAAGATCTGGTCCAACGACGAGAGCATGTCGAATCATTACTCCACCTGTGTTTATCGCGACGGCTTTTTGTACGGCTTTCACGGCAGGCAAGAGGAGGGACAGGCGCTGCGCTCGATCGAGTGGCGCACCGGCAAGGTGATGTGGGAGGTGGACGGATACGGCGCGGGAACGGTGACGTTGGCGGGAGACCGCCTGTTTATTCTTCGCGAGAACGGCGAATTGGTGATGGCGCCGGCAAGGCCGGACGGGTTCCATCCTACGGCGCATGCCCGCATCATGACCAAGGTGGTGCGATCGTATCCGGCGTTGGCCGATGGGCGTCTGTATGCTCGCGACGAGCACACGCTGGTGTGTGTCCGGCTGAAGTGAGTGCGGCAAGGCCCGGCTATAATCGAGGCTAGGTGAAACCGATGCGAGCCTTCGCCTGTCGCGTCACGTATCTGGGTTGTGCCGCAATCCTGTCAGCGGTGGCATCCGGTCAGTCCGCTGAAAACCGGTCTGCGTTTGAAGCCGCGGACGTTCATGTGAGCGCCCCCACGAGGAATGAGTTCATGCGAGGTCCAACCACTCGCGCGGGCCGGTATGAGTTGCGGCAGACAACCATGGTGGATCTGATTTCGACAGCGTACGGCATCAATCAGAACGAGGTTCTGGGCGGGCCGAGCTGGCTCGAAATGGACCGCTTCGACGTCATCGCCAAAATGCCGGCGAATTCAACGCCGGAGACGCAGAAGGCGATGCTTCAGGCTCTTCTGGCGGAGCGCTTCAAACTCGTGGTCCACACCGACAACAAGCCCATGCCTGCATTTGCGCTGACGGCCGGGAAACGCACCCAGCTCAAGGAATCCGACGGCTCGGGCGAAACCGAATGCAGGTTCATGCCTCCCCCGCCGCCTCCTCCGCGCGGCCCGGACGGCGCGCCTCGGGCGCTGCCGGTGTTCTCTTTCGCATGTCACAACATGTCGATGGCAAGGTTTGCGGAGGAGTTGCGCGACATGGCGGACCTGGATGACAAGCCGGTGGTCGACCGTACCGGCTTAAAGGGGTCCTGGGAGTTCACTTTCAAATTCACGCCGCAGTTCCGCGGCGGCGGTTTTGCCGGCGAAACTATCACGGTGCCCGACGCGGTCGAAAAACAACTCGGATTGAAGCTGGAGCCGGTCAACGTTCCGGTACCGGTTCTGTTGGTCGACAGCGTGAATCAAAAGCCCACAGCGAATCTGCCCAATGTGGCGGAAATCCTTCATCTCGCTCCCGATCCGACCGAGTTCGAGGTTGCGGAGGTGAAGCCGACCGATCCGGATTTCAGGGGACTGCGGATTCAGGTTCAGCCCGGCGGCCGCGTGAACATTGCCGGGACGACGCTGAAATTCCTGATCCAGCAGGCCTGGAACCTGACCGACGAAATGCTGGTCGGGTCGCCGAAGTGGCTGGACCAGGATCGATACGATATCATCGCCAAGGCGTCGGCGCCAGGCGCCGATGTCCGATTGGACATCGACACGGTCTGGGTGATGCTCCGCGCGTTGCTGAAGGATCGCTTCAAGATGGAGAGTCACATGGAAGAGCGCCCGGTGAATGCGTATACGCTGATTGCCGTAAAGCCGAAACTCCAGAAAGCCGATCCCGACAGCCGCACGCGATATAAAGAAGGTCCAGGCTCGGACGGAAAGGATCCCAGGAATAAGAATCCGCTTTTGTCGCGGCTGGTGACGGTTCAGAATATGACGATGGCTCAATTCGCCGGGAAGCTTCAAGGCATCGCGTCAGGCTACATTCATTCGCCGGTTCTGGATGCTACGGGGCTCCAGGGATCATCCTGGAATTTTACGCTGAGTTTCAGCCGGGCCGGTGCGGCTCAAGCCGGAGGCGGGGGCAGAAGCGGCGGACCTGGCGGAGACGGTCCTGCGCCGCCCTCCGCGAATCTAAACGAAGCCTCGGACCCCAGCGGCGCCGTAACGCTTTTTGAAGCCATGGAGAAACAACTCGGCCTGAAGCTGCAACTTCAGAAACGCCCGGCGTCCGTACTGGTGATCGATCATATCGAGCAAAAGCCGACGGAGAATTGAATCGAAAGCAGGTTACTAGAATCGCGAACTCGGGATGCTCTCGGTGAGACGCACACCGATCTCGAAACCATCGCCGGACGGGCGGGTGTGGCGGACCGTACCCACGTAAAACATATCTTTCACGATGATCTGAACCACCGAGCCTGGCTGGAGTTTTCGTTCGGCGCATACTCTCATACCGGAGCGCGAAATGTCCAGGACCTGAGCCGGAATGGACGGGCCGGTAGTCAGCATTGGATTTAGACACTTAAGGCGCGCTGCCGAATCCACGGGCACGCGCAGGTTTTTGCGGCGATCCGCAACCACTGACGTTGGCATCAACATGTAGGAAGAATGAGCCAAACGATCTCCGGCGACAAGGGCAAGAAGTACCGTTAGCGATGGATCTGAGGTTCTAAGGTCCACCCCGGAGGGTCCAACCGGGTTCAAAAGGCTCCCCGAAACAAGTGGATCAGTTCGATTACCAGAATCGCGACCACCATAGCCTCGAGTAGAAACGACCGCGCCTGGTGGTACTCGTTCACCATGGACTGATAAAGATCCGCTGCGATCCGGAGCTTGCGCTCAACCAGGTTTCGGTAATCCGTGACTCCGACTCTCGCGGCTGCCATACGGTAGGCGCGGGCATAGAACATGTCGCCGATGAACTTGATCGCGTTGTCGGTTCGCTCGGTGAGGTCGGTCACTTCAAGCCGCACCGCGTTGAGCTTTCCCGCCTGTCGCGCCATGCGCCAGTGGCGGAACGGTCCGCCTTTGCGCTCGACTGCGTTATAAACATTCCCGAGCATGCGCGTCAAAACGTCGTCGTAGTGGCGATACTCGAGCAATTGGGTATTGGCGTATTCGAGCAATTGAATGGCGGGCACCGCGCCTTCGGGCGTGTCGTAGACCAGCGCCGCGACCCAGCCGACCACCAACAGGTCAGTGGGGTAATAGGAGAGGCTGGATTGCAGTGCGTCGGCACGCTCGCCTTCCGCCAACGGTACCGATTCTCCGCGTACAATACGGGCGATTTCGTCGCCGCGCGTCGCGAGTAAAGACGCTGCCGGAAGGGGCTTCGAATGTTCATCGAGCGCTTCCCGCAGATTGATAATGTAGTAGTCTTCACTCAGCCACGACGCGTAGGGCTGAACCAAGGCAGCTCCGACGGAAACCATGCGCGCGCGAATCAGCTCCAGGGCGCACTTTTCGATTTCCTCGGTGGCAATAAAACGGCTCGACAGCCGGACCAGATCGCCCCAGCCGGCCTCGAAGGGCAGCTCCAGCTCGACGCTGATGACGCCATAGGCGAAATATTTCACCCGGCTCATGAACTGCTCGCCGGAGGCAATCGAAACCAAGTCAAGGTACTCGACGACGGGCGGACGATCGAAGCGTACGTAATCCGGAGCGGGATGTGTAAAGCTGGGTTCACGCCTGGGCGGCTCTACGCCGAGAATCTCCCGAAGGCGAGCCAATTCGATCTGCTCGGCCACATCGTAGAGAACCAGCACCGAGAAAGAACCTCGTAAAGCGCTCATACCTGTATTCTGACCGGTCGCACTTCCGGGTAGTGGGCGAAGAAGAATTCAGAAGCCAGAATTCAGAAGTCAGAATGCTGGTGCGCGCTTCGCGCGGACCATACGGGTTGTAAGTCCGCCCCCTGACCGGGATGACGAGCGGTGCGGTCGGGAGGCGCGGAGGTAGAGAGTCAATTCCGGATGGTGCCCGACAGCCGTGCGTGCTACGTTTAATGGCGGAGCCTGCTATGAAGGATTTTTCCGCGCCCGACGCGAGCATCTTGCTGTTGGACTCGGAATCCGTCATGCGGGCCGGTCTTTGCGATGCGCTGGAGAGCGCTGGGTATCTGGTGGTAACGGCGCGCGATCTGGGTGAGGCCGTCGATCGCCTGACCGAGATGCGACCGGATTTGTTGATCACTCGTCCTTTCATTAACAGTATGCCGGGCTGGACGGCAGCCAATTACCTGCGAACTAAGCGGCACGGATTGCCGGTGCTGATCGTAGCCGGATTTATGGATGATGACCGGGTGAAGGTCCGGGACGCAGTCGGGGAATTTCATACTTTCCCGCAGCCGTTCACCCGCGACGAACTGGTCGCGAAAGTCAAAGAGGTGTTGAGTGTCGTTCGGAAGAAAGCGTAGCGGGCAGAGAGCTGGTCGATGCCGGGGTATCTGGGTCCGTCTACTGGTATAGTCAGGCAATGGAGCCAACCAGACCCAAACTGCCGAGTGAGGCGATAGAACTTTATAACCGCTTCATTCACGGCTTGATCAGTCGCCGTGCCTTTATGGACGGCGTGCAGCGATTTGCGATAGGCGGTCTGGCGGCGACAACGATTATCGAGGCGTTGATGCCAAACTACGCTCTGGGGCAGCAGGTGTCCAAGAGCGATGACCGGATCAAGGCCACCTACGAGACCGTCGCGTCGCCACAAGGGAATGGAAGCATCAAAGGATATTTCGTCCGGCCTGTCAGCGCCGACACGCGAGCCGCGACGGCAACGAAATTGCCGGGGATTATCGTCGTCCACGAAAATCGAGGTCTGAATCCTCATATCGAGGACATCGCGCGACGCTTCGCCCTTGCTAACTTCATGGCGTTTGCGCCGGACGGGCTGACCTCGCTTGGCGGCTTTCCCGGTGACGACTATAAGGGCGGCCAGATGTTCAGCAAGGTGGATGGAAAGAAGATGGCCGAAGACTTCGTGGCGTCCGCGATGTGGCTGAAATCGCGCGCCGACTGCACGGGCAAGATCGGCGCCACCGGTTTCTGTTACGGGGGCGGCATCGCCAATACATTGGCCGTCCGGCTGGGAGGCGATATAGGGGCGGCAGTGCCGTTCTACGGCGCCGTTCCCGCCAAGGACGACATTCCGAAGATCAAGGCGGCGATTCTGGTCCATCACGGAGAACTCGACACGCGATTGGCAGCGACGTGGCCCGCCTACGACAGCGCTTTAAAGGAAACCAACGTTCCGCACGAAGGCTACATCTACGCCGGCGCCGTTCACGGCTTCAATTGCGATGCGACGCCTGAACGCTATAACAAAGCCGCGGCGGACCTGGCCTGGCAGCGCACGATCGACTGGTTCAACAAATACGTGCGTGTCTGATTGAATCGCGAAGCGGGGAATCTGCCTGCGACTTCACCGCGGCGGCCCATCGCGAACAAGACCGGCAGTCTACGCAATATGTGATCTCCTGTTTCTCCTGACGAAGCGGAACGCTTTGGTTTCACGCTGCCGAAACCTGTTGCGTGAGGAGTTCGATCAGGCGCTCCTCGAAAGTGTCGAGGTCCGATCCGAGTTCACTGGTAGCGCCTGTAAAGACGACGCGGCCACTGGCGATCACGCTGACCTCGCCGCAAAGGCTGCGAACCTCCTGCGCGTCATGACTGCTGAGGAACGTGGTGACCTTATCTTCGATCGCGAGACGCCGAAGGAGATTCCACATCTCGCGTTTGGCAGGCAGGTCGAGCCCCCGCGTCGGTTCGTCGAGAAACAGCACCTTGGGACGGCCCATGAGCGCGCGTGCAATCTCGACCCGGCGCTTCATGCCGGTGCTGTAGGTGCCAATGAGCTTGCCTCGGAACCGGGCGTCCAGGCCGACATCGTCGAGGATGCGCTCGACCTCGCGGGGCGGATCGGCGATGCGGCGGATGCGGGCAAAGTAAGAGAGGTACTCGCGCGCGGTCCAGGTCGATTGGCTCTCACTGGTCTCGTCGCTGACGAGCCCGACGAGCCTGCGCACCGCGAGCGGTTCCCTGACGACGTCGTGTCCCCACAGCGCAGCGGTTCCCGCGCTAGGCGGGAGGAGCGTGGTGAGCATACGGATGGTGGTGGTCTTACCGGCTCCGTTCAGGCCGAGAAATCCGTAGAGATGCCCCTTGGGAATCTTCAGCGTGATACCGTCAACGGCGACAAAATCGCCAAACCGGCGCGAAAGTCCGCTGGTCTCGATGGCGTAATCGGTCGCGTCGCTCATCGCGTGCGCCGCCACCGGGTGAATGCCGCTCCAAGACACAGGAGGGGCAGGATGGACGAGGCGGCTCCCATCTCATAAATCGCGCTCGACACCTCCGCTTCGATTGCGCCACGCGCTGTGAACTTGCGCGTCTCCGTTTCCGGCGCGACTCGATATGTGGCTGTGACATTCAGCGGATAGCGATTGCCACCGATATCCCAGGGTTTGGCCGGGAAAAGAGAGACCGGTACGCGTGCGATCCAGCCATTCACGATATGGTGTCCGTCCGCGGATGCCGGCCCGGCATTGTTGGCATAGGTGTGCGCCTCCAGTTGCCGGGGCGGTTCGGCGGTGATTTCCAACCCGTCCTCCCCAACGATCTGGACTTGCAGATCGGTGACGGTCTGAGTGGCGTCGACAGGAAGAAGGACCAGCATATCCCGCTGCGTACGTTCATCGGTCCCGAGGGGCGCATCTTCGCGATTCAGAAGAGCGCTACAGCAGCGCGCCGGAAGTGGATCGCCGGACGGAACCAGCGCGAGGCCGCCGCTAGCGCGCCCGGAGATTCGGAGTGCTGGTGCGAGGTTCGGCGGGGGCGCAGGCCTATCGTAGTTGGTGTCAGCGAGCATGACGGGCAACAGAACGATCGCGGCAATCGCGAGCGTGATGGTCCACCGCTGGCCGCGCGTCGTCTCCCACGTTTCGACCCCCTGGGCGCTCAGAAATACCCACACGGCGAGGGTGAAAGCCAAGATCACTATCGCCAGCAGACTGATCCACGTCCTCGCTGTGGTGGCGGGAATGCGGCCTACGGCGAGCGTGAAACCCAGAGCATTTTTGAGAAGCACGGCCGGACTCGCGAGCGCGATGTGGCCGGAGCGCGTCGCGCCGTTGCCCCGTGCCACCATCAACTCCTGAAGCGGAACGAGACCCACATAGGCGAGCAGGACGCCCATACCAGCCCCGGCGGGCGCGGCTACGCTCCGGCCGATGAAGAGGACGCCGATCAGCGTTCCGATGGCAATACTGGCGATCATGATGCCGGGAGTCCAGAGCAGGAATCTCTCGAGCAGGAACGGGAGTCCCACGTGGTGTGTGTACACCAGTTGCATCGGGATCAGCGCGAGGTAGTAGGCGGCGGCGAGCGTTAGAAGGACGAAGACTTTGGCGAGGAGCCAGTCGCGGCGTTCCACCGGCGCGGTAAAGACGCTTTCGACGAAGCGATTGGCGCGCGGATTCGCAATCGCGCCGGCCGCGAATGGAATAAACGCCAGCGGGACCAGTCCGTAGGCGACGATCCCGTAACCATCGAGCCACGTGTCCTGCGTACCGACCGTGGCGAGACCGCCGATCGCCAACAGAATAACGGCGGCGCCCAGCCATGCGAAACGGCCGCGCATGGTGGCCTTGAGTTCTTCCGCGAAAAGCGTCGCGACTGCTCCCACGCTACTTCCCGACGACCAGGATCGAAAACGAATCGGGTAACATCGGGCCCCGCGCGGGTCCGCGTCCGCGCCCCGGTGGGGGGGCGCCGGCCGGTGGCGGTGCTGCTGGCGCCGGCGCTGGACCATACTCGGCGGCCATGGTCACAACGTGGTGCGTCTTCATATCCAGCGTCAGCGTCTTGGCGCCCGCCATAGTGTCGAGGTTCTGCTCGACTTCGAAGCTGGTGGGACTCTTCTCCTTGACGACGGTTAACGTCCCGTTGCCATGCGTGCTGAAGGCTTCCATCGTTGCCGGATTGAACACAGCTCCGTCCGATCCACCTGCCAAAGGCAGTGTCGTCAGAATCTTGCCGTCCCTGGCATCGAGAATGACCATGGCGGGCTGCGCCGGTTGCGCGGGAGGCGCACCTGAGTTCCGGCATGCGACAAAGAGAATCTGGTTTTTTACATCCATCGCGAGCCCGGCCAAGCCGCTGCCTTTGTCGCCAAGATCGTAATGCGCCGTCACGGTCATCGCTTTCGCATCGATGACTGCGACATTGGCTTTGTCGGAAACGTCAACGTAGATGTGACCCTTTCCATCCGTGACGGCCTGCTCGGGGGCGCCGCCCAAATCGAGGGTTCCCACCACGTCTCCGCTGGTCGCATCGATCACCGTGACGTGGGGCGCCTGATGGCTGAGAATGTACACGCGTTGATTGAAGGGGTCCTGGAGAATGCCATCCGGATTACCCTGGACGTCGATGGTTTTGATGAGCTTCAACGTCTTCGTATCCCACATCGCGACGGGTTTGCTGCTGGCGAAACCATGACCCGATTTAGCGTCCACCGCGGCGCCATTCGCCCGGATGTCCGGAATCTCGCCGGCAGGGGCCAGAGTGTCGAGATCGAAGACTGTAATCCGCGCGGCCACCGGGGGTGTTGCCGCCGGCTGGGCGCCGCGCGGGATGTATAACCGGCGTCCGGCGACGTCGGCATAGATGTAGTCAAAACCGCCGAGACCGCCCGTCTTTACCGTCTTAACGACCTTGTACGGTCCGGAATTGGCGGCCTGCCAGGCTGATCCGATCGCCACGAACATCGTAAATGCCGCGGTTACTGCCAGAAACGCACGTCGCATGAGACTCTCCTATTTCTGATCTATCGGCCCACAACAACGAGGTGGAAACTCTCGGCGACCGGCTGAGGCCGGCCCTTCTTGCCGTCCTTGTCGGCTGGAGCCGGGCCCATTTCCGCGGCCGGCAGGTACAGCTTATGAGCCTTCTGATCCGATCCAATGGTCCGCGCGCCGGGTTCGGTCGGAATCGTCGCGACCGGCTCGAACTTGCCGGGCGAGGTCTCGCCGACCATGGTGATCGTACCGTCGCGGCCGTTCGCGCTGAACGCATACCCGTCGTCGAAAGCGACGCCATCCGGACCGCTGCCGATCGCAGGGGTCGCGAGAACCTTGCCCTTCGCGGGATCGCTGACAATCATCATTTTGTTGTCGCACACCGAATACAACAGAAGCTTCTTCGGATCGATCGCGAGGCCGCTAGGGCCGTCGCACGGCGCAATCGAGTAATGCTTGGAAACCAGCGCGTTCTTCGCGTCAATTTCTCCGATTTCGTTCTTGTCTTCGATGTTGAAGTAAATGTGGCCCTTGCCATCGACCTGCGCGAACTCCGGCTTGCCGCCCACCGGAATCGACGCCGCGATCACGCTACCGGTTTTCGCATCGATCGCCGTCGAGTCGCTACTGCGGCCGTTGAACGTGAACACGCGGTGCGACACCGGCTCATAAATGATCGCGTCAGGATTCTGACCGGTCTTGATCTTGCTCAGAACCTTGAAATCCTTCAGATCGAAAACCGTGACGTCGTTATCGCGGCCGTCGCTGATGAACCCCTTGCCAAGGTCATTTGCGACCGCGATACCGTGCACGCCATTGGTACCCGGGATGTTGCCGAGCAGCTTGTCGGTGGCCGTATCGACCACCTCGGTCTGGGTGTTGTGCGACGCGTACAGCCGGTGATTGGCGGAGTCGACATAGACGTAGTCCCATCCGCCAGTTCCGCCGATCTTGATCTTGCTGACAACCTTGTAAGCAGGCGGCGCGGCCAAGCCGACCATCGCGGCCAAAAAGAACAGGGATTTTTTCATATGCGGCATCCTTTCGATTCACTCGCCGACCGTCAGCATACAGGGCGAAGCTTAAGATTGTCTGAAGACCAATTCAATCCTGATCGGATGTGGCGCGCGCTGGAGCGGGCTGTGCCGACGCTCGCGCCGACATGGGTTCGCGCGACGGGAAAACCACATCGAAGGTTGTCAACGCGCCCTCCGCACTGCGGACCTCGATCACCGCGCCGTGAGCGCGCGCTATGCTCTGCGCGAGCGATAGCCCCAGCCCGTAGCCTTCGCCGCCACGCGCGCGATCGGCGCGATAAAAGCGCTTGAAAATGTGCGGCAGATCGTTCTCGCTGATGCCGTTGCCTAAATTTTCGATGGAAACCGTCACGCGAGATTCGCTGCGTTCGAGCGCTACGTTCACGTTGCTGCCTTCGTCTGAATACTTCAACGCGTTGTCGATCAGCACCAGAAACAGGCGATGCAAGGCAGGGCGATTTCCGGAAATGACCGCTGCGGCGCTGCCGGTTGGCATCCTCATATGTATCCGCCGCAACTCGGCAAGCCGGCGCATCTCCGCGCACACGCCCTCGACGACTTCCCGAACATCGACCGGCGCCAGGGGCATTTCCGCGATTCCGGTATCGCTGCGGGCGAGGATCAGGAGGTCTTCGACGAGGGTGGTCATGCGCTCGGATTCGGCCGCGATCTGCTGAAGCGCGTCGCGATACGCCTCCGCCGGACGTGAACGGCGCAACGCCAGCTCCGCGCTGGTCCGGATAACGGCGAGCGGCGTCCGCAATTCATGCGACGCATCCGCCACAAATTGCGAAAGCGTGCGAACTGCCGATTCAAGCCGCGCGAGCATCGTGTTCAGGACTTCCGTTAATCGCGCAATCTCGTCGCCGGTTTCCGGAACCGGCAGCCGCTCCGAAAGATTCTCGATGCTGATGGTGAGGGCGGCGGCGGTGATCTCGTTCACGGGCTTGAGCGCGCGCCCGCTCAGCCACGCGCCGCCGACACATGCGATCGCGATCACCACCGGGATCAAACTCACCAACAGAAGACGCAAGAGCTCGAGGGTGTGAAAAACGCTATCCATGGGTGCGCGAGCTTCCAAGTCGAATAGTTCGCCGTTGAGCTCGAATTGGCGGCGCACGACGCGGACCCTCGCCTCGGCTATTTTCGGGATTTTCGCGGGATAGCTAAAGGTGAACCCCGTGGAGCCGTTCACCGAGATATAACTTCCCTGCGGCAGCCCTTGCGAGAACTCGTCGAGCTCGTCTTTTAAGACGTCGGCCCGCGAAAGTTGCCCCGCGACGGCTTCCGCCGATTCCGCCTTGAAATATTTTTCAAATTGAGTGGCGCTGGCGGCAAGATCGTGATCGATTTCCGCCACCAGCCGGTTCCGCAGCGAGAGCCACACGAGTCCGCCGAACAACCCCAGCCCCACCGAAAGGATCGCTGCGTACCACGCCGTTAACCGAAACCGGATGGATCGTCTTCGCATCATCACCTGGGCGTGATCCGAATTAAGGCTCCCGCATCATGTAGCCGAATCCGCGAATCGTGTGAATCAGCTTGGGCTGGGTGGTGTCCACTTTCACGCGCAGCAGACGCATGAAGACTTCGAGCGTATTCTCGTTCACTTCGGTGCCGAATCCCCACACCGATTCGAGAATCGTGCCGCGGCTGATGGCGCGCCCCGGATTGCGCATCAGCAACTCCAGCAACTGGTATTCGCGCGGCGTCAGATTCACCTGCGTGACGCCGCGGGTGACGCGGTGGCTTCCCGGATCGAGGCGCAAGTCGCCGATTTGGAGACGCGCCGGCCTGGCGATCGCGCCACGCCGGCTCACCGCGCGTAGCCGCGCGAGCAGCACGTCGATCGAGAAAGGCTTAGTGAGATAATCGTCGGCGCCCGAATCGAGCCCCGTCACGATGTCGGCCGCCGCGTCGCGTGCCGTCAGCATCAGCACCGGCGTCTGATTCCCGGTCTGCCGAAGCTTGCGCGCGACCGTGAGTCCGTCCATTCCGGGCAGCATTACGTCGAGGACGATCACGTCGAACGGAGAGCATCGCGCGTACTCGAAACCTTCACGCCCAGTGTGCGCGACGACGACTTGATGGCCTTCCTCGTCGAGAGTCCGCTCGAGTAGACTCGCCATGCGCCGCTCGTCTTCGACCACCAGAATCTGCATCGTTCACGATCGTAGCAAAACAACGTGCGGAACGGACGTTTTCAGTGATTCTTCAGGATTGCGTGCTCCACTGATATTTGATGATCATTCGATGTGGCGCACGCCTTTGCGGCTCACGCTCCAGCATGCCGAGCCGGCATGTTTTGCGCGTGCTCGCTCTGGCGTTCCCGGTCGCAAACGCCGCCTTCGGGCAGACGCCAACGTTGACGCCAACGGCGGCGCCCACGATCAAGCTCGAAGACGCCCTCGCGCGAGCCGCACAGTACGGAGGGCAGATTCAGACTGCGAACCTTTCGGTACTCCAGGCGAAAGAGGACACGGCTCAGGTCCGCGCCAATCGGCTGCCAGCGGTCAACGCATTCAACCAGTTCATTTATACCGAAGGCAACGGAACGCCATCCGGAGTTTTCGTCGCTAATGACGGCGTGCACGTCTACAACGAACAAGCCGTGATCCATCAGGATCTTCTCGCCATCGCGCGTCACGGGGAGATGAATCGGGCGCTCGCGGCCGAAGCCATCGCGCGCGCAAAGATCGAAGTCGCAGTGCGCGGCCTCAACGCGACGGTGATCCAGGACTACTATACGATCGTCGGCGCGCAGCGACACGCCGTCAACACGCTCACCAGCATTCATGAAGCTGAACAATTTCTGGATATCACGCAGAAACAGGAAAGGGGTGGAGAAGTCGCGCATGCCGACGTGATCAAGGCGCAGTTCGAGCTCGAACAGCGCCAACGCGACGTGAAGGAAGCACAGCTCGCGATTGACAAAGCCAAGATCGCGCTCGGCGTCCTGATTTTTCCGAGTTTCAGCGCGGAGTTTTCGGTGGTCGACGATCTTCAGGAGCTGGTGACCATCCCTCCGGTTGCCGATGCGCGGGCCGGCGCCGCGGCATCCAGTCCCGATATCAAGGTCGCGCAAGCCGGCGTGCAGGAAGCCGGCTACGAGATCAACATCGCGCGCTATCAGTACCTGCCGTCGTTCGGGCTCGATTTCTTTTACGGCATCGACGCGAATCAGTTCGCTGTCCAAACCGATCATCCGACGCAGGACACGGGCCGCAGCACGCTGCCGAATTTCACGGTAAATCCGCGACAGAATCTCGGTTACTCGGCGCAGGCGACGCTGAACATTCCGGTTTGGAATTGGGGCGCGACGCGCAGCAAGATCAAGCAGGCGGAGTTGAAGCGCGATCAGGCGCAACTCGATCTTTCGATCGCGCAGCGCACGCTCGAAGCGAATCTGGCGGCTGCGTATGCCGAGGCGCAGGGCGCGCAGGGGCAGCTCGAGTCGCTGCGCACGTCCGCCGATCTTGCGCGCGAAAGTTTGCGGTTGACGCTGCTCCGTTATCAGGCCGGCGAGGCCATCGCGCTGGAGGTGGTGGATGCGCAGAATAGCGTCACGCAATCGCGCAACGCCTATGACGACGGGTTGGCGCGCTATCGCGTCGCGCTGACGAATCTTAAAATGCTCACCGGGACTCTATAACCATGCGTGCACAGCGCCGGCTTTTCGCGATCGCCTGTCTCTATTCCGCCATCGCGCTCTTGTCCTCGTGCGGCAAGGCGAAAGAAAAGGATGCAGGAGGCGAAACCGAAGTTCCGACCCCGGTATTGGTGGAGGCAGCGGTCCGCGGCGCGATCGATCACATGGTGATCGCCGATGCGGTGCTCTATCCGATAAATCAGGCGAACGTGACTGCGAAGATCAGCTCGCCGGTGAAGCGGGTGCTGGTCAATCGCGGCGATCATGTTCGCGCGGGACAATTGCTCGCCGAACTCGAAAGCGCCGACCTCGCGGCCGCCGTGAACGAGAGTAAGAGCCAGTACGATCAGACCCAGGCCAGCTATCAATCCTTGACGGGAGCGACGGTTCCTGAAGACAAAACCAAAGCGCAGGCCGATCTGCAATCGGCGCAACAGACGCTTGAAGCCGCCAAGAAGCTCTACGACAATCGGGTGACGCTTCAGCGGGAAGGCGCGCTCGCGCAGAAGCTGGTGGATGATGCCAAGGTCGCGATGGTGCAAGCGCAGAGTCAGGTGGAAACCACCGCGCGTCATCTTCAGGCTCTGAATCAAGTGAGCCAGCGCGAAGCGATTCGAGGCGCGGAGGCGCAGATGAACGCGGCCAAGGCGCACGAGGATAACGCCGCGGCGCAACTTTCCTACGCGCAGATTCGCAGCCCGATCAGCGGTATCGTCGCTGATCGCATGGTCTATCCGGGCGAAATGCCGGCGCCCGGTTCGCCGCTGGTCTCGATCGTCGATATTTCGCAAATCGTGGCGCGCGCCAATGTTCCCGTTAAAGACGCGGCGTCGATTCAAGTGGGCCGGCCCGCGCGCATCACCGGTCCGGACGGCGATCTACCCGGCAAGGTCACCGTGGTGAGTCCCGCGGTCGATCCGAGTACGACCACGGTAGAGGTTTGGGTGCAAGCCGCGAATCCGGGAGAAAAACTCAAGCCGGGCGCGACGGTGCGCGTCGCGATCATCGCCGAGACGATTCAGAACACGATTGTGGTGCAGAGTTCCGCGCTTCTCAATAGCGATGATGGCGGGCAGAAGGTGATGGTGGTGGTCAATAACAGTATCGCGCGCGAACACAAGGTTTCGGTGGGCGTGAGGCAGGGCGATCGCGTACAGATTTTGAGCGGTCTTCAGGAAGGCGAGCAGGTGGTGACTTCGGGCGGCCTCGGACTCGACGACAAAGCCAAGGTCACGGTTCAACAACCGAAGTCGGAAGAGGACGAAGACGAGGACGCCGACAAGCCGGACGAGCCGGCCGACAAAGGCGCCACAGGCGACAAGAAGGATGCGCCGAAACCTCCGGCCAAATCGGATGGCAAGGGCAAGCCGTAATGAACGCCGTCGATCGCGAGTCCGGCAGTCCACCGGATGGCGCGGTGATTGGTGCGCATTGGACTGCGCGTTTTTCGCAGCCGATCATCTTCGTCATCCTCACGCTGATCGCAATCGGCGGATATCTCGCCTTCACGATTCCCGTCGCGGTCTTTCCGTCGACTGATTACCCGCGGATTGTCGTCGCCATCGATAACGGAGTCACGCCTATCAACCAAATGCAGGTGATGGTGACGCGGCCTGTGGAAGAGGCGATGGCCAGCGTGCCTGGACTCGAGCTGGTCCGCTCGATTACCAGCCGAGGGTCGGCCGAAGTGAGCCTGGCGTTCAATTGGAACGTCGATATGGTGCAGACGCTCCAGTACGTGAACGCCGCCCTGGCGCGTGTACAATCCACGCTGCCGCCCACCGCGAAACTCACCGCGAATCGCATGACATTTGCGGCTCTGATGCCAATTCTCGCGTACAGTCTCACGTCGGATTCGATGCCGCAGACCGCGCTCTGGGAAGTGGCGAATTACACCGTGAAGCCGCAGCTCAATCGAGTAAATGGCGTCTCGATGGTGGTG
>Ga0182024_10011485_pt1 | contig 17752 bp, 11 predicted proteins | sample P32metaG_FD_120480 | JGI IMG/M metagenome (GOLD analysis project Ga0182024, IMG submission 120480) | Permafrost microbial communities from Stordalen Mire, Sweden - P3-2 metaG (Illumina Assembly) | ecosystem: Environmental > Terrestrial > Soil > Wetlands > Permafrost | place: Sweden: Stordalen... | reverse complement strand
GGATGGCGCATCACCAAGGAATGACCCTGGTTGCTGCTGCAAATGTTTTGGGAGCTAACGCCATGCAACGACGCTTTCATGCTGAACCAATGGTTGCCGCAACCGAAAGGCTTCTCCAAGAGGTTCCACGGACCGCCGCCGAAACTGTTCCGGATGCGCCTGACAAGTTGAATTGGCTAAAGACATCCGTACCGGTGTTCCGCAGCTTCTGGCAGACGGCAGTCTCGGCCCCGCGCGAAGAGTCCGAGGCGCCGCCCGCTCAAGCTCATGAGGCTGACGGATAGGTTTGCGATAGGCGGTCCATGTTGGCTCAAATTAAGCCGAATAGGCGTTTGCTCGTCCACGCAATGAAGTTTGCGCTGCTGATTCTTCTGGGAGGAATCAACCAAATGGCTCGAGCGCAAACACCCAGAGAAGTCATTCAAATCGATCCAAACAGACCGAGTCATTCCTTCCCGCACTACTGGGAGCGAATGTTCGGATCTGGACGCGCGATTCTCTCCCTTCGAGCGAGCTATCGTGACGACCTGCGAATGCTCAAAGCTTCGACCGGAGTCGAATACATTCGCTTCCATGCAATTTTTCACGACGAAGTTGGTCTCTACAATGAAGATAACGCCGCGACGCCAATCTACAACTTCTCTTACGTTGACCAAATCTACGACGGACTTTTACACGAGGGCGTGAGGCCCTTCGTTGAGCTCAGCTTCATGCCCGCGAAGTTGGCTGCACAGCCGCCCGTCGTTCAATCGTTCTGGTACAAACCCATTGTTTCGCCTCCGGAGGATTGGGCGAAATGGGACAATCTGATTTCCCATTTCGCGCAACATCTGGTTGAACGCTATGGAATCGACGAAGTCTCGCAATGGTATTTCGAGGTGTGGAACGAGCCGAACCTTGACTTCTGGGCGGGCGATCCGAAGGAAGAGACCTACTATCGCCTGTATGATGAAACTGCCCGAACGCTGAAGTCGGTGAATGCCCGTCTGCGCGTCGGAGGACCCGCGACGGCCCAAGCTGCCTGGGTTGATAGGTTCATTGGTCATACGGTTGCCGAAAATGTGCCAGTTGATTTTGTGTCGACGCATGTCTACGGCAACGACAAAGCCGAGGACGTATTCGGCACGCACGAAAAAATTCCGCGAACGGAAATGGTCTGCCGCGCGGTGCGCAAGGTGCATGACCAGGTTAAAGCGTCGACTCGTCCAGATTTGCCGATTATTTGGAGCGAGTACAACGCCAGCTATTTGAATGAGCCGGCCATCACCGACTCCACATTCATGGGTCCTTGGCTTGCCGACACGATCCGTCAATGCGATGGTCTGACCGAAATGCTCTCGTACTGGACGTTCTCGGATGTATTCGAGGAACAGGGCGTCGTTCGCACTCCTTTTTACGGGGGCTATGGTCTGATTGCGGAAGACAACTTACCGAAGCCCGCATTCAACGCGTTTCGTTTGCTGCACCGCCTGGGAAATCAGCGCATCGACGTAGATTCGACTTCCGCGCTGGTGACCCGCACCAGCGATGGGACCCTTGCTATTGCGGTTTGGAATTTACGTTTGCCCGAGGAAGCCGCTGAGTCCAAAGACTTAGTTCTCCTCTTCGTGGGGCTCAAAGGACGGCATCGCACGCTGGTTTCTCGCGTGGACGCAAACCACGGCTCGGTGCTGGCCGCTTACGAAGCCATGGGCAGACCAGCCTATCCGACTGCGGCGCAGATCAAGAAATTGCAACATGTTGCGAGACTGCCGCCGCCTGAAGTAAAGCTGATACAGGACAAAAAACTAGAATTGACGCTACCGCCCGACGGGTTGGCTCTGATCGAATTGCGATAGCGACCTATTCCACTCGACCCAGTTGAAGACCCGGCGAAAGTGCTGGTCCCATCGTTTGAGTGACAGGCGTGGCGGACGGCTGATAAGGAGTGAATCCTGCGCGCTCCATGCCCCGGCGCGCCTCCGGACAGTTCATAAAAGTGTTCCACACAAACCCGTCTCGCACATTCTCCGCCATGAGCATCGTAATTCCCGTGTCGATCCCGATCACGTCAGTGTCGTACCAGTTCGTGAGCGGATTGAAGGCGTCCACGAATCCATAGCGGCACCAGGAATGCTGCCCGTAACGATCTTTCATCGTTCGCAAGACGCGTATCGCCGCCTCCGGCAGGAACGGAAGTGAACCTCCAGCGGCGGCAGGCACTACGGTGCCGTCGATCGGACCCGTTTCAGGCGGCCCTCCCCACACTACGTACCCCCGGACTGAGTCAGACGCCGTGATGCCCCATAGATCATCACTGTAGTCGGGAAATCGTCCGGCTAAGTCTATGCAGAAACGACGATGAACATCAGTCGCAATGATCGAGTTCTGAAAATAGTCGGCGTAGCGATCTCTCTTATCGCGGAAATCGAACCACGCCTGAGAATACTGGTGGATGAACAAAGGCGCAAAGGATCCGATGTACCGGATGTCGTCGTATTCGAAGACCGTTCGTTTCCAGGCGTCCCAGGCTTGCGTCGGCAGCGGATGGGATCCGGAGCCCAGCCCCATCAGATACATCATCATCATTTCACTGTAATTGTCCCAGCGGTACGGCAAAAAACCACTTTCCGGCGTCCAGCCGTGAGGCAGAACCTGAGTATCTTCGGACAACCAGGTCCAGTCGACCCGGTCGAATATTTCCGCCGCTACCTCGCCGACTTCGCCAAAGAAATATTCCCTGCACGTTAGAACGCCGCACAACAGAATCGAGGTGTCAATCGAGGAGACTTCCGAGTCCCACAAGCGTTCGCCTGTGTTGATGTCCGCCCAGTGATAGAAGAATCCCCTATGGTTCGGCAGTTTCTTCCAGAGAAAAAGTAGGGCGTCCAGAGCCCGCTTCTGTGCTTCGGCGTGAGGCACGTAGCCGCGCTTCGCGCCGATGCAAAGGGCCGTCAGCCCAAAGCCAGTGGACGCTATGCTTCCCAGGTTGTTCTCGCCCGGGGTCTTGACGTTACATCGGTCTCTGGAGATTCCCGTCTTGGGGTTGGTTTGGTCCCAGAAAAACTGAAAGTTGGCTTGCTCCAGATCTTCGAGCAGTGCCTCGTCGGCTGCCGCAAATGTGTACTGCCCAGTTTTTTGCGCGGAAGAATTGGCGGGCACAGGGGCTCCGGCAGGCGCACTTGCCCGTGTCAAAGCGAACGGGCTGGATAATTCGACGAGCGGAAAACATGCACACAGCAAAGCGCCTCGCCTTAATACCTCGCGGCGAGACAGTATCGAGCCCACGTCGTTCTCCCGCACGTGCGACACCTCGATTGTACCTCACTGCCCGTTAAATTGCGGGCGAATAGACGGTACGCCTCGGAGGCAGAACGATCCAATTTTTCTTCAGACCGAGACATCTACCTGCCAACCAGGCTTTTGGCCGGGTCGCCCCTAGCCATTTGGCTGATGTACACGACGTTTAGACGTGCCACAGTGTCCTGGGAGGAAGAACATGGAAAGCACACTGATCGGCTTCTCGAACGAACTTGCAGGAATTGTTCAAAGGGTGAGCCCGTTCGTGGTGAGCGTGGGCGCCCGTCGGCGTTACCCGTCGAGCGGCCTGTTGTGGAGTCCGAATGTAATTGTCACGGCGGCCCATACCATCCAGCAGGACGAGGATATTTCGTTGACTACTGCTGACGGGAAGACCCTTGGCGCCGAACTTGTTGGACGAGATCCAGGAACCGAGATAGCGGTTTTGAAAGCGGATGTTCCAGAGCCGCCTGGAGTGGCGCCGGGTCGAGCATCTGCCGTCGGCTCCGGAGAGCTAGCGCTTGTTCTAGGCCGTTCACCTCGCAGCGGCGCCAATGCCAGTTGCGGAATCATTAGCGCCGTATCGGGACCCTGGAAAACGTGGCGGGGAGGGGAACTAGACTCGTACATTCGGTTGGACGCCAGGCTGTTTCCGCAATCGTCCGGCGGAGCTGTCGTCAACATGCGCGGCGAAATCATAGGAATCGCTACCTCGGCACTCTCGCGCATTGCCGGTCTCGCAATCCCTGCCGCGACCGTCAAGCGCGTGACGGAACAACTGCTCGAAAGGGGTTTCGTGCCGCGCGGATACTTGGGCATCGGGGTTCAGTCCGTCACATTGCCCGAAGATTTGCGCACGCGGCTGGCGATTCCGAATGAGGCTGGCCTGATCGTGCTCAGCGTCGAATCCAACGGCCCTGCGGACAAGGCCGGTCTCTTGATCGGTGATATCGTGATCCGTTTGGGCGATGTTCTTGCTGAGCGAATCGACGAACTGAAGACATATTCCGGTTCGGGATTGATCGGAAAATCAGTGCAGATCCACTTCATTCGTGGCGGCGTATCGAAAGAATCGACGCTCACGGTGGCTGAGCGGCCGAGAAGGCGGAGTTGAGGTGCTTATGGAGGGCTTTGGAGACATCGCCGAGAAACTGCGTCGTTCGACCGTACATGTGAGGGCCGGTCATCGCGGCCAAGGCTCCGGAATTATCGTGAGTCCCGGCGGCTTGATCGTTACAAATGCACATGTCGCCATGGACCGTGTCGATGTGCGTTTGTGGGACGGGACGCGCTCCGAAGCGGACCTTCTGTTGAGCGATGTCGGACGCGATATCGCAATTCTTCAAGTTTCACAGTCTGGTTTGCCTGCAGCCGTACTCGCCGACTCGGATCGTTTGCGAGTCGGCGAACTTGTGATCGCCGTTGGCAACCCCTTTGGGTTTATGGGAGCGCTGACGACGGGAGTGATTCACGCCATTGGGCAAGTACCCAACCTTGGGCCTTTGAAGTGGATACAGGCCGACGTCCGACTGGCTCCAGGTAATTCGGGCGGCCCATTAGCCAATGCGCGCGGAGAGGTGATCGGGATCAACACAATGATTGCAGGAGGCGTCGGCTTGGCAATACCGAGTAATAGCGTCTCCCGTCTGCTAAACAGAAGGCTCTCGCCAGCTCCACTAGGCGTTGTGGTGCGCCCGGTCCAAATTACCGTGAAGGGGAGAGCCCGTCTAGGAGTAGCGATCCTAGAGGTCCGCAAGGACGGCGTCGCCGCAAGTGCCTCACTCATGCCGGGTGACATCCTGATTGGGGTTGAGGGAGGCAATCTTGAAACGATGGAGGATTTCGAACGGGCCCTCGACGGCGCCGGCGACCGCACGGTTCGTCTGCAATTCCTCCGGGGCGACCCGAGGAACTTTAGAACGGTCACGGTGCGCCTTGGTTTACCGCACACGGCGGCAGCATGATCCGCGTTCAGATTCTGGCGTCATCCGACGTCGTGAAGGCAGGGTTGGAAAGCCTTCTGCAAAATGATCCTGCACTGCACATCCTCCGAAACCTCGACGACGAATCTGCTGGAGGCGCCATCGCGGATTTGCAGGTCGATGTCGTGGTTGCAGAGCTGGAGAGCCGAGCGGACGATACAACTTCAGAAGTGCTGAACGCTGCCGCCAATGGCGTCGCAGTGGTTCTGTTGGTTCCGGGCTCGGCAACCGAATGGGTCGATATGCTTAAGCAAGGCGTTAACGCAGTGCTCCCCGCCGACGCAACCGGGTCTCAAATCGCTGTTGCAACACAGGCGGCTGCGGCTGGGCTGCTAGTGTTTCATCCGAGTGATGCGGAGATCCTCTTGCAGATGCACGGGACGAACGAGGCGCCAGAGGTTTTGCCTGAGGTGCTGACTCGACGCGAAGTCGAAGTACTCCGATTACTGGCCGAAGGCCTGGGAAATAAGGAAATTGCTTCTCGGCTGAGTGTCTCCGAGCATACCGTTAAATTTCACGTGGCGTCGATAATGGGAAAGCTTGGCGCGGCGAGTCGCACCGAAGCCGTGACTCTGGGAATTCGTCATGGTGTCGTGTCTATCTGATGCTTCGCACCCATACGGGCTAGAATGAATTGATTACCAACTATCACGAGTTGCTGCGACCTCGGAAGAGCACACGCTTCGCTCTTTCTGCAGCATGGAACCCGCACATGCCATGTACCCCCGGTCCGGGGGGTGTGGACGACGAGCATAGAAACACTTTTCTGAGCGGCGTGCTGTACATGTGCCAGTCTGGCCTGAGAAACAGTTGGCTCGCCGTCAAAGCACCGCCTCCAATATCTCCGCCGACCAAATTGGCGTCCCAGCCCTCCATTTCCTGGGGGTTCCAGGACTTTCTAGCCAAAATGCAGTCGCGAAAGCCCGGTGCGAAGCGCTCGATCTGGCTCTCGATGATCGCGACCAAATCTTGTCGAGATCCGTTAGGAACCCTGCAGTACGCCCAAGCCGTATGCTTGCCACTGGGAGCCCGGCTGCTGTCGAACAGGCTCGGCTGAGCCAGTAAAACGAATGGCCGATCCGTGTGTTGCCCATCCCAGGCCGCTCGCTCAGATGCCTCGATTTCTTCTAATCGACCGCCAACATGTACGGTCGCTGCACGCAAGCATTCCTTGGCTGTCCACGGAATTGACTGGCTCAGCGCCCAATCCATTTTGAAAACTCCCGGGCCGTAATGAAAATGGTTCAGGCTTCGCTGATATTTCTTGGGGATATGCCCCGACGCAATCCGCGCGAATTGGCGCGGCGTCAAATCGCAGAGGACGGCATCGTCGCTCAGTACGTCCGCGAGATCGGTGATCGGATGATTTAATTCCACGCTGCCGCCGAGGGATTCGAGATAGCGGATCATGCTTCCGGAAATGCCACATGCGCCCCCCTTGGGAAGCGGCCAGCCGACCGTATGAGCAGCGATCCCCAGTACCAATCCAATGGCAGAGCTGAAAGCGTAAGAGAGAGGAATTATGGAGTGCGCCGCCATCCCGGCGAAGAGCGCTCGAGCTCGCCCTCCTTGAAACCGTAACCGGCACAACCACGAGGCAGGGGTGGCGGCAGACAGACCAAAACGCATCATGGCGAATGGATGCGCAGGTATTCGGGCAGGGGCGAGAACGTCGTCGCGAATCTTGGGCCAAGACTCCACCAGCGGAGCTAATAAGTCGATATAGGCCTGCCCGTCACTGTCCAATCCTGCGGCCGTTTTCTCGATGCTGGCCTCGATCATTACGGCTGTTCCATCATCCAACGGGTGAGCCAACGGAGCATCCGGGTGGATCCACTCGAGGCCATACTTGTGTAGGGGCTTGCCCGCGAAGAAGGGAGAAGTTACCGCCAGTGGATGGATCGCGGATCCCAGATCGTGCCGGAACCCCGGAAGAGTCACGTTCTCAGTTCGCGTGGCACCTCCGGCAATCGCCGCTGCTTCGAAGACGCGAACCTTGCATCCAGCTTCAGCTAGCGAGATTGCAGCCGCGAGTCCGTTGGGGCCGCTGCCAATGATAGCCGCACGCATTATCTTCGAGAAGGCCACGAGTGAAATGATTGAAACGCTCTCTTCGCATCGGCAAGCATGGTTCCGGGCAAGTCTATTCGACCTGACGCGCAGCCCCTAGTCAGTGTACTCTCTGCAGTTGACGCGCCCAAGGTCTATGCCCCGACCTTCATGGGGGCGATAATCCAGGGCTCGCGTCCAGGCCGAATTTAGAAGTCACCTTGCGGAAACGCCGATCATCAATAATCATGAGACTTCCGCCGAAACGCTGAGAAGGTGGTCAGCTCCCCGGCGGAGGACTCAACTCCGAGGTGGCAAAGTGAGCGTTAGCCCAAAAGCTGGCAAGCCGGCTGACCCGTCGATCCTGGTGAATGTCCCAAGGCTTATTACGGCCTATTACACCGAGCAGCCCGATCCCAGCGACCCTGCGCAACGAGTCGTCTTCGGCACCTCTGGACACCGCGGCTCATCGTTGCACGGGTCATTCAATGAGTGGCACATTCTCGCCATTAGCCAGGCAATTTGCGACTACCGCAAGCTTCAGAAGATTGACGGCCCTCTCTTTCTTGGCATCGACACCCACGCGTTGTCCGAACCCGCCTCTGCAAGCGCGCTGGAAGTGCTCGCGGCAAATAATGTCGATGTGATGATTTCGGAAGGGACAGCCTATACGCCGACTCCCGTTGTTTCGTTCGCGATTCTCCAACACAACCGGGCGCGGAACACCGGCTTGGCCGACGGCATAGTGATCACGCCATCGCACAATCCGCCGGAGGACGGAGGCTTCAAGTACGATCCTCCAACCGGCGGTCCAGCGGAAACCTCTGCGACCACCTGGATCGAGGCGAAGGCCAACGAATTTCTGCAGAGCAAGCTGGCGGGCGTCAAGCGGATGTCGTTTGCAAAAGCCCTGCAGGCCTCAACGACGCACAAATATGACTACCTGCACGCCTACGTCGAGAGCCTCGGAAACGTCGTCGATCTAGCCACCATTCGCGATTCCAAAATCACATTAGGCGTCGATCCACTCGGAGGCGCCGGCATTGATTACTGGCCTGTGATCGCTGAACGTTACGGTCTGAACTTGACCGTTGTGAATAAATCCGTTGATCCGCAGTTTGGCTTCATGACGGTCGACTGGGATGGCAGGATTCGCATGGATCCATCCTCGCCTTACGCTATGCAGCGCCTTATCGGGCTGAAAGACAAGTTCGACGTTGCGTTTGCCTGTGATACTGACCATGACCGGCATGGTGTCGTCACCAAAGGGAGCGGCTTGCTCCCGCCGAATCACTATCTTTCCGTGTGCATTGACTACCTGTTCTCCAATCGGAGCGCCTGGGGAAAGGACGTTGCCGTCGGAAAAACGGTGGTCAGTAGCACGATGATCGACCTCGTTACCGCGCGGCTAGGGCGCCGGCTCTACGAGGTGCCGGTAGGATTTAAGTGGTTTGTCGAAGGCCTGCTAGCCGGAAATCTCGGTTTTGCCGGCGAGGAGAGCGCGGGTTCCTCGTTCCTCCGTCGCGATGGCACGGTATGGACCACCGACAAAGATGGGATCATCGCCGGTCTGCTCGCTGCCGAGATGACGGCCCGCCTTGGCCGGGACCCGGGAGAAAGGTATCGCGAACTCGCCCGCGATCTGGGCGATCCTCTGTACGAACGTATCGACGCTCCCGCCACGCCCCAGCAAAAAGCCGCGCTCGCGAAGTTGTCTCCGGCCGACGTCCGCATCACGGAAATGGCAGGTGAGAAGGTCGAGCGAATTCTCACAGCAGCTCCGGGAAATGGCAGCCCAATTGGGGGAATCAAGGTCATGACGGAGCACGCCTGGTTCGCGGCGCGTCCTTCCGGCACCGAAGATATCTATAAGATTTATGCGGAGAGCTTCAGTGGGAAGGATCACCTGCAACAGATTCAGACGGAAGCTCAAACCGTCGTAACGGACACTCTCGCACGCAGCGCCGCTGCAGCCGCTAGTTAAACTGAGGAAAGGATTCACACATGAGCAGCCCTGCGCACGATAATCTTCCAGCCGAGTCTGTCACAGTGGACGTGCTGACCGAGTTGGCTCTGGATCTGCGGTGGTCTTTCAATCACTCCGCGGACAAGCTTTGGACGTTGTTGGATCCTGAACTTTGGGATCTGACCCACAATCCGTGGATCGTCCTGCAAACTGCATCGCCGGAAAAACTGCGCGAAATTGTGGCCACCCCAGATTCCCAAAAACTAATCGCTGACCTGCATCGCGAGAAACACGAGGCGGAGCGGGCCGAAGGTTGGTTTCAGAAGGCCTATCCCCACTCGACCCTCAAGACCGTGGCGTATTTCTCGATGGAGTTCATGTTGAGCGAGGCCTTGCCCATTTACTCGGGTGGTCTTGGCAACGTCGCCGGTGATCAACTCAAAGCAGCCAGCAATCTGAACGTTCCCGTCATCGGCGTTGGTCTGCTGTACCAAGAGGGCTATTTTCGCCAGGAAATCGACGCCAACGGGCAGCAAAAGGCCCTATATCCGTTCAATGACCCAGGCCAATTGCCGATCCAGCCTTTGCGCACCCAGAACGGTGAATGGCTGCGCCTGTCCATCGACTTTCCCGGCGCCAAACTTTGGATTCGCACCTGGCAGGTCCAAGTTGGTAGAGCAAAATTGTATCTCTTGGATACAAACGATCCCGCCAATACCCCGGCCCATCGCTGCATCACCGGCGAGCTATACGGAGGCGATTCTGAGTTGCGCTTGAAACAGGAGCAGGTCCTTGGGATTGCGGGTTGGCGGCTTCTCCGGGCACTCGGCTTGCGGCCGGAGGTTTGCCATCTCAACGAAGGACACGCCGCGTTCGCAGTGCTCGAGCGAGCGCGCTCATACATGGCGGACAACAAGCAGCCATTCGATCTTGCTCTGACCGTAACGCGAGCCGGAAATCTTTTTACGACTCACACTCCCGTCGAGGCCGGCTTTGACCGCTTCGCACCAGGTCTGATGGAGAAATACCTCAAAGGGTATGCCGAAAAGGATCTTTCGATTTCGTTCCAGGATTTGCTTGCTCTGGGACGGCGAGACCGCAACGATTCTTCCGAGCCTTTCAACATGGCTTATCTGGCCATCCGAGGCAGCGGCGGTGTCAATGGTGTGAGCCAATTGCACGGGCAGGTAAGCAGGCGCCTTTTTCAGGGGCTTTTTCCGCGGTGGCCGGAGGTTGAAGTGCCGGTATCGTATGTCACCAACGGCGTTCACGCGCCCACGTGGGACTCTGCCGAGGCGGATAGCCTCTGGGAGAATTCTTGCGGGAAGGAGCGCTGGCGCGGAGCGCTCTCGTCCCTGGAAACGTGCTTTCGCTCCGTCCGTGACGCCGACCTCTGGCAACTGCGCGCCGAACGCCGCAAGGCCTTAGTTGACTATGTGCGCGCGCGCTACGCTCGCCAGCGAGCGAGCCAAGGCGCTTCTGCGCAGGATATTGCGCAGGCCGCGCAGGTGCTTGACACGGACACTTTAACCCTGGGCTTCGCTCGCCGTTTTGCGTCCTATAAGCGTCCGAACCTTCTCTTGCACGATGCCGAACGGCTTGTGCGCATCTTGACCAACAGAGACCGACCCGTCCAGCTCGTACTTGCCGGCAAGGCTCATCCCCAGGATGCCGAGGGCCAGGGCATGATTCGCGAATGGTTTGAATTTATCCGTCGTCCGGAGGTACGCTCGCGAGTGATCTTCTTGAGCGACTATGACGTCCTTATGGCGGAGAATTTGGTTCAGGGCGGCGATGTTTGGGTGAACACCCCACGGCGGCCTTGGGAAGCCAGTGGCACCAGTGGGATGAAGGTGCTCGTTAACGGGGGTCTGAATCTTTCCGAACTGGACGGCTGGTGGGCAGAGGCATATTCGCCGGCCGTCGGCTGGGCGATCGGCGACAGGCGTGAACACGGGGATGATCCTTCCTGGGATGCAGCGGAGGCCAATACTCTTTATGGCCTATTGGAACGAGAGGTCGTTCCCGAATTCTATTCGCGCGACGAACAAGGAATTCCTCGGGCCTGGGTTTCCCGGATGCGAGAGAGCATGGCGCAGCTGACGCCGGCCTTTTCCACAGCCAGGGTAGTGCGCCAATACACTGAAGAACACTACATGTTAGCTGCCACTGCTTTTTCCAAGCGCGCCGCAAACCAAAGCTCGCTCGGAGTTGAGTTGCGCAATTGGCAGGCCGAACTGAAGAATCACTGGTCCGGGTTGCGGTTCGGTTCTGCGACCGTTGAAGAGCAGGGGCGCCAGCATTTCTTTCAGGTGCAAGTTTTTCTTGGAGGTCTCGACCCCGAATCCGTGAATGTCGAACTTTACGCCGAGTCCCTAAATGGTGGTGCCCCGGTCCTCGAAATCATGGGTCGCGGTGAGCTCCTCATCGGTTCGTCCAATGGTTTCCTATATACTCTCCGAATTCCAGCGAACCGTCCTGCACGTGACTACACGCCGAGAATGGTTCCTCGGCACAACGGAGCGCTCGTGCCGCTCGAGGCTCCCTTCATGCTCTGGCACGACTCGCCATCCTGGCGCTGAGGGCCCTACTGCTGCGACAGCGTCCAACTGGTTCGTCCAGCAATCAGCACTGGTCTGTTCATCCGTTGCCAATCAATCCGCCAACGCTCCTTGGGCATGCGCACCCAAACGAGCGGCTTCCGGGGTGTTCCCCGGGCGTGGTGGTAAAGCGCGGCCGTGCGCTCGTAAAAACCTCGCGTATGCGGCGATCGACGAAACCCGAATCGCTGGCAATCCAGGTGGTGGCAGAATTCGTGACACAGCGTGCTTAAGAATGTCCCGGGCGAGGTGGCCTTCTTCCGGATGGCCGTTCTCGTCCAGATGCGAATGGCGGCAGTTCCGGGGGAATAATCTCCGAAAAGCTCGGTGGCCCAGCCGCCCTCTCGGACGCGGATCGGCCGAGCCGCCAAGGCTCGCACTGTTGGTTTGGGAACACCGTAAAATTCCGACGCCGCAGACATGAATTCGGCGCACGCCGCCTGGACAGACGCGCGTGCTCCGCCTTCGATCGACGACTCGTCCTTGATAAGCGATTCAATGGACCGAGCCAATACAACCAAGCGATCATCCGGTGGTAGTTCGAGGTGTGCGAGATGGTCGCTCTCCATGAATTTGGCTAGCAGCGCCTTGCTCCGCGGTGGTCGATCAGTAAGCACAGTTAATTTTCGGCGGTACCCGACAGAATGGCAAGTCTCTGGCTCCGAATGTTCGGTGCGGGAAGTGGCATAGACAGAGCAGTCCAAGCAGGTGCTCAGCGGATCGAGCGTGCGACGCATCCAAATTTTCGTTGCATGTCGGGCTATTTGGCGTTTCAGGTCGTGGTATCGTTTCTCAATGGCGCAGCCAGCACACGGCCTCACTCCGTCCGGTGCTCCCAAGCACGTCCAGGAAGAGATCCCGAGGTCCGAGGCAGATGTGGTGCGCTATATCCATCTGAAGCTTGCGGCCCTCGGTTTTACTTCCGAGCACCATACCGATTCCGATCTCTTCGAAATAGCGCGTCCACTCCTACGCAACTATCACCAGAAGGACATGATGCTGGGGAATCTCCAGTGTCCGTCCGATCGGCGCATTCAGGCGTTTCTGGACGCGACCTTGAGGGACGTTTGCCCCGGCGGGGTGCCGCAGCTCCTGGCAAACACGTTTCTGCTGGACCGGCCCGGGCTGGCCAGGGTGATGTCGCTACCGCTTGGAGGCGATACTTTCGCTTCACCCTATTTGCAATCCTATCGCCTGCCGCAGGGAATCCTGCACAATCCCAAGAGCGACCGCCGAACCACGCAAGGCATTTTTCACATTGTGGAAGGTGGCCTGCCAGTTCCAGCCGATAAGCTGGAAGTCCCGAAGACAACCTTCGCGGGTTTGCTCGCCGCCGCCCTGCAGCCTCCCGCGAGCCTGCTGACGCTGCCTTTCACCACCGATCAAAGCGAACCTGCGCGGTTGTTTGTCTCGCTGCTGCTGCGTCCCACGGTCTGTCCCGCCACCGAAAGGGACCCTCTGAAGACTATGGAGATTCGTTTTTTCGCGCCGGGAAGTTTGGTGAGCAATCTCGATTTCGTCGAAGCGATTTTCGGGAACGGCGGTGATCCCTATCTCCCGGAAAATGACGCAGCGCTCGACGTCATGCATTGGACAGGACACACCGGCTGCGTGATTGTGGCGCCACATCTTGTGGGCCTCAAGAAAAAGGATTTGGGGCTGCCGCACGAAAGGGAAGCGACCGATCGGCAGCGCCGCGACGGAATGTTTTGGCGCGATCCCGATGAGCCCTATAACGGAGGAGGATCGTTCAAGGTAGCCTGCCGCGACGAGAGTGGCGTTATGGTTACGATCATCGCCGATAACTATTACGGCTACTGCAAAAAAGAAGTAAAAACACAGATCAGTTTCGCGGCCAACCTCTATGGCTTGTGCGAAGAGGAGCACGCCGGCGGCGCGATTGCCTATGCCACCTACGTGCTCGGCCAGGACTTCCGTGCAGGCAACGCCGTCAGTTTGAAAAGGGCCCACTTCAGCGATGCTACCCGCCTGCTCGGGCCGATGGTTGATGTTAAGCCTGAAGGCTATGCGGTGGACCGAAACTATTCGAATATTCTCTACCTCCCGGAAGATGCGAAGCTTAGCGTGCGTGACGGTTCCATCCAGTGGACGGCCGCGGGAGCAGCAAGACGGCTCGCTCTTCGCGCCGATGCGGCGTACGTGCTTCCGAACGGCTTTCGCATACGAATGGAGAAGCAATCCGGCGGGTCCGCGTGGAGGCTGGTGGGTGCGCGCCCTCGTGGCACGCTCTGTCATAAACCGTGCACCGTTTCCGGCGGCGGCAAATCCGAAATCTCGAAATCGATCGGCAATGTGATCCTCGAAGGCCCCGTTTTTGTCGGCGACTTTCACCGCGACGTCGAGCAAGTGTCGGAAATCCTCAAGAAGGATTTCTCCGGCATTTATAAACACCGCCATCCCGATGAGCGAACCCGCCGCCCGATTCTCAGCCCCGAACGGACCATGGGTTCGGTGATCCAGCTCTTCACGCCGTCGCCCGAATATAAGGACGAGCACAACGCTTGGCTAGATAACTTGCCCTACGCCCTTCGCGAACTCCTCTTCACAGTGAAGCGCTATTACCGCTCGGAGTGGGGTGAAAACTGGCGCGAACATTTCGCGGTCGACCGCGTGAACGGAGTCTGGGGACACGAACTCAAGCTCGACGATCAAAAACTCGTCAACTACTACCTGCGCGTTGGATACGACGAAGACGGTCTCTGGCGCGTATACAAATTGCGCCCTGATTTTCATCCTGCCGACAAAGTGCAGGTGGAAGACGATATCACCGTTTCTATCGTGCTCCCGCGCGAAAGTCTCTCCGGCCTTGACCCGGAATTCCGCAATCCCAGCGTCAAACTGGTGCTCAATTGCGAAACCCTTCTTTTCCAGCGCCCGGACGAGGCCATTCATCGCGGCGCCGATAAGCAAGCCGAGGCCGATATCGCCAGCCCCGGCACGTTCCTGTCAAATTACGAGCCGTTCACGCTCGATCAGGCCGCCAGAATTACTGCCCACGTCGCTGAGTTCGATAAATACACCGGACCCATGAAGGACCTGCTCCGGGGATTTGTGGCGGGGGCTCCCATGTCGTACGTTGTCTCGTCGGCGCATCCCCGTGTGGTAGAGGGCAAGCCCTCCAAGAATCCTCGCTACCTGCAAAAGAGGCCCGACCTGGAGAACCCACGCGAAACATATTTGGCGGAGATTGCGGCGCGTCTCGAGCGCGAAATCCCCGCCGGCCACCCCGTGCATTTCCCAGTGAATTCGGTGCTCGCCGGTCGCAGGAACAGTCCTCCTGATCCGGAGGTTGGCCTCCCGCCGTTAGCGGTGTATGGCCCGATTCATTATCAGGAGCTTCCAGAGCTGTTCATGGAGTTCATCTCCAGCCTCACCGGCAAATCTCCCTCGATGACGGGATTTGGCAGCGAGGGCGCCTTGACGAAGTCTCCTTTCAATGCCCTCTGGCCTGTTGTTGATCTGAACAACGCGCTTCTCGGCGCCATCCTCACCGGCGATGCCGGGTTCACGACCTCGGCCGGCTATGTCGGTCCCCGAGTGCGAGTGGATCACGACATCAGTATGCTCGTGCCCGAGATCTGGTGCCGCATGCGTGTTCACGAGCGGGATCCGCAGTTCATGATCGCAGAGGGACTTTTCGAGCGCATGGAAGATTTTGAGTTCGGGGGTCGGAAGATTCTCGCAAGCCGTTTGGGATACCGCATCACTGCGACGTTTGTCGACCGATTCCTCGGCAGGCTTTTCGAAACGCCGGATGCGGTTTTTTCCGAGGAGATGCTGCGGCCAGAAAAGCAAAGTCTTGATCTGTTTGCCGCCGGTGTGGACGCGATCGTCGAAGCCCAGCGTCGCGTAGCACTGAACTATTTCGAGGATGGCAGCATCGAGTCCGCATGTCCTCCGCTGAAGGCCCTCTTGTACATTATGGCCCACGGCGAATATGAAGGCATGGGCCTCGAAGCCCCTCAAATTCGCGGACTATTTGAACGTGACATGGTGCTCGGAAGCGGCTGGTACCAGGAGCGGCTCTGCTGCAAGCGGACCCGCGATATCGCGCTGTGGCAGCGCCATCTGTCGGCTCTCGAACAGTTTCAGAGTTCAGGGATTACCATGGTTCCTTCGGGCGTAGGTTTCAATTTGCAAGACCGCGTTCGCCACGCGCAAGACCAACTCGCCCGAGTCACCTCCCCGTCGTATCTCGGCGAATTGCGAGGAACGATAGGGGCCGATCCCTTCACAGGACAGATCACGCGATAAACTCACCCGGTCATTCCAGATGCGCGTCTACGGATGCGCGATACGCTCTCGGTTACGTCGGCGTCTCCTCCGGCAAGACGTCCACCGAAACGTGCAGGCGATGGCGCCTGCCGCCGACCAAGATTCCCTGGATCGGCCCGACGTCGCTGTAATCGCGGCCCCAAGCAATCGTGATGTGCCCGTCGGAAGGCATGAGTCCGTTGGTAGGGTCGAAATCAATCCAGCCGGCCGTCGGAGCAAAAACGCTCACCCAGGCGTGCGACACGTCCGCTCCCGTCAAACGTCGCTGTCCGGGAGGCGGGATGGTTGCGAGATAGCCGCTGACGTAGCGAGCAGCCAGACCCAGAGAACGCAAGCACCCAATTTGGAGATGCGTGAAGTCTTGGCAAACGCCCCGCCGGGTTCCGAGCACTTCGAGCACCGGAGTGCCCACGCTGGTAGAGCCGGGCAGGAACTTGAATTCCCTGTGAATGCGTTTGGTGAGGTCCAAAACGCATTCCAGGAAGGGCCGGCCTTTCGCGAAGGACGGCTGCGCATAGGACGCCAATTCAGCCGATCGAGACACGTAAGGCGAGTCAAAACCAAACTCGGCGGCGGACAGGGTCTCGGGGTCTAGCGCTTGCCGCAGCAAGTCGCGGACGTGCTCCCACGACGGCCCGTGGGAGAGATCGGCCCACGAACACGCATTCACCTCGACTTCACTCTGGGCGGCGATCGTCAGGTGATCGTGCGACTCCTGAAGGCAAAAGTAGTCGCTGTAATTGCCGAAATAATCCAGTCTTTCGCTTCGCGTTTCCGGGGCCGGTACGATCGTGAGCCGATGCCGTAAGCAGGTTTGCGGGCCGTGGCTTCGCGGGTGAAGGCGAACGACGTTGTGGGACAGCGACGCGGGTTGCGAGTAGTCATATCGTGTCGAGTGCGTAACGCGGTATCTCAAGAACTCGGCTCCAAATCTAGGACTAGCGCCCGCGATACCGTGGCGTGCGAGAAATACAGACGCGCGATGGCATCGGAGAGCTGCTCGGTCTGGCTGAGGATCTCCGATAAGAATGCTGAGAGGCTCTCGTGCGGCTGGTCTGGCAGCACTTCGCAGAGCTCCGCTAGATTTGCAGTCTGGATCGAAGTGCGCAGTTCCACCAGTAGTTGCTGATCACGGTCGCCATCGGGATGGTTGGGATCGCGCGGCAGTGCCGCGAGGTGTTGTGCAATGGCCGCCAATTGAAACGCGACCGAGCGCGGATTGCTCGCCTCGGCGAGCAGAAGATCGGCGACGGCTCGATTCTCGAACCGCGTCAAATACTTGCGTCTGTAGGGGAAGAAGCTCTCGGTGATTTCAAGAATCGCTTCTAGGAGCGCGGGATCGTTTCCGGGATTGACGATCGTGTCACTAAGCAGCCCGGCGATGGAGATGGCTCGTTCTATGCGCCGTCCCATATCCAGAAATCTCCACGACTGGCTGTGCATCATCGAGTCGGCAGCAAGTCCGCTAAATGCGGCGAGGGCGGTCAACAGGTCTTGCAGCAGACGCATCCAGAATGCTGTCGGTTCTTCCGAGTCACCGCGGCGGTGCAGGATGCTTTCATAACTTTCCTGAAGGATGC
>Ga0182024_10011484_pt1 | contig 17754 bp, 6 predicted proteins | sample P32metaG_FD_120480 | JGI IMG/M metagenome (GOLD analysis project Ga0182024, IMG submission 120480) | Permafrost microbial communities from Stordalen Mire, Sweden - P3-2 metaG (Illumina Assembly) | ecosystem: Environmental > Terrestrial > Soil > Wetlands > Permafrost | place: Sweden: Stordalen... | reverse complement strand
GTCAAGGCAGCGAGGGCTTCGTCTCCACGATCGAGCTTGACTGCCAGAATCGATGCGAGCTTCCGCGTCATCTCGCTCGCGTCGTGTTCGTCTCCTTCGACTTCGATCCTCTGGGCGAGGAGTTCCGCCACTCGATCCCACTGCTCGACCTTCTCGCAAAGATCCGACAGATGCGCGAGGGCGTCGAAGTCGTCTGGATCTGCCTTGTGCACGATGTCGAGCGCGCGAATCGCGTTCTTGGGATCGTCGAGTGACTGCTCGTAGAGGCGTGCGAGACGCCCCGCGATTTGCGCGCGCTCGGCCAGATCGGTCAGAAGCTTGAGCTCTCGCTCGAGCGCGGCGGCCGCGGCGGCCGGTTGATCGCGTGCCTCCTGGAGGTCTGCGATGGCCTGCAACGCCGGCCGGCAGGCGGGGTCGAGGTCGCTGAGGATCGACTCGTATCGGGAGACGGCCGTGTCGACGTCCCCGATCCCCTCCGCAAAGAGCTCGGCTTCGCGCAACGCTACACGCGCCTTGTCCGCATCGTCGACGGCGATGCCGCCGAGCCGTCGGAGCAGGGTCGTCGCTTCCGTGTAATCTTCTCGCGCAACGGCGTCGTCGACGAGCTTCTCGAGCGCTTCTCGATCGTCGCCGTCCTCGAGCACCTTGAGCCACTGGCCGCGCGCCGCCTCTTTGTCGTTCAGCCGGTCGACGAACATGTTCGCCGCTTGCCGGCGGACCGAAATGCGCGCGACCTTGTCCGTGAGGCGATCCCCTCGCTCGCTCAAGAATTTGCTGAGTTTGTCCCACTGCTCGGCGGCTTCGTAGCGTTCGCACAAGGCAAGTGCGTACGCTTCGACGGTCGGATCGAGCTCAGTGGCGCGTTCCAGACGAGCCACCGCACCGTCCTGGTCGCCAGCCCGCTGCAAATGCTCGGAGGCTCGCGCGAGGATCTCGGCCTGCTCCTTCCGTTCCGCACCCTCCGCCCGCCGTATCGCGGCGTTTGCAGCATCGTTCCATCGCTCGGCCTTGCTGAAGCAGCGTTCCGCCGCTTCCCACGTCTCGGCGCTGGGCTGCACGTCGGCGGCGTCCTTGTAAGCCTGACCGGCCCCTGCCGTGTCGCCGAGGCGCTCTCGAAGTTGGCCTAACCTCACGAAGAGCGCAGCGCGCGAGGCGGGATCTTCGATTCCGGACGCGTGGTCCACAATCACTTGAGCGGCGGCGTCGAGCTGTCCTGCCCTCTCGAACAGCTTCGAGGCGGCTCCCAAGGCGCGTTCGTCGTCCGGCGCCATGTCGCAGATGCGTGCCCACGCCTCCGCCGCTGCGCCGAAGTCCTGGCGCTTCGTCTCGTGCAGAGTCGCGAGCTTCTTCTCGAGCTGGATCTTCGAATCGAGGTCGCCCGCAACGTTCACTTCCTGCTCGTGCAAGAGCGCAAGGTCATCCCAGCGCTGCGCCTTCTCGAGGACGCGCGCCAGCGCGGTGTGCGCGGTCTCGTCGGCGCGGTCGATGGCGAGCAACTGTCGAAACGCGTTCACGGCGCCGTCGACGTCGCGGAGCTTACCCTCGCAGAGCCCCGCAATCTCGCGCAGCCACTCCTTCTTGGCGTCCATCGAATCGTGGCCGCTCATGGCGCGCGCTGCCGCCCAGAGCACGTCGCGAAGCTGCGCGTAGTCGCGCTTGCTCCGCAAATACTCCTCGACCCACGAAAGCGCTTCGGAATTGGCGGGATCGCTTTCGAGGACCTCTCTGTATTTCGCGAGCGCCTCGGGCCGCTTGCCTTGGCCGACCAAGCTCTGGCCCTCTTCCAGCAGATCCTGCAGCCGATCTCGCCCTCGCTCTCGCGGATGGGCTCCGGGAAGGGGAGGGGGCGGTCGGGAGCTCTGCGGAGCTGCAAGAGGGGGCGGGTTGGCAGTCGACGGGGCAGGTCTCGCTGGTGGCGATCTCGTCAACGCGGGCCGTGCGGCCCCACGTGCGTAGAGGTCGTCTAGCTTTTGGGCGACCGCTACACCTCCGGTCGCACGCAAGGGCTCGAGGACCGCGACTGCGCGATCCAGGTCTCCTGCGACGTCGTAGCTTGCCGCGAGCGATTCCCGCGCTTCGGACGCGACGGCTCCCCCAGGGTTCGCGTCGATGTACGCGAGGTACTTGGACGAGATTTGATCGTCGCGTCCGAGAATCCGCGCGTAGTGTGAGTACAGCTGGAGGGCGCGGTCGTGTCCCGGCTCCGCCTCGAGCGCTCCAGACGCATACGCGAGCCCGTGCTCGCCGTCGTACACTTCCGCAAGGCTCACGAGCAGCTCTGCCGCCGTGCGCCGATCGAGCGCGGGAACCGGCTCTCCGCTTTGCAGTCGGTCGAGGACGCTCCCTGCGAGCTCCTGCGCAATCGCCGGATCCTCGGCGTCGAGCTCCCGAGCCTGCGTCAACGCGCGCGTGGCCCCCGGCAGGTCTCCCGCGGCCTTACGGGTGGCCGCTTCATCGCGGAGAAGAGCGAGACGCCGGGCGGGGTCTTGCTCGACGGCAAGCTCTAGCGCGTACATTGCCACCGCGTCGTTCCACTGGCCTTGCGCTTTGTAGATCTCGCGCAGCGAGTAGATCGAGTAGGCGCTCTGTGGATCGAGCTCGATCGCTCGGCGAAAGTTCTCGATCGCCTTCTTGGGCTGCGTGAGCGGCGGCTCGCTCCAAAGTTTGCCGAGCTCCTCGTGAAGTCCAGCCACTACGCCGCGCATCTCGTCATTGGAGGCCACGAGCGGAGCCAAGAGGCGCGCGCGCCGATCGAGCATAGCGACCAGCGCCTTCACGTCCCCCTTGTCGCGATAAAGCTGGGCGAGCCGATTCGCCGCGACATCCTGGGCGGGGTCTTTGTCGACGGCCATCATCAGCACACGTGCGGCGCGGTGCGCGTCGCCGAGGGTCGTCGACCAGACGTTCGCCGCCTCGCTCAGCCAATGGCTCGCGTAGATAGGATCCTGAGTTTCGGTGCCCACCTTCTCGAGGAGGAAGGCGTAGGCCTTGGGATCCGTAGTTCCCGCGCGATGCGCGTAGGCAAGGGACTCTTCATCGTGGGGGTTTGCGACGAGTCGCTTGACGAGCGCGTCGATTTCGCCGGGATCCATTCGGTGCGGAGGGTAACATCGTTTCTTTCCGCATTTCATCCCCCGCCATCAATTCCGTCCTCGCTACCAATTTCGAGTAGATCGGCGCGTTTAGGGCTCGTGTAGGACTCTACGGTACGTCGGCTGCGGCGTCGCGAAGGGGCAGTACATTGCGAGGATCGCACACGATGCTAACAGCATCGTCGAGCAGTGCAGCCGGCCCGGCCGTGAGCTTCTTCAACACGTCCACGCCGTCGCGTACGCGACGGGTTTCGTAATGAAGATGCACGAGCTCACGCGAGCCCGTATCGCCGACGAAGCCCACCACGTCGCCTCTCTTGAGCGTGCGTCCCATCGCGATGCCGGGTGCGACTCCGTCCATGTGGCCGAAGATCGCGATGTAGTCGCGAAGCTGTCCACCTTCGCGCACCGTATGGCGGGTCATCACCGTAGTACCGAAGTAAGGCCCTACGTAGAGTACGTCGGCGTCTCCCTGCTGGCGCTCGAGAGGGACGAGCAGGCACGGGGTACCCCGTGCCTGCGGCAGGTCGACTCCGCCATGTCCGACCGCGTGGAGCATAGGACCGCGCCTCTGCGAGGGATCAGGGCGATCGAGGTCGTAGCCGCTGACGACGCTATGTCCGTCTGGCATCCCCGGAGGAACGGGATACTGGTACGCGTCGTAGTCCGCGGGGCGATCGGGGCGTCTCGGGATCTGGTCGTAGATAGACCATCGTCCACTTCGCTCGCGGTGTGCGTTTGGCGACGAGGGAGCTTCGGCCTCGTCGACGTCATCGGCCGTCGGAAGGTGAACGCATACATCTCCGTCGGGCAGAGTGCCGGCAGGGCACTCTATCTCTACGAGACCCGGTCGCGCGGCGTGGACCGCCCTGGCTGTCCCCGCGTGAACCGGCGGCAAGGCCGATGCTCCGAGTGTCATCGCGACGAAGGCAAAGGCCGCAGCGGGGGCGAATCGGGACACGGAACAATTCTAGCCCACGGGGCGCAGCGTTGCACCGCCCGACCCATACGGCTAAAGCGACGGCCATGACCCCCATCCCGGCCGACGTGTCGCGTCTTTTGCCCGAACTCTTCGCTGCGGAGCGAAGAGCGCGAGCGCTTCACGTCGAGCTCGCGAACGGCGATGCGGGTGCGCTGATCGACGCCATCGATGGGGCCGTGCGCGAAGCCCTTGGACTCGCCGATGAAGATGAGGCCGCGCTTCGGCTCGTGCGGCTGGCGTCGCTCCTCGGCGATCTGGAAGGGCCACGCCCGGTAGATCTACTGATCGACATTCTCGGGAGCGAGGAGCCCGAGGCGCGGCACGCGGCGGGCGAGACGCTCGAGGACCTGGCCTTCGATCGCTTCAAGGAGGTGGCTCTCGGCGTGGAGCGCGCGCTCGGTCGACTTCCTGCCGGCAATTCCGCGTTGCTCGAACTGCCTTATCTGCTGGCCGGCGTCGGCGAGCCCGGCGTTCGAAAACTTCTCGCGCGCTTCTTGATCCACGAGGATCCTGAAGTGGTCGCCGCGGCCATCGAAGCCTTCGTCGACATGGGCGATACAGGCGCGGCGGCGCTCATCGCGCCTCTCGAGCGGGATGTTCGCGAGGTGCGTCTGGAAGACGAAGAGGGCGAAGAGGGGACCGCGACGATCGGCGAACTCGCGGTCGAAGCGAAGAACCTCCTTTCCCAGATGGCCATGGAGCAAGACTCCGGCGGCGGTGCAGCGCGCGACTTGCGGCAGGGGGCCCCGCCAACTGGCGACGGCAAGTCCCGAACCGGCAGAGGCGGGCGGCGGTGAACGCGGAGCCGAGCGAGGAGCTCGACCTAGACCTCTCGCGCGCCAAGCTCGGTCCCGCAGAGTCGGCGATCTTCGAGACGTTCGTCGTTCCTCGCTACCTCTCCGCGTTCGCTGAACTCCTGGTCGAGATGCTTGCCGCCGGCGACGAAGCGCAGGTCGCTCATCTCCTTTGTCGAACAGGCTATCCGGACCACGCCGTCGCAGAGAGACTTCCGGGGGCGCACATCCACGGCTGCGATCCCTCGCCGTATGCGATCGAGCTCGCCAGAGCGAAAGCGAGCACGAGGCCCGAGATGGTGGGCGACTACCGAGTCGCGGAGACTTTTCCCGTACCGCTTCCCTCGAGCGCATTCTCTCATACCCTGTCGGTACACCCGGTGTTGCGGCCCCAAGAGCGAACGCGCCTGCTCGCGGAGTGTGCGCGCCTCCTCGCGCCGTATGGTCAAGCGGTCCTGGCCATCCCGCTGCGCGGATCCTTTCAAGAGATCTTGGATCTGTTCCGGGAATTTGCCCTCAAGCACGAAGCGGTCGACGTGATGCAAGCTGTCGAGCACGCCGCCCTCGTACCGCCTACGAAAGAGATGCTGGCGAAGGAGCTCGAAGGAGCTGGATTTCGATATGTCGAAGCCCAGCTTCGCACGAGCGCCGTCGGGTTCAAGAGTGGGCGCGACTTCTTCGAGGATCCAATTACTCGCTTGGCCCTCTTGCCCGAGCTCCGTAGCAACCTCGCGCTGGACGACATTGAGTGGCCCTTGTCTTACGTACGCGAAGCGATCGACAAATACTGGAGCGATGGCACCTTCGAAGTGACGGTCAACGTCGGCTGCGCGAGCGGTCGACGCATTTAGTCGTCGACTCGCTCATCGACGCCGGCAAAAGCCTAGCGGCAAAAGCCGTCGATGCAGATGTCGGTCGACGAGGCGCACGCGAGGTTACGCGTGGGATCGCACTGGCTTCCGAGGTTGGTGTTCGAGGCGCACACGTCGTAGGTTCCCGAGGAGGTCGTGACCGGCTTGCAGAGATTGAAAACGTCCGCCGTCGCACACGAGTTCGAGGCCTCGGGGGTGCACGCGATGTAGCAGCTGTGATGGAGACAGATGCTCCCACTAGCGCAAGCGTCCTGGACGCCGTCCGTCGTGCAAGTGAAGACGGGCTTCTGATCCGGAATGCACCCACCGTCCACGCAGACGAGGCCGCTCCCGCATGCCGCGTCGCCCGTCATACACGGGGTTACGCAATGCTCTTCGACACAGGTGGTGCCGCTCGCGCACGCGGTGCCGCCGTCTGCGGCGCCGCACGGCGCGGGATTGCCGCTGCACACGCCGTTCGTCGTGCATGCATAGCCTGTAGGGCAGGGAGCGGTCGAGCTGCACACCGGAACGCATCCGCCTTGCACGCACTCTTCGCTATTGGTGCACTGGGTAGTGTCGGTGCACTGGTTGGCCGGAGCGACGCATTGGCCGTTGAGGCAGAGGGTGCCGGTATCGCCGCCGTCCGTACACTCGGCGGCGCTGGTGCAGCCCGAAAAGACAGGGGCGTCGGTAGCCGTGTCGGACGGCGCATCTCCCGCTCCGCTCTCGCTAACCCCGGCACCACCGTCAGGCGGAGTCACGCACTCGACACCTCCCTCAATGATTCCGCAGACTTGGCCGCTCGGACAGCCGCTGACGGTGCAATCGCCGGCATCCGGAACCGACGCCTCGAGCGGTTCGCCGCACCCGTTGTAGGGATTGTAGTCGTAGCAAGGCATGCCCTGGCTGTTCGAACTTCCCCCGGAGAAGACAGGGCAGCCAAAAAGCGCTGCAGCGCTCAAACCGAACAAGGCGATCGTCAAAGTCCGCTTCATGGCGTCTCCGCCCTTCGCATACGAACGCCATGGAGCGTTCGCGTCATGACCTTATGGGCACGCTGGAATTGGAAGGGCTGCTCCCGAGCCAGTAAGGTAGCAACCGCTGTGCCTCGGACAAGATTAGCCGTCTCCGTACTTAAAGCCCAGGATCGCGCCCGGACCGTGCACGAGCGTTCACGTCCAGCGTGGACCGGCCAGTCATATAGGCGGTCACGTAGGTGGCCCGTGTATGTGGCCAAGGGCCGCATCCGGAGATGCAGAGACGCCAGGGACTCTTGCGGGGCCGTCCCGCAGAAACCGTCCGTTTACACTGAAAGATCGCGCGTGCTAGCGTTCGCTCGCCATTTCCACGCGCCCAAACGGATCGCTGCCCGCGACAGGCCTGCTTGGTGCACGCGCGAAGAGCTTTGAGCGATGGACGTCCAGTGCGAGCGCTGCAAAACCGAATACGAGTTCGACGACGCGCTCGTCAGCGGCCGTGGAACAACGGTTAAGTGCACGAATTGTGGCTTCCAGTTCAAGCTGCGGCCCGCGGGTGACGCGGCGCACAACGAGCGTTGGACGATTCGGACTGACGCCGGAGCAGAGGTCGTTTTCACCACGCTCCGTGAGCTCCAGCGGGCCATTTCCGACCGGAGAGTCGGGCGTGGGGACTCTCTCCGTCGTGGCGCGGCCGCGCCGCGCCGGCTGGGAGACATTGCCGAGCTAGAGCCGTTTTTCCCCGACATCGACGGCGCGGAGTCGCCTCGACCTGCAGGCCCCGTCCCTTTCGACCCGGTCCTCTCTCCCTTCGCACACACGGCGGTGGCCTCGGAGGCACCCGGAATAAGCGCCCAAGCGGCAACGATGACGTCTGCCGTGCCTCCGTTCGTTCGGGATCGCTTCCCGACGCTTCGCCCGCCGCTGGAAGAGCTGGCCGCAGCGCCGCCGCCGGCTCCTCCGGCGCGCCTCGCCCCCGTGCCAACGACTTCTGCCCCACCCCGCGGCGAGCAGCATACGTTCGCCGAGGCCGGAACCGTGGTGGCTCAAGTGCAACCCGCGTGGTCCGAGCCTCGCACAGCCGAGATCCCCGGCCTTCCGCCCCCCACGAGGCCCGTCCGTCACGGCGATCCGTCGTTTGCGGACATCGAGACGATCGATCCTCTTGCCCCTGGACCCATCTACTCGACGGCCCCCCAGCGCCGGCGCGTAGGTGGTTGGATCGTAGCCGTCGTTCTCCTGATCGGCGTATCGATCATCGGTTACAACGTGGCGCGACCTTACCTGAGCTCTGACGCGAAAAGTAGCGGAACTCCTCCGCCTTTGGACCCACGCGCAGCGCAGTTCCTCTCGGAGGGGGAGCGCGCTTTGGTCGATGGAAACCTCGATCTCGCAAAAGAGAGCTTCGACAAGGCGAGTGCGCTCGGAGAGAAAGATCCGAGCGTTCGGCTGGACGTGGCTCGCTTGGCTGCCATCCGCGCGGACATCCCGTGGCTAAGGATTCGTTTGTTGCCGGAGACGGCCAACGACGACCTGCGAGCGACCCAGCAGCAACTCTCCGACTTATTGCCCGCCTTGCGCAAGGAGGCGGACGATGCGCTGTCTGCGGCACCCGATAACGCCGCTGCAGTTCGCGTGAAGGTCGACGCCCTTCGCATCTTGGGAGAGCGCGACGCCGGACGGGCGCTCGTCGCAAAACTCGGCGGCGCGTCGCAGCCGGAAACATCGTACGTGCTGGCGGCGCTCGACCTGGCGGAGGCCGGGCCTCTATGGACCACCGTAGTCGATCGCTTGCGGGTCGCGGCCGCAGGAGAGGGAAACTTGGGCCGTGCGCGAGCTGCGCTCGTCTACGCTCTCGTCCGTGCGGGGGATGTGTCCGGGGCGAAGGCCGAGCTCGACCGCCTCGCGAGCCTCAGTCGACCGCATCCGCTACTTGCGCCGCTCAAAGCATTTCTGACACACGTGTCCGGCAAGGCGGCGAGCGACGCGGGTACTTCCGCTGCGGTCGCCGCCCCCGCGCCGGGAACTCCCGATGTGATTGCACTCCCGCGGCCGACGGGCGGGGAGAGCACCGACCCTCGAGCCGTGCTGCAACAAGCCGCCGACGCAGAAAATCGTGGCCAACTCCCGCGCGCGGCCAAGCTCTATGAAGAGGCGCTTCGTCTCGACGCGCGCAGCTCCGAGGGGCTTGCTGGTCTCGGATCGGTGGCTTCGAAGCAAGGCGACAACGCTACCGCCCGCCTGCGGTTCGGAAAGGCACTCGCGATCAACCCAAACTACGTTCCGGCACTCGTAGGCCTCGCGGACGCTCTCTGGGCAGAGGGCGACCGAAACGCGGCCGTGGCTAAATACAAGGATCTCGTCGACCGCTTTCCCGAGTCGAGCGGCTTTCCTTCGTACGTAAAAACGCGAGCGGCGGGCAGCGCGTCCGGCGCGGCGGCGACGCCGTTGAGCCTCGAGATGAAGGACGCCGCGCCAGCGCCCGCCGCCTCTCCGAATCGTCCCGGCGAGCTGACACTACCTTCGAACGTTCCAAGTGACCTGCCGGGCTCGACTCCATGAGGGCCGGCGTAGTTTTCGCGTCGTGTGCGTGGCTCGCGCTCCTTGCCCCGGTCGCGTGCGATGGTCGTGCGAAGGTCGCGACGGCGGTTCCGTCGGCCGAGAGGGGCGCGCAGCCTCGCTCCGGGCCAAGCCTCGCGATACTCGACCTGTCGGGCGGGGTCCCGGAAGAAGAGACTGCGAGTCTCCTGTCCTTTGCGGCCCACAGGGGTAGCTTCGACGAGCTCGTCGAAGCCATCTCCAACCTGTCGAGCGACAAGAGCTTAAAGGGCGCCTTCGTCCGATTCGGGAGTGCGCAAATGGGCATCGCGCGCGCGGAAGAGATCGGCGAGGGACTCGAGAAACTCCGAGGCAGCGGGAAGCCTGTCTATTGTCATGCAGACGGCTACACCAACAGCACGATGTACGCCGCCTTGCGCGGGTGCTCCAAGGTGTTCGTCTCTCCGGCAGGAGAAGTCGAGACGATCGGCATCGCAGCCCAGGTTCTTTATATGCACAAGCTCCTCGCCGAGGAGCTCCACTTGTCGATCGACATCTTGCAAGTGGGCAAATTCAAGGGCGCAGAGGAGCCACTCACGCGCGACGGTCCAAGTGATGAAGCGCGAGCGTCGCTGGAAGGCGTGCTCGCGAGTCTTCGCGAGGTATGGCTCTCGGGCATGCGCGAGGCTCGGGGTAGCGATGTATCGAGCGTCGTCGAGGATGGGCCGTATTCCCCCGAGCGCGCAAAGGTTCTCAAGTTGGTCGACGAGATCGCGTACGCAGACGACGCCCAAGATCTGGCGCGGAAGGCCATCGGCGCAGTGCGCGACGATATCCGCTTCGGGCACGGGCAAGGCGGGGACAAGCAAGACGATCTGGGGGAGCTCGTCCACCTGATTGCCGGATCGGGCGCGGCGCCCGTGGCTCTGGTTCGCGCGTCCGGGAGCATTTCGATGTCCGGCGGCGGCAGTCCTTTGGGCGGATCGGATGGGATCACCGAGCGCGAAATGGATCGGATCCTTCTTCGGCTCTCGAACGACGAGGACGTGCGCGCGGTCGTACTGCGGATCGACTCTCCCGGGGGCAGCGCACTCGCGAGCGACCTCATCTGGCATCGCTTGATGCAGTTGCGCGCGAAGAAGCCTCTCGTCGTGAGCGTCGGCGACATGGCCGCGAGCGGTGGCTACTTCATGGCGTGCGCGGGGAACGTCGTCTTCGCGGACGCCGGCAGCATCGTTGGATCGATCGGCGTCGTCGGAGGGAAGATTGCCGTAGGCCACGCACTCGAACAGCTTGGGGTTCACGCGGAGAGTTTCCCCGCTGCAAAACAGCCGAAGGCGGCGGCGCGGGCGACCTATGGGTCGGTCTTCGACGAGTGGGACGAGGCCACACGCGCTCGGGTGTTGGAGTCGATGACCGGAGTGTACGAGCTTTTTCTTGCTCGGGTCGCGGAGGGCCGGAAAACCAGCGTCGACAAGATCGCGCCCTTCGCTGAAGGGCGCATTTGGAGCGGTCTCCAGGGCAAGGAGCACGGACTCGTCGACGAGATCGGAGGACTCGAGGCCGCAATCGCGAAGGCACGAGAGCTTGCGAAGCTGCCCGCCGACGCCCAGGTCGAAACTGTGGGAGGCCCGCGAGGAGTGCTCGAGCGGCTCGTAGGCGTATCGGGAGGCCAGGCAAGCTCCGCTATTTCCGCGGGAGGCTTGGGCGCTGACAGCGTGCGCGAGGAGTCGATGGTGGCACGCATCGCGCGTGACCTTGGCGCGGCCGCGCCTGGCGTCGTGCCCTTTATTTGCAGTCTCGCGCCACTCGCGCATGGGGAGCGTGCCCTGGCAGCATTGCCTTACGCACTCGTCGTTCGATGAAAGCGCAGGCAGGGGCAACGCGATGACCTTCGAAGACACGACGGACCCCGAGGCAAGACCGGACGTGGGCGAAGCGCGAGTTACCCTTCGCCCTCCCGACTGGACGGCCGCAAGAGTCCAGAAGGTGCGGCACACCTCGACTCCTCCGCCCGCTCTATCCCGACGCGAAGGCCCTCCCGCGATTGAATGCGCGATGCGCGCGCGCCTCGACGTGGCGCGCGCCGCGGGCGACAGGAAAGGAGAGAAAGAATCCGCCACGCGACTTGCCCGCTGGCTGGCGTCACGGGACCGGGCGCTGGACGAAGCTAGCGCTCTCGGCCGAAGATCTCTGGAACTCGGCGAGGATCCGGACCTTCGTCTCGAGCTGTCGACCTGGCTCGAGAGCATCGGCGACGCCGCGGCGGCAGCGCACGTCTTGCGACCGCTTGCCGCGGCGGCCAGTCTCGAATCGGACGAGGCCGCGCGCATACTCACCCGTGTCGGCGTGCTTCACGCGCGCGCTGGAGCCGCGGCGGCGTCGTCCGATGCTTTCATTCGGGCCGCCGCCACTCATGTTGCAGACGCGCAGCCGCTCGAGCTCTTGGGCAGCTTGAGCGCTTGGGCGCCGGACGTAGTCGCGCCGAAAGAGGCAGCCGAGGCCTATGTAGAAGCCGCGACGCGCCGCTTCGCAGCGGGAGCGCTCGACGCGCAGATGGAAGATCTCCTCCGCGCATTCGATCTCGACCCGACGAGCAGCCCCGCCGTTGCCGCACTCGCGGCCGCCCTCACGGATCGTGGCAAACTCCTCGCCGCAGACGAAGCCTGGCGCGCACATGCGCGTGCCCTTTTGCCGACGGAACCCAAGCGTGCAGCGACGGTCCATGCTCGGCGGAGGCTGCACGCACGCGCCGCGGACGACATTGCGCGCGCGCTAGGAGCGGCGCTCGACGAAGGCCTCGACGCGCACATGATGGGCGACGGGGCGGACGTCATGGACGACCTTCTGCTTCGCGTGGGGTTGCTTGAACCGTTGGCCGCCCGTCTCGAAATTCGCGCCGAAGCAACGTCGGGAGCCGAACAAGCACGCACGCTCGAGGAGGTCGCACGCCTGTTCGCGGGGCCGCTGGCGCGCCCCGATCGAGCTGCGGCGTCGCGAGTGCTTGCGCTCGCGGCCGACCCGACCGAGGAAGACGCGTTGGTCGCTCTGCGAGCGGACGCGAGCGCATCGCGCGACGCGACCCTGCTCGTGGAAGGCCTCGTTCGCGCGATAGGGCGCACCACACCTGCTCGGGACCCGTCTGCACCCGACCCGACCGAGGCCGAGCCCAGGAGAGCCGCTCGATTGGCGCACGCGCGCGCCCTCGCTTCACTCGCCGAGCATCAGCTCAACGATAGCGCTCTTGCGACGTGGGCCTACGGCGCGGTCTTGCGCTTCGAGCCTGGGGACAATGCGGCGTCGGCCGGACTCGCGCGACACGCGGACCGTTGGGAGACGACGCGACACGAAATCGAGGCGCTGAAGCAGAGTCTGCACACGGTGCCGGGCGACCCGGGGATCACCAGGCAGTGGGAGGGTCCGCCGGTCGTGGAAGGCCCGATCGAGTCCCTTCGTGCGCTCGCGGTGCTTTTTCGTTCGCGGCCAGACGAAGAGGGATCTCACGCCGAGGTTCTGGCCGAACTCGTAAGACGCGCAAAGGGGGAGAGGCGCTGGCTTACCGAAGCTACCCGCCTCGCGTGGAGACGTGGAGACTTCAACGAAGTGACGCGACTCGGCGAGGAGCACCTCTCGCGGGCAGAAAATGCAGCGGAGATCGTCGACGCGCGGACCGCGCTCGCCCTTGCTTACCGTAGGACCGGCGACATGCGGCGCGCCAACAGCGCCACTATCCCGCTCCTCGGCGAAACACCGGGCAACCGGCGCGCGATCGCCGCGGTATGGGTGAATGCGGCGCTGGCCGACGACGCCGGAACGCGTGGTGCGGCAATCGAATTGCTCGCGTCTGCATGCAGCCCTTCCGTAAGGGCCGCCATGCTCGCGGTATACGCGGACACCTTGCGGGACTCGGGCAACAGCCAGGCGGCCCGCCAGGTGGCCGAGAAGGCGACTCAGGCCGCCCCGTCGAGCGCCCGAAGCGTCGCGACTCTCGCCGACGCCGCCGTCGGAGCACACGATCGCACGGCCGCGTCCGCTCTCGAACGAGGCATCAACGTCGTCTTCGCACGCGGCGCCTGGTGCGCGGGGCTCGCCGACGCTCTCGAGGCGATCGGCGAACTTGGATACGCCGTAGGGTGGACGCAGCGTGGCGTTACGCTTCGCCCTGGTGACCGACTGGGGATCGAGACTCTTTTGCGCCGGATCGGGCGCGCTCGCGACGGTGCGCGGTTGGCCGATGCCTTGAGCTGGGCGCTGTCGCAACCGCATCCGACGGGGCCGCTCTCCGACGTCGTCGCGCAGGCGCTTCGCGAGCTTGCCCTTCTTGATACCGATCGCGCAGCGGTTCTCGCGCGAAGAGCGCTCGACGTATTTGGAGCAGGCCGTGCGGCGATGCGCGCCGCAATGATTGAGGTGGCCGACCTCGTCCGCGACGATGCCTTCGCGTGCGTCGTCCTCGAGCGTGCGCTCGCGGTCGAATTCTCGTCCGATCGGGCGAGCCTTGTTCGTATGCTCGTTCGTAGACGGGCGGCTCTCGGCGACCCCGATGGCGAGGCGCGGGCCCTCGTGCGAGCTGTTCGGGAGGGGTTCGCGGACGCTGACCTCGAAGAACGTCTCGGGGGGCTCGTGGGTACGACGCTATCGGGCGACGGAGAGATCGCGCGACTCGAAGCGACCGCGGAGCTGTTGACTGCGAAAAAGGACAAGGATGCCGCGGCGCTCGTATGGCGAGAGCTTGGCGCGATGCTGTGGGATCTTGCCGGCGACCGCTCGGGCGCCTTGCGCGCATGGCTTAGCGCGGCCCGGCTCGGCCCGCGCGGATTCGTCACGCTGGGCATGGATCTCGCTCGGTTCGCCGGCGCCCGTTACGCGCTCGACCGACTCGCAGAGCTGGTCGACAAGGAGAGCAACCGCGCTCGGTCCGGGGAGCTCGCCGCGGAGGCCGCTCGGGCAGCGCTCGCATTGGGTGAACCGGGACGCGCCCTCGACTTGGCGGCAGTCGCGATCGAGCGAAACCCCAGACTCGCGGACGCGCTCGAGATTGCCGAGAAAGGAGCCGTTTCATCGGCCCGGGCCGGCGAGATGACGCGTCTTTATGACGGGATCGCCGGCGCCGCGTTAGGTCGCTTCGGGCGAAGAGCCGCGCATTACCGCGGCGCGCGCTTTTTCGATCACCGAAATGACCCCGGCCTCGCGCTGAAACACGCGGCGCAGGCGTTTCACGCGGTGCCATCCGAAGGAGCCGCGTTCATCCTCCTGCGTCGAATGGCAGAGCGCGCGGACGACCGCATGCAGGCCCTGAGGACGATTGTGCAGGTCGCGGAGGCAACGCCAAGTCAGGCAGCGCGAGCAGGGTGGCTCCTTCGGGCGTCGGCCGTCGCGGGCGATGACGAGGAAGGCTGCCGTCTTCGGGTGGACGTCCTCCTCCGTGCGAGCGTGCTCGTGCCCGACATCGGCACGCTCGCTTTGCTCGAGCAGGCCGTGACGAGTCTTCTCCGCATCGCCCCAGAGGAAAGAGAGTCCCTCGAGATGCGCTTGGCTCGGGCGGGCCAGACAATCACCGCCAAGACCGAGGGACCCGAAGCGGCACGCGTGGCCCTGCGGTTTGCTCATATCGGACTCGAGCTGCTGGAGAACGACACGATGGGGCTCCACGCGCTCGAGCGCGCTCTAAGCGCCGACGCAGACCTAGACGAGTACGCCTCCCTCGGCCCGTTCGCCCGCCGATTGGCGCAGGCAGACGATGCCGGGGCAGCGATCGAGCGGCTCCTGGCCCTCACCGAGCGGCCTTACGCCAACGTCGGTCTACCGGCCCTCGAACTCCTTGCCGCGATGGCGGCCGCACGCGGAGATGAGGTCGCGGAGGCGCGCTTTCTCGTACTCGCGCTCGAGAAAGAGCCCGAGGACCCCGCTCTCGTTCGACGCACTGATGCAGCCGTGCGCGGGTCGAAGGATCCATCGCTGGTCTCGAGGCTCGACGCCGTAGCGCCAGCCGCGAGACGCGCCGCTGTCCTTCGGGCGTGGGCTCGCGAGCGCACCCTCGACGGCGCCCACGAGGAGGCAAGCCGTGCCCTGGAGCGAGCCGCAGATCTCACTTCAGATAGGGAGCGCGCGGCCGTGGAGCGCGAACTCGTGGCCGCCTACGAGGCATCCGGGAAAGCGGAAGAGGTCGAAGAACGAGCGATCAAGGAGGCGACGAACGAAGGGTTGAGCGTCGCGGTACGGGCGGTGCGCTGGACCGAGGTGGCGCTGAAACGGGAGACGCGCGGTGACCTTGTCGGCGCTGTGGACGCGCTCCTCGCTGCCGCTGCGCTCGATGGCGCGCCGATCGAGAGGTGGAGTGCGCTTGAACGCGTGGCCGAGCTGGCAGGAAGCGAGGAGGTGCGCGTGCAGGCGATTCGCGAAATCGCCCATCGCGTGGATCCCGATGCGCGCGCAGCCGTGAACAAGCGTCTCGCGCGCGCGTACGAAGCACGCGGCGACATGAACGCCGCGGAGGCAACCTGGCACGCCATCCTCGATCAGGACCCGAGCGACGAAGAGGCCGACTACGCCCTCGAGGCCCTCATCACGGGACGCGGCGACTACTCGGATCTCGCCAATCACCTCGCCAAGCGCGTCGAGCGCCTGTCGCACGAGAGCGGCACGCGTGAAGCTCTCCGCGCCGTACGAATCAGGCGTGCTGCCATACTCGAGCAACGACTCTCGCGGACGGGAGACGCTTGCGACGAGCTGGCACGCGTCCTCGAGGAGTCTCCCGATAACGTAGGTGCCCTCTCCTACCTTGCCGACCTTCAGGAGCGGATGGGCGAGTATGCCAGGGCCGCGCCGCTCTGGAAAAGGGTCGCAGCGCTCGCGCGCGACGTGAAGACGCAGAACGAAATAGAGCTTCGCGCCGCGCGAGCCGCAGCCGCCGGCAAGGACTACGCCTCGGCCCTCGCCTCAGCGCGCGAGGTATTGGCACGTGAGGCGGGGCAGCGAGAGGCGCTCGAGCTTCGCGTGGAAGCGGCCCGCGCGCTTCGCAATGACCGCGAACTCGGCGACGCCCTCGAAGAGATGAGCATGTCCGGCGGCGAGGAAGGGGCGGCTCGAAGCGACGTGTTGCTCGAGGCATCGGCCGCTGCGTCGCGAGCGGGGGATTGGCAGGCAGCCCTCGCGCGGGCTCAATACGCCGCGCGCAGCGCGCCAGGGTATGCGCGGGCCCAACTCGTGGCGCGCACGCTCGAATACCGCGCGCGGGGCGCGGGGACGCCCGACGACGCGAAGCGAACCGTGGAGGATCTCGCCCAGGCGCTGGGTCCGATGCAAAAAGACGAAGCGGCGACCCACGCCTTCCTGTCGGCCGAAGCACTCGACACCTTTCAGGGGGGAGGAGCGGGGCTTGCGGTGCTCCTAGCCCGACAGGACGAGATAGGCGGTCACCCGCTGCTCGCCCTTGGCATCGCCGAGCGACTCGTCGCCAAGTTCGAGTTCGCGGCGGCACTCCCTCACTTCCAGGCGGCGCTTCTCGGCGATACCTCTGACCTTCGCGAGCGGGGACGCATCGCACTAGGCGGGGCGGACGCGGCGATCCGCGTCGGGGAGCACGAGGTGGCCATCCGCCTACTCGAGGAAGCGGCGATCGAGGGCCCCACGCGAGGGCCGGCGCTCGTGCGCGCAGCGCAACTTGCGAGTTCGAGAGGCGAGGTCGGAAAAGCGATCAACATTCTGACGGACCTCGTCGACTCGGTCGACGGCGAGGAGCGGGCTCGGGCGCTTGCCCAGCTCCGGTCGTTGCAGGACGCGACGGGCCCTCACGGCTCCGCCCCGGAGACGAGCGTGCGGCCTCCCTCGGTTGCGTCGCCCCGGGCCGCCGATTCGGCACCTCTCGAGCGAACTCACGCGCGATTCGAGGTCGAGGGCGTCGACCCTCTGGTGTCGACCGCCCCAGAGATGACGGCTCGATCTGCGCTCGCTCGAGCTCATCTCGATCGAGGGTCGTTCGACGCCGCCGAACAATGCCTGTCGGAGGGTCTTGCCTCCGGTGAGATGGGTTCAGGCGATATGCTCGCGTCCCTGCTCGAAGAGGCGCCCGAACGTACGAGCGACCTCGTTCGTGTGCGACGTCAACTCGTCGAGCTTGCACCGGGCGATTTGAAGCGGTTGGAGGATCTGCGTCAGGCTGCTCTTGCCGATAAGAATATCGTCTACGCCCGAGCTCTGGAGCACGTGGGGCGAGCCTTCGACCCTGGCGCCGGGCCGCTTCCGCCGCCCGCCCTCGGCGCGCAAAACGAACAGCCCGGATTGCTGGCCCTGCTGACGCGCGCATCGAGCGACCATGTCGCTCAGGCGCTCGCGTGCGTCTGGGAAGAAGCCCCAGGCCTGTTCGCTACGGACGCTGCCATCCTCGCCCTCGAGGGGGCAGAGCGCGTCCAAGCGGGCGGCTCCTCGCCGATCGCGCGCCTGTACGAGGCTGCCATGCGCCTCCTCGACATCCGCCCCGTCCCACTGTTCGTCCGGCGCAAAACCGAACCCTTTGTC
>Ga0182024_10011483_pt1 | contig 17756 bp, 16 predicted proteins | sample P32metaG_FD_120480 | JGI IMG/M metagenome (GOLD analysis project Ga0182024, IMG submission 120480) | Permafrost microbial communities from Stordalen Mire, Sweden - P3-2 metaG (Illumina Assembly) | ecosystem: Environmental > Terrestrial > Soil > Wetlands > Permafrost | place: Sweden: Stordalen... | reverse complement strand
TCTCCGGGCGCCACCCGGTACTGCTTTCCACCGGCGCGGATAACCGCGTACATACGCCTGCCTCCGTCAAAAAATCGTGAAAGTCAATTCCTCAGACACAACCTGCGCACACACGGGCGCAACCTGAGGCTGACTAAACTTCCTGTGCTTGCTGTGTTTTCCGCCACGGCGCTTGAAGCCACGGCGAGCGTCCCCAGAACGGGTCGGCGAGTACAGGCAAACTCAACCATTCTAGCGTGTGCTGTGGAAATCGGTCAATGCGCTCTTGGCAGATGTCAGTTCTGAATTCTTCCGCACTCGCAGCTTATTGACAACGGCCTCCTGATGGCACTCAGAGAAAGGGCGGAAGAGGTCAACCGACTTGATCGCTAAACATCCCAGTTGGATCTATTTGTTGCCGCTGCCGCTGCTTCACCTCAGCGCCTGTGCAACCATCGCGCTTGCGCACATCGAATCAGGCGTGCACTACATGATCTATGTCGACTTTCCGATCTCATTGCTGCTCGTAGTGCTCGGATGGCGCAACGACAACTTCCTGCTTTGGTTCGCCACCTTCGGTACCCTGTGGTGGTATGTGTTGAGCTGGGTAGCATATTCTCTGCTGAAGAGTCGGGCTCTTCGACTATGAAAGCAGGCTATGAAAGCGCGGGGTGTGCCCTGAACGACGATGCCGTGGTCCATCCCCACGGAGGTTGTTGGTCCGCGATTACCTCTGTAATCGCCCGTAACCACGATTCCCTTGCAGAAACAACTGCGCTGCTCCAGTGTTAATACCAACTGACGTACCAATCGAAAGCGTAGGGAGAATTGGCATGCGCGACCGAATCGTCATTTTGATTTCGCTTTTCCTGATAGCCAGCATGGCCTGGGGCCAGCAGCAACCAGCCGCGAGCAGCGGCCAGCAAAGCATGCCTGGGATGGGTATGCCCGGTCACGACATGTCGAACATGAAAGGCATGGACATGCCGGAGGACAAAGACAAAGACAGCGACGCCAGCGCCCACGCCATGCATTCGATGGAAGGGCACATGGACATGGGGCCGCACATGAAGATGACGGCGCTGCGCCCCGCGAAGCCGGGCGACGCCGCACGCGCCGGGCAGGTGGTCGAAGCCGCGCGCAAGGCTTCAGAAAAGTACGTCGATTATCACGTCGCGCTGGCCGATGGTTATAAGATTTTCCATCCTGAGTTTCCGCAAAAGATGTATCACTTCACTAACTATGGATACGCGATGGAAGCCGCCTTCCGCTTCAATCCCGAACATCCCACGTCGCTGCTCTATGAAAAACACGGCGATGATTACAAACTGATTGGCGTCATGTACACCGCGCCCAAGCGTTTCGGCGAAGATCAGCTCGACGAGCGCGTTCCGCTCAGCATCGCCCAGTGGCACGAGCACGTGAATTTCTGCGCCGCGCCTCAGGATCGTCGTGGAGAAGGGTTGTTGCCGCATCCGCAGTTTGGTTTGAAAGGGTCGATCACCACGCAGGAAGCCTGCGATGCCGCGGGTGGAACTTTTCATCCCATAATCTTCAACTGGATGGTGCACGTCTACTCGTTCGAGAAAGATCAAGCGAGCGCGTGGTCAGTAGACCGGCAACATGGCGACGGAGATTGAAACGCAGACGCGAAGGCAAGGGACCTACTCCCACCAGATGATGTCTCCCGCTTCCCTACTGCATCCCGAATCACAGGCACGATCCCCTCATCGTCCGTAATGGCCTACAACAAAACAATTGCAGAATAAACACTCTTCTACTGGAAAACTTTCACCCTAGTTTGAAACGGCGAGACGTTGGTGCCGTCGTGTCTTGCTAACCGACACACGGAAACTACGTCCAACCAGCGTGACGGGGAATTGACAAACGTCACGGAACTTTCAATTCAGGCGTTACGTAGTTGAGAGAGGCGGACCAGGCTCGGAACCTTCTGGTCCGTGGCCATCAAGGCAGATTGTTCACTTCGGCAGATTCTCGCGGGGTTTAGGGGATTCTCTCACTCTCGGTTTGGCGGCCCAGGTGAGAAAACCCCCATGCACAGCGCAACAGGCCCGGAGGCTTGTCCGCTGAACCCCAGCGGCTGCATTGTAGGCGATTCGCGGCAAAACACAAGGGTTTTCTCGCGGAAGTCGTGAACCGGGCCGCCCCAACCGTTTCCCGACGTAATTTCGGGAAAGAAAATAAGGAGCAGTCATGAAGTTCGCGACAGTATCAAGATCAATATCGAAGTCCCTGGTGCTGGGGTTAGCGTTGCTGTTGGCCTCGAGCGCCTTTGCTGCAACCAAAACCAGTTTGCAACTTAGCCGTCCGGTGACGGTCAATGGAACCACGCTGAACCCGGGTGACTACAAAGTCCAGTGGGAGGGCGATGGTCCGAACGTCCAAATAAGCATCTTGCAAGGCAAGAACGTCGTGGTAAAAGCGCCAGCGCACATGGTCGAACTGCAGACGCCGGCTGCCGACGACGCTGCCGTAACCCGCAAGAATGACAACGGGCCCAATACACTGGAGGCTATCCGCTTCCAGGGGAAAAAGTTCTCTCTGGAGTTGGGTGAAGCCAGCGACGGAATGCAGCCAGGTTCCAGCAAGTAAACTGCGGCATGAATACGCAACAGAACGGGGAGCACGAATTGTGCTCCCCGGTATCTGTAGGTTCTGCCTGACGAGGCGAACCCATGTGGGGACGGCCGCCTCGGCCGTCCAGCCGCGCGAAGCGAGGCGTTGCGGTGCCTGACAGCGACAGTGTTACGGAGTTGCCGCCTTCTCCAACTCCGCATTCAGATGCACGCTGCTTCCGCCACTAACCTTCAGTTTCCTTTCCCAGTCCTTGAAGCCCGTTTTCTTGACCGAGACCGTGTGCTCTCCCTCGTCGATCTGAACATCAGAAGGCGTATTCCCTACAAAACTTCCATCGACTTCGATATCGGCACCTGGCGGATCTGACTCGACATTTAATTTCGCTGAAACGGGAACGGCGTTTTGGTCGGCGCCTGCCGCTGTACTTTCTGCTGGCACTGCCGGCTGAAATTTCGCTATGTCCAGTTTCGCGTCTCCATTGACGTAAGCAGTGATCTCGGTCCCCTTCGGAAGGCTGATGTCCTTGCCATGCATAAACAGAAAAAATGGCGCTGCAGGAAAGAACACGATCGCGGTCGCGACCATCCCGCCCACCATACCACCGGTGTGACCGCCGCCTTTGACGTCCTTCACGGCTCGCAGTGCCGCTTTATCGCCGCTCACCAACTTCACGTAATCGATGTTGATATCCAGCTTTCCACCACGAGCCATTCTCCTCTTGGCCTGGGCCTCAGTAACGGTCGCGAAAGCCAATCCTCCTTTTGGAATGACCAGCATCCCATTCACGGTGATATCATCCAGAGTCTCAAAATCCACCGTATCGCCCACGTGCGCATCGGCGGAAGAGATGGTTCGATTCAATCGCAGCCGTACGGGCGTCTCCTCTTCGAGCACGAATCCTCTCTTTGAAGCGAAGTTCGTCTGTGTGGCGGGCGCTTGAACCGCCGCGGGAGCCTGTTCCTGCGCCGTTGAAGCAGTGGGAGTCTGCGACGTTCCCGTCTGAGCCACTGACGCACGGCAGACGAACAGTAACGTAAGGCATAAAGAGGAACGGATTTTCATTAGCGACCCTCCGGCCACGAGAACCTTCAGAATGTTAGGGGAAACACCCAGGGGAAACGAAATTATCCTCTTGGCAGGAACGATGTTCAATCCAATTCTGCCGATCACCCTGCCAATGGAGAATAGGGGAGCGCGAAAGCGCTCCCCTCAAGAACTGGCCACTGACCTCAGTACTTCGGCACCTTCGGATCCACGCGCTCGGCCCAAGCGGTAATCCCGCCCGCGAGGTTGTGCACCTTGGTGAAGCCTGATTGCTGAAGGAATGCGACTGCCTTCGCGCTGCGCCCGCCCATCTTGCAATGCACCACGATTTCGCGGCTGGAGTCCAGTTCATGCACGCGATTCGGCAGGTCGTTCAGCGGAATCAGATGTCCGCCGATGTTGCAGATCTGATATTCGTGCGGCTCGCGCACATCGAGGACGAAAACATCTTCCTTTGCATCCAGCCGCCGCTTCAACTCTTCCACTTGAATTTCAGGAACTCCAATACCCACCGGTTTTTCCTCCCCACGAATGCCGCAAAACTCGTTGTAGTCTATCAGCTTCGTGACGGTCGGATGCGTGCCGCAAACGGGGCAATCCGGATTCTTGCGCAGCTTAAGTTCGCGGAACTTCATGCCCAGCGCGTCAATCAGCAGCAAGCGTCCGATCAGAGGCTCGCCCACTCCCAGAATTAATTTGATCACCTCGGTAGCCTGCATCACACCCACCAGCCCCGGCAGAATGCCCAGTACTCCTCCCTCCGCGCAGGATGGCACAAGCCCCGGCGGTGGCGGCTCAGGATAAAGGCAGCGGTAGCATGGCCCATCTTTCGCGGCGAACACGCTGGCCTGCCCCTCAAACCGAAAGATCGACCCGTAAACGTTAGGCTTTCCCGTAAGCACACACGCGTCATTCACCAGGTAACGCGTCGGGAAGTTATCCGTGCCGTCGGCAATGACGTCGAAGTCGCGGAAAAGTTCCAGCGCGTTCTCGCTGCTCAAGCGCGTGTCGAACTTCTGAATACTCAGGAACGGATTGATCGCCGTCAGTTTCTCCGCCGCGGAATCCAGTTTCTTCCGCCCCACGTCTGCTGTCGAATGAATGATCTGCCGCTGCAGATTGGTGTAATCCACCACATCGAAATCGACCAGCCCCAACGTGCCCACGCCCGCAGCCGCAAGATATAGTGCCAACGGCGAGCCCAAGCCTCCCGTGCCAATGCACAACACGCGCGCCGCTTTCAGCTTCTGTTGTCCTTCCATCCCGACTTCCGGCATGATCAGGTGCCGCGAGTAGCGCAGGATCTCGTCTTTGCTCAACGTTGCTGGAATTTCGGTGATGGTCGGCATAAAGCCCTCGGTTGAAATTTCAGAATTGCGCTCCGGGCACTAACAACAGGAAGGACACATACGACAACGATTTGTGGCGGAAGGTTTCAACGTTGTAATCCCCGGCAAAACCTGCACTCAGACCGCGCCCCCAGCAATGGAAGGCACGATCGAAATTTTATCACCTTCCTTCAGCGCGGTCGCTTCCTTCTGCAGGTAGCGTATGTCCTCATCATTCACGTAAAGGTTGACGAAGGCGCGCAGCTTGCCTTCCTCAGTGTAAAGATGCCGGCGCACATCGGGATGCTGCGCCACAAGCGCAGTCATGGCTTCACCAACTGTCCCGGCCTTCACTTCCACCGTAGATTGCTTGCCCACATACTGCCGCAGCGGCGTAGGAATGTGAATCTTGCTCATAGGTCTAATCACAAAGGATGCCCGCGAAGGCTGAGAAGATTCAGGACGACGAGTTCTAATGTCAGCGCACTATAAATGCGCCGAGGTTCCTCCTGCCGTAAAATGGCACAGAATACAAGGGAGAAAACTACGATGACGATCTTTGATCCAACTCGGGGCAGAGTTATTGATGGTGGAGGCGGCGGTGGCGGACTTCTGCGCTTGATCGGACTTGGCGTTGCCGGTTTCCTGGTCGTGATTTTGCTGTTCAGTTGCGTGACCAAAGTAGGTACCGGTCACGTGGGCGTACTTACGCTCTTCGGCAAAGTGCAAACTGGAGATACCCTGAGCGAGGGCATTCACGTCATCAATCCTCTGAAGACCAATAACGAACTGTCCATCCAGACGCAAACTCTGAAAGAATCCGCGAACGTACCTTCCAGCGAAGGTCTCATCATGAGTCTGGATACAGCGCTCATTTACCATCTCAATCCAGATCACGCCTCCGACGTTTTTCAAAAAATTGGCGCGGACTACGAAAACGTGGTGGTCGAACCCACTCTTCGCTCCGCCATTCGCGAAGCGACCGCCTCCCACACCGCCAACGCGCTCTATACCGGCGAACGCGAAATGGTGGCCAAGCAGATTTACGACCAAGTCACAGCCCAACTCAACCAGCGCGGCCTGATCGTCGAGAATGTTCTCCTGCGCGATATCCAACTGCCCGCCACTCTGAAGGCCGCCATTGAAGCCAAACAGCAGGCCGAGCAGGAATCGCTGGCCATGAACTTCCGCCTGCAAAAAGAAACCCAGGAAGCACAGCGCAAGCGCATCGAAGCCGCCGGCGTCCGCGACTTCCAGCAGATCGTGGCACAGGGCATAACGCCATCGCTCCTCGAATGGAAAGGAATCGAAGCCACGGAAAACCTGGCGAAGAGCCCGAACTCCAAGGTCGTAGTAATCGGCAACAACAAGAACGGCCTGCCGTTGATTCTGGGACAGTAGATTCTGGGACAATAGATTTATTAGTGGAGAACAAAGGGTTGATGTGGGGACAGCCGCCTCCGGCTGTCCCGTCGCCGCAGACGACGGTTTTGCGACGCTGCTACCATGACACCGTGCCTTCGCTACTCGAAGTCCGCCACCTTAACATCGGCTTCCCGTCCAAGACTCGTGTGGAGACGACTCATGTGGCGACGGGCGCCTCGCCCGTCCGCCCTGAGCAAAGCCGAAATGTCCTTCCCGCCGTCCGTGACCTCAGCTTCTCCATCGCTCCCGGCGAAGTCCTCGGCCTGGTCGGCGAATCCGGCTCCGGCAAATCCATTACATCCCTCGCCATCATGCGTCTGCTCCCGCCGCAGGCAAGGGTCTCGGGTGAGATTCTCTTTTCGGAGAACGGCACAACCCGCAACCTCCCAAGCCTGCCCGACGATTCCATGCGCGAACTGCGCGGATCGCGCATCGCCATGATCTTCCAGGAACCGATGACCGCGCTCAATCCCGTCATGCGGGTGGGTGACCAGATCGCCGAGGCCATATTGGCTCACGGCAAACATTCCGGGAGCGAGGCCACGCAGTTCGCCATTCAAGCCATGACGGATGTCGCCATCCCCGAACCCGACCGTCGATCTCGCGACTATCCACACCAGCTTTCCGGCGGGATGCGCCAGCGCGTGATGATCGCCATGGCCATCGTCAACCGCCCGCAGTTGCTCATCGCCGACGAGCCCACGACCGCGCTCGACGTCACCATTCAAGCCCAGATTCTCGACCTGCTCGCAGAACTCCGCGCCAAGTTCGGGCTGGCCATGCTCTTCATCTCGCACGATCTCGCCGTGGTTTCCCAGGTCGCCCGGCGCGTGGTCGTGATGTATGCCGGCAGCGTAGTCGAACTCGGCACCCGGCAAGAAATCTTTCGCTCCCCGGCACATCCCTATACGCGCGGCCTTCTTCACGCCGTGCCTGATCTGAGGACGCAGCGTGGATCCCCCCTCGAAACCATCGAAGGCACAGTCCCGCCGCTGCACGCCATGCCCCCCGGCTGTGCCTTCGAGCCCCGTTGCACATTCCGCGTCCCCGAATGCACCCACGCCCTGCCGCCGCTGGTCGAGGTTGCGGAAGGACATTGGGCCCGCTGCCCCGTGGTCAACCACAAATAAGGCTGGTAGGAACGACTGTGGAATAATCCTTACGCTGTATCGCTTCCGTTGCCGCTCGTTCTATAATCGCGACTTTGTCTGGTGCTCATTGCGCATACTGCTGCTTAGCGACATTCACGCCAACCTCGAAGCGCTGGAGGCCTGCCTGGCGGCGACTCCACCATTCGATCTCGTTGCCAACCTCGGCGACGTTGTCGGCTACGGAGCCAGCCCCAACGAAGTCATCGAGCGCACTCGCGGTCTGGGGAATATTTTCGTGCGCGGCAATCACGACAAGGCCGCGACCGGCCTGATCGACCTTGAGGATTTCAATCCCATGGCCGCCACCTCCGCCATCTGGACCCGCGACCAGCTAACTGCCGAGCATCACAAATGGCTGCACTCTTTACCCCAAGGCCCCGTTCCTCTGGAAGGCTTTCCTCGAGCGCACCTGGTTCACGGCTCGCCGGACGACGAAGATGCCTATGTCGTTTCCATCGGTGACGCGCTCGTCCCGCTCCTCGCACTCAGCACTCCGCTCACCTTCTTCGGCCACACACATTTGCAAGGCGGATTCTTTGCCAACGGTTCAAGCGCCGACGGCTTCCGTCCTGAATACCGCACCGTTGGGCAAGCCGAGACAGTTTCGCTTCAACTGAAACAGGGCACACGGTACTTGATCAATCCGGGCTCGGTCGGGCAACCACGCGACGGAGATTGGCGCGCGGCTTTCGCGTTGTTCGACACCGAAGCCCAGGTCATCCACTTCCACCGCACGCCCTACAACCTGAAAGCCGCGCAGGATCGCATCCTGGCCGCCAACCTGCCAGCGCGATTAGCCACTCGCCTGGCTGCCGGCCGCTGACTCTGCGTTCTCACGCTTGTCATCCTGAGCGCAGCAAGACGGGTCGCGAAGCGAATCGTCTTGCGTAGTCGAAGGATCCCTACTCCACCAGCCATGCCAGCAGCTATTTTCTCGATCCCTCTAATCAACGACGTGCTCAATCGCCGATGTAAACTCGTTGCATGCCCTACCCCCGCACTTCCGGAACCAAACCTCTCTTTCCCCATCGCGAGGAATCCCGCGAGACCCCGCCCGACCACTATCTCATCGCCCACAGCGACGGCGGCGCCCGGGGCAATCCCGGCCCAGCAGGCTATGGCGTGGTAATCCAGGATCAATCAAGGAAGAAGGTCGCACATCTTAGCGAGTACCTCGGCCACCAGACCAACAATTTCGCCGAGTACCAGGGATTGATCGCTGCCCTCGAATACGCCGTCGAGCACGGCCCCAAGGCTCTTAAGCTGATAAGCGATTCAGAGTTGCTGGTCCGCCAGATCAAAGGCATCTACAAAGTGAAGAACGCGTCGCTGAAGGATCTTCACGGGCGCGCCCAGGAACTGATCGCCCAACTGGAATGGTTTTCCATCGGCCACGCCCTTCGCGAACACAACCGGGACGCCGACCGGCTAGCTAACGAAGCCATGGACAAAGGCATGGGACGAAGCTAGCAGCCATGCGCTTACTCTGCCGCCGAAGTATGGTCGTGCACAATCCTCCATCCCCCGGGAAACTTGCGGAAAACCAGCGTGAACAGCCCGTGCGGCGTCTTGCCATCGGACATCGTCAACTTCCACGAGCCGCGCACAAAGGCTGCGTCCTGGCCCAACACTTCGACGCGCAAGCCGGAAAACTCTAACTTCCCCATCTCATGCCCCGGACTCGAATAGGTCGCGAGATAACGGTCCATCGCGGCCTGCCATCCCTCATAGTTTTTCGCGCCCGAGAAGAACGTCAGCTCCGGAGAATTCCAGTAGCCGGTCATGAAGCCTTCCAGATCGTGCCGGTTCCAGGCGTCTTGCTGCGTATGCAGGGCGCGCTCAATGGCCTTCGCGTCATTCCCATAGCTGCCAGACACATCCTGGGCATGAGCCGTAGCAGCGGTTGCGAGAAATGTGATCGGCAAACAGCAGGAAGAAAGAATGAAGCAGCGAACCAAGCGGCCGAGCATGCAAACCTCCGGATCCAGTTAAACTGAGCCCACTAGTTTCGCACGACAGGAGGCGATTACGGGAGGATTTCGAACGGAGCTATGGCGACAATGAACCGGGCGATAATTAGCTGATCTACGCCCGGCCCTTCTTAACGGCGACCGCTTTGCCTGCAACTTCCCAGGGACGCTTCGGCCGGTCCACTGGCGCTTTGTCGTCGTCCTTAAGGCGATCGTAATGGTAGGAGTCGCTCACAGTTCCCAGTGATTCGTTGTAAAGGCTGGGCAAGCCAAGCGCAACTTTAAGCTCTTCCGCAAACGATTGCAGCGCTTTGAGGTGGTCGGCAGTCGCCGGCACTTCCGTCTTGGAATTCTTGAGAAACTGCTGGTAGCCGCGGTTCACCAGCTTCGAGATCTCGCTGCCAACCAGGTATCCGGGATAAGCAAAAATCTTCACGCCGTCCTCGGCGTTCTTCTGAATTGCGGCCGATACGTTGTATTTTCTGAGGAACACGCGCCCATTCATGCCCGGCGCTTCCGTCACATCGAAACCGTGCTCGCGCAACCAGGCCAGCGCTTCCTCGTAAGTTCGTGCTTCTATTGCTTTCGACATTTTTTCTTGGCTTCCAATCTCTCTCTTAGATGCAGGCTCCGCGCAAACTGTGCGGCGCTTAATTCGCTCTGCATCGACTTCCCATCTGTGTCATCTAAAGACACCATACTACATAGCGTGTTTCAAGCTTTCTTGCATATTACGTTAGTCACCACGGGAAGGTTCAAATATGGGTCAAAGCTCAGCCAGGCCAGCGCAAACTTTCCCCGCGCATCGTGAGCTGAAACCCGCTCCTCCGCGCCTGGGGCTGAGTCTGTTCGAGCGCATCGGCAATACACCGATGCTGCGCTTTGATTGGCTCAGCTCACATCTCCCCGGCGTGACACTTTTGGGCAAGGCCGAGTGGCACAACCCCGGCGGCTCGGTGAAAGACCGGGCGGCCGCTAACATCGTTGCCGAGGGCCGCCGCAGTGGCCAGTTTGGTCCAGGCAAAATCCTGCTCGATGCCACCAGCGGCAACACTGGCATTGCCTACGCCATGCTGGGTGCGGCGGAAGGATTCCCCGTCAGGTTGTGCATGCCGCGGAACGTTTCCGCCGAGCGCAAAAAGATTCTGAGCGTCTATGGCACGGACATTATTTATACCGACCCCGGCGACGGCTCCGACGGTGCCATTCGCGCCGCCCGCGATCTTGCCGCCAGACATCGCGATTTGTATTTCTACGCTGATCAATACTCCAACGACGCCAACTGGCTCGCCCACTATCACGGCACGGCCAACGAAATCTGGCAACAGACCGAAGGCCGGATCACTCATTTCGTCGCCATGCTCGGCACCAGCGGGACGTTTATGGGCACGACGCGCCGCTTGAAGGAACTTAATCCCACAATCCGCTGCATCTCGCTACAACCCGATTCCTCTTTTCACGGCATCGAAGGCGCCAAACACATGGCCAGCGCAATCGTTCCCAAGATTTACGATCCGATGCTCGCGGATGAAAACCTTGAAATCGCGACCGAAGACGCCTATGCCATGTGCCGCCGCCTCGCCCGTGACTGCGGATTGCTGCTGGGAGTCTCCGCCGCGGCCGGCATCGCCGGCTGCCTCAGAGTCGCCGAACAATTTCAACTGAGGGACGAGCAGAAGGCGGTGATTGTTACCATCCTCTGCGATTCCGGCGACAAGTACCTGAGTGAGAGATTCTGGACGGAATGAGAACACCCACCACGGAGACACCGAGACACGGAGAAACGCAATTGCAAAATGTCTGAACTGAAATTCGTGGTCAGAGGTTGTTCCTTTTACTTTCTCCGTGCCTCCGTGTCTCCGTGGTAAATTCTGATTTTCGATGCTGAAGATCGCCCCCAAAGACTACGTCGCCCTCCGCCGCCATGGCGAAGAAACCTATCCCCATGAATGCTGCGGCGTGCTGCTCGGCCGCATGGAGAACGACGGCAGCCGCATCGTGACCGTAACTGCGCGCTGCGGCAACACCCGCATCGACTCTCCCCAGAACCGCTACAACATCGATCCCCGCGAACTGGTGCGCATCCAGCGCGAAGGGCGCGAGCGCGGCGAGGATATCGTCGGCTTCTACCACTCTCACCCAGACCATCCTGCCCAGTGGTCGCAGACCGACCTCGCCGAAGCTCACTGGATCGGCTGCTCCTACATCATCACCGGCGTGGATAAGGGGAAAGCCGCCACCACGAACGCATTCGAGCTTACCGGGTCTGGCGAGGCTGACAAGAAATTCGTCGATGAATCAATCCTCGTCGGCTGAACCGCTCGTTATTGGCTCGGTACGTCGTTGGCTCGTTACACGTCTTGGTAACGTTGCCTCGCGGCTCCGTCTATACAGGCATGCGGTTGCACCGGCCAGGAGGGTTCGTGCGCACTAGGTCGTCCAAAGCCTCCGTTCTTCTCTTAACTGTTCTTACTGTCCTGATTTTCGGCGCGGCAACCGGATCCAATTCCAGGCCCGACCAAGACTCCTCGCAGCTCGCCGCCCGCGTTCAGAGGGTCGAAGACGGCATCCCCGCCATCCCCATCAGCGGTGCCGAATCGCCGCTGCAGCTCAACCTCGACCAATTGATGCAACTCTACAAAGTGCCGGGTCTTAGCGTAGCCGTGATCGACAACTTCAAGATTGCCTGGGCCAAAGGTTACGGAGTCACCGAAGCTGGCTCCCATAACCCGGTCACAAACCACACGCTGTTCCAGGCTGGCTCAATAAGCAAGCCGGTCGCTGCAACCGGCGCGCTGTCTCTCGTGCAGCAGGGAAAGTTGTCGCTTGACGAAAATGTTAACGACAAACTCAAGTCGTGGCGGGTTCCCGACAACGAGTTCACCAAGTATCAGAAGGTCACTTTGCGGCGCATCCTGAGCCACAGTGCCGGACTAACGGTGCATGGATTTCCCGGCTATGCGGTCGGCGCCACGATCCCGACGCTCATACAAATCTTTAATGGCGAACCGCCCGCCAATACCAAGCCAGTGCGCGTGGATACCGTGCCCGGAACGAAATTCATCTACTCCGGCGGCGGCGTCACCATCGAGCAGCAGCTTCTGATCGATGTGACCGCCAAGCCGTTCCCACAGTTCATGCGTGAAGCTGTGCTCGATAAGATCGGCATGGCGGACAGCACTTACGAGCACCCGCTCCCGGCCGCTCGTGCCGTTGTGGCTGCAACGGGTACGCATGCCGATGGCATGGCCGTCCCCGGCAAATGGCACATTTATCCGGAAATGGCCGCCGCCGGTCTGTGGACCACAGCTTCCGACCTGGCCAGGTTCGGAATTGAGATCGCGTTATCGAAACAGGGCAAGGCCAACCATGTGCTGTCCGAGGCGACAACCCATGAGATGTTGAAACATCAGATTGACCAGGCGGGGCTTGGTTTTTTTCTTGGACAGTACAAGAATCCTGAGGAGTTTGGGCACAACGGTGACGATGACGGCTTCAAGGCGGTTTTGATCATGTTCGCCGATTCTGGCAAGGGTGTCGCCATCATGGTCAACTCCGACAATGGCGTCAACGTCGCTAATTATCTGGTTCAAAGCGTGGCCAAGGAATACGGATGGAATTACACGCCGGAACAGGAGGCTGCCGCCGACCTGCTAATGCTGATCGCAAATCTCAAAGGACCACAAGCGGCTCTGGCCCGCTATGCAGAATTGAAGAAGGCAGGATCATCATCGCCATACGTGATGGACGAAAATACCCTGATCGTGATTGGCTATCACTTTCTCTTCTCGGGCGAAACCGACGCTGCCGTTCAAGCATTCAAACTCGGCGTGCAAGACTATCCAAAGTATTGGAACGCGTACGACAGTCTGGCCGAGGCCTACCTGAAAGCCGGTCAGAAAGACTTAGCTATACAGAATTACCAGAAATCGGTCGAACTGAATCCGCAGAACCAAAGCGGTATTGACGCTCTCAAGAAAATCCGCGAACAGAAGTGATCCCGCGCGGATCCCTTGCTCTGCGCCCGTTCTGCGAGATTTTCACATAGTCGATGCGATTACGAGCGTCGCTCCACGCCCGTTCAATAGCTATTCCAGCTCTCTCAAAGCCTTATCCATTGCAGCTTCTGTCGAAAGCTGCCTGTTTGTCTGCACCAAATTCTGTCATCCGCCTGTGGACGCCCTGCACTCGGCTGAAAATACGCGAGTTACAAATGCAAACTTTCTGTTGACTCCGAAAATAGAAAGAGTACAAACATAATCGTTCTTTGACAGCTTCTAAAGTTTTTCCGGTTGGTGCCGCGTCCGGGACTCAAGCGCAGTCACCCTCTTCATGCAAATGACTAGGGAGGGCGAGCAAGGGTCTATAGCAAAGCGCTGGTCGAGGAGAACAAGAAGAAACGTCGAAGGCAAGACAGAGTTCCGAGGCGTTGGGTAGGTTTTTCCGGTTGGCGGTAAGCCCGGAGCCCGAGCGAAGATCGCGCGCAGCACCCCGCAAGGGAAGCTGCGACAGCAGGTCAAGCAAGGGTCATAAGCGAGCTACTGGCCGAGACGAATGGACCCAACACCACCTCGGAACTCTTAATTTTTGTGCCCCGCCTAGGCTGTGATCTGCACTAATCGATTCCCCTGAAAAACTTGCCGAAAGGAATTCAGAATGGCGATGCAACTGGCGCGATCGGGAATTGGCGAAGCAACCCTGCGTGGATACTCGTCGTAGGTCCGGCCTTCGAGCAATCTGCCGTGTTTCGCTTTCCTCACTCCGCCCCACTGTTTGAAGAAAAACGGCGCACGCGACTCATGACACAAATCGCGCACCGAGACTACCCACCCTTTGTGCATCGGACGCGCTCCTGGCCCACTCTCGCCTCCGACGATAGCCCAACTGATGCCGGATAGATTGAAAGCTCCCAGGTCTTCTAGCAGCGGCTCTATTGAAAGGAAGCGGATGCTTGCGGGCGTCTGTTGAAGATCTCCGATTCGAGGCAGGCCATACTTCTGATCCTCAACGCTCACTCCCCACCAAATGTGATTTTGTTCAGCAGCGAAACGCAATCGTCCACTCAAGAGATATCTCAGCCTGGCTGACCTTTTCGTGAGCACTTGGAACGTATGCCACTTCGCTTTGACCATGACTCTGCAAACCGCTTCGATATAGTCGTCGGGCACACCATCCTGGAAAAGGTCGCTCATCGAGTTCACAAACACGAGCTTTGGCGAACGCCAAGTGAATGGCTCGGTCAATTTCGAAGGAACCAGACGCAAGTCGAACCCCTGCTCGTAAGGGTGTCCCTTAACCCCGCGAAATCGCTCCGCGAACGTCTCGGCATAGCAATGCTTGCAGCCGGGACTGATCTTCGTGCAGCCGCGCACGGGGTTCCAGGTTGCGTCGGTCCATTCGATATCGGAGTGTTCGCTCGTATGGTTTTCGGTTCTACCATTCTGGCAGCCCTGCGCATTTACGCAAAGTGCTAGTTAAAAGACCCATCAATAGCAAATCATATCGTATTATTCGCTTTTTATTCTCCTCATTGCTAGGGGAAACTACATCGCCATGTTCAGTCAGGGGACGATTTGCGAAAATCTACCCTAGCCCCGGGCCCGAGTTCTACGTAGGAGCCTACTGCGGTGACGTACCAAACTGAGTTTGGTGGCGGATGGACGCAACGGAAGCTCGACGTACTGAAGAAATATCTCCAGGCATACACAAAGATATTCAAGCGGAATCCTCGAGCTCAACACTATTCCATTAGCTACGTCGATGCCTTTGCGGGCACGGGAACCCTGCGAAGGCCTGCACTCGGCTGACTCGCTAAATTCCTTCCAGAATTGCAGGAGAACGAGAAGGAATTTCGCAAAGGCAGCGTGAGGCGGGCTCTGGAGGTCGAACCCCCTTTTGATAACTACGTTTTTATTGAGAAAGATGCCAAGAAGTGCAGGGAGCTTGAGGCCATATCGGCTGATTTCCCCAATCGAAATGTGAAAATAATCAATGGGGACGCCAATGGCGCTCTGTTGAAATGGTGCAGAAATCTGGATCCGCAGAACGAGCGCGCGGCCGTATTCCTTGATCCGTTCGGCGCATCTGTCAAATGGGAAGTCATCGCTGCTTTGGGGCGCACACGCGCGGTAGACCTGTGGGTACTGTTCCCATACTCTGCCATAAACAGAATGCTTGTGCGCAACCGAAGGCCACCCAAGGCATGGGCGGACCGCCGCACATCAGTCTTTGGCACTAGGGAGTGGGAAAGCAGGTTCTATTCGACTAAGGCGTTTCGATCACTTCTTGATTCACAGCGGGTTGAGTCTGTGCGCAAATCCGCAGACCACCGAGCCATCACGGATTTCTTTGTAGAGCGACTGAGGAAGGAATTCGTTGCGGTGGGTAACCCTTACCCAATGCACAACTCAAACGGTTCCCTGCTGTTTCTTCTTTTCTTTGCGGCTGCTAACGAACACAGCGCCAAAACTGGGCTCAAAATAGCTAACGACATTATCGGCAAGCTAGACTCTTACTAGCTTCGGACCACAGGCCGCTTGATTTGCGTTCTACAGAGGTATATTCCCATGCTTCTTAGGCGGATTCTTATCCCGCTTGTTCTCCAGCATGGCCAGCGCCTGAATGAGCTTCTTCCGAGTCTCGTGGGGCTGGATGATGGCGTCCACAAACCCGCGGTCGGCTGCGACGTAGGGGCTCGCGAAGCGATCGCGGAATTCCTCGATTTTCTTCTGGCGTAGCTCCTGGCGATCTTGCGGATTCGCTGCGCCATCCAGTTCGCGCTTGTAGACAATGTCCACTGCGCCTTCCGGACCCATCACTGCGATCTCCGCAGTCGGCCACGCGTAGTTCACATCGGTGCGGATGTGCTTTGACGCCATCACACAATACGCGCCGCCGTAGGCTTTGCGCGTGATGACCGTGATCTTCGGCACCGTAGCCTCAGCAAATGCAAATAAAAGCTTCGCGCCGTGCTTGATGATGCCGCCGTATTCCTGCGCGGTGCCGGGCAGAAATCCCGGGACATCTTCAAACGTGATCAGTGGAATATTGAAGCAATCACAGAAACGGACGAAACGCGCGCCCTTGACCGAGGCATTGATATCGAGCGTGCCGGCCAGCATCGCCGGATTGTTGGCCACGATGCCGACGGAGCGGCCATCCAGCCGCGCGAATCCCACGACCATATTTCTCGCGAAGTGTTCCTGCACCTCGAAGAAGTATCCGTCGTCGACAACAGCGTTGATCACATCCTTCATGTCATAGGGAAGATTCGATTGCGCCGGGACGATCTTGTCGAGCGCGGCGTCAGCCCTATCAACAGGATCGGTGCAGGGCTTGCGCGGAGGTTCGTCCAGGTTATTCGACGGAACGAAGCTCAACAGTTCGCGCACCATCGACAGGCACTCGGCATCGTCGTGCGCGAGAAAGTGTGCCACGCCTGAGGTTTCGTTGTGGGTCATGGCGCCGCCGAGCTGTTCTTTCGTGACTTCCTCGTGCGTCACCGTCTTGATCACGTCGGGCCCGGTGATGAACATATAAGAAGTTTTGTCGACCATGAGGACGAAGTCGGTGATGGCCGGGGAATACACTGCGCCGCCGGCGCAGGGGCCCATGATCGCCGAAATCTGCGGTACCACTCCGCTGTACAGAGTGTTGCGCAGAAAGATGTCGGCATAGCCGGCCAGCGACGCCACGCCTTCCTGAATGCGCGCGCCGCCGGAGTCGTTCAAGCCAATCACGGGCGCACCCACCTTCGCGGCGAGATCCATGATCTTGACGATCTTTCCCGCATTCGTTTCCGAAAGCGACCCGCCAAACACAGTGAAATCCTGCGCGAATACATAAACCAGCCGGCCCTCGATGCGGCCGTAGCCGGTGATAAAGCCGTCGCCGTAGAACTTCTGTTCCGCCATGCCGAAGTCGTTGCAGTGATGCGTGACCAGCTTGTCGGTTTCTTCGAAGGTGCCGTCGTCGAGCAGGAACTCGATACGCTCGCGGGCCGACATTTTGCCCTCTTTGTGCTGGCGCTCGCGCCGCTTCTCGCCTCCGCCGGCTTCGGCAAGCTCGTTACGCTTTTTCAGTTCCGCGGCTTTTTCTTCGAGATTCATATGCGGAAGGATTATAGCGGGTGGGATAGCCGGGCGAGTGGCGCGGCGGAGTTTCACCACCGCGCTCTCTCAGAACCGGACGTGAGCCTCTCGGCTCATCCGGCTCCCGGTATCCGGCTGTTGGCATGATTGTCCAACGGCTTTGCCTTGGTC
>Ga0182024_10011482_pt1 | contig 17757 bp, 16 predicted proteins | sample P32metaG_FD_120480 | JGI IMG/M metagenome (GOLD analysis project Ga0182024, IMG submission 120480) | Permafrost microbial communities from Stordalen Mire, Sweden - P3-2 metaG (Illumina Assembly) | ecosystem: Environmental > Terrestrial > Soil > Wetlands > Permafrost | place: Sweden: Stordalen... | reverse complement strand
GTTCGTGGATACTGATGCGGAGATCGTCGCCGCGCACGGTCCGCTGGAGGATATCTTCGCGCGTGAAGGCGAGGGGCGTTTCCGTGCGTACGAGCATGACGTACTCCAAGCGGCGTTGGGCGGAGAGGCCAAAGTGATTTCGCTTGGCGGCGGCGCGATCACGCATGCGCCGACGCGCGCGCTTTTGGAAGCGCACGCGCTGCGCGTGTTCATCGAGGCGCCGTTGCGCACGATTCTCGCGCGCGTGCGCCGTTCGAAAACGCGTCGACCGATGCTCGGCGAACAGCCGTCGATGCAACGCGTGCGCGAGTTGTTCGCGCTGCGCGAGCCTTACTATCGCGAAGCGGAAATCGTCGTCGACGGTCGCGGCACGGCGGGCAAGGTGGCGTCGGCTATAGCAGTCGCGGTCGGCCGGCGTCTGTAGGGCGCTGCGCGTATGGATAGAATCGTCATTCGCGGCATCCGTGCGTACGGCAGGCATGGGGCAAACCCCGGCGAGCGCGATCGTCCGCAGCCGTTCGATATCGAAGCGGAGTTGCAACTGGACCTCTCGCGTGCGCGGCGCAGCGACATGCTTGCCGACACCGTGGATTACGCGGCGCTGCACGCGCGCATCGTCGCGATCGTGCAAGAAGCGTCGTTCGCGCTTTTGGAGCGCTTGGGCGAGGAGATTTTGCATGCGATAAGGTCCGATGAGCGCGTCTGCGCGGCTCGCGTGGCAATCGGCAAGCCGGGTATGCTGCAAGGGGCGACGCCGACGGTTGAGGTCGCTTTCGGAGCGCGGTAGAGAAGGTATGCCTCTTGCTTATATCGGTTTGGGCTCCAACGTCGGCGATGCGCGCGCGAACGTTGCGTCGGCCGTTCGCGCGGCGTCCGCGTTCGGCGCAATCATCGCGCGCTCGTCGCTTTATCGCAGCGTGCCGTGGGGCGTGCGCGAACAAGGCGATTTCATCAATGCCGTCGTCGCCTTGAAAACCGCGCTGCCTCCCCTCGACCTTCTCCGCGCTCTGCAGGAGACCGAGCGCAAACTTGGGCGGATCGCAACCTATCGCTGGGGTCCGCGCGTCATCGATCTCGATATCTTGACGTACGACGATCTCATTCTCGAAACGGCGCAACTCACATTGCCGCATCCGCGGCTCTTGGAGCGGGCTTTCGTCTTGGCGCCGTTGGCGCAAATCAATGCCGCGTATCTTCGGGCATACGAAGAACTTTCGCCGGAGGCTAGGGCGCAGGCGCGTCGCTGCGAAGAATACGATCTAGATATGGGGTTTTAACGCAATGCGAGAAAAGATGCTTGACCGGCGTTTCGCCTATGTTCTAAGCGATAAAGAAATCGCCCAAGGAAGTACGCTTGGCTCTCCTCGATGCTTTGTGGTCCTCAAACCGACTGGGGCAATCGAGAATATATACTGTTCCGATGCGGGATTGAATTACTTCGGCGCCGTCAACGTGCGCTTCTGGGACCGTCGCAGCAAGGTTCGGCTCGCCAGTCACGACGGCGAGTTCCATTTTCATCCGGAACGTCAAGATCACGTCTATACGCTTGATAACGGCGTAAGCGTGCACGAGCAGGTATTCGCCTATAATGACGACGGCGAGGACGGAGCATCGATCCCCGTTCCGGTAGTGTACTATCGCTATCATTTCAAGAATGCATCCAAGAATGCGGTCTCGTTCGATGCTTACGCCTTTTGCGATCTGCGAGGCAATACAGAGCAGGACGTAATGGCGGAGTTCGATCGCGAGATGGGGGGGATCGTTGCTTGGAATAAGAGTGCTCCTGAGCAGATAAGGCTTTTCGCAATGCTTTCGCCGGCCCAGGGATGGGAGACCAGCGACGACCGCGGAAAGCTCGTCTCACGTACGGCGCCGGGTCTCCTCGCGAATGCGACCGTCGCCGCAGGACCCGATCCCGTCGGCGCGCTGCATGCCGAAATCGATCTTGAGCCCGCAGAGGAATGCTCAGTTGAATTGCTGTTCGTTTTATCGGCTAAATCGCGCGCGGATTTGAAGATCGCGCGCGAAGCATGCCCGGCGGGAGATAAGGCGCTTGAGAAAACATCCGCTTACTACCATAAATATTTAAAGCAATCCGTCTTGCGGACTCCGGACCAAGACGTGACGCGAGGCGTGTTTTGGGCGAAGGCGAATATGTTACGCGTTCAGACTTATGCGCCGACCGGTTGGTGTTTTACGAACGATCCGACCAGAAGCAATAATAGCGTCGGGCGGGACACCGCGTGGATGGCTTTTGGGGCGGATTATTTAAACCCGGAATTTGCCCACGATTCCTTGCAGGCGTATTTTCGTTTGCAAGAGACAAACGGAAAAATCGTGGAATATTACGACGTACGCAACGGGAGGACGGAAGATTACGGCCTTAACGTCAACGATAATACGCCGCTGGTCGTCATTGCGTTGTGGCATCATTATAATGTAACCGGTAATGAGGCGTTTTTGCGCGAGTGCTATCCGGATGCGATCCGCGCCATGGAGTATATGCTCTCGCAGCGTAACGAAGACGGCCTTATATGGTGTACCTCGACGAAGACGTCGGACTGGGGCATCGTCGGCTGGCGAAACGTCATCGAAAATTACCGCATCAGCGGCGCCTCCGCCGAAGTGAACGCGGAATGTTACGCGGCGCTCAACGCTCTTGTCGAGATGAGTCGCCTCTTCCATGATGAAACGGCGACGTCGAAGTACGAACGAGCGGCCGAAGCGTTATACGAAGCGATCAATACGCATCTCGTCAATCCCGCGAATGATTTATACTATCTTACGATCGACGTCGACGGAACGCGGCGTTCGGACGTCACGTCGGATTTGTTGTTCCCCGTGCTCTTTGGGGTCGCTCCGCCGGAGCGCGCTGCTCGGATCATCGGCGCCCTGAGCGATGCCGCGTTCTGGACGGACGCGGGCATGCGCACGGTACCGCGCGACGACCTTATTTACGGTCCGACGCACGGGTACGGCCTTTTAGGCGGAGTTTGGATCGGCGTCTCGTTTTGGTATGCGCTCGCCGCCGCGAAATACAACCCGACGCTGATGGCCAAAGCGCTTTCGACGTGCTTTCATCATTTCTCAAAAGATCCGCGGCGCAACAACACGGTGCCTGGGCAGTTTTCCGAATGGTTACACGGCGAGATCCTGGTGAATCAAGGCATGATGCTCTCTCCATGGAATGCGCCGCGCTATTTATGGGCGGCGATTGAAGGCGCGGCCGGCCTTGACGTGCGTGAGAAAGAGGCCAAGATCAATCCCGCCCTTGCCGCTGAGTGGCGTTGGCTTGCCGTCTTCAACGTGCCGTTTCGCGGGAAGTCGATAGCTTGGATTGCGGCCCGCATGCCCGACGGCTTGCAGGTGCATACGACATCGGCGCTCGGCAGCGATTCGCCGCTATTCACATATCAGCGCGACGTGACGCGCGACGTGCGCGCCGCCGATCCGAACGCTACCCTTGTCGCGTTCGCCGACGACGACCGAACGATAGTGTTCGTAGGTAGTTCTGATTCACAAGCGGTGACGACGGCGGTATCCTTCGCGGCAACGACGACGCAGACGTACAAGGTGCGCCTCTTCTCGACGGTGTGGAACAACTGGCAGGATTTGGGCGAATTACGGGAGGCGGACATAGCGGCCGGAATCATCGTGATTATAGACGCGGGCGGCTTTGCGTTCCTTGAGATGACGCGCGTCGCATCGCAGGAGCAGTAATAGAGGTCAGCGGAAAACGAGGTGAGACTAAAGCGGCACACGGTAGCGGCATAGCGTTCGGCCGAGGTTCAAGGCCCCCGCCGCCCGAATCATGGGGGCCTGTGAGCATATCGTGGGATGAAGCGCTTGACCGCGTGCGGCAAATTGTCGCTGTGTGCGTCGAAGGCGATGCGGAACGCTTGCGCCTAGAAGAAGAGGCTTTTTCCGTGGAGGTGCGGCGGACGACGCGCCGTGCCGCGAGCCTTGCGGCGCCGACGGAGTTCTCCTCGGGCGCCGGAGCCGGCGTTTGCGCGTCCTCCGCTGCCGCTAGCAACGGCGCGGCGCACGCGCTTGCGGAGCCCGTGCTGCTCCGAGCCGATTTTGTGGGCATCGTGCGCTTTTCTCGCCCCGTCGTCGCCGAAGGGAGCTTGGTAAACGAAGATCGCGAACTGGCCTACGTCGAGTCGCTGGGAACGCGTAATCCCGTTCGCGCCGCCGGGCGCGGCAAAATCGTCGCCGTGCACGTGATCGACGGTCAGCCGGTTGATTACGGACATCCCCTCTTCGCCGTCGTTTACGAATAGCCATGAAGAAAATCCTTATCGCCAATCGCGGTGAGATCGCCGTCCGCGTCAATCGCGCCGCGCACGAGCTGGGCATCGCGACCGTCGCGATTTTCTCGGAAGCGGATCGCAATGCGTTGCATGTGAGATATGCCGATGAAGCTTACTGCGTGGGGCCTGCTCCCGCCGCGCGCTCGTATCTCAATATTCCCAATATCATTTCCGCCGCCGCCGTATCCGGGGCCGATGCGGTGCATCCGGGATACGGCTTCTTAGCCGAGAACGCGCGTTTCGCGGAAATTTGCGCGGATCACGGCTTGACGTTCATTGGGCCTTCGCCCGAGGTGATTTCACGGATGGGCGATAAAGCCGCGGCCAAACGAGTCATGCAAGATGCCCGCGTCGCCGTGACGCCGGGCACGGATATTCTCGAATCCGCGGAAGAAGCGCGCAAGGCCGCGCGTAAGCTCGGGTATCCCGTCTTGTTCAAAGCCGCGGCCGGCGGCGGCGGCAAAGGCATGCGCGAAGTGCGCACGCCGGAGGATCTGGATCATGCGTATGCGACCGCGCAAGCCGAGGCGGAGGCGAATTTCAAAGACGGGCGTCTTTATTTGGAAAAACTTCTCGATCGTCCTCGGCATATCGAGGTGCAAATCCTCGGAGATGCGTTCGGGAACGTCGTGCATGTCGGCGAGCGTGATTGTTCGGTGCAGAAGCCCTCGCATCAAAAGCTTATCGAGGAGGCTCCGGCTCCCGTGCTTTCGGAACGCACGCGTTCGCGTTTGCACGACATGGCCGTCGCCGCGGCGCGCACGGTGAAATATACGAACGCCGGCACATTGGAATTTCTGGTGAGCGGCGACGACGTTTGCTTTATGGAGATGAACACGCGCATTCAAGTGGAGCATCCGGTAACGGAGATGTTATACGGCGTCGATCTGGCGGTTGAGCAGATTCGTATTGCGAGCGGGCAAAAACTCTCGTTCAAACAGAAAGATCTGTCGCCCAAAGGCCATGTGATAGAGTGCCGCATCAACGCGGAAGACGCCGAAGCCGGTTTCGCGCCCGCGGCGGGAACCCTAGGCGAAGCGGTGTTGCCTGCGGGTCCGGGGGTGCGCGTTGATTCGCACGTCTATGCGGGCTGCGTCGTGCCGCCGTTTTACGATTCCTTACTGGCGAAAATAGTCGCGCACGGCAAGACTCGCGCGGAGGCGCTCGCGCGGATGGACGTCGCGTTGCGCGAAACAATCATTACCGGGGTGCGGACTACAACGGACATCTGTAGAACGATCATAGCGGATGAGCGTTTCGCGGCCGGCGGCGTCGGCATTGAGTTCCTTCCTTCGCTGCTGCACGAACGAGTCGCAGGCATACGATGACGCGTCGATTCGCACGCGAATTGGCCTTACAGGCCTTGTTTTCCATCGAAATCGGGCGCCACGATCCGGCTGCGGTGTTGGCGGAATCTGAGGCGCATCGCGGCATCGACGAGCATCGCGGCTTTATTAAAGAGTTGGTATTGGGGACGCTGGAGGATGCGCGAGAATGCGACGTTGCGATCTCGGCGTTGCTTGAGGGATGGACGATCGAACGTTTACCGACCGTCGATCGCTTAGTGTTGCGTATGGCATTGTTCGAGATGCGCCGGCACCCGCAAACGCCCAAAGCAGTGGTGATCAATGAGGCCGTTGAGCTCGCCAAGAAATTTTCCACGCAAGAATCCGGGAGTTTTGTGAACGGCGTGCTTTCAAGCGCGGGGAGATCCGTGCCGGATGGCTAAACGTCGTCGTCGCGGTTGCTTCTCGCGCCTTTTCGGCGCCGCGGCGGTGCTCGCGGCGCTCGGCATTTTGTTTGTTACGGGCGTGGTCGCCGGTATCGTCTCTTCGTATTCGCGCAATCTTCCCGACATTAACAAGATGGCGGATTTCCAGCCTTCGCGTTCGACGCGCATTTACGCGCGCGACGGCTCATTGCTCGCCAATCTCTATCATGAAAATCGCATATGGGTTCCGCTCAGCCAGATTCCGCCGGTTGTGCGCAATGCGTTCATCGCCGTTGAGGACGCGCGGTTTTATCATCATCACGGCATCGATTTCGGAGGCATTATTCGCGCGGCGTGGGCGGATTACCGGCACAAAGAATTCCAAGGCGCATCGACGATTACGCAGCAGCTCGCGCGCACGCTTTTCCTCTCCAATGAAGTCTCGATCTCACGCAAAATTCAAGAAGCGTTGCTTGCGATGGAGATAGAGCGATTCTACACCAAAGAGGAAATCCTTGAGCGCTATCTCAACCTGATTTATCTTGGTTCCGGCGCGTACGGCGTTGAAGCTGCCTCGCATACGTATTTCGGCACGACGGCGGAGCATCTTACGCTTGCGCAAGCGGCAATTCTCGCGGGTTTGCCCGCAGCTCCCTCAGATTACTCGCCGTATGTGAACCTGAAGCGATCCCGGGAGCGCCAGGCGCATGTGCTTGAGCGCATGGCGAGCGCGCAATTCATAACGGAGGCGCAGGCTAAGCAAGCCGAGCGCGAGCCCTTGCGACTCGTCGGGGATCGCCCGGCGGGCGTTACCTCGTTCAAATATCCGTACTTTACGACGTATGTGACGAGCTTGTTGGGGCGTCAGTTTGGCGAGAGAACGGTGTATGAGGGCGGTCTGGACGTGGAGACGACGGTCGATCCGCGCATGCAGAAACTTGCAAGCGATGCCGTCAATTGGGGCGTCGACAACGCGCGTCGTGAAGGAATCGGCGCGCATCAAGCTGCGCTGGTGGCCTTGCGTCCCGCTACCGGGGAAATTCTCGCGATGGTGGGAGGCGCAGGCGGTTTTTCGTTGGGGAATCAGTTCAACCGCGCGTGGCAGGCGCGCCGCCAACCAGGGTCGTCCTTCAAAGCGTATGTTTATACGGCCGCGATCGACAACGGCATGACGACGACGACGATCGTGAATGACTCGCCGATCTCTTATCCGATGGGCGACGGTACGCGTTGGTCGCCTCACGACGACGATAATCGCTTCTTCGGCCCGATAACGTTGCGCTATGCGCTCGCGCAATCGCGCAACGTCGTAGCCGTGAAGGTGGCCGAGCAACTCGGGATCGATCGCGTGATCGCCTACGCGCAACGCATGGGGGTAAAGGAGACGCTTGAACCCAATCTTTCGCTGGCGATCGGCACCTCGGTGCTGACGCCGCTGGATCAAGCGACGGGTTTCGCCACGTTGGCCGATCAAGGCATCCACGTCGATACCACGCCGATACGCGAGGTGAAAGATTCGTTCGGATCGATTATTCTCGATGATCGTTTTCCGGTACAAACGGAAGTTGTAAGCGCGGGAACGGCGTATGTCGTTACGACAATGCTGGAAAGCGTCATTGCGGAAGGGACCGGGTATCCCAACGCCGTGCTCGATCGGCCGGCGGCGGGGAAGACGGGTACGACCTCGGATTACCGTGATGCGTGGTTCGTGGGCTTTACGCCGGACTTAGTGACGGCGGTGTGGCTGGGAAACGACGATTACACGCCGATGCACGAATCGTACGGCGGCAACATCCCGGCGCGCATCTGGTCGCGTTTTATGAAATCGGCGCTGGCGAAAACGCCCAAGCATGATTTCGTTTATCCCTCGGGCGAGGTGCATCGCATGCCTGTGTGCGGGCAAGCGCACCGTTTTGAATTCTATCTTGAGGGGACGCAGCCGAAGGGAACTTGTTCGCGCGGTCCAGGGCTTTCGTTGCCCAAGCTCTTGATTCTGCCGGAGAAAACCGCGGGCGAAGTCAAAGCCGGGTCGCAGGCCAAAAAAGGGGCCGCCTTGCCGGCGCCGCGGGAAACGCCGGCCGTGGAGGTCCTCACGCCGATGCCGGAGGCGCCGCGGTGAGTTTTTTCGAGGCGTCGTCGCCGGATCGCGTCGTCGGCGTGAAGCGGCTTTCGCAGCACGTTAAACGTCTTCTTGAGTCCGATAAGAATCTGCGGGGCCTGGGCGTCGTCGGCGAGATTTCCAACCTAAAGCCGCATCCCCTCGGTCTTTTTTTCAACTTGAAAGAAGAAGAAGCGGTGCTCGCCTGCGTGGCCTGGTCCGATGTCGTCGGAAAGCTTCCCGCATTGCGCGACGGACAAGAGATTACGGCGTACGGTTCCCTCACCGTATGGCCCAAGCGCAGCGGCTATCAATTCACGGTGCGCAAGGCGGAGGTATCCGGCGTCGGCGATTTACACCTGCGGTATGAGGCGTTACGGCGTGCTCTCGCCGAGGAGGGGCTTTTTGATCGCCCCAAAAGGGCGTTGCCGCGTTATCCGTTCAGCATCGCGTTAGTTTCCTCTCCTCGCGCGGACGGCTATAACGATTTCATGAAAATCGTGCGTACGCGGGCCCCTCACGTGCGAATCACGTTGCTGGAGACGCCGGTGCAGGGGTTGGCGGCCGTACCGGGGATCGTCGATGCGATCGCGCGTGCTTCGCGTTTAGAGGTTGACGTGATCGTCGTCGCGCGCGGAGGCGGTTCGGCTGAAGATATTTTCGCTTTTAGTCAGGAATCGGTGGTTCGGGCGCTGGCGTCGGCGACGCATCCCACAATTTCCGCGATTGGTCACGCCAAGGACGTGCCGTTATGCGATTTGGTCGCTGATCGGCGTGCCGAGACGCCTTCCAACGCCGCGCACTTTTTAACGGAACGAGCAACCTCTGATCTTCTCGCCGGCATTGAGGATATGTCGCGTCGTTTAGCAGCCGGCGTTCGTCGCCCGGTGCTTTTCGCGCGCAGGCGTTTGAACGCGGCGCTCGATCGTTCGGCGCTTGTTTTCCCGGAACGCGCGATTGCGGCGCATCGCAGACGCTTTGCCGATACGTTTGAGCGTCTGGAGCGGGTCGATCCGCGGCGGCGGCTCAACGAGCATCGCGCAGCGTTTACCTTGCTAGACTATCGCCTCTCGCACGTCGATCTCACCGCTCGCAAACGCGCGCGTTTGGCGCTTGCGGCGCGCGGGCTGGAGGCAAGCGATCCGACGGCGATTTTGGCTCGAGGATACGCGATGGTTGAATACGAGGGCGTCGTTGTACGCGATGCCGCTTGCGTTCCCATCGGAGCGTTGATCCAAGCCAGATTGGGTCGCGGAAAAGTGCAAGCTCGCGTTGAATCAAAGCAAGATGGCTGAAGCGGCATCCGGACAATTCGAGCGGGCTCTGGAAGAACTTGAAAAGATCGTCGCTCGTTTGGAGCGAGAAGAAGTCACGCTCGACGACTCGGTGCGTCTTTTTAAGGAAGGGCGGGAGCTTGCCGCGCGGTGCGAGCGGTTATTGGCCGATGCGCAGAAAACGATTGAGGCTTCGATGAGCGGGGATGACGGGGACGCAGACCATTAGAGCGCTTTATCGGTCCGCTTGGATGGTCATGGCCTTCGAGAAAGTGCTCTAATATGCTCGAAACGTATTCGGACGAAGAGATCGTTAAGCTTTCCCGCTTGAATCCGCACGTGCGTTTGGAACGCGACGACGCGGGTGAGTTGCTTGCCGTTTCTTGCGTTGATGATGAGGGAGCGCGTCGCATTTCCGCATTATGCATGCAGTTGGCCGTTTGGTATGGGGAGTATCGCGCGGGGGAACTCTTCGACTCCTCGACCGGATTTCGCTTTGGGGACGGAACGTTGCTTTTCGCGGATGCGGTTTGGGTGGAGCGCGATCGTTGGAAATGGTTGAGCGATAAGGAACGTCGCTTGTTCCCGCCGGTATGTCCCAGCGTCGCTTTTGAGATCGTGTTGCCGGGAGATTCGTTAGAACTTGCACGGGAAAGGGCGCGGATGTTTTTGGAAGGCGGGGCGAGGGCTGTCCCTTGCATCGACATCGAACGACGTTTGGTCGACATATATCGTCCTTTGGGCGTTGACGCGTACGGCAATCAAAAGGAAGTGCGCGTCGTCGAATTGGGTTACTTTACGATGGATACGCCGAAGATATTCGCTTGAACAAGGTGCGTCTTGACGATGCCGTCGCGGCGAAAGCCGGCGTGACGCGATCGCGCGCGCGTTCGTTGATCATCGCGGGTCGCGTGCGGGTGGACGGGCGCATGGCGACCAAACCCGGCGCCGCGGTCGCGTTGGGCGCCGTTCTGGAGGTTGAGCGTCCCCGTCCGTACGTGAGTCGCGGCGGGGAGAAGTTGGAGGACGCCTTGCGCGCGTTCGTTTTGGAGGTGCGCGGCATGCGGGCATTGGACGTCGGCGCTTCAACGGGCGGGTTCACGGATTGTTTGTTGGCGCACGGCGCGGAGCATGTCGTCGCGCTCGATGTAGGATATGGACAACTCCATTACGCATTGCGCGAGAACCCGCGCGTCACGGTGATGGAGCGGTGTAATTTTCGTTTATTGCCGGACGACGCGTTCGGCGCCGAATTCGATATCATCGTCATCGATGCGTCGTTTATTTCGGCGGCGACGATGATCGCGCGGGCGCGGGCCTTTTTGCGCGAGGGGGGCGTTATCGTCGCGCTCATCAAGCCGCAGTTTGAAGCCGGGAAAGATCGGTTGGGTTCCGGCGGGGTGGTGCGCGATGCGGCAGTGCATCGCGCGATTCTGCGTGAAATGCTCGCGGCGATTATCGCATTAGGATTAGCGCCGCGAGCTTTGGAGCTTTCGCCGTTGCGCGGCCCGGCCGGCAACGTCGAGTTTTTCGTCTTGATTGCCCGGGAAGGCGCGGCGGTGGACGAAGCGGAGATCGAGCGTCTGACGGCGCAAGCACGCACTCCATGACGCAACTAGTGCGGTTCGCGACGGGAACGATCGCGTTGTATGTCGATCTCGAACGCGACCACGCTCGCGCCGCCGCCGCGGCCGTCGCGGGAGCCGCGCGCGACGCCGGTTTTGCTATCGCTTTGTGCGAGGAACAAGATGCGACGTTGGGGTTGGCAACGTCGGGAACCAGGGTGCAAGATGCGAAGCTTCTGGTGACGATCGGGGGCGACGGTACGTTGCTGCGCGCGGCGCAGATCGCCGCGCCGCACGAAATCCCCCTCTTCGGGGTGAATACGGGGCGCTTGGGCTTCCTCACCGAAATTGACGGCGGCTCCGGTATGGTTCCCGCATTGGCGGCGCTCCTGCGCGACGGTTTCATTTTGGATAACCGCATCGCGCTCCAGGCGGACGTGCGCGGCCGCAAGCACTTCGCCCTCAACGACGTGGTCGTTCGTCGCATCGCCCCGCACATGGCCCCGTTCGGCTTGGATGTGGACGGCAAGGAGGCGGCGCACGTACCGGCCGACGGCATCGCGGTGGCTACGCCCACGGGGTCCACGGCATATTTTCTCTCGGCAGGCGGCCCCATTCTTGCTCCCGACGTCGCGGCATTCGGCATCACGGCGTTGCTGCCGCACACGCTGTTCACGCGACCGTTAGTGGTGCCGGATACGTCGGTCGTCGTGGTTACCTCGATCGGCACGGAGGCTTACGTGGAAGCCGACGGGCGCATCGTCGATGAACTCAAAGTAGGCGATCACGCGACCGTAACGCGCTATCCGCGCACGGTCCGTTTCGCGCGCCGCGAGGCGCTCAATTTCTTCTCGTTGCTGGAGGAGAAGATGCGCTGGAACGCGCCGATCAAAGAACGTCGCGACTAAAATCGAATGCGTTTGCGTTCTTTGGAGATCGAAAACTTTGCTTTGATCCGCAACGCATCCATGAGCTTTGTTGATGGGTTAACCGTCTTCACCGGGGAGACGGGTTCCGGGAAGACGATGCTGCTCGACGCGCTTGGTTTCGTGCTTGGAGCGCGTGCTTCGTCGGACATGGTTTCCGTCGGCGCCGCGCGGATGCGGGTGACGTTGCAAGTTGAGCCGACAACGGATGAGGCCGCGATCCTCGTGCGAGAGATGAGCGCGTCGGGGAAATCCTCGGCTCGCATTAACGGTCGTGCGGCGACAACCGCGCAATTACGCGCATTGGGCGATAGCATTGTCGATATCGTCGGTCAACACGAGCAACAGCGGTTGCTTTCGCCCAAGCATCAGCTAGAGATGCTCGATCGTTTCGCGGGCAATGCTGCGATGCAAGCGCGCGCTCGCGTCGCATCGTTGCACGCGCGCGTTCGGGAGTTGACCTCCGCGCTTGATGAAGCGCAAGGCGATGCCGCTCTAGTATTCGCGGAGTACGAAAGCGCACAGTGCGCGCTACGCGATATCGATGATGCGGCATTGCAAGCGAATGAGGAGATGGAGCTACGCGAACGGCGCGGCTATCTCGCGAACATCGAGCGTATTTCGGGGGCTCTCGCTCTTGCGTATGAGGCGTTGAGCGGCGCAGAGAACGCCGTCGTCGATGGGCTTGGAGTTGCGGTGCGGGCGCTTTGCACGGCAGCGCGTTTCAGCGAGTCCCTTGGAATCGTATGTGAAAAAATCGTCGCTTTGCAAAGCGAAGCGAATGAAGTCGCCGTCGCGCTGTCGCGGGAGCTTGACGCGACGGAGCACGATCCGCGTGAATTGGAAACGATCGGCGCGCGTTTAGACGTTATTGAGCGGATCAAGCGCAAGTATGGAGGCACAGCGGAAGCCGTTTGTTTTGAACGTGCGCGTTCGGCGAAGATCATTGCATGCTTTGAATCGCGCGACGATCGGCTATCAGCGTCGCGAAACGAGCTTTCCGTCGTACGTGAACAGCTTGCTTCGAATGCCGCTAGGTTGACGCAAATTCGTAGTGAAGCGGCACGCCTTCTTGAAGAACGCGCTGCGCGAGAATTGCGCGGCTTGGCAATGCCTGCCGCGCGTTTCGCCGTTGTGCTGGAACCGTTGGAGCGAATCGGCGCGAACGGAGCGGAGCGCGTCGGGTTCGTCCTGTCTCCAAATCCCGGCGAACCGCTGCGGGCGCTTGCGCAAGCTGCGTCCGGCGGCGAGCTTTCGCGCGTGCTCTTGGTGCTGGTTTCCGTGCTCGCCGCAAGCACGGATGCCGGCACGTTGATCTTCGACGAAATCGATGCCGGTATCGGCGGCGCAACGGCCAATGCGGTCGGCGCGCGCTTGGGAGCCTTGGCGCTTGGCGCCCAAGTGCTGTGTATAACGCATCTCGCACAGATAGCCTCATGGGCGGACGCGCACTATGTTATGCGAAAATGCTCCGAGGCGGATGAGACGAGGATCGAGCTGCATGCCCTTTACGATGCGCCCGTCATCCGAGAAGAAATAGCGCGGATGCTTTCGGGAACCGCGGCGGAGGTTGCCTTGGATCATGCGGAGATGATCTTGGCCGTCGTGCATAGAGAGAAAGCGCTCGCTTCTTCGTAGAGATTCATTTGTTGAGAAATGGGTACGACTAAGATAGTATTGAAAAGAGACGGATCTCCATGTATTCAGCAATAATATCCAAATACCCAATACGGCACTTTCTCGAAGGCCATGACCGCCCAAGCGGGCCGTATCATGTATTAAAATACACTTCATCGGTCCGCTTGAATGGTCCTGACCTCCGAAAAAGCGCTGAATATTCCCGGTGATGCGATGCGCTGCGCAAAGCGACGATGCTTTTTTGGATGTTGGGTCTTTGTAGGGCTTTTTTTCAACTTTCCAATGTTCTTAGGAATAGGCGAAGGGTACGTCGCTCCTGTGCGTATTCCGATTCCGACCAGCTCGCTTTCCCCTGACCCGCCGGACGAATCGCGAATGATCGCCGACGTGAATAGGATACGCGTCGCGGCGGGAGTTCCTCCGCTCGCTCGCGACCCAAAAATGGCGGTGATGGCTCGCGCGTATGCGCATGATATGGGCGCCCGGCGCTACTTCGGGCATTATAATCCGGAAAAGCAAAGCCTAGTCGACCGCTTTGATATGGCCGGCATAGCCTATCAGTTTGCCGGCGAGAACATCGCGTTTGTTCAAAGCGAGACCGAAGCCATGGACGGGTTTCTTAAGAGCCCTGATCATCGAGCCAATATCCTTAGTCCCGATTATACGCGCATTGGGGTGGGCATCATCGTCACTCATGGATACGGAACTATATACGTACAAGAATTCTTCGGCGGATCCCGCGTCAGCGTCGGCGCCTAAAGCGAGTACGCTTTACTCTCGCGTCTTACGGCAATTAGTGCACTTTTGCATTCAGGCGCGTACTACTTAATCTGAACTAGGCCTGCGCTGCCCGCCGGCAGGCTGAGCGTGATGACGCCGCCGGTCACGGTAAGAGGAGTCGGCGTCAATGCGACGCTCCCGTTTAATCCGATTGTTCCGCCGCCGATGGTTTCTCCGCTCGTAGCGGAAACCGACGCCGCCGTGAGAAGGGTCAACGTAGCGCTCTGCGCCGGCATGGGTAAGCGCACTGTCGCGTTTAGGTTGGTCGCGCCCTTGTTCACGACGATCACGGAGGAAATGCTCGCCGGCGTGCTGCCCAGGGCATACGCGGTGACGTTCATCGTTCCGGCGGAAACTTGCGTTTGCGCGACCGTGCCTTGTCCGGCGAGAGCGACGAGCAGCATGCCGTAATATTCGGGACGTACGCCCACGACGGAGCCCATCAAGTTGTCGGCGATGGGCGTGTATCCCGTGCCGTCGCCGTTGGTGTGGAAATTCAGGCCGCTTGACCCGTTCTGCGCATTGGTAAAGATATAGTCGATCGCCCAGAGCGCCGATGCGAACGTATCGCTTACGCCAGGAGCCCCGCTGTTATAGAAATTATTCGTCTCCGCGATGCGATAGCCGTCGGGGATGTTATTACTCTTCGCTGCGGTCTGGAGGGCTTGTAATTTCGTAATGAGATTGGTACTGGGAGGCGCGAGCAATACCGCAATGGTCGAAGTCGGGCTTTGCCCGTTGCCCATGTAAAAATGATGGTTGAGAAGGCGAATCTTCGTGCCTTCGGCTTGTGCGAACGGAATGCTGAACCCCGTCGTGTCGTAATTGGAGGCCGGCCCCGTCATCGCGGCATTGGGAACTTGTGCTTTGATAGCGGCCGCGTAGGCGTCGAACTCCGAGATGTAACTTTGCACGTTGTACGAGGCGGGCCGATGTCCGTTTTGGTGATACAAATCCGGTTCATTACCGATTTCAAAGCCGTACAATGAACTCCCCAGCGTTTTGGCGACATTCGCTGCTTCGGATGCCGCGGAGGCGAGAGCAGCCGCAGTCGGCGGATACGGTTCTCCGCCGAGGTTTATGCCGTAGAGCACCTTCCAGTTCGCTGCTTGGGCCAAGCTTGCTAAGCGAGTTATGTCGCTCGGCCCTGTTTTTCCGGTTACGCCGCCTGGGCCCGTCGGATCCCAGAACGTTGAGTCGACGCTGTTTCCGCCTATTCGCAGGAAGCTAGGGCCTAGGCGAGTGAAGAGGCCGACGAGATCGGCGTCCGAGGCTTGAAAAAGGCCGCTGGAGAGGTTGGCTTTCTCGTAGCTAAATCCGATGAAAGACGGGCCGATTGCGCCTGTCGCCGTCCCGCTAACGACGATGGCGACGTTAATCAAAGGTCCCGGCGACGAACAAGCGCTGCCGACCTCCACCGTCACCAGCAGGCTGCTGCTTGCGCATGACCCGTTCCCCGGCGTGCCGCTGCTAGTCGCCGATGCAACCGGAATCGGCGAACCGACGGACGCTCCCGGCGACGGCGTGTTTCTAGGCGGGGGCGGCGCGGGGCCGGGGCCGCATGCAACACAATCTGCGAGTAGAAGCGTCATCCCGATGAGTAGATGCAGTCGCATAAAGCCTTCTCAAAATACCCGTAGCGGCGCCTTGCCGCAAAAACGCTTCGCTTTTCTAAAAATCCGACTCTTCCGTGAATTATAATGATTGAAGCAGAGACGGATAGAGGCCTATGGGTAAGTAGGCGTAATAACTTTTGCGACGCATGCCGATTGACTTGGAACTTGCGACAGGCGGCGTAGTCGAAGTCCCTCGTAATTCCCTACTTGCCTTGCGAGGCGAGGCGCAGCGAATTGAGGGAATTCCGTAGAGCGAACATCAGTCCGAATATCATTCTCAAGGTCTAAATATTATCGAGGGCGCCGTGGCTCCTATAGCGAGTTTTTTATTCACAATTACGAGACGGTCGATGAATGCCTCACGCAATTCCCGCAAAGCAACGATGCTTTTTGGGATGGCGGGTTTTTGTATTTTTTGCGTTCAACCTTCAGTCGCTGCTAGGGATCGGGGCTACGTTGCTCCTGTGCGGCTTCCGATTTTGACCGATTCGGTTTCCGCTAATCCGCGCGACGAATCGCGAATGTTCGGCGACATTAATAGGATACGTAGAGCGGCGGGACTCCCCGCCCTTGTTCGCGATCCCAAAACGGCCGTCATGGCGCGCAGGTATGCGTACGATATGGCCGCGCGACACTACTTCGGGCATTATAACCCGGAAATGCAAACCATGCGCGACCGCCTTCATTCGGTCGGCATAACCTATCAGTGCGCCGGAGAGAATATCGCGGTAGCGAACGACGAAAACGAAGCCATGAGAGCGTTTCTGAGGAGCGCGGATCATCGAGCCAATATTCTTAGACCAAACTATACGCGCGTCGGGATCGGCATCATTGCTACGCATAAGTACGGAAGCATATACGTCCAAGAATTTACCGGCGGCGCGCGTCAGCGCAATGGGTTCCGCCGCTATTATTAGAGGTAGCTGCGGATATCGCCTGATTAGGGCAACTCATGCACCTTAAGCACGTTCGTCCGAGAGCCCATGGGCAAGCCGAACGTGACGGCGATATTCTCTCCGCTTGTTGCAAGCCCGGTTTGCAGCATGCGCGTTTGCGCGAGGGAGATCAACGTTTCAAAATCGTGATAGGGCTCCGTGAGCATCGCCTCGACGCCCCAAACCAACGCCAAGCGGCGTGCGATCTCAGGGACCGGCGTGAGGGCGAAAATGCTCGCACGCGGGCGGAATGAGGAAATAAGCACGGCGGTGTTTCCCGTCGTCGTTCCGGTGACGATGGAACGCACGTTGAGTTCCTCGGCGACGCGCGCGGCGGCTTCGGCGATCATCGTCCCCACGGCCGGTTCGCAACCGCGTAAACGCTGATCGCGCAAGAGCTCGTGCGGATAGTGACGTTCGATTTGTTGCGCGATGGTCGCCATGACGCGCACCGCTGCCGCCGGATAGGCGCCGCGCGCGGTTTCTCCGGAGAGCATGACGGCGTCGGTTCCGTCGAGGATGGCGTTTGCCACGTCGGCGGCTTCCGCGCGCGTGGGGCGCGAGCCGGCGATCATCGATTCGAGCATCTGCGTCGCGGTGATGACGGGTTTATTGGCGCGATTCGCACGCGCGATAAGGTCCTTTTGAATCAGGGGCACTTCCTCAAGCGGAATCTCAATGCCCAGATCGCCGCGCGCAACCATGATCGCGTCGGCGACGCGCACGATCTCATCGATGCATTCCAACGCTTCGTGCTTTTCGATCTTCGCGATTATCGGAACATTGAAGCCGCGCTGGGTCATGAAAGCTCGTACGCGTCGTACGTCCTCCGCGGTGCGCACGAAGGAGATCGCGACCCAATCGACTCCCGCGGACAAACCGAAGGCCAGGTGTTCGAAAT
>Ga0182024_10011481_pt1 | contig 17757 bp, 14 predicted proteins | sample P32metaG_FD_120480 | JGI IMG/M metagenome (GOLD analysis project Ga0182024, IMG submission 120480) | Permafrost microbial communities from Stordalen Mire, Sweden - P3-2 metaG (Illumina Assembly) | ecosystem: Environmental > Terrestrial > Soil > Wetlands > Permafrost | place: Sweden: Stordalen... | reverse complement strand
TAACTCCTCCCCAGACCTGCGGTAGACGCCTCCGTAGACCCCGCCACGTCTCGCATCGACGTAGGGCACAAGTATCGAAGCCGGACTGCGGCTCTGTGCCGCTAAGGCTTCCAGACCGCTGACTGCGGCAATGGGGATATGAGAGACCTCGGACCACCCCTTGACTGCCGTGATGCCGACCCGCAGGCCGGTGAACGATCCGGGGCCGGTGACCACCGAAAAGAGCTCAAAGTCCTTTAGGTCTAGTCCCAATTCTTTCATCAGCAATTCAAGATGCCGTGACATTCGGGTGGAGTACGGCTCGCGACTGTCGGTCATTACCGCGCCAATGAGTCTCAAATTGCGAAGAATTGCGAGGCTGCCGGAGGATGTGCTGGTGTCAAGAGCGAGTGAAAGCATTGAGGAGATAGTATAGGGCAATTGGTAGGCCAAACATGCAAAAAACCGCATAAAGAGGCCCGATTCGGGTTCCGAAATCGTAATAGATTTCTTGACCTGTATGACTCGTGTGCCTAATATAGAACTACGCTTTTCTCAGGGAGGGCAGTCGCTCCTATGGACTTTAAACTAGGTGATAAGGTTGTTTATCCTAATCACGGCGTAGGCGTAATTGAGCAGATTAGTTACGGTTACATGAACGGCAAGTCGGAAAAGTACTACATGCTGCGAATCGTCTCTAGTGGTTTGAAGGTGATGGTACCGCAGACTAACATCGACAGTGTCGGCCTGAGAGCAGTGATCCGCTCCACCCAGGCTGGCGCCGTTTTTTCCTACCTCGAAAAAGGCCGCTCCGCATCCCACCACGACTGGAAGCATCGCTTTAAGGAGAATTCCGAGCGCATGCGCACCGGTTCGTTGATGGAAGTGGCTGCCGTCTTGAAAGGTTTGGTCGCCCTCAGCCGCACCAAGCCGTTGTCCTTCCGCGAGAAAAAGATGCTCGAACGCGCCAAATACCTGCTGATTAGCGAATTGGCGACGGTTCGAAATACCAGCGAGCAGATCGTAGAAACCAATCTGGTTCGTGCGCTGGCCAAGGCCCGGCTACAAATGCCGGAGTCCTTTGAACAACCGCTAGCCGACTAGGCTTTAGTGGTTTTCGGATTTTTCCTGATGGGGCGTCGCTGTTCCCGCCGCGCCCCACGGGTTCCCTTCCTTCCTAGCCCCTTTCCCCATGCTCCCCCACCCGGCGTTTCGATACAGACGATCGCCCCCGCGCGAACGTAGAAGCTGCCTTTGGAGCCTAGTTTGGTAGGGCGGCCCTTGACGACCGCACGGAGAACGTTTTCTCCCCTACGTCCTGCGCCGCCCCCCTGTAAACCATACGGGCCAATTTTTCGCCGGTCAGAGAGCATCGAGGCCTGGGCGTCAGCCAACAACTGGACCTCACGGATGATTCCATCCCCTCCGTTGTAGCGCCCCTTGCCACCCGACCCACGGCGAATGGCGTAGCGATGGACCCGGACTGGATACTCGCTTTCGAGGACTTCGACCGGGGTATTGAGCGAGTTGGTCATGTGGGTGTGAATTGCGCTGGCGCCGTTGGCGGTGGAACGGGCACCCATGCCGCCGGCGATGGTTTCGTAATAGGCGAAGGGCTGGCCGTTGCGCCCCGGACGGGTGTCAATGCCGCCAAAGGTGAAATTATTCATGGTGCCCTGGCTGGCGGCGGGAATCCGGCTGGGAATCGCCTTGGCTAGCGCTCGCAGCAGCGTATCCACGATGCGCTGGGAGGTTTCCACGTTCCCTCCGGCGACCGCGGCTGGCATGCGGGCGTTGACCACGGTGCCCTCAGGGGCGATGATTTCAAACGGGCGGAGCAAACCGGACGTCGCGGGCACCTGATCGTCCAGCAGACAGCGAAAAACGTACAGGACGGCGGATTCGGCGATCGCGCGCACCGCGTTCACGCTGCCCTCGCATTGGGGCGCGGAACCGGTAAAATCTACCCGGGCGCGCCGGCCCTTGATGCGAATCGTCACGCGAATGGGCACGGGTTGGGCAGCGATGCCGTCGTCGTCCAGGTAGTCCACGGCGCGATAGATGCCGTCTGGAATTTCCTGGAGCAGCGCACGCATCATGCGATCGGAATAGTCCAGCAGATGGCCGCAATAGCTCCGTACCTGCGCGAGGCCATATTTGGCGACGGTTTCGAGGACCCGGCGCTCGCCGGTACGGCAAGCGGCGATCTGGGCGGTAAGGTCACCTTCTCGCTCGCGCGGCGAGCGGGTATTGGCGAGGAGCATCGCCAGCACATCCCGATTCAGGCGCCCCGCTTGCAGGATTTTGACAGGTGGGATGCGCAGGCCTTCCTGGAAAATTTCCCGAGCCAGGCCCATGGAGCCGGCGGAGGCGCCGCCGATGTCGGCATGGTGGGCGCGATTGGCCACGTAGAATGCAGGCCGGCTGGCGGTCCTGCCCAGAACGTAGACAGGCATCACTAAGGTGAGATCGGGGAGATGCGTGCCACCGGCATAGGGATCGTTCAGCAGCGTGGCGTCGCCCGGGCACAAATCGAGCGTTCGCACGGCGGCCTGGACCGAGGCCGGCATCGATCCGAGGTGCACGGGCATGTGATCGCCCATGGCGACCGCTTGGGCGTCGGCGTCGAAGACGCTGCAGGAGTAGTCGCGGCGCTCCTTGATATTCGGGGAGAAGGCCGAGCGCCGTAGAACCGCCCCCATCTCTTCCGCGATGGAATGGAAAAGGCTTTTCAGGATTTCCAGCTGTACCGGATCGAAGGCGGAGGAGGTTTTTCTCATGGTCCGGGACCACCGTGGTTCAGCAACAGATTTTCGTAAACATCCACTTGGGCGTGCCACCCGGGGGGCAGCAGCGTGGTCCCACTGTATTCGCAGACAATCGCAGGGCCGGTGAAGCGATTCCCAGCGCGGAGGAGTGCGCGACTGTACACCGGCGCAGGGCGCACGACACCTCTGAAATAGGCGGGGCGGAAACCGGCGATGGCTGTTCGTGCGCTGGCGGCGCCGGCGCGCATGCGCGGCAACCCAGGCTTGGGCACGATGCCGGTCGCACGTATACGCACGTTAACGACCTCCACCGGGCGGGCCGCGTCGGCGTAGCCGTAGCGGCGCGAGTGCTCGCGGTGAAAGCGCTCGACGAAGTCGATCGCTGCAGGAACCATTAGATCAAACGACTGACCGACATAGCGGACATCCAGCAGCCTTTCGAGGCGCACTCGGCCCGGGGGAAAACCTTCGGTTCGCATTTCATGCGTGGCCTGGCGGGTGAGCACTCTGAAAGCGCGTTTTAGATCACGATCGAGAACCCGGTTTCGCTCGCGATGGAGTGAGCGCCCTTCCCCACCCGGAGGGACCTTCATCCGCACGGTCCGGGAAAAGTCCTTCGCTACATCCGCGCGAAGAATTCCCAGCGCCGAAAGCGCTCCGGGAAATTTCGGGACCAAAACGGCCCGCATACGCAGCGCCGCGGCCAAGCCGCAGGCGTGCAGACCTCCCGCGCCGCCAAAAGCGACCAGCGCGTATTCGCGCGGGTCGTAACCCCGCTCTACGGAGATCACCCGGATTGATTTCTCCATGGTCGCGCTGGCGACATCGAGAATTCCCTGCGCGAAAGACTCCACCGATGGCATTCGTCCCCGCGCACGCTCCATCCAATGGCGCGCGCGCTCTTCGTGCAATGGGAATTCCCCGCCCAGCAGCGAATCAGAGCCGAGGTGGCCGAGAACGAAGTGCGCGTCGGTGACCGTGGGTTTCTCTCCGCGTCCGTAGGCGATGGGACCGGGATCGGCACCCGCGCTTTCGGGACCTACACGGAGCGCACCGGCACGATCGAACCTGGCGATCGAGCCTCCCCCGGCCCCCACGGTGTGAATATCAAGCATGGGAAGCGCAACCGGCAGCCCCGCGACAATCGATTCGGTGGTGGTGCCAAGCCCGCTCGGCGCAGACGCGCCCGCCGCCGTTTCGATCAGTGCGACGTCGGTAGAGGTGCCACCCATGTCGAAACTGATGATTCGGGGGAGGCCAGCCAGATCGGCCACGTACTGCGCGCCGAGTACGCCGCCCGCAGGTCCGGAAAGAATCGTCCGCACCGGCTCGCGCGCTGCTACCGCCGCCGAACAAACGCCCCCGTTGGACTGCATCACCCGAACCGCATGCCTCCGCGACGGACTGCGGCGCGTGCGAGCCACCTTTGGTCCCGCGAGATCCGGCGCGAGGGATTGCAGATGGTCCAGGTAAGCGGCCATCACCGGGACGAGGTAAGCGTTGGCAGCAGTGGTCGCGGTGCGCTCGAACTCGCGGATCTCCGGGAGAATTTCGTGAGAGACCGAGACCGCGAACCCTGCTGCGCGGAGCCGGCTCGCCAGGGTTCGTTCGTGCGCGGGGTTAGCAAACGAAAACAGCAAACACACCGCTACCGAATCACCCCGGCAGGCGCGCACTTGGCGCACGATACGGTCGAGATCCGCGGTGGTGGGCGCCAGAATTACGTTTGCGTCGGAGTCAACGCGCTCGCGCAGACCCAGACGCCGTTCCCGCGGAACCAGCGGCGGCTCCGGGCTGGCGAAGAAATCGTAGAGCTGGGGCCGAGCCTGCCGGCCTATTTCCAGGACATCTTCGAAGCCTGCCGTGGTAACCAACACAACCTTTCCGCCGCGTCTCTCGAGTAGAGCGTTCGTGCCGACAGTGGTGCCGCAAATAAGTTCCGCGGCGCGCGACGACGTGCCCGCATCTTCGTCCCAGCCCCGCGCGCGGTCCACGGCGGCACGAATCGCCGTTTCAGGATCGGCGGGACTCGATCGTATTTTCAGGATTTGAAGCTTTCGGCCGCGGAGGAAAATGCAATCGGTGAAGGTGCCGCCGGCGTCGATCGCGATGCGCATCATCCGCCGCAAATCATGCCACAAGAATGCCCCGCTCCGGCGCGGATTCGGCCGGCCAGTGCGCGGGCAACGGATTCTGGCTACGATCCAGCCGAAGCGGACTTGGCCAATATCGTTTCGATTTGGGCAATGTGGTTCAGGTCGTGACCAGCAAACATCAGCACGATCCGCTCGATGCTTTCCTCACCTCGTTCGGAGTGAACGCCGTAGTGTTTCCACTGGCCGGGATCGAGTGAGGCGAGCAGCTCAAGATTCGCTTCGCGAAGAGTGCGGAATAGCTGAAGCGATTTATGAGGGTCGCGCTTGGAATACTTCCCTGCCGAGGCCCAGTCGTCCTGATCGAACGCTGGAATCGGACAGCCCGGCGCACCGAGCACGGCGCGCATGCGGTATCCGCCGACGAGTTCGGTCTCCGAAAGATGCGCCAGGATTTCGGTGATGGACCATTTTTCTGGGGCCGGGCGCTTGGCGAGTTTTTCCTTCGATACGCCCTGGATCAGGTGCTCGATGTGCGCGCTGGTGGTGGCCTGAATTTTCAGTGGGTCCTTGCCGCCGACAAAGCCGCTGATGCGCTTCTTGTACTCTTCAACTGTTTCTTTGGCCATCGATAGCTCCCTCGTAAAATTGCCTCTCCGGCTTCGATCTTACCTACCGGAGGTCCTGACGCCAAGCCCGGCGTGCGCGACATACATGCAGGGGAGGGACAAATTGGCCGTCGCCGCGGGCCGCCCAAAGGCAGCAGATCTATACACCGGATTAGGCAAGATCATGGGATTTAGCTGCACAGCCAGATTAGCGGTGCCACGACACCCGCAGCGATTGGGCAGCGCCTGTAGGCTATTTTGGAAACTTGTGCGACGTTTCGCTCCGGTTGATTTCTGCACCGAATACAATTGTTGTGGGGGAACAGCCGATAGTACTACGTGGCGGCGGAGCCATTGGTTGCCAATAGGCGGTGAAATTCATGACCACACACAAAGCACGGCTTCCCAAACCGGAAGAACGCGAACTCTCCGAGAAATCCGCCGAACGGACCCAGTTGGAATCCGATCTGGCGGATCGCGAACTGCGGCTCACTAGCCTGCACGCGGAACTTTTCGCGTTTGAGCGCCAGTATCTGCGGCAGGTGGGTCTGCGTTATGCCGAGCTCGATGAGCTGAAGGCACTACTCGCCGAAAGAATGGTCGAGCATGACCCCGGCCAGGAGCGTTTACATCGAGCGGCCGACCAAGCTCGCGCCCGCGCGCAGGAATCGCAGGCTGCGGCCGGGACCGAAGGACTCGAAGCTCCACCAACCTTTGCACCCACGGCGGAGATTAAGAGCGTGTACCGCGAAGTAGCGCGCCGCGTTCACCCCGACCTGACCTCCGATCGCGCCGACCGCGCCAAGCGACAAACCTTGATGGCCGCGGCAAATGCCGCCTACAAGTCCGGGAACGTAACCCGCCTGCACACGCTACTGGCGGAATACGAAGGGAGCCCCGAAGCGGTGAAGGGCGAAGGGGCGGGAGCGGACCTGGTGCGGGTGATCCGGCAGATCAGCCAGGCGCGCAACCGAATTTCCGAAATTGAGGCAGAGACCGAGCAGATTATGCGCTCCGATGTGTTCCAGCTCCGTGTCCGTTGCCAGGAAGCAGCGCATGCCGGCCGCGATCTGTTTCAGGAGATGGCCCGCCGCGTGGGGGAGCAAGTAGCGACATTGCAGCGCCGCCTGCAAGAGCAGCCGGTGGAGGTGGGATCATGAAGCACACGCGAGCGGAATTGAAATCCGGCTCGACAACGATCTCGAAGCGGGCTTCCCGCGCGCTAGCCGCGCAATCGGCGGCACTGGTGCGAAGGGGGCTGCGCGACTTGGCGCGCGATTCGAACTGGCTGATCAAAAAACTCTTCACGCGCCGAATGAACGAGTTGGTCATCTCGCCAACCGGGCAGGTGTGCGCCACTTCTTACGATGCCCGCGCCAGCCGCGCGCGAATTTCGATTTTCGATATCGAGTTGAGCGTGCCGGCATTCAATCTGGATGTCCCATACGACCAACCGCCGGAACGGCCGGCGGAGCGAGCGCCGTTCGCGTGGTCCCCGTGCGGGAGATATGTGGTAGCGGCCGCTCCCGACGGTTCGCAAGAACTGCACTTGCTGGACGTCCAGGCCCGAACTCACGTGCGCCTACTGAATTCTTTCGAGTACGCCTCGGCGTCGCTGGCGTGGTCCGGCAGCGGAAATTATTTCGCAGCCAGCTTCGCAGCGGGCGATTTTTCTTCGATCCGTTTGTGGCGCAAAGCAAGTGATCAGGAACTTTCACTGGGCCGGGCGGAGGGGGAAATTGCGGTAGCCGATTGGATCGCCGCACGCCCAGGAAATGACGCCGCTGAAGATGTTGGATCGTTTCGGAACTACGGGACGCTGGCGCTCAGTCCTGGCGATGAATGGCTGGCGGCGGTGGCGGAAATCGACGGCGATTGGGCCGACGACTATTTGTTGCTAGCACGGGTGCCCTCACTGCGCCTGGCTGACATTCACGCCGGGCAGGGTCACATCACCGACCTCAGTTGGAGCCGCGGCCCCGAGCAGCTCGTCTATTGCGCTTCAGGTCAAGCCTTCCGGCTGGACCTGGAATCACGTAAGGCCAGCCCATTGCCGTTCGCCGCGGAGTTGTTCCGCTGCCATCCCACGCAGCCCATCGCAGGTTGTTTTGCGTCGTGGCTGAAGAATTCCGCGAAGGGACGCCTTTTCGTCGCGAACTTGGCCGACGGCACGGTGATCGATGAATGCCCCGCCGAGGGCGTGGTAGATATTCGCTGGAGCGGTGATGGCACCAAGCTGTACGCAGTAACCCAGGACGGGCTAGCCTATGCCCACGAGGTGTCGATCTAGGTTTGGGCTTAGGCGCCCCCCGCTGCTCTGCTGCTGGGGCCCTTCTATGCCAGAGGTAGATTCGGTTCGGCGTTCAGGCTTCCGTCCGCGAAGTCCTTGGCCACGTACTTGGGGTAGGCGGCCGCCGCGATCATGGCGGCGTTGTCCGTTGATAATTGCCGGCTGGGAAAGAAAACGTCCAACCGCCGCTTCCGCGCTTCTTCTTCGAAGGTCCGGCGCAGCTGGCGGTTCGCTGCAACTCCCCCCGAAACCAGCACCGACTTTGCTCGCAACTGCTCCGCGGCGCCGAGCGAGCGGGTCACCAGATTGTTCACCACCGCGCTTTGAAAACTGGCAATCAGGTCCAGCGTCGCGGGCGAACAGAGTGCCCGCAGTTGGGCCGCCTGGCGTTTTCCGCGCGCCAACGCTTCTTTGCGAGCCGCGATCTCCGGCTCGAATTCCGGATGGCGCCGCAGATGATACAACATCGCGGTCTTGATCCCGCTGAAACTAAAATCGAACGGATTGCCTCTCATCTTCGGGTCGTTGAACCGAACCGCTTCCGGGTTGCCGTCCGCAGCGAGCTGGTCGATCACCGGTCCGCCGGGATAGCCAAGGCTGAGCATGCGCGCCACTTTATCGTAGGCTTCGCCTGCGGCATCGTCGCGGGTGCCGCCGATGCGCGAGTAAACGAAACGCGAGGTCGCGGCAGAGTCCAGCGATTGACTCGCGGAGCCGGCTTCGCACTCAACGGAATACAAAATAGTATGGCCGCCGGAAACGATCAAACACAGTGCGGGGAGTTCGGGCTGCCGGCGCGACTCGGAGTGGGCCTCCAGGAAAACGGCATGGATGTGCCCTTCCAGGTGGTTCACGGAAATCAGCGGCTTGCGCAGGCCGGAGGCAAGCGCTTTGCCGTAGGTGATTCCGACCAGCAGAGCTCCAACCAGGCCCGGCCCTTGGGTTACCGCGACGGCATCGAGGTCGGCAAGGCTCACACTGGCCTGTTCCAGAGCTTCACGTACCACCGGCACGATCTGCCGCAGATGTTCGCGGGAAGCGAGTTCGGGCACCACGCCGCCGAACTTGCGGTGAATATCAATCTGCGAGGAAACTACGCTGGATAGGATTTTTCGGCCGCAGCAAACCACGGCGGCGGCGGTTTCGTCACAAGAGGATTCGATGCCCAGGATCAAGGGTCGCGAGTGGGTAGATGCAAGGGCCAAGGCGGAAAGTGTGCCGGAAGAGTGGATTCCAGACGATTCATGTTAGCACATCGCCAGAAACGAATAATTAGCAGTCATTAATTTGACGAACTCTCTAAGGGGCGCTAACCTTTTCCCCGTACCGACTGGAGAACTCAACGATGGCACCTAGAAAGCGACGCGTACGAAAGGCGGTACTGCCGGTGGCCGGATTGGGCACGCGGTTCCTGCCGGCCACCAAGGCCATGCCCAAAGAAATGTTGCCGGTGGTGGACAAGCCGCTCATTCAATACGCCGTCGAGGAGTGCATCGCTTCGGGGATCGAGCACGTTATTTTCGTCACCGGCCGGCGCAAGAACGCGATCGAAGATCACTTCGATTCGGCGCCCGAGCTGGAGCACTTTTTGGAAGAGCGCGGCAAGCCCGAACTCGCCGAGATGGTCCGGCAGATCAGCGGCGGGATTCGTCTGAGTTATACGCGGCAGAGCGAGGCGCTGGGCCTGGGCCACGCCGTTCTGACCGCGCGCGATCTGGTGGGCGATGAGCCATTCGCGGTGCTGCTAGGCGACGTGATCATGACCGGCGAACGGCCGGCGACGCGAGCGCTGATCGAAATCTACGAGGATACCGGCCAGGGCGCGATCATCGTTCAGGACGTGCCCAAGGATCGCGTCCACCTGTACGGAATTGTCGACGCCGAGCCGGATACCCAGGGACGCCGTGGCGGAACTCTATTGAAAATTCGCGATATGGTCGAGAAGCCCAAGGCTAAAGACGCGCCATCGACGCTCGCGGTGACCGGACGCTACGTTCTGCCGCCGGAAGTATTCGATTACCTGGAGGGGACCAAGCCCGGTTCAGGCGGCGAGATTCAGCTTACCGATGCGCTGCGCCAGGTGGCCCTCGATCCGGGGCTGTGGGCGTCGATCCACCAGGGAAATTCCTACGACGCGGGCGACAAGCTGGGATTTCTGATTGCCACTGTGGAGCTGGCGCTGCAGAACCCAGCGCTGGGCAGCGACTTCCGCGAATACTTGCGCAACATGATTATGGAAACGATCAAAACCTGAAATTGCAGGGCTGGCAGTCGTCACCGCTGGGTATCTCACTTCGATTTTTTCTTCGAATCTTTGGACGACGACGATTCCTTGGATGATGAAGATTCCTTGGCTGGCGGCGGTGCGCTGCTGCTCGATTCCGAGGACTTCGAGTCAGCCGACTTTGCATCGGAGGACTTCGATTCGGAACTAGATTCGGATTTGGAATCGGACTTGGATTCTGATTTCTCGCCGGAGGGTGGTTGCCCGGTCTTGCCGCCGTAATCCGAAACGTACCAGCCGGTGCCTTTAAACTGGATCGCCGGGGCCGACGCCATGCGCGGGGCCTTTGCGCCGCATTTCGGGCATTTTGCCACTTCCGGCGCGTCTACCTTTTCGATTTTCTCGAAACGATGCCCACATTTGTTGCACTTGTATTCGTACAGGGGCAATGCGAACTCCTCTCACGTCAGGGCAATGTAAGTAATCCGTGCGCTATCTGAAAAAATTCTATCATGCGCTTCGGTGGCATAGCCACTTGTGGCTGTGCGTGCTAGCCTTGGCGCTGGTAAAAACTCCGTTTACGCAGTGCTCCCTTGATCATGACCGACGGTCCGCAGAATAAAATCGGCTGCTTGTACTTGGTGGCCACGCCCATCGGCAACCTGGAGGATATCAGCCTGCGTGCGCTGCGTATCTTGCGCGAAGCCGACAAAATCGCCTGCGAAGACACCCGCCATACCCGCAAGCTGCTGGCGCACTACGAGATTCGCGCGGCGACCACCAGCTATCACGCGCATAACGAAATCGAGCTGGCTCCGAAGCTGGCCGCGGAGATTGCCGCAGGTGCCACCATCGCACTGGTGACCGACGCCGGCACGCCTTCGATTTCCGATCCCGGACATCGGCTGATCACCGCGTGCTTAGAATCAGGGTTGGCCGTGGTTCCCATCCCCGGACCTTCGGCAGTGATCGCCGCCGTGACGGGTTGCGGCCTGCCCGCGGACGCGTTTACCTTCGTGGGCTTCCTCCCCAGCCGAACCGGCGAGCGGCGAAAGGTGATGCGCGATTTGGCCAACGAACCACGCTCGGTGGTTTTTTACGAGGCCCCCCACCGCCTGCTGGAATCTTTAGCCGACGCGCGCGAGATTTTTGGCAATCGACGCGCGGCCGTGGCGCGCGAATTGACCAAAGTGTATGAGGAATTCCTGCGCGGAACCCTCGATGAGATCCTGGCGCAGTTTCGCGAAAAACCTCCGCGTGGCGAGATTACTGTGGTGATTGCGCAGGCGGATCCCACTACGGCTGAGGCGGAAGATGCTGGTGATCGGTTGAAAATTTCGTTGGCGCAACGCGTGGCAGAGATCGAGAGCGAAAAGGGTGTCGACCGAAAAGCCGCGCTAAAGATTGCCGCGCACGAACGCGGCATCAACAAGCGAGACGCTTATAAGCAGTTGTTGGCGTCCCGGGATGATGAGGTCTAGGTAAGCTTGGCGCCGCCTTTCCCGGCGGCGGGTATTCCGGTGGTTAGGCGATGGGAGCGATGCGGGGAGCCGATCCAGGTGTATCGGCGAGAGTACCGGCGCGGTCCGCGAAAAATTCATCTACGCGCGCCAGGATTTCATCCGGCGTAAAGGAATGATGCACGGCGTGGCGAAGCGCCGTGCCGTTGCGCACGCCATAGGTGAAGGAAGTGGCGAACTGCTTCATCTTTCCGACCGCGTCAGGAATCTCCGAACCGGCCAGGTTGCGGAAGTAGCCCGAGAGCAAACCATACCGATCCAGCTCCGAAGGCTCGTCGTAGCGGCCGGTAGCGATGAATTGCGCGAGCTGTCGAAAGATCCACGGATTCGTCGGCGCGGCGCGCCCGATCATCACCGCATCGCAGCCGGTTTCCGCAACCATGCGCACCGCATCTTCCGGAATTTTTATGTCGCCGTTGCCGATCACCGGGATTTTAACCGCTTCCTTCACCGCGCGAATCACGCTCCAATCGGCATTGCCTGCGTAGCCCTGCATTCGCGTGCGGGGGTGCACTGCAACGGCTTCGATTCCGTTGGATTCGGCCATCCGCGCGACATCGACGGCCACAATATTGTTCTCGTCCCAGCCGGAACGGATTTTGATGGTCAGCGGAATCTGGATCGCTTTGCGGACCGTCGAGAACATGCGATTGAGCAGCGGCAAATCGCGCAGCAGCCCTGACCCGCCGCACTTCACCACTTTTTTCACTGGGCAGCCTAGATTGATGTCGACGTGATCGAACCCCAGGTCTTCGGAGAGTTTTGCGGCGGCCGCCATCACCTCCGGGACTGCTCCGAAAATCTGCGACGAGATGGGATGCTCGTCCTCGGCAAAATAGAGATAGCGCAACGTGCGCGCTGAATTTCGGGTAAGGCCTTCGGAGCTGGTGAACTCGGTCATGATCAGGCCGCAGCCGCCCAGGTCGCGGATCACTCGGCGGAACACAGTGTCGGTAACGCCGGCCATCGGCGCAAGGATGGTCGCGGGGCGAATAGCCAAATCGCGAATTTTGAAGTCAGTGGGAAACATGATCGATCGCTAGAGCAGCGTTTCGTCCAGACGGCGGTGATCCTTTTGCGGTGACGGCACCGAAGCCGCAACGGGCCACTCCGGCACGGGCGCAGACGACGGCGCAGAATTGGGTGCACGAGATGGGGCGCCATCAGCGACCATGCCTTCCGCCGGCGATATCGCTTCCGGCGGGATCGCCGCGGACGACCGACGCGCCGCAGGAGAGGTAGCCGCCGCACCAGCGGCGGCAGCCGCTCGCAACGACGCACTGAGGCCGGTCCGTACTCCCGACCTGTGCAGCTGTGAAAGCAACGCTTCGGGAGAGCCCCCGAAAAAGTTTTCGATCACTTGGCCGACCGCGTGGGTGCGCGCTTCTTCCGCGCTGAGGTTCGCACGGTAGAGGTACGCTCGGCCCACCTTCGAGCGCTGCACTGCGCCCTTGCGCGCCAGGCGATCGAGAATGGTCATGATGGTGGTGTAGGCGCGAGGGCGTTGCGGGGCGATGCGGTCGCGCACATCGCGCACCGTGGCCGGCCCTAAAATCCACAGCGCGTTCATGCAGTCGAGTTCCAGCGGAGCCAGCTCCAGCAGCGAGTGGCGACGCTTCGCGCCGGACGAAGCGACGGCCGGCGAAGGAACTGCGGACCCGGGGGGTTCTATGTTCTCTCCGGTCATGTTTTGGCCGACGGCTCTGGGTCAAGCAAACTACGCTGCGAAGGAGCCTCGGCTGCCGCCGACGAAGCATTTTGCGCGGCGATCGCTTCCCTGCTTTTTTCGGCCGGTTGCAGAAATTCGCTGACGCGCAAGAGCTGCCGGCGCAGCGAGGGATTGCGCTCTGTCCACTCGTCGTCACGGTTGACGGCGGCATCCAGCGTGGCCCGCATCGCACCCATTTTGGAATCCAGATCGTCGATAAAATTCAGAACTACGGCCTCGCGAAACTGCGGCAGCGCAGGCGAACCAAATTCATGGGTACCGTGATGGCTGAGCAGCAGATGTTCGACCAGGGTGGCCAGCTTGGGTGGGAAATCGGGAATGGCTTCAATCTTCTTGCGCACCATCGCAAAGCCGATCGAAATGTGGCCCAGCAGGCGCCCCGGAGTGGTGTATCCCAGGCAGCGGTCGTAGCAAAGCTCATCGATCTTTCCAATATCGTGGAGGACGGCGCCCACCAATAGGTAATCCTGATCAACGTCGGGATAGTGTGCGGCCGCCCCGCGAGCCAGCCCGCAAATACTTACGATGTGTTCCAGCAGTCCGCCGAGGTATGCGTGATGCATGGTCATCGCCGCGGGAGCCATGCGGAGCTTTGGCTGGATGGTGGGATCGTCGACGATGGAGATCAAAAGCCGCCGCAGCCAGGGATTGCGCACCGCGGCGACGTGCTGGTGCAGCTTGGCCATCAGGCCATCGATATTTTCGCGAGTATGCGGAAGAAAATCCTGCAGGTCGTAATCTTTCTCCGCTACAGGCAGGATCTGCTCTAGGGTGATCTCGATTTGATCGTTGTACAGCTTGGCACGTCCGCGAACCCGAACCACGTCATCGCAGGCAAAGGTCGAAACGATCCCCGCGAAGTTGTCCCACATCTTGGCACTGACGCTGCCGGTGCGATCCACCAGACCCAGTTGCAGCCACGACTTTCCGGTGCGCGGCGAGCTGCGAATTTCCTTTTCTCGAACCAGGAACAGCGAAGTGATCGCCATCCCATCTTTCAGATCGATGACGAAACCCGATTTCATTGGCCCGCCAGTTTCGCTTTTTTGGCCTTGGCCTTTTTTTCCTTGGTGTCAGGTGTAGCAGGCACTTCCTGAATTACCGTGTTCCCCGGCACTCCGGCGCTATCGACGTATCCGGACTTGACCACCACGTAGCTCTCTTCCCGCAACTCACCGAGGAAAGTCCGCAACACCGGCTGCATGCGCTCGAGGTACATCTTGTTCATGATTTCCGGCTCGACCTTTTCGAGCGGCTGCTGCCCGGCGGGATAGTGGTCCACCACCTTCAGAATTTCAAAGTCGACCTTGGTTTGGATCACGTCGGTGAGTTGGTTCTTGTTCATGGCGAAGACGATATCTTCGATTTGTTTGGAAAGTTGTCCGCGCTCAAAAGCGCCGAGTTCCCCGCTCTGCTTGGCGGTGGGGCCTTCGGAATATCGCTTGGCGAGCTCGAAGAAATCGTCGCCCTTATCGAGTCGCGCACGCATGTCGTTGGCTTTTTTCTGCGCGGCGGCCACTTCGTCTGGGTTCTTGCCTTCCGTCTTGAAGCTAATTTGCGCCAGTAGCACCTGCTCGGGGCGAACGAATTCGGACTGACGCTCGTCGTAATACTTCTGTACTTCATCGTGCCCGATGGTGATGCGCTGGCCAACTTCCTTGCGGATCACTTCCTGCGTGAGCAAGCCCTTGCGGATGCGGTTCTTGTAGTCTTCCCAGGAAACGCCGCCCTCGGACTCCACCGCTTTTTCGAAAGCGTCCATATCCGGGAGCTTATTTTGCTCGCGGATTTCGTCCAGGCGCTTGATCAGGTCGGATTCGACGTTGATGTCGTCGTCCTTGGCGCGCTGCGCCAATAGCGATTGATCGATCAAATCGCGGAGCAAGTCCTTCTCGCGCTCTCGGTATAACGAATCGAACTTGTCTTGCGGGCATCCCGGGCAATCCTGGGTGACGTCGTCGCGCAGCGATGCGCGGGCCTTGTCCAGGTCGGAAAGGGTGATGATTTCATTATTCACGCGTGCCACGATTTCCTCAATTACCTTGCCCTTGCTCTGGGCGATAACCAGCACCGGGACCAGGAACATCGCGGCGACCAGCCAGCAACGAACTGTTTTTCGAGTCATATTGAAATTGTAGCCCTAGGCTTCCAGATCGAGCAACACGTTTCGGGCCGCCACGGCCACCCCGGCGGCTTCGCCCTTCCAACTCACCCACAGAACACCGCTCGGATCCAGGCGCAAACCGGGCCGGCGGCGAATCACGCTGACCAGCTTTTCGGGCTTAACCGGAGTATCTTCGTGGAACTTGATCGCCAATTGGTCGCCGCGGCGGTCGATCGAAGCCACCAGCAACCGTTCGGCGGCGGCCTTGAGCAGGGCGTAGTCCAGAAGGTTTCCCACCGAAGCGGGCAATGGACCAAAGCGGTCCTCGAGTTCCTTGCGCACCTCATCGTAGTCGGAATCCTTGGCGATGTCCGCGATGCGCTTATAGATGCGCAGGCGGAGATTTTCGGTCTCGATGTATTCCTTGGGGATGCGCACGTCCTGACCTAGATTGAGCGTGGTGCGGCGTTCCGGCCGGACCGCTTCCCCCTTCCGCTCAGCCACCGCGCGCTCCATCATCCGGCAGTAGAGGTCGAAGCCGACCGCCTCGATGTGCCCGTGCTGCTGGCGCCCCAGAATGTTTCCGGCGCCGCGAAGTTCCAGATCGAGAGCGGCAATGCGGAAACCGGCGCCGAGTTCGCTGAATTCCTTCAGCGCCACGAGTCGCTGTTTCGCGATGGTGGTGAGGTTGCCTTCCGGAGGCACCAGAAGATAGGCATAAGCACGCTGGTCGGAGCGGCCCACTCGTCCGCGTAACTGATACAGCTCGGCCAGACCCATGCGGTCGGCCCGGTTGATCAGAATGGTGTTGGCGCGCGGGATATCCAGTCCGTTCTCGATGATGGTGGTCGAAACCAGGACGTCCGCTTCGTGGCGGATGAACTTCATCATCACTCTCTCGAGCTCCGCCTCCTTCATTTGGCCGTGCCCGATCACCACCCGCGCCTTCGGCACGAGTTTATTCACCAGCGCCGCCAGCGAAGTGATGGATTCCACACGGTTGTGCACGAAAAACACCTGCCCTTGGCGGGCCAATTCCGCTTCGATCGCCCGCTGGATGAGACCCTCTTGAAAGGGCGCGACGCTGGTTTGGATCGCGATGCGGTCTTTGGGCGGAGTTTCGATCACCGACATATCGCGCAAGCCCACCAGCGACATGTGCAGGGTGCGCGGGATAGGCGTCGCGGACATGGTCAGAACGTCCACGTTTTTCCGAATTTCCTTCAGCCGCTCTTTGTGACTGACGCCAAAGCGCTGCTCTTCGTCCACCACCAGCAGGCCGAGATCGTGGAAGATTACGTCTTTGGAGAGCAGCCGGTGTGTGCCGATGATCACGTCCACCTGGCCTGCGGCCAGGGCCTCGATTGTCTTCTGCTGCTCCGCGGAGCTGCGGAAGCGGCTGAGCATGTCGATGCGCATGGGAAAGGCGGCGAACCGGGAGCGAAAGGTCTGGTAGTGCTGGAAGGCCAGCACCGTGGTGGGAGCGAGCATGGCCACTTGTTTGCCGTCGGCGAGCGCTTTGAACGCGGCGCGCATGGCCACTTCGGTCTTGCCGTAGCCCACGTCGCCGCAGAGCAGGCGGTCCATCGGCAAATCCGATTCCAGGTCGCGCTTCACGTCAGCAATGGCCTTGGCCTGATCCGGGGTCTCGTCAAATTCGAAAGCATCTTCAAATTCGCGTTGCCACTCCGAATCGGCTGGGAAGGCGTGGCCGCCTGCAGTTTTGCGATCGGCATAGAGCGCCAGAAGTTTTTCGGCCATGTCGTCGACCGACTTGCGCACCCGCGCCTTGCGGGCCTCCCAAACGGCGCTGCCGAGACGGTCGAGGACCGGCGGCGGGCCGCCCAGAGATTGGTATTTCTGCACCAGGTCGAGCCGGGCCAACGGAAGATAGATTTTCGCTTCATCCGCGTAGCTCAGCAGCATGAACTCGCCGTTGGTACCATCCACTGCGATTTGCCGAAGTCCATCGAACCGCCCGATGCCGTGATCGACGTGGACCACGTGGTCCCCCGGACGCAGATCGGAGATGTCGGTGAAAAAACTGGCCGTCTTGGGCCGGGAACGATTGCGCGGCGCCGCGCTAAACGTCTCAAACAAATCGGAAGTGCCAAACAAGGTGAACTTGACGTCGGGAATGGCAACACCTTCATCCAGCGGCGCCCTGAGCAGCACCAGCGCGGGAACGCCGCCGGCGGTACTGTCAGCGGCCAAGCGGGCACCGGTGGGGCTGTCTTCAAACTCGCCCAAGCGGTAAGGTACCTCGTACTCGTGGCAGATATCCGCGAGGCGTTCGATTTCGCCGATGGTGGACGCCGACGCAATCACGTTCTCGCCGGCCTGCAAGCGGGTGCGCACTTCGGACATGAACGCGCTGACGTTGCCGTGGAAACGGGTGGTGGGCTGGGTCAACAGCGACGCCGAAGGCTGCCCTTCACGTTC
>Ga0182024_10011480_pt1 | contig 17759 bp, 16 predicted proteins | sample P32metaG_FD_120480 | JGI IMG/M metagenome (GOLD analysis project Ga0182024, IMG submission 120480) | Permafrost microbial communities from Stordalen Mire, Sweden - P3-2 metaG (Illumina Assembly) | ecosystem: Environmental > Terrestrial > Soil > Wetlands > Permafrost | place: Sweden: Stordalen... | reverse complement strand
CTTCCGCGAACCCGCTGTGGTTCCGTTTTGTCAGCCACAAACTTCTGCGGCTCGCGGTACCGTTCGCCCTGGCAGCGTTGCTGGTGACCTCGGTCGCCATTCCTGAGCGTCTGTACCGCGGGGCTTTCGCGCTGCAATTGGCCTTCTATGGGCTTGCTCTCTTTGCGCTGTCAAACCCACCGCATGGACCGCTTACCAGGCTCGCCAATGCGGTGCTTGCGCTGGTGGTCCTGAATACGGCGGCGGTGGTTGCGTTCGCCAATTTTGTGACGGGGCGCAAGGAGGTGTGGATCCGGTGACGACCCTACGGGACAAGGCGGCAGAGCCGCGAGGCAAGGCGGAGAGCGAGAGATCGGAGCACGTTTTATTGAGTTGGGAAAGCCCGCAGCTCCGAGCGCGGGCTTTTTCTGGCTCACGGCGTTCTACGTCGTCTACTGCGCGCGGCCAGAAGATTGGATTCCTGGCCTTAGCCACATCCCCCTGGCCAAGATCGCAGGCGTATTTGCGCTTTTAGCATTGCTGACCAGCTTGGGCAGGACGCAACGCAAAATTCGAGACCTCCCCAGGGAGGCGCGCTATCTGCTCGTTATGATCGGGGTGCTCTTTTTGTCGGCAGTGCTGTCGCCGGTCTGGAAGGGCGGCGCGTTTAGCAACACTCTGGATTTTGCCAAGGTTTCTGTCCTCTGGATACTTACTTTCCTGCTGGTTACGGACTTCGCAAAGCTCCGGCGCCTGCTCTACATTCAGTCGGTTTCAGTGGCGATCATATGCGTAGTCTCGATCATTCTCGGGCACAGCCAGGGGAGACTGGAGGGAGTAATTGGGGGCATCTATTCCAACTCCAACGATCTCGCGTTTGCGGTCGTTCTAACCCTGCCGATCTGCCTGGCTTTTCTTTTGACGGCGAAGGGGGTGTTGGTCCGACTGTGCTGGACCGCTGCCATCCTGGTCATGGGACTGGCGCTGTTTATGACCGCCTCGCGGGCGGGATTCATTTCCCTGGTGATTTCAGGGGTCGTCTGTCTGTGGCACTTCGGAGTGAAAGGACGACGCCTCTACCTCATCGTGGCCAGCGTCTTGGTGCTCATCATTTTGCTGGTCGTCGCCGGACGTCCGCTTGCGGACCGTCTCGCCGCCATGAACGGCAAAGTGGACACGCAGGAAGAGGGCAGAGCCTACGGATCGTACGAGGAACGAAAGTATCTGATTAACAAGGCGATCGAGGGCATCGAGCACTACCCGATCCTGGGGATAGGCGTGCGTAATTTCGAGACCTATTCGGGTGTCTGGAGAGAGGTACACATGACCTACCTGCAAATCGCGGTCGAAGGCGGCATCCCTTCACTGATCCTCTACCTCCTGTTTCTGGCTAGTGCTTTTCGCAATCTCCGGAAGGTACGTCGCAGCCTCGATTTGGATGCTCAAACCAAGTTATTTGTGGGCGGGCTGCACTCTTCCATGATTGGCTTCGTGATCGGGGCGCTGTTTGCACCCGTGGCTTATCAGTTCTTTCTTTATTTTTATGTTGCCTATGCGTCGGTTCTGGCAGAGATCATCAAGGAACGGGAAGCGGTTCCGGTGCCCTCTGCGGCTGCGACAGACTGGCGCAGCCGGTATTGGATGGTGCGTGCCCGCAAAAGGAAATCGGATGACTTTACCCTTGTCCCGTGACGGCTGTCGATGCCGCTGGGCCCATGGGGTGCGTCTTACAAAGTGCGATGAGCAAAGAGAGAAACCGGACTAGGGAGAGCGGAGCCAGGGAATCCTCCATGGAGCAGATGGCTCCGTGGGAGCGCAAGCCTGACCTGGTGCGCAAACTCTCATATGCGCGATGGCTGCCGCGTTATGCCTGGCAAAGGCTTACGCGCCCCACGCCACCAGGCAAGGTCCATCTCGTCTTCACGCTTGCCGATCATTTCGAGCCGTCCATTGTGCCCGAAGACGGGCGGGCTCGCGCTTCCACCTCAGAGCAGGATCGCCGGGTGAACCGATGGTGCTCTGCATATCCTCAAGCGGTCGATTCGTGGCGCGACCATGAAGGGCGCCCCTTTGTACACACCTACTTCTATCCCGCCGAGCAGTACGACCGAGGTTTAGTCGACCGCCTCGCTGCGCATTGCCACGAAGGATGGGGCGAACTTGAAATTCACCTGCATCACGGAATGGACGGACCCGACTCCGCCGAAAATACACGCCGGCAGTTAGTGGAGTTTCGCGATGCTCTGGTCTTCAATCATGGCTCGCTGTCTTTCGTGGAAGGTTCCGACCAGGCCCGCTATGCATTCGTTCACGGAAATTTTGCGCTGGCGAATTCGGCTGGGGGCTATGCCTGCGGGGTCGATAACGAGATGGAGATTCTCGCCGATACCGGCTGCTACGCCGATTTCACTTTGCCCACCGCGGCGTTCCATCCGGCGCAGATCGGCAAGGTGAACTCGCTGTACGAGTGCGGCCTTCCGCTGAGCGACAAAGCCCCGCATCGCAAAGGCCGCGATCTGCATCTTAATCGTCCCTTGCAGACCTTTCCCATCATCGTACAGGGCCCGTTGACGCTGGACTTTGACAATCATGCGCGCAACGGCATCGGGCGATTTGAGAATGCGGCCCTGACGGCGGCGAATCCTCCAAGCTTGCGCCGGCTTAAGCGCTGGAAGCAGGCTGCAATTTCTGTTCAGGGAAGGCCGGACTGGCTCTTCATCAAGCTGCATTGCCACAGTATGGATCCCACGGCGGAAGAAGCCGTGCGGGGAGGGGCGATGCAACGATTCATGGCCGATCTTGTGGAAGGGGCGCCTGACCGGCGCGAGATCATTCATTTCGCTACCGCGCGCGAGATGGTGAACATTATTTGGGCGGCGTGCGACGGTCGCGAGGGAAATCCCGGGGAGTATCGTAACTACCGCCTGAAGCTGGCTGGCGAGTCGTCGGTTCAGGTCCGCAAGGGCGCGACTTCTCAATCGAGCAGGAGAGCATAAGCATGTGTGGGATCGCAGGCGTCGTAAACACGGCTGCCGGCCAGCGCATTGAAGCCGCCACGATTCACCGCATGTGCCAGGCGATCGTGCATCGCGGTCCGGATGACGAAGGAATCTTCGTCAAGGACGGAACGGGCTTCGGGATGCGCCGCCTCAGCATCATCGATCTTGCCGGAGGCCACCAGCCGGTGTTCAACGAGGATCGGTCTGTCTGGGTGGTTTTCAACGGAGAAATTTACAACTACCCGCAGCTTCGTTCTGAGCTCCAAGCCCGAGGCCATCATCTTTCGACTCACAGTGACACCGAGGTGATTGTCCATCTGTATGAGGAGATGGGCCGAGATTGCGTCCATCAGTTGCGGGGCATGTTCGCATTCGCGCTCTACGACGAACGCCGCCGCAAGTTGCTCATCGCGCGCGACCGGTTGGGGGAAAAGCCACTGCATTATGCGTTCGACGACCAGCGGCTGCTGTTTGGGTCCGAAATCAAATCCATCCTCGCCATAGCTCCAGAACTCGCCCAAGTCGATCGCCAGGCACTCAGGCAATACATGCAATTCGGATATATCCCCGATCCGGCGACCGCGTTTCTGGACATCAAGAAGCTTCCGCCCGGATACCTGCTTGAACTGGAGAACGGCAAACTTTCGATAAGACAATACTGGGACCTTCCGGCATACGGCACGCATTCGCCTGCGAGCGAAGAGGAGTGTTTGGAGCAACTGGAACAGCGATTAGGAGAAGCGGTAAAAATGCGGCTGATCGCCGATGTTCCACTCGGCGCTTTTTTGAGCGGAGGCGCAGACTCGTCGACGATAGTTGCGCTCATGGCTCGATTCAGTTCCGGACCGGTGAGAACTTTTTCGATCGGATTCCGGCAAAAAGATTTCGACGAAACTCGCTACGCGCGCCTGGTGGCACAAAAATTTGGTACCGAGCATCATGAGTTGATTCTCGAGCCCGACGTGGTGAGCTCAGTCGAGACGCTGACTCATTCTCTGGAAGAGCCGTTTGGCGACGCATCGGCGCTTCCGACTTATTACGTGTCGTGCCTGGCGCGGCAACACGTCACCGTTGTGTTGTCCGGAGACGCCGGCGACGAGATTTTTGCCGGCTATGACCGCTACCGCGTGTGTCTGCAGGATCGCGCTTTCCCCTGGATCACGGCGGGGATGCGCCGGGTGTATCGCGACCACATTCACCAACTGGTTCCTCGCCGTACACCGGGTCGCAGCCTGAGTTACAGCATCGCGCTGCCATGGCAGGAACGTTACCTGGAGGATATTTCGCTACAGCCGCTGCAGCGTCAGATGGAGCTTTTTTCGGAAGACTTTATCCAGTCTGCTCCGGGAGAAGAGACTCCTTTCGATGTGTTCCGCGAATATCTGGAGCGAGCGCCTGCCGAGGATCCTTTAAGCCGTCTGCTTTACCTTGATTCCAAAACGTATTTGCCGGCAGACATTCTCACCAAGGTAGACCGGATGAGTATGTTGACCTCTCTGGAAGCGCGAGCACCCATGGTCGATCACGTTTTTCTCGAGTGGGCCACGGGACTCGCCGCGCCATGGAAGATGCGAGGCGGCGAGCAAAAATATATTTTCAGGAAACTGGCGGAGCGGCTCGGCGTGCCCAGAGAGACGCTGTATCGGCCCAAACAGGGCTTCGCTTTGCCGCTGGTTTACTGGACTCGTCACGAGCTGAAGGATCTGATTTTGACCGTGCTGCTCGATCCGCGCAGCCTGCAGCGGGGATATGTCAATCCCCGAGCCGTGCGGCAGTTGCTGGACGAGCACTTTCGCGGGCGGCGAAATCATGCCGGCCGAATCTGGCGGCTTCTGATGTTTGAGCTGTGGCACCGGAATTATCTTGAAAAACTGCACGCAGAGGATTCGGTGAGCGCTGCGGAGAGCGCAATTCCTGTGAGTGGCGACTCGGTATGAACCCCCCGGCTACGCAATTGACTGGACGCGATTCTGAACTATCCGGCGATCCCGATTTCCCCCACGGGACAGTCGACAGGGCCAACTCTCCGTCGGTCTTTCTAATGACGAACAGCTTTGAGATCGGGGGCAGCGAGCGCCAGTTTGTAGATTTGGCGCGCGCTTTGCAACCCAGCAAGTACCGGGTCAACTTGGGTTGCCTGCAGGCGAACGGTCCCTTGCAGGCCAATCTTGGACCGGTCGAACATTTTGATCTTGGCGGCAGCCTCTATCGCCTGCAGTCGATGCGAACACGGTACCGGCTGGCGGGCTATCTGCGACAGACTGATGTTGCGGTGGCACACGCGTTTGATTTCTACACCAACCTGGCGTTGATTCCAGCCGCGAAGGTGGCTCGGACGCCCGTCGTAATTGGAAGCCAGCGCCAGTTGGGCGATCTGCTTTCGCCGAATCAACGCCGCGCGCAGTTGGCGATGTTTCGTTGGGCGGATTGCGTAATCTGTAATTCTCGAGCTGCGGCGGAACGCCTGATTCAACAAGGCCTGCGGCCGGAGCAAGCGGTGGTCATCGGCAATGGACTGTCGCCAGCCGCGTTCGCCGAGACGGAACCGATCGCACCGCGCAGGCCGGGTCTTTTCCGCGTGGGCATGATCGCGCGAATGAATGCGCGCTCCAAGAACCACCAAGTTCTGTTGGAGGTCGCGGCGCGCCTGCGGAATCGTCTGCCGAACTTTGAAGTCGTTTTGGTGGGGGCTGGTCCGCTGCGGCCGGAACTGGAGCGCCACGCGAAGGAATTAGGAATTAGCGACCGGGTGCAGTTTCTGGGAGAGCGGCGCGATATCCCAGCGATTTTGGCTTCCTTGGATGTAACGGTATTGCCCTCCGCTTCGGAAAGCCTCTCCAATGCCATCCTTGAATCGATGGCTGCCGGTGTGCCGGTCATCGCGAATCAGGTGGGCGGTAATCTCGAACTCATTTCCGGGGACAGGGGAATTCTGATTCCACCGAACGATGCGAAGGCCCTGGAATCGGCCCTGCAACAGATGGCCGCAGACGCGCCGATGCGGGAGGCCTTGGGCCGGCAGGCGAGACGATTTGCGCAGGAAAATTTCACCATCGAACAGATGCGCAGTAAGCATGAGGACCTCTATGCCGAATTGCTGGAGCGAAAAGGCTGGAGTTCTGCGGCATTCCCTGCCCGCGTTCGGAGAGCGTCTTGTGACAAGCCGCTGCGCGTGACGATCGTGGCGGCCTCGCTGCGCTACGTAGGAGGCCAGTCGGTGCAGGCCGATTTGCTGCAGAGAAGTTGGGATAGCGATCCCGACGTTCATGCGGAACTCCTAGCCATCGATCCTCCCTTCCCGCGTGGTCTCAAATGGGTGGAAGGGATTCCGGGCGTGCGGACACTTGTGCGGGAACCCCTGTATTTGCTGGCTCTTTGGCGCGGTTTAAAAAATGCGGACGTGGCCCACATTTTTTCCGCATCCTATTGGTCGTTTTTATTAGCGCCTGTTCCGGCTTGGTGGATGGCAGTTCTGCGAAATAAGAAAGTGCTGCTGCACTATCACAGCGGGGAAGCTCGCGATCACCTGCGTCGGTTCCGTACCGCTCGACCGATGCTCGCCAGAATGGGCCTGCTCGTGGTCCCTTCCGGCTACCTGGTCGATGTTTTTGAGGAGTTCGGGCTGAAGGCGAGAGTTATCCCCAACATCGTGGACTTATCGCAGTTACGCTTCCGAGCGCGTAGGCCGCTTCGTCCGCACCTGGTATGTACGCGGGGATTTCATCCCTACTACCGGGTCGACTTAGTAGTGCAAGCGTTCGCACAGGTTCAGAGAGTTTTTCCGGAGGCGAGCCTGGACTTGGCCGGAGCCGGGCCCGTGGAAGGACAGATTCGCGATTTGGTTCATCAGCTAAAACTTTCCGGGGTGAGATTCCTGGGAGCGGTTCCGAGGGGTGAAATCGGCCGCGTCTACGACGATGCAGACATTTTTGTGAACGCCTCAAGCCTGGACAACATGCCGGTTTCGGTGCTCGAAGCTTTCGCCTCGGGCACGCCAGTCGTGAGCACCACTCCCGAAGGTATGCGCTACCTGGTCGATCATGAACGCACGGGACTGTTGTCGCCGCCGGGAGAGGCCGCGCCGCTCGCGGAGAACATCCTGCGATTGCTGAGAGATGAAGAACTAAGTTCCCGTCTGGCTGCCAACGCTTACGAAGAATCCAGCCGCTACCGGTGGACGGCCGTGCGCGAGCGTTGGTTAGCTGCCTATCGCACACTCATGCGCGGGCGCCAGAGTGCAACCGGAAAAAGTGAAACTAGATCAGAAGAAGGATGTTGAAGCCATCGTGAAAACATCGGCCGACATGGCGACTGTTACGGGTAACGAATTCGTCTCGGCGAAGAGGAACAAGGCGCCCGTATTTGTGTTGGGCTGTCCGCGATCAGGGACTACGGTTCTTTATCACATGCTGCTCTCGGCGGGGGGCTTCGCGGTTTATCGGGCAGAATCCAACGTCTTCAATCTGCTGGCGCCGCGGTTTCGCGGAATGCGTTCAGCAGCGGACCGGCAGCAGCTTCTGGAAACCTGGCTGCGAAGCAAGCTGTTTCGAGTCTCGGGACTGGATGCACGCGAAATCAGCGACAAGATCATGACTGAATGTCGCGGCGGCGGAGATTTCCTGCGAATCGTGATGGAGGAAGTGGCGCGCAAGCAGGGAACTGCGCGCTGGGCGGACTGCACTCCGGACCATCTTTTGTACATGGAGGAGATCAAGCGGCAAATACCGGATGCGCTTTTCATCCACATCATTCGCGACGGTCGCGATGTTGCTTTGTCCTATGTGCAGCAAGGTTGGTCCTATCCGCTGCCGTGGGATCGCGACGAACGCCTTGGAGTCGCCGGACTGTATTGGGAGTGGGTCGTGCGCAAAGGCCGAGAGCAAGGGCGACGTTTAGGGGGAGACTATCAAGAAGTGCGTTTCGAGGATCTGGTTGCGACCCCGCGGCCGATCTTGTCGCGCTTGGGGGAGTTTATTGAGCATGATCTTGACTACGAGCGGATCCAGCGCGCTGGAATTGGGTCTGTGAGCCAGCCGAATACTTCTTTTGCCGCGGCAACCAAAGACGATTTCGATCCAGTCGGTCGCTGGAGATCGAAAATGTCTCCCCAGCAGAATGCCGCCTTCGAAGCTCTGGTCGGCGATCTTCTGCAGGAACTGGGCTACGCGCCGGTTTCGGAAACAGAGCGAAAAATGAGCCTTCGCACGTCAAGATTGCGGACGACTTATCTGGCGATGTTCGAGGCCAAGCACGTTATGAAAGCTACTCGGCTTGGCGGGTTGGTGGGCCTGGATCCATTGGAGCTTGAACCGAACCGAGCGGACTGAGCTGCAATACTGCCCGAATCCGAGTTGGCGTAGTCGCGAAATGTGTTCCTAACGAACGGCCGTTGTTCCCGTAATTATTATGCTTTTCGACACCTCAATTTTTTTCGTCTTTCTTTGCCTCGTGGTCCTTGGTTACTGGTGTTTGGGTTTTCGCAACCAGAACCGGTTCCTTTTGGTGGCGAGTTATTTCTTCTATGGATGGTGGGACTGGCGCTTTCTGTGCCTGATGATCGCCTCCACCACGATCGATTACTTCATTGCCATCAAAGTTGCCGACACGAAAGATCCACGGGTTCGCCGATCGTTGCTGGTCTTGTCGCTGGTAATCAATTTTTCCATTCTCGGATTCTTCAAGTACTTCAACTTCTTCGCAGATTCGGCAGTAGCCTCCCTGTCGGCAATTGGAGTCCACGCGTCGATGCCGCTTCTGCGAATCATCCTGCCGCCGGGCATTTCGTTTTACACGTTCCAGGAGGTCGCATATATCGTTGATGTCTATCACGAAAGGCTGCCACCTTCCAGGTCATTTGTCGATTACGGTCTCTTCATCACTTTCTTTCCACATTTGATTGCTGGTCCAATCCAGCGTCCTTCGCATCTTCTGCCTCAGGTTCAAAACCCCCGGCACTGGGACTCGGCGAAAGCGTTCGACGGCATGATGCTGATTCTGGAAGGGCTCTTTCGCAAATGCGTGATTGCGGACAATTGCGCGTTGATTGCGAATGCGGCCTTTGGCGGATCGTTCCGCCAGCTGAGCCTTCCTGTTTTGCTGCTGGGAACCTACGCCTTCGCCTGGCAGATTTATGGCGACTTCAGCGGCTACAGCAATATTGCGCGCGGATGCGCCCAGTTGATGGGATTCCATTTCATGGTGAATTTCCGGCAGCCTTATCTGGCGGACAGCATTCAGGATTTCTGGAGGCGCTGGCACATCAGTCTGAGTACGTGGCTCCGCGATTATCTGTATATCCCTCTCGGAGGCAATCGTTACGGAGAACGCAAGACCTACCGCAATTTGCTGCTGACGATGCTGTTGGGCGGCTTGTGGCACGGCGCGAACTGGACCTTTGTGGTGTGGGGTGCATTGCACGGCGGCGGACTGGCCGTCGAGCGGAAGCTTACCCGCGGCGTAACCACAGCCCGCGCGAAACTTCCAAGGTGGGCGAAGCGAATTCTCATCTTCCATTTTGTGTGTTTAAGCTGGATATTTTTCCGCGCAGCATCGTTAGGAGCCGCATGGCAGATGCTGAAGGGCCTTAAGGTTTGGACGTGGAGACCGGAATTTCCCGCCGCATTTATGTTTCTTGCGCTTTTCTCCGTTCCACTCCTTCTGGTCGATTTTTATTTGGAGTCGAGTGGTGATGAATACTGCTTTGCATCCGCAACCCTGCAGCCCCGCGTGGCCTTTGGACTCGCATGCGCGCTGGTGATCGCTTTATTTGGAGCCAATGAAGCCAATGCCTTTATCTACTTCCAATTCTGAGACGGCGAGCGCAATGCCTCTGGGGAATGCGCGCCGGCCCATGAGCGCGCGAACCGGGTTGATCGCGCTGTTAACGGGGCTGGCCCTGATCTTGTTGGCATTAGAGGTCGTCTCCCCGTTGATATTGACACGTCTCAGCCGGATCGAGCGTCGCGTCGAAACTGAGACTCAGGCCGCGCACACGCTCCGTCCCTTTACTTCCGACGGGCGGCCTACGGTGCTTCTCGTGGGGAATTCTCTGCTGCTGGAAGGCGTCCAACTCGATGCGTTGCAGCGAACTCTATCCCCCCAATACGACGTCAGTCGGCTCGCCATCGAACAGACGCATTACTTGGACTGGTACTTCGGCCTGCGTCGCCTGCTGGAAGAAGGAGTTCGTCCGAGCGTGATCGTGCTTACCCTGGCCACCGATCAGCTTGCGTCCAGGTTTACCTTAGGCGAGTCTTTTGCGCATCGCCAGATGAGCGCGCTCGATTTCCCGTTGGCGGTTCGTCAAGCCAAACTCGACAAGACGACCGCCAGCACCTACTGGTTTGCTCACTGGAGCAACTGGTTGGCGGACAAAGGTTTCATTCGGCAGGACGTGCTCATCCTCCTGGTGCCTAATTTTCGCGAGCTTGCCGCCCGAATTGCCGATCATGGCCCGCACGTTGGTGATCCTGCTGTGTTATTAGAGATGGCCAAACAGAGGCTCCCCGAGTTGCACGATCTCGCACAGACCTTTGGGGTTAAAATCGTGCTTCTTGTTCCGCCGACGCTTCGTCAGGATTATTCCCAGGAAGTGCAGGATATGGGTGACAAGGCCGGTGTTCAGGTTTGGGTGCTTTCGCCTCCAGGGGAGTTCCCGCCAAACTTGTTTTCCGACGGCTTCCATCTGAACGATCGAGGGTCGGAAATCTTCACTGCGCGACTTGGAAATCGAATCCGCACCGTCATCGTTAACGGTTCTACATTCCGTAATTCTGCTAAGACGACTTTCAGTCCGCTGGGCGATCTCGACAAAGATAGGTAAGCGGGATGTCAGGCGAGCAGCCCAGTTCGGTTGGCGGGCCTCGGTGGCCAACGTCTCCGCAAATGTTTTATCTGCTTCTACGAATGCGTTGTGCTGGAAAAGAACGGTGGGCGTTACGAGAATCTCCGGCAAGTTCCGCGATGCGGACAAAAATCGCAGACCGCCACGTCGAATTTGTTTTCCCCGAGCCACGAAGCCACGACCCGCTGCACGGCGACGCGGGTGAATTTGCTTACGGCGAATGGCGTTGAAACAGGCGGACCATGTAATCCAGGGATTGCGCAACCACGCTTCCGTCCAGAGAAGCCGTATAGATGGTTTGCGCTCCGGGCAATTCGCGAGGGATTTCGGCTTCGTAGGTGGAATCGCGCTGTCCGCCGTAATAAGTGAGCAGCGTGACTTCGTGGTTGCGGGCAAGGTGCCGGAGTGTCCGGCGTCAATCATTCTTTCCGGCTCGGGACTTCTAATTGTCGCCCATCACCCGGGATCTCCAACTCGTGATACATCAGAAAGACGATGGAATGTTTGGGCATCGAACAATCGCTTGGTCGAAATTCAAAAACCAGTAGTTTTGCCAGACTCTTTCAATGGAAACTTTCAACATGCAGAAGTACATGCCTGAAGGAACGTGATCAGAAGCGCGGAATTGCTCACCCAGGCGTGGCTGGAGGTGTGGGCCGGGTTAGGACGTCTTGCAGAGTGCGGGCAAAACTTTCAGCCACTTTCGGCCAGCTGTATTTCTCCTGTACCAGAGCTCTCGCCGACTAATTCATCCCTTTCGCAGGAGCCATTGTCGAGCGGCCAGGTAAGGCCGACCTGCGACTCTCTTGACGATTTTCTTGGAGTTCCAATACAGCCATTGCCTGGTACGCGCTTCGGAATGAACTGAAACCAACTCTCCAGAAATACTAGGCGGCATTCCTCTGAAAACGTTGTACCGGCCGACCACCATGCAGCCGAGAACCGCATGAACCGCTGTCGTGGGTTCAGAATTAAACAGTACTCGTACCCCTGCTGCAGCGGCTGTCTCACCGACCCGTTTCGAATAATAACCTCCGGGGACGGAAGCGGTATCAACCTGCTCGCCGAGGATATCGGAGAGTATTTTGATGCTCCTCGTCCATTCGTCGGCCAATTCCTCCTTGCTGCAGTGTGACATCCTCACGGGATGAGAAAAAGAATGGCTTCCGATCACATGTTCTTTTCTTCTCAAACAGCGAATCTGCTCCGTGTTCAAAAAGCCCTTCTTACCGATTTGACCGGCGGTGACAAAAAAATGCCCGCGCCATCCATGTTTCTCGAGGAGGTCCGCTGTGCGGATTGCAGCGCTTTCCCCGCCGTCGTCGAAGGTCAGAAGAAAAGGGAGCGTCTCATCCCCTGCGCTTGCGAGTTCATGTGCACTGCTCGAGGGGTTGTCCCGTACCTTTGCGATGGCCGCAAGATGGGCTTCGAATTCGGGACGACTCAATTTGTATTTCGCGGTCCCGGGACCAGTGAAACCGCTCGAATCCCAGTCGGCGCTCTCGATTACATCATGATAGAGCAGACAGGCGGCTCTCATTGAGGGCCCTTTTTCGCGCTGGATTTCCACTGCAGGTACTTGGTCAACCAAGGTTGCCCCCATGCGGAGGACGGCCGGCCTGAGGTATTCAGTGGGATGGCAGTCCCATTAAAGATCTCAAGGAACTTGCCGCGCAGAGCATCCAGGTTCTCCAGCAGGACTCGGTGCTGGATGACGATGTGCGATTCATGCACTTCGTCAAACGGATAGGTGTAGTAGCCGAATGGCGGTCCTGTGTCGACTCCCTTGTCGATTCTGAGGAGCGTCATGCCGACCTTATTCAGGTCGCGATTGGCGAGCGCCCAAAAACAGCCATGCGCGTTTCGATACTCGGGACAAATCCCGGGATGCATGACCAATGTTCCCTTGGCCGAAATCGAAAAAACGCCCTCTCTCAGTAACACCTTGCAGCGCGCCAGAACAAGGTCGGGGTTCAGCCTCCTGATAAATGTTTCTGTCTCCTGAGTATTCGGGCTTGACGTTTTCAAAATCGCTGTGTCCGGAGGAATGTCCCCATAGAGAAGGCACTTCTCTCGTAGCTCCTGGCGCTCCCAGCGCCGGTCTTTGCCAGCCAGAAAAATACGGTAATAAAATTGGAACGCTAGCGCGTCGAGAAAACGAAGGACCCCAATTCTCTTGACCTCGCGCCTTACGCGGCGCCAAATTCGGCTCGGGGGCTCCTGGATGATAACTATCCCCACCAGATTCGAGAACGAATTCAGCCACCGGGCCAATACCACCTGATCCAATCGAGCACCGTCGTGGCATATCAGGAGTGTTTTCATTGGGTCTATGATCGCGGTCAAATGCCGCCTGGATGATTTTAAGCGACGGAAATCAAATACACACGCAGAGCATTTAACCGCTCCTGCTCGCCAAACAAGTACGACAGATGCCGAGTTGGATGCGCTAGGCGCTATCACAGACAAGCATCCCACAGTCGCCAGCCACGGGAGCAAAATTCTCCCTGAAGACAGCCATGTGACAGGCAGAGATTGAACGGAAAACTCGGAGAACTTTGAAACCGACCGTGGGGAGTGTCATCTCGAAGCGAATTTTAGAACGGATCATGAGGAAATGACAGCGTCGTGCAGAGTGCGGGCGAAGCTCTCCGCCACTCTCGGCCAGCTGTATTTCTCTTGCACCAAAGCTCTCGCCGAAGTGCCCAATCTTCTCCGCTCGTTGGCATCACGTAGCAGGGAAACCACGGAATCGGCAAAATCGTTGGGCGTGTCTGCCAGAAGGATGTTCTCGCCGGACTGCACTGGCAGGCCCTCGGCTCCCACCGAGGTAGAAACGACCGCTTTACCCATCGCCATGGCTTCAAAAATCTTGAGCCGAGTGCCTCCGCCGATGCGCAGGGGCACAATGCAAATCGAGTCCCGTGCGACGAACGGCCGTATGTCTTCCACCCACCCCGTGAGTCGCATGCTCTTTTCCGTCTCGGCTAACGCCTGCAGCTTGCGGGACGGGCTTCGGCCTACTACTTCGAGAGATACTTCGGGACACTGCTGTTTGATCAAGGGAAGGATGGCGTCGACAAAGTAAAGAATCGCATCTTCGTTCGGAAGCCAATCCATCGAACCCGTGAATACCAGGGAATTCGGGGTTTCTTCCACGGGCACGGGTTGGAAATAATCCACGTCCACGCCGGTGGGAATCATAGTTAGCTTTCCGGGGTCAAGAAAAGCCGCGAACGCGTCACGATCCGTCTCAGAAACTGTGAGCACACGGTCGGCAAGACGAAGGTACCGTCGCTCAGCGGCTTCCATCTTTCGCCATTCCCACCACGAGATAGCTTTCCAGATTGGATTGGTGGCAACCTCATAGTGACGCCGCCATATCGTAGCCTCCACATTGTGGGTGAACAACACCTTGGGAGTAGGCCAATCCCACGGAATGACGCCCGCGGCAAAAATGAAGTCACAGAGGATGACGTCATAAGTTTCCTGCTTGAGCAGCGCGTGCAATCTGTGGCGCACATCGGGACGACAATACTTTGTGATGCTGTAGGGTTCTGAAGAAAGCCAACGAATGCCATAGTCGCGCATTTCCGCGAGGCTCTTAGGTGCGGGGAGCCTGAGCGGCACGCAGACGACACGGTCAAAGATGTCCTTCAAGTCCGGGTGCAAGTCGCTGTCGTGCGCGGCATAGAAGGAAAAGAAAGTGACTGAGTGCTGACGCGCAAGCTCCCGAAGGATATTATAGCTGCGGATTTTTCCACCTGTATCCGGTGGAACCAGTCCGCCAGCCTTTACCCAAAGTACCTTCATGTCACGGATGCCTTACCAGCAAAACCCTTCGTAGTCACCTGACGTCGCGGGTCCAGACGCCCGCTCTAGGTTCACCAAGTCGATGACAATATGGTCCGGCCTAATTCATCGCGATCCACTTCTCGCATCCCGATGACAACTCCTTCTGCATCCTAGATATTGATGTTCGCCGCTTGAGTCGGTCCTACCTCTTTTTTTGAGCCAAGGACTGCGGAACCTTTACATCCAGCATGCGGCCCAACCAGCCCGACCAGGTCGCAATCGGCCCGCTACGGACGAACGGAGGAGCGGCTGGTCGCCACGAGGAATGTACCGTTGTGTAGCACCTCGGTGGACCGCCAAAAGATCTGCAACCCCCGTCAGCCAGCCTTCAAACTCCAGAGCAGTTCGACCGTTCGTCTCGACCATCCGGGGCAGCAGGAGAGGATTTGTATGCGCGCTAGCCAAACCTACAACGCATGTGGTCGCGGAAATGATATTCTCCTCCGCCAGCCAGGGAAGGAACTCGCGGCTGTGCACACCGCTGCGGTAACGCTGTTCCAGTCGTGACGGCTCAAGGTGAAGGCCGGGACGCCACAGGTGCTCATCTTCGTGGGAAATGCTGTGATAGCAGAGGATTAACAGCCGGCGCCTTCGCCATGCCCTGTCGCGCACGAGCCCAATAACTCCGGTGCTCTTCAGCAATTGCAGAGTGGCTCGTTTGAGCGTTTTCTTCATTCCAAGAATTCAGTATAAATTCTTTCGCCAGTCCTTCACAGTGCTGTTCCGGGTGCGTACGTTAGATTCCAGCGGAGGCGATCGAGGAAAGGGCCGGGTTGGCCCTCATGTGCTCACACACTTGAGCAGAAATCCGTGCGGGGTTACAGGCCCCGCTGATGCGGAGCAGAAATTAACAGTGAGCCACGGGCGGGAAGTCCCGTTGCTCTAGAGTTTTAAGAAAACTCCGGGTTCAGTAAACGCCCGTGGTTTCGGACAGGATGGTGCTCACATCGGCGCCTGAGTCCTTGCCGTCCGTGCCCGCGTTCCGATAGAGGGACTGGTGCGCATAAGTTGGTAGTTCTCTCCGTTACCATTGTTGCAATTGACGAATTGCTTGCGAAGGGCGTGCCATGAAGCGAGCACTGGAGCGGCAAGGTTTTTCGGAAATACAATTCCGCTTCGATGGTCGTAGACACATCGTGGAAGCGAAGAAAAAACCGTATCCGTGGCAAACCAGAGGCCTTCCCTACGAAAAGACAGACTCAGGCCTCTATTCCACGCCAGCGGTAGCCGAATCCACCGCATCCACATCCGCTCCGAGATCCTTACCATCCGTCCCTTTGCGCTTGTAGGGGCTTGAGTGTCCGGAGAATGTTATAGGAACGGATCTTGCCCCCGGTATCCACCGGAAGCAACTTGCCCGCTTTGACCCAGAGAACTCGCAAATGTTTACCAGCAAATCCCTTCGTAGTTGGGGGCCGCGAGCCGGCGGGCCGATTTTAGATTCACCAGGTCGAGCACGATGTGATCGGGCCGCAGATGCGGCTGCAATTGATCTCGGGAGATTCCGCGCGTCCCGATAACCACCACCTGAGCATTCTTCAGCATTTGTCCGAGGGCATTCTCCAGGAGCGATCCAATGTGCGGGATCGCCTGCTCGATATGCTCCCGATTGGAACCAATGAGCCGACCCAAAGACACGTTGTCATCCCAAATTTTAATGGCGCATCCTTCCAATCACGCGACGAAAGACAAAGACATAATACTAACCTAGAGGCCGCTGAGCTCGGCTTCTGGATTAAGATGGTAATGCTCGCTCTGCGCTTGCAATGAGCAAATTGCTGCACAAAAAGTGCATATTGATTGCTGCCTCACCGCTACTGTCGGTTGTGGAAGTTCTAATGTTGGAATGACATGAAACTTAGAAACTGGCGAGAGATCAGGAACCGGCTGGCGAGGATGGATCGAGCGGAACTCCGGGACCGCCTTCGACAAGAGTTCGCCAAGCGCCAGGACGGATTGCTCTCGCGTCTGGGCTACGGTTTTACGCGAGGCTCACGCACTCCAGGCCGCATCCAAGCTGGCAATTTTTTCTTCGGCGCTGATGCAATCGATCCTATCCTGAAGCTGTTGCGGCAGCGCTTTCCTGCGCAAGTGGAAGAAATCGTCAGCCGGGCGGACAAAATTTGCCGGCACCGCTTCGACCTGCTCGGCTACGAAAGCCTCGATTATGGAAACCCGATTGACTGGCATTTGGACGCCGTTCACGGCAAGCGGGCGCCGGAGAAGAGTTTTCACAAAGTTCAATATCTGTCTTTTGCCGAAGTGGGCGACAGCAAAGTCACATGGGAACTGAATCGTCACCAGCATCTGGAGACGCTGGCGAAGGCCTTTCGACTGACCGGCGATCGCCGCTACGCGGACGAGATTCTGCGGCAGTGGCGCCATTGGCAGGCCGACAATCCTTATCCAGTGGGGATCAACTGGGCGAGCAGCCTGGAAGTGTCCTTCCGCTGCCTCTCGTGGCTATGGACATATCACTTGCTGCAGGGTTCGCCGGAGATACCTGATTTCCGCGAGGAGTGGCTGCACAGCTTGGCGCTGCATGGACGGCATATTGAACGGTATCTCTCCACCTACTTCTCTCCCAACACGCATTTGCTGGGGGAGGGCGTGGGATTGCTTTTCCTGGGAGTGCTGTGTCCGGAGTTGGCGGCATCAGAACGCTGGAAGGCGCTGGGCTGGGAGATTGTGCTCCGAGCAGCGGAACGGCAAGTTCAGGCGGACGGATTTCATTTCGAACAGTCGACGTATTATCACGTGTACGCGCTCGATTTTTTCCTGCACTCTACTATTCTCGCGACATTGAACAATATTCCCGTTCCCCCTAGCCTGGAAAACACACTGGAAAAGATGTTGACTGCTCTATATTTGCTTAGCCGGGCCGGGCCTCCCCCCCGGTTTGGGGACGACGATGGCGGGAGACTCTTCGACCCCCGGCGCAATCGCAGTGAGCATCTCCTGGATCCGTTGGCGACCGGAGCCATTCTTTTCGATCGTGGCGACTGCAAGTTTGCCGCGGCTGATCTGCGGGAGGAAACCATTTGGCTGCTGGGCGCTGAAGGCGTGCACAGGTGGGACAATCT
>Ga0182024_10011479_pt1 | contig 17760 bp, 8 predicted proteins | sample P32metaG_FD_120480 | JGI IMG/M metagenome (GOLD analysis project Ga0182024, IMG submission 120480) | Permafrost microbial communities from Stordalen Mire, Sweden - P3-2 metaG (Illumina Assembly) | ecosystem: Environmental > Terrestrial > Soil > Wetlands > Permafrost | place: Sweden: Stordalen... | reverse complement strand
CGATGCCTCCGGCACGACCACCGATTCCTACGACGCCGAGGGAGATCTGGTCGACCAGGACACGCCCGAGGGCGATATCCAGCACACCTACAGCCCCGTCACCGGCGAGCTCACCGAGACCAAGACCGACAACACCGACGTAACCTATGCCTACAACGACCTCGGTGAGTTGATCACCACCACCGTCAATGAACTCAACGGCCAGACCCTGGCCACGCCGCTGATGACGACGGATGCCTACGACCTCGCCGGCAACAAGACCCGCGAAACGCTGCCCAACGGCGTAGTAACGAGCTGGACCGACGACGACCTCAATCGCCTGATCAGCATGAGCGAAATGCTGAACGACACGACGCTGTTCAGCCAGACCTTCACGCTCCATGACGACGGCACCCGCGCCAGCAGCGACCAGACGCAACTCCAGCCCGACGGCAGCACGATCACCACCGACACCACCTGGAGCAACAATGCCCTGGGCGAATTGACCAGCGAGACGCTCAGCAGCAGTGACTCCAGCCAGGACTACACCGACATTTTCAAGTACGACCTGGTCGGCAACCGCCTGACCAGCGCCCACACCGGCCCCGGCAACGGCGCCGACGAAAACATCACCAACACCTACAACGGCGACGACGAGCTCACGAAAGAAGTTTCCACCCTTTCCGGCGAGACCGACCTGAGGTATGATCCCAATGGCTCTTTGACAACCAGCACCAACGGCAGCGACGTTACCACCTACGGCTACGACGTGCGGAACAAGATGACATCCGCCAACGTCAACGGCGTCACGACGAGTTATGTATACGATGACGCCGGCAACCGCGTAGGCGAAACGACCGCCGGCGTCACGACTTTCTACCTGACCGACGACGATAACCCGACCGGCTACGCCCAGCCGATCGAGCAGAAGGCGAGCGCGGCCGCCGTGCCGACCGTCACCTATGTCATCGGCGACCGAGTTCTCGCCCAAGCCGATGCGACTGGCGCCGTCTCTTATCTGCTGACCGACGGCCACGGTAGTACGCGAGCGCTGACCAACTCCGCCGGCGCGGTGACCCAGACGTTCAATTACACTGCCTTTGGCCGGGCGATCGGGTTCACGCCGTCGGCTTCCACGCCGATTTACCTCTTCGGGGGCGACGCGGTGTTCGACTACGCCAGCGGCCTGTACCTGAACGGCGACGGGACGCGCGGCCGCGTCCCCGGCGCAGGCAGCTTCATGGAGGCTGATCCACGGGGGTTTTCGAACAGTCAGGACCCGATTACTCTCCACAAGTACCTCTACGCCAACGCGAACGCTGTGATGAACGTCGACGCAAGCGGCCACGACGTAGATGTGATTAGCACCCTTGGCGCGATCGGTATTACGTCTGGTGTCGCGGGCTTGGTCAGCGGGACCGTCGGCGGGCTGGCCGGACTGGTCAACGGCCAGGGCTTCGCGCAGGGATTTGGTTCCGGCGCGGTGAGCGGGTTCATCAGCACTGCAGTACCTCTGGCGCTCGAGGTATTTACGGGGGGTTTCGTGCCCCCATTCCTGGCGTTTGGCCTCGGGGGTGCGCTCGGAGAATTGGCCTCACAGGCGATCTTCGGTTCCGTCACCAGCGCAAAGGGAATCACGAGCATTATTATCTCCGGGGTCACGGGCGGCATTGCCGGAAAACTGTTCGGCGCCGGGTCCGTCGAGAGCGTTCAGAGCTTAGCCAATCTCCTCGAACCCGGGATCAACTCGGTTTTAGAAAAATACTCAGCCGAGATCGCGCTGAATGGAATCGGTGGGGCCTTGAAGAACAGCGCGAATCAGCTGTTTCAAGACGTTTTCTTTAACGGAGGCGAGAAGACGGCGGGCGCGATTGCGAGGGCAGTTGGCGGCTTCTTTAGCAGCGGCGCGGCGTCTGAGACGGGTTCCTCGAGTGCATTCATAGGAGCCGTTGGGACAAGCGTCGTAGCGACTAGTGGCAGCCTTATAATCGACTTGGTGACGGCCACGGTCGGGCTGATCAAGAAAGTCGCGGGCACCTCGAATCTCGCGCCCTAGGCGCTCGGAAGGTGAGAGTCTCATGCGAAAACGCGAATTCCGCATAGTCGTCGTCAGCGCCATTGCCGGGCTAGCATCAGCGGTGACTACGACGGCAGTTGCGATCATCGTTATTCGGCGAGCCGGCCTCGGTTGGCGAGGCTCGATATTCGGCGGCGACGATTTTAACTGGAGAGACTCGCAAATTTACTTTCTCGCACTGGCCGCTTACATCGTCGCAACCGTGCCGACGGCTCTCTTGATGCGACGCAGATCTCGGCGTGGTGGGTGACATGGAATCCGGTGCCGGGATGAGGCTTCGCCGCAAGGCCCTCCCTTCGGCGACAGCACGGTGGGATGGGCGCCAGGCACGCGGCGGACCCTTAGAATGGCAGCCGGCCGCACAGCGACGGCGAGGTCCAGTACACCGGCCCGCTCAACGCCGACGCCCCCGTCGGCGGGCCCTACACTCTGGCCGACTTCGCCAGCTACACGCAGTACCTGTACAACCAGGTCGACTCCAACGGCCAGTTGTACAACCGCGTGATCGACGCCGACGGCCACCACACCGACACCTATACCGACGTGCTCGGCCGAACCACCGAGACCCTCTACGACGACGGCAGCTTCACGCAAACTCTGTACGGCGTCTCCGGCAACCCGGTCCCCGGCTACGAAGTGACCATCCCGGCCGGCGGCAGCGAAAAAGTCGAGATCGCCCAGCGCAAGGCCGGGGACCCCATGGTGGTGACCATCTACGTCTCCGACGCCTCGGGGAACCTGACCGATGTGTACCAGCCGGCGGTCCCCGACCCCAACAACGGCGGCGCGCTGACCCGCCCGCACACGAGCTACGTGTATGACCAAGCCGGCGACGAGGTCCTGCAGGTCACCGCCGAGGAGCAGGCAGCCTTCCAGGCGTGGCTGTCGCAGGGAGATTCGCCCGCCTCCTTCACCGGCGGCACCGCCTGGTCTTACGACCAGAACGGCGACGAACTCACCCGCACCCTCCCCGACGGCGAGGAAGAATCCTTCACGTACAACATCTACAACCAGGTCGCCACCCACACCGATTTCGACGGCAACACCGCCACGTACACCTACCTGCCGGCGTCCGACCCCAATGCCGGCTCGCTGGAGCAGGTGATCTACGGCGGCGCGATCGGTGTGAGCCCGCTGAGCGCGGTGGGCTTGGGGGAGTTGGTGGCCCGGACACCGGAGCAGTACGTCGAGATCGCGGTGGGGTTGGCGGGGGACCTGCCGCGTCTGGCGGCCCTGCGTGCCGGACTGCGGGAGCGGGAGCGGCGATCGCCGCTGTGCGATAGCCGGCGGCTGGCCGGGTCGCTCGAGGCCGCGTACCGTGGCATGTGGCGGAATGGGTGTGGCACTGTGCCGTCGCCGAGCCGTTGATGCTTTGTGATTCCCGTGACCCGTGCGATCGGGTCCCCCTGACCCAGACTGACGATCGGGTTCCCCTTACGTACACATTTGACGAAGTTGACGAAGTTGACGAAGTTGCGTTTTCAGGGCAAAAAACGCGGTCGGATTTGAGACAAGTCTTAACACAAACCGCGTTGGCGATATCAAGAATGAAACTTCTTCAACTTCTTCAACTTCGTCAATTGTGCCGGCTCGACGGGCAAGCGAATACGCTCGTCCATGGCACCCCAAAGAGAATTGCCACACTCCGAGAAACATCGGCCGCGCGTTCCCCCCTTGCAGGCGCGCCAGAACTCCCAGTGTCATGTCTATATCGACATCTCTCGATTCGAGCCGCCCACTCCTTAGCGTATTAGCGCGACCTTAGCGATTTACTGGGCGAAATCTTATTCATTTGTCGCGAACCTCCCGGCTGTCCAGGGCCACGATGCACGGGTAAAGATTCGGAAATTATTACCAAAAGTTTAGCGGGGGAGAGAAGTTTTCCTGCCGGTTTGCGGCAGGGTGGGTGTTCGTTTTCTTTTTTGGTTGGGAGATTTGTATGCGTAACGTTAACGAGGGTAGAGGTCGGCGTTCGGGCAAGACAAGCCTTGCCGCGGTTTATGCGGCGGCATCAGAAGCACTGGAACCGCGGATGCTGCTCACGGGAACGCCCAGCAACGCGTTTGCCGCCTGGAACTTCGATACGAATTCGACTGGGACCGCGCTGGCGACCGGCGTCAATACCACGCCTGCGGCTTCGACCGGCGTGGGAAGCGCCTCCTCGATCGGCATGAACTATATCGCCGGGGCGACGGACGGCTCAAACATCCTGGCCGCGGCCAGCGCCGACAACAGTTCCGACGGCTTTCCGACGCAGATCTGGCGAGTGGTCGGCACGTCCGCGAACAACGCCTGGAACAGCGCCGCTCCCATCGGCACCCAGGGAGCGCAGTTCCTGGCCAGCACGGTTGACCAGACTGCCATTACCGTGCAATTCGATTGGGAGGCCACCACGCAGGGCGAAGCGAACCTCGAGGTGGAATACACCACCGACGGGTCCACATGGGTTAACGTGCCCGCCTCCCTGCTGAGCTTTCCCGGCACCGATACCGGCCTGTCCACCGCCACCAACACCACCAGCCAGAACACCGTGATGGGGGGCTATTTCATCAACACCAACAACACGGATTTCGTCGACCGCTTGAACGTGAACCTGACCAGCATTACTGCTGCCAACAATGACCCCAACTTCGGCATCCGATTCGTGAACGCTTCCACGGGCGCAGACTGCCTCAGCACCAAACTGGCAGCGCTCAACAACACGTCCGGCAACTGGCGCTTCGACGAAGTGGACATTGAGTCGGCGGGGACGCTGGCGGCCCCGGCGATCACGATGCAGCCGACGACGCCCCTGACGGTACTGGGCGGCAACACGGCCACATTCACTGCCGCTGCCTCGGGCAACCCCACGCCGACCGTCCAATGGATGATCAGCACTTCCGGGGGTCCCTTCACCGCGATCTCCGGCGCCACGTCAACCACCTACAGTTTCACGGCCCTTCCGTCGGAAACGGGCAATCAGTACGAAGCAGTCTTCACCAACCTGGTCAACTCGGCGACGACCCAACCGGCGACCCTGACGGTCCCGCTTTCCGGGCCTGCCGTCACGTTGCAACCGGCCGGTCAGATTGGCGCCGTCGGCACTCCGGTCACCTTCACCGTCGCTGCTTCCGGCAATCCGACGCCCACCGTCCAGTGGCAGGTCAGCAGCAATGGCGGCGCCTACACCCCCATTCCCAGCGCCACCTCAACGACCTACACCTTTACCGTGGCGCCAGGCGAGAACGGCAACAAGTACGAAGCCGTCTTTACCGGTTTGTCAGGCGGCTCGCCTGCCTCGGCGACCAGCAACCCCGCGACCCTCACCGCCAACCCCACCATCAGCGCCTGGAATTTCGATACGGACAATGTCACCGGGACGGTTGTCCCGATCGGCGCCAACACGAACCCCGACCCGTCAACCGGCGCCGGGACTGCGCAAAGCGAGGGGATGAACCTGTTCACCGGGCCGGACTCCTCGGCCATCACCACAACCACCATCACGCCCACCAGCTCCAGCTCCGATCCCGGCAGTACGGATCAGGTCTGGAAGATCGCCGGGTTCAACGGCGGCTTCAGCTCCGGGGCGAGCATCGGCACGCAGGGCGCGCAGTTCGCCACCAGCACGGTTGGCTACAGCAACGTCGCCGTCCAGTTCGACCTCTATGTCACCGCCCAGGGCGAGGGCAAGTTCCAGGTCCAGTACACCACCGACGGCTCGACTTGGAACAACGCCACCGCGTTGAGCTTCCCGGCCACCGACTCGGGGATCTCCATTCAAACCAATTCGACCGACTCCAACACCGTCACCGGGAGCTATTTCGACGTGACCGGCGGTGCAAACTGGTACGACCGCCTCACCGCGGACTTGAGCGGCATCCCGGCGGCCAACAACAACGCGAACTTCGCCGTTCGCATCGTCAATGCCGCCACCGGTGTCGACTGTGTCAACTCGACAGGCGCCGCCCTGAATAACACTTCGGGCAACTGGCAATTCGATGAAGTGGACATCGTCGGCGCCGCCACGGCCCCGGTTTCCCTGCAGGTCGCCATGCAGCCGGCAGCGCAGAACGTTGCCGTCGGCACCACCGCGACGTTTTTCTCCAATGCCACAGGGACCCCGACCCCGACCGTCCAGTGGCAGGTGAGCAGCGACGGGACGACCTGGACGCCGATCGCCGGCGCCACCGCCACGGTGTTCACGGTCACCGCCACCGCTTCCAACGCCGGCGACGAATATGAGGCGGTCTTCACCAATTCCGCCGGTTCGATCACCAGCCAGCCGGCCGGCCTCACGGTCCCGTTGTCGGCGCCCGTGGTCACCGTGCAGCCGGCCAGCCAGGTTTCATCGTCCGGCTCCGCCGTGACATTCACCTCTGCCGCCCTGGGGAACCCGGCACCGACCGTGCAGTGGCAGGTCAGCAGCGACGGCGGGACAAACTGGACGACCCTCTCCAGTGGCATCACAACCACCTATAACAGTCAGACCGGCGTGACGACGACCACTTACTCCTTCACGCCCACCCAGGCCAACGACACCAACCAATACCAGGCGGTCTTCACCAACTCACAGGGGCCGGTGCCCAGCGCTGCCGCCACGCTCATCGTGACGGCCCCGCTGTTCACGGCCTGGAACTTCGATGACCTTCCCCAGGCCGTTAACCTCGCCCCCACTCCGTCAACCGGGACGGGGACCGCCGCCAGCGTCGGCATGAGCCAGGCGGGTACAACCACCCCGGGGTTATACCCGACCCCCAATGCGGTTGGGCCCGATGCGTCCAATATCCTGGTCGATGCCGGCAGCTCCGATGGGGGCATCGCCAACACGAACAACCAGGCTTGGCGAATCGTCGGGACCAACGGCTGGAACAGCGCCGCACCCATCGGCAGCCAGGGTGCTCAGTTCCTGGTCAGCACCGCCGGGTACAGCGATATTTCCATCCAGTTCGACCTGAACCTCACCGCCCAGGGCGAAGGTAATCTCGCCGTCGAATACACCACTGACGGAGGGAACACCTGGAATGACGCCACGTCGCTCAGCACCAACGGCGACACGGGCATCGCGGTTGCAACCAACACGACAAGCCCCAATACCATCCAAGGCGAGTATTTCAGTGCCACTGGCGGCGCCCTCTGGTACAACCGCCTCACTGCCGACTTTACCGGCGTCACCGATGTCGCCAACAACCCCAACTTCGGCATCCGCCTGGTCAACGCCTCGACCGGCGCCGACTGCGTCAACTCAACGGGCCAGGCCCTGAACAACACGTCCGGCAACATGCGGTTTGATGAGGTGGACATCAACGGCGTCGTGGTCGCCCCACCCCCGACCGTCGTCAGCGTCACAACCAATGACGGGGAGGCAGACGGCAACACGACGCAGGCGTCGGAGGTCCGGCAGTTGGTCGTGACCTTTAGCCAGGCGGTCAATCTCACTCAGCCAGGTGCGTTCAGCCTCGGCGTCTACAATCTCGACGGCACTGGCGGAGCGGTCAGTGGCAACGGGGCCAACGACGGCAGCATCACGAACATCTCCAGCGTGCTCAACACGGCTACAACTACCGATGGAGGCCTAACCTGGACGATCACGTTCGCGCCCAGCACCGCGCACACCGACGCCAGCGCCAGCCTGATCGACGGCATCTACTCCTTCTCGATCAATAACTCGGACGTAACGTCAGGCGGCGTCGCCTTAACCGGCTCCAACACTTATACCTTCCACCGCCTCTACGGCGACGTCACCGGCGCCGGTGCCGTCAACAACACCGACGCGCGCGATTTCAGCAAGGCGTACGGGGCCGCCGCCGGTTCGGCCAACTACAATGCGGCATTTGATTTCGGAGGAGCCGGCGCCAATATCAATAACACCGACGCCCGAGATTTCTCGCTGAGGTACGGGCAGACGTTCTCGTCGGTCTTGCCGGCAGGCGGGATCGACTAGGCCCTGTCTGAAAACTCACCGGGATTGCGGCGGGTCGGAAATGTCCTGGATGCGATGGCGCCCGCGACGAAGCGACTCAGCCGAACGAGTCGTTGAGGAGCGAGAATGATCATCGAACAATCGCCCCCGGGCGGGTACAATGGGTCTTATGGCTCCCCCGTTCATCCGCACCAACGTGCGCGACATGGCAGGCTACACGCCCGGCGAACAGCCGCTCCCCGGCGACCGGGTCGTGAAGCTCAACACCAACGAAAACCCTTTCCCGCCCAGCGACCGGGTGATGAAGGCGTTGGCTTCGGTCGAGCCGGAGATGCTGCGGCGCTACCCCAGCCCGACGGCCGACATCTTCCGCGACGCCGCCGCCAAACTGCTCGGCGTGACCCGCGACATGATCATCGCCGGCAACGGCAGCGACGACATCCTCACCATCGCCACGCGGGCCTGCGTCGGCCAAGGCTGCCGGCTCGCTTTCCCCGACCCGACTTATTCCCTCTATCCGGTCCTGGCCCGGCTGCAGGAGGCGACGCCGGTCACCGTTCCCTGGGGGCCGAACTGGTCCCTGCCGACCGAGGCGCTGATCGAAACCAAAGCCGACGCGATTTACCTGGCTAACCCCAATGCCCCCAGCGGCACATTCGTCGAGCCGGGGACCGTCTCCCGGCTCGCGGCGGGCTTCCCCGGCCTGGTGCTCATCGACGAAGCTTACGTCGACTTTGCCGAAAAGAACTGCCTGGCCCTGGTCCGCGAGCACGGCAACCTCGTCATCTCCCGCACTCTCAGCAAAGCTTATTCGCTGGCGGGTATGCGCTTCGGCTACGCGGTGGCACAGACGCAGGTCATCGCCGAAATGATGAAGGTCAAGGACAGCTATAACTGCGATGCGATTTCCGTGGTCGTCGCCACGGCGGCCATCGAGGACCAGGCGTCGGCAAGCCAGAGCTGGCAGCACATCCGCGCCGAACGCAAGCGGCTCACCGACGCGCTCACTGCGATCGGCTGGGGCGTCATCCCCAGCCAGGCCAACTTCCTGCTGGTCACCTGCCCCGGCGGCCGCGGACGCGAGGTCTACCTCGGCCTCAAGCAGCAGGGTATCCTGGTCCGCTACTTCGACATCCCAGGCCTCACCGACAAGGTCCGCATCACCGTCGGCCAGAGCCACGAGAACAACGCCCTGCTCGCCGGCATCAAACGGCTGGCGACGGGAGAGAAGGCGGCGTGAAGACGAAACGTGAAGACGTGAAAACGTGAAACATGCGGTTACCACTCCTCTCACGTTTCACGTTTTCACGTCTTCACGCACCTTTTCACGTTTCACGAACTATCTACCCTAATGCCCCATGCAACAAAAACCCGACCGAACCGCCCAACTGACCCGCCAGACCAAGGAAACCAAGGTCGAGTTGTCGCTCAACCTCGACGGCAAGGGCCGAACGTCGGTCCATACCGGCGTCGGGTTCTTCGACCACATGCTCGACCTGCTCGGCCGGCACAGCTTGATCGACCTGGAAGTGATGGCCGAGGGCGACCTGCAGGTCGACAGCCACCACACCGTCGAGGACGTCGGCATCGTCCTGGGCCAGGCCCTGGAGCAGGCGATCGGGGACAAACGCGGGATATTCCGCTACGGCTGGGCCATCGTCCCCATGGACGAGAGCCTGGCCCAGGTGGCGATCGATCTCTCGGGCAGGCCCGCCTTCGTGTTCAACGCACGGTTCAACGGGTCATCGATCGGCAGCTTCCCGACGGAACTGGTCGATGAATTCTGGAAGGCTGTCGCCACCAGCGCCAGAATGAACCTGCACGTCACAGTGCCCTACGGCACGAACAACCACCACATCGCCGAGGCGATCTTCAAGGCAGCCGCAAAGGCCCTGCGTCAGGCGGTGAGCTTCGATCCGAGAAATGACGAAGTGCCGAGCACGAAGGGGTCGCTCCAGGGATGATTCCCTGTCTTGCTGCGCTTCCTAATCCTAATCCTAATCCTAATCGTAATCGTAATCGTAATCTCTCGGTGTTCGCAGGACTGCCGGCATTGAGGATTACGATTACGATTACGATTACGATTACGATTAGCAAGCGGAACAGTGGATTTCATGCAATCGCTAGGTCGTTGATCCTCTGGTCTTCCGCGCCGCAAGAACTGACGCGATGACGCCCGCGGCGAGCAGGCCGATGACGAGGCCAAAGGTCCAATAACTCAGGTGATGGACGCTCTTGAGCCACGGCCTGCCGAGCATTTTAAGTCCCACCACCGCGAGAATGGCCGCCAGCGACACGCTCAGGTAGCGGAACTTGCGGAGCACTCCGGCCAGGGCGAAGTACATGGCGCGCAAGCCCAGGACGGCGAAGATGTTGCTGGTGAAGACGAGGAACGGGTCGGTGGTCACGCCAAACGTGGCGGGGATGGAGTCGAACGCGAAGAGCAGGTCGGTGGTCTCGACCATCAGCAGGGCCAGCGCCAGCGGGGTGAGCATCCAGCGGTGTTTTAATACGGGGGCGACCGCCAGGGAAACAGGTGACGGCGCCGGACCTGCCGCTCCCAGCCGCTTGCCGCTTCGCGATTCGCTTTCAGGTTCCTCCGTCGTCTGCTGGACGAAAAAATGTGGGCCACGCAACTCGTCGGTAACCGGCAGATTCCGCCGGGCGAACTTCAGGACCAGGTTGTTCTTCGGGCTGGGATTGACATGGTGATAGAGCATCTTCCACGCCGTGTAGAGCAGGAAAATGCCGAAGCCGTACAGGACCCACTCGAAACGGGAGATGAGGGCGGCCCCCAACAGGATCATGTTGCCGCGCATCGCCTGAGCACCGACGATGCCCCAGAAAAGAACGCGGTGCTGGTACTTGGCGGGAATGGCGAAATACCCGAATACGATCGACATTACGAACAGATTGTCGACGCTGAGGGACTCTTCGATCAGGTAGCCGGTGAGGAACAGGACGGTTGCATGCCTGCCGTTGGCGCCGTTTGGATGATGCAGGCTTCGCAGCCCCAGCCCGTGCCAGTGGTGTTCGTAGGCGAGGTAAATAAAGCCTGAAAAAGCGAGCGCCAGTGCCACCCAGACTGCCGACTCGACCAGCGCCTCGGTCATGGCGACCGCGTGGGACCGGCGATGGAAGACGTAAATGTCCAGGGCCATCAGCGTCAGTACGAAGGCGACGAAGCCGGCCCACATCCAAAACATCAGCAAAAGCTCCAGTTCCTCGATCCGCGACGCGGCTTTGGACGAACAATATGCGGCGGCTGTCAGGGGTATAGCTCTCCCTGGCGACCCCGCGCCTTCTCCCTCTCCCCGTACTCCCGTACTCCGGGAGAGGGTTGGGGTGAGGGTCTTCTCCTTGCTCCGGAGAACAAGACCCTCACCCCCGCCCTCTCCCGGAGTACCGGGAGAGGGAGTGAAGTTATCGGCCACCAGGATCGAGCGCTACATCGGCTGTCAGTATCGGCAGCGCCGCATCGTGTCAGTATACAACCGACCCACTACGGTATGGCGTCCGTACGCCTTATAATCGGCATCGTGTTTTGGATTCGGTAACACTGCCCGTTTTTTCGGTCGTGTGGTACTCCGGGGACCGAACGGCTGGAAAGGAAGCTTCGTGACTTTAGCTCGCCGCCCGTTTCTCGATCTGGCCCGTGAGCGTGTCGTCGTACTCGACGGCGCGATGGGGGCGAACCTGCAGGAGCGCTCATTCGACCTGAAGCGCGATTGGCTCGGGCATGAGAACATATCGGAGGTGCTGAACTTCACGCGTCCCGAAGTGATCAGGGAAATCCATGAGGCGTTTTTGGCCGTCGGCTGCGACGGCGTCGAAACCAATACCTTCGGCGCCAACAAGATCGTCATGGCCGAAGCCGACATGGCCGGCCGCGTTTTCGAGAACAACAAGGTGGCGGCGGAGATCGCTCGGCGCGCCTGTGATCGTTTTGAAACGCCGGACCGACCGCGGTACGTTATCGGCTCGATCGGCCCGGGCACGAAAATCCTCACGCTGGGGAACACGACCTGGGACGTGATGCTCGACAGCTATGCCGAGCAGGCGCGCGGCCTGACTGCCGGCGGCGTTGACGTGCTGCTGATCGAGACCCAGCAGGACCTGCTGGTCATCAAGTGCATCCTTGCCGCGGTGCGGCAGGTCGTCCGCGAGACGGGCGTCCGCCTGCCGATCATGGTGCAGGCATCGTTCGACCTCAACGGCGGGCAGAACATGCTCACTGGGTCGGACCCCTCGGCGTTCGTCTCGACGTTCATCCCGTTCCGCGAAGTGGACGTGCTAGGCCTGAACTGCGCCTTCGGCCCGGTCGAGCTGGCCGAGACCATGCGCTACATCGCCGAGAACTGGCCGCGCTTGACCAGCGCCCTGCCCAACGCCGGGCTCCCGATCACGGTAAATGGCAAGACCTCCTTCCCGCTCGGCCCCGCCGACTTCACCCGCGGGATGATGCGGTTCGTCGAGGATTTTGGCGTCAACATCGTCGGCGGCTGCTGTGGCACCATGCCCGAGCACCTCAGAATGCTCTGCGATGCCGTCGGCACGGCACGCAAGCCCAAGGCGCGGAACGTCTCGGTCAGGCCGCAGGTATCGAGCCTCTATAGCGCGGTGGACCTGCGCCAGGAGAACAGCTATTTCATCGTCGCCGAGCGGACCAACACCAATGGCTCCCGGCAATTCAAACGGCTCCTCCAGGAGAACGATTGGGACGGCCTGGTCTCGATGGCCCGCGACGAGGTCCGCGACGGCAGCCACGCCCTGGACGTCTGCGTCGACTTCGTCGGCCGCGACGGCGTCCGCGACATGCACGAGGTGATCCGGCGCTACGCCAGCCAGATCAAGCCGGGCGTCCCGTTCATGCTCGACAGCACCAACCCCGCCGTGATGGAGGCCGGCCTCAAGCTGGCTGGCGGGCGCTGCATCCTTAACTCCATGAACCTCGAAGACGGCGAGGAGCGCGTCGCCCACATCTGCGAAATGGCTCGGAACTATGGCGCGGCGGTCGTCGCCGGCACCATCGACGAAGACAAGCTCAACGCCATGGCCCGCACCGCCGACCGCAAGATTTCCATCGCCCGGCGCATCCGCGACCTCGCCGTGGACAAGTACGGGCTGCGCGACGAAGACCTGATGTTCGACCCCCTGGTCCTGCCGATCACGACCGGCATCGCCGAAGACCGCCGCAACGCCCTGGAAACGATCGAGGGAACGAGGCGGATCAGCCAGGAACTCCCCGACTGCCACACCGTCGTCGGGCTGTCCAACGTCAGCTTCGGGCTGAAGCAGCCGGCCCGCGTCGTGCTCAACAGCGCCTTCCTGCACGAGCTGCGCGAGGCCGGCCTGACCGGCGCGATCGTCCACGCCTCCAAGATCCTGCCGCGCAACCGCATCCCCGACGAGCAGTGGAACGCGGCCCTGGACCTCATCTACGACCGCCGCCGCGAGGGCTTCGACCCGCTGACAGCTTATATTTCGCTCTTCCCCGACGGCACCGAAAACTTCGAGGCGAAAAAGGAAGACGTCAACCTGCCAATCGAGGAGAAGCTCAAGAAGCACATCATCGACGGCGAGAAACGCAACCTCACCGCCCATCTCGACGAGGCGATGCTGACCTACAAGCCGCTGGCCATCATCAACGACCTGCTGCTGGCGGGGATGAAGGTGGTCGGTGAGCTGTTCGGCAGCGGCCAGATGCAGTTGCCGTTCGTGCTGCAAAGCGCCGAGACCATGAAGGCCGCCGTCGCCCATCTCGAGCCGCACATGGAAAAGCTCGAAGGGGTCAGCAAGGGCAAGATCGTCCTGGCCACCGTCAAGGGCGACGTCCACGACATCGGCAAAAACCTCGTGGACATCATCCTCACCAACAACGGCTATACGGTTTATAACCTCGGCATCAAGCAGCCGATCCACGAGATTGTCAAGGCCTACCACGAGAAGAAGGCCGACGCCGTCGGCATGAGCGGGCTGCTGGTCAAGAGCGTCGGTGTCATGAAGGAAAACCTGGAAGAGCTCAACGCCCAGGGCGTCACCGTCCCGGTGCTGCTCGGCGGGGCCGCCCTGACCCGCGACTATGCCGAGGACGACCTGGCCGGGCTGTACAAGGGCCCGCTCCTGTATTGCAAGGACGCTTTCGACGGCCTGCACGTGATGGACGCCGTTGCCGGCGGGCAGGTCGGCACAATCACCGGCCAACAGCGCGAGCGTGCCGCCAAGCGCAAGCGCCAGCGTGCCGAGAGCGAAGCCAAGTACGGCGCCACCATCCGCGGCTCCGCCGCCAACGCGCCCAAGATCGCCGCCGACAACCCCGTCCCGCTGCCTCCCTTCTGGGGCCGGCGGGTGGTGAAGGATTTGTCCGCCCGGCACATCTTCCCCTATATCAACCCCGACGCCCTGTTCGTCCAGCAGTGGGGATTCAAGCGGGGCGGCCTCTCAGAAGCCGATTACGAGCGCCTGCTTAACGAAAAGGTCCGCCCGGTATTCGAGGACCTAAAACGCCGCGCCCTCGACGAAGGCTTCCTCGAGCCCAAGGTGGTCTACGGCTACTTCCCCGTGCAATCCGCCGGCAACGACCTGGTCGTCTACCACACCGAGGAATTCGATTGCGCCAAGTGCGCCTGCGGCGTCAACCATTCCAACCGCATCGAAGCCCACGGCAAGCCCCGCGAATGGACTCGCTTCAGCTTCCCCCGCCAGGAGGGCCGGCGGTTGCTGTGCCTCAGCGACTTTTTCCGCTCGGCCGAATCTGGCCAGTACGACGTCCTCGGCATCCAACTCGTAACCGTCGGCGACAAGGCCACCGAACTGGCCAACGAACTCAAGTCCCAGAACAAATACCAGGACTACCTCTACCTGCACGGCTTCGGCGTAGAGTCCGCCGAGGCCTTGGCCGAGTTCTGGCACAAGCGCGTCCGCCAGGAACTGGGCTTCGGCTCTGAAGACGACCCCGACATCAACAAGCTCTTCCACCAGGGCTACCGCGGCAGCCGGTACAGCATCGGCTACCCCGCCTGCCCGGATTTGGAGCTTCGCACCAAGGTGATCGAGCTATTGGAACCGGATGCGATCGGCGTCGTGCTCACCGAGAACTTCATGCTGGTCCCCGAGCAGTCCACCGACGCTCTTGTCGCCCATCACCCGCAGGCAAAGTATTTCGATGTGAAGTAGGTAGATGTTCAATCAGGGTCAAGCAGAAATCCGAAATAATCTTCGCCAGTTTTTTCGGCGGAGCCAGTCGCGCGGAAAATGCCGGATCGTCGACGGCGCGCCGTGGCTCTGGAAGCGTCTGGATTGGGTGATCACCCGGGTTGGATTGGACCCAAGCCCGGTGGTAGAGATGCTTGACTGGCGTGATGTAGTGCATCATGTCAGCGTGGCGCTGGCGGCCCTGCCTCTGGCCGAAGGCCAGCGGAAGGAGCTCTATATCGACACCATGGAAATCTCCCCCGACGGCGCGGGCCTGCGACCGCGGAGCCGGTTCGCCCGCTTCACCAACCTGCCGGAGCTTCAGCAGATGTTCCGGGCCTTTACAGACGTGCAGACCGCCGAGATGCTAAACCTGCCGCGACCGGAGCTGGAAACGGGAAAGCCGATCGTTCACGCCTGCCCGATGTCCGATGAACAGCGGGCGCTGCAGCAGGAGTTGGTGGAGCGCTATGAACGCCTGCGCTAACAGAAGGTGGACCCAAGGGTGGACAACGCTCTCAACATCACCACCGATGCGCGGAAGCTGGCAACCGACGCGCGGATGCTATCGCCCACGGCCCCGGATTTCCCCGGATCAAAGGTCAACCGCCTGGTCGAAAACGTCGCGGCCATCTGGGATAGGACGGCCGCCACCCGCGGCACGCAGATGGTCTTTTCCGACATGGGCGTCAATTCAACGCCCTGGGGTTACTGCGTCTACGACGAAATCATCCGGATGCTGGTCGCCCGCGGCATCCCCCGCGAGCAGATTGCCGCGATGGGTGACGCCGAATCGGACGCCAAGAAGCAGGCCCTCTTCGAGAAGGTCAGGAACGGCTCGGTGCGGGTGCTGATCGGCAGCACGCAGAAGATGGGCACCGGCACCAACGTGCAGAAACGCCTGGTTGCCCTGCACCACCTCGATGCCCCCTGGAAGCCGGCCGAGGTCGAGCAACGCGATGGCCGCATCCTCCGCCAGGGGAACGAGAACAAGGAAGTGTCGATCCACCGCTACGTCACCGAAGGCTCGTTCGACGCCTACATGTGGCAGGCCCTGGAAACGAAGGCGCGTTTTATTTCTCAGGTCATGACCGGCCAAAACGCCGCCCGCCGTGCCGACGACATCGGCGGCCAGGAACTTTCCTACGCAGAGGTGAAGGCGATCGCGTCAGGGAACCCGGCGGTACTGACCCTGGCCGAGGCGGACGCTGAGCTGCAACGCCTATCGGTGCTGAAGAAAAACCATCTCGACGAGCAATTCGTCGCCCGCCGTCGCGTGCGTGATCTGCCGGGGAACATCGCCGGCATGTCCGAGCGATTGTCCAAGCTGTCGTCGGATGATGCCACGACGAAAGCTCACGCCAGCGACGAAATCGCCATCAGGGGCCGGGCGTACCCACGCGAAGACATCCTGGGGGTTCTGGGTGCCACACTCGACGGCCTACCGAAGCGTGTCCCGGAGGCGACTCGAATTCCGCTGGGCAGCTATCGCGGCTTGCGATTTGGGCTGGTCCTGCGGCCGCAATTCCCGTCCGAGGTCTATCTCGAAGGCCGGGCGATACGCGAAGACACGCTCTCGCGGGAGCACCAGGGGCCGCGGGCCATCCTGAACGCGTTAGAGCGACTGGCCAGTGGCCACGGCTCAGCGTGCGACCGCATCCGACAGGACCTGGCCATCGCCGAGGGCCAGCTCCGCGACTATCAGGCGCGGCTCGGCAAGCCCTTCACGCATGAAGGTTATCTGGCAGAACTCACGAGCCTGCGTGACCAGCTCAAGGCCGGTCTTTCCGGTACGGGGCAGAAGGAAGGCAAAGTAGAAGGGCCGAGCATTTCCGAGCTGGCCGGACGCATCAAAGCGATCAGGGCCGCACACACGGTCGAGACTCCTCCCCAACGTGTTCGACAGGCGCACTCGTCCTCCGAGGAACCGATCACCGCCCGCATCCGCCGGCGGACGGAGGCACATCCCTCCGATCGAGCGACCGAACCCGACACCGGCGCTTCGATAAAGCAAGGGCCCTTACCTCCCGAATCGAGGGTTCAGGACGGCCCCGGAGACTTCTCGCGAGTGATTCCTGCTGATCACTCAAGCACGCAGGATTGCTCCGTCAGGCCCGAGGTGAGTTTCGAGAAACGCGTTCAAAGCGGTCGGCGAGAAAGACGGTCCATCTGCCTCACGGTCTTGAACCGGTGACGAAACTGGCGGCGTTAAGTTCGACCATCAGGTCGATGACTACCAGCCGATTGCCACCGTTGCTGACGTGAAGGAAGCGGCCCGGCGGTACAAGTTCACGGGGTTTCGTCGGGTCAAGATTGAAGATGAGTTCTATCGGGGTGAAGCCAGCGGCGAAAGCCAAGGCTTCGGCCGCACGGGTTCGGACGGGTCTGGGGTCGGCGGTGCTGTGCCTCGTGCGACACCATCGTGCGTCTCGTGGCCTCTGGCGGGCTGCTTGATGTCGTCCTGTCGGCGGCTTCTTCGGGTAGAAAACCAGTGACACTTCAGCCGCGTGCAGCAGCTTTCGCTGGCAACGGGGGTAATTTCCCTGTTTGAAGCATCTCCCGCAAGGCGGCGACGATTGTTGTGGTGGGATCGTGGCCTCGCAGCTTCAGG